>Ga0209514_10000760_pt1:32500-62749 | contig 62749 bp, 56 predicted proteins | sample Subgrocontami58m_FD_187452 | JGI IMG/M metagenome (GOLD analysis project Ga0209514, IMG submission 187452) | Subsurface groundwater microbial communities from S. Glens Falls, New York, USA - GMW37 contaminated, 5.8 m (SPAdes) (version 3) | ecosystem: Environmental > Aquatic > Deep... | reverse complement strand
CAGCTACGCCGACAGTCAAAGCCGCGCCTTCCATCTGTTGCACTGCGGCAGTCCCACCTGTTCGAGCGGCAATTCAATTACGACGGTTGATGCCGACCAGTACGCCGGCCAGTACAACTCACTGGCGCTCGATGCCGCCGGCAATCCGGTGATGAGCTACGTGGGGCCCAGCGGCGACCTCCGGTTGGTGCACTGCGGCAACCCAACCTGCACCAGCGGCAACGTCACGGCCTACCCGTCCACCGACGGTCTGTCACATCTGGGAACGTCGCTCGCTATCGATACTGCGGGCCACCCAGCCATCGCCTACGCCACCGGCTCCATCTTCAGTCCGGGCCGGCTGAAACTTCTGCGTTGCGGCGATGCCACCTGCAGCAGCGGCAATGTGACCACCGAACCGGATGACGCCCTGGTGATGGGCGCCTACCCCTCCTTGCGCCTCGACGGGGCGAACCGTCCGGTGGTGGCGTACTGGGACACAGCGCAGCGCGACCTGCGGGTGTTGCACTGCAGCAGTCCAACCTGCGCCGCCGCCGACCAGTTGGCGGTCGACTCTCTCAGCCTGAGCACCCTCGGAGCAAACGCCCCCGATACAACGGTGACGATGCATGGCGCCGGGTTCCAAAGCGGAGCGACGGTCGTGAGCACGTCGCCGGCGGTTGCGACCGTCACCGGCAGCACCACAGTGCTCAGCGGTTCGACGCTGACGTTTCAAGTCCACCCAGTGGGCGCTGGCGCCACGACCTTCGCGATGACCAACCCTGACGGCACACACGCCACCAGTGGGCCCTTCACCGTGAATCCGGCGCCGACCATCACCGGCATCAGCCGTTCAACCGTCGAAGTCAGTGGTGGGCTCACCGAGGTAGTCATCTCGGGCGCCGGCTTCGTGGCGGGCGCAGCCATAGTGAGCACCGACCCGACCGTCGTCCGCATGGTGAGCCTGGCCGCTCTCAGCCCAACGTCGGTGAGGGTGCTGGTGATGCCGGGCACGGCGGGGGCTACGACTTTCAAGGTGACCAATACCGATGGCGGGAACGCCGTCAGCTCAGGTTTCACGGTCACTGCCGCCGCGGCCCCCTTCCTCGCGTGGGGCGTGCAACCTGTGAGAGGCGCCGCTGGGTTGGCTCTCGGTTTCCAGCCGGAGGTCGTGCTCAAGGACGCGAACGGGGCCGTGCAGTCAGCGAGCAACGGGCTCAGCGTGACACTCGTGATAGCGCCCAGCACAGGGCCGGCCGGTGCCACCCTGATGTGTTCCGAAACCACTGGCGGCCTCACCACAGCAACCACTGCAAGTGGTCGCGCAAGCTTTCACGCGTGTGTGGTCGATAGCCCCGGCGCCGACTATCAACTGCAGGCCAGCGCCACAGGCGTGGCCTCCGGGTTGAGTGGGCGGTTCAACGTGGTGCTTGCCGGCGACACCAACGGCGATTGCCGGGTGACCATCTTGGACTTCTCGTTGGTGGTAACCCATTTTGGCAAGAGCAGCACTTACGCCGACTGGAACGATCCGGCGAAGCTCGCATTTCGCGCGGACATCAACGGCGACGCACGGGTTACCATCCTCGACTTCTCCATTGTCGTGAGCCGGTTCGGCCGCTTCACCGACACCTGTCCGCCGGCGAGCGACGGCGCAGCATTGCTGCAATGACGAGCCATCAACGCTCATAGGCGCCCACCCACCTCCACCACGTTTCGGGCACCCCTGCAGCCGCTATAGCAGCAGGCTGGCGGCGGTGCCGGCAAACACCAGCGTCGAGATGTAGCCGTTGATGGTGAAGAAGGCGGTGGTCAGGCGCGACAGGTCGCCGGGGGTGACGATGCTGTGCTCGTACACCAGCAGTCCGGCCACCACCGCAACACCGGCCCAATACGGCCAGTTCAGCGCAAACGCAGCGCCCAACACCACCAGCATGCCCACCGTGCCCACGTGGAACGCGGCGGAGGCGATGAGGGCGGTGCGGAGGCTGAAGTCCACCGAGATGGTGTGGACGCCCAGCCGCCGGTCTTCGTCGGTATCGCCACAGGCATACAGAATGTCGAAGCCGCTGGCCCAGGTCCACACCGTCAGGAACAGCAGCAGCGGTTCCACCGACAGCGTGCCCGCCACGGCCACCCAGCCGCCCACCGGCGCTCCGGCCAGCGCCGCGCCCAGCACCATGTGCGTCAGCCAGCTCACCCGCTTCACGTACGAGTAGCCGGTGAACACCACCATCGCGACCGGGAACAGCATGACGCACAGCGGGTTGAGCTGCAGCGCCGCAACGAACAGCAGCGCCACCGACACCGCGCAGTACACGCCCACCGCCCGCAGCGACAGCCGGCCCGACGGCAACGGCCGCCGCGCCGCCCTCGGATTGCGGCGGTCCAAGTCCAGGTCGATGACCCGGTTCATGTTCATGGCGAAGGTGCGGGCGCCCACCATGGCCAGGGTGATCCAGAGGAACTGGTCGAGCCGAGGCATGCCGTGCGCCGCCAGGATCATGCCGATGTAGGCGAAGGGCAGCGTGAACAGCGACTGTTCGAAGCGGATGTTCTCGAGCAGAGCGAACAGGTGGCTGGAGCGCAGGGCGGCGAACATGAGGAGATCTTAACCTAACGCTGAGGTGACGGTACTTGACCCCAGGCTAACCAAGTGCGACGTTGAATGAAAGCCCTCTACGATTAGGTCCGTATGCCAAAGGTTCCGGCCGCAATCCAACGCCCTCGCCCCGCCCGCTTTCCCCAGGCGGCGCTGCTGGCCACGGTTGGGCTGCTGGCGCTGGCCAGCCTGAACACGCCGTGGGACGTGCAGGGGGCGCCGCTGGGCGATGACCCGCCGCCACCGCAGCGCGGCACCGCTCCCATCTTCCCGCCACGGCCGCCGTCGGGCGGAGGCAACCCATCGTCGCCAGGGCCAGTGCCCGCCCCAGCCCCGCCCGAGACGCCCGCCATCACCGACCCGCCCGCGTTCATCGGCCCGCCCGACCTGTTCCCGGCATCCGACTCCGGGGATCCAGGTCCGCTGCCGACCGATCAGCCGGCAGACCTACGGCTGCTCGACCCGCTTCCGGTGGACGAACCCGCCGACCAGCCCGCTGGGGATCAACCCGACGACCAGGTGTCGGCCGACCAACCGCCAGTCGATCAACCGCCAGACGGGGGACAGCCTTCTGATTCCGGCCCTCCAGAGCCGGGTGAAGGCGGAACGGGCTGAGCCTCACGCGACACATCAAGGGAGCCCTAGTCGCTGGCCGGGGCTCTTGTGCTCCGTCGCTCCTGCACTACCCCAACCTAATCCCGTACTCACGCCAGCGGCGATCGACCAACGCCTTGACGTCGGGCGACATCACCACCTCGTCGGGCCAGGGGCGGGTGTGGTTGTCCAGCGGGCCCTTCTGGGTGGCGTCGATGCCGAGCTTGGCGCCGTAGTGCGGCGTGGGCGATGCGTGGTCGAGCGCATCCAGCGGGCCGTCCACGATCACCAGGTCGCGGCGGGCGTCCACGTTGTTGGCCACCCGCCAGGCCACCTCGCTGGGGTCGTGGATGTTGACGCCGGCGTCCAGCACGATGACGTTCTTGGCCAGCATCATCAAGCCCAAGCTCCACAGGCCGTACATCACCTTGCGTACCTGGCCCGGATAGGCCTTCTTCATGCTCACCAGCACAATACCGTGGAAGCCGCCCTCCACCGGCATCGTCATGTCCTCGATCTCCGGATGCACCATGCGCACCAGCGGCAGGAACATGCGCTCGGTGGCCTTGCCCATCCACACGTCCTCCATGGGCGGGCGGCCCACGATGATGGTGGGGTAGATGGCGTTTTGGCGGCGGGTGACGGCGGTGAGGTGGAACACGGGGTACGCGTCTTCCAGCGAGTAGAAGCCGGTGTGGTCGCCGAAGGGGCCCTCGGTGCGGCGCTCGTCGGGGTCGACGTAGCCCTCCAGTACGATCTCGGCGTGGGCGGGCACCTGCAGGTCCACGGTCTTGCACTGCACCATCTCCACGCTCTCGTGCCGCAGCCAGCCCGCGAACAGCATCTCATCGACGATGGGCGGCAACGGGCAGGTGCCGCTGTAGATGGAGACCGGGTCGCCACCCAGGGCAATGGCCACCGGCAGGCGGCGGCCCGCCTCTTCGCCGTGGCGGTAGTGCTCGGCGCCGCCCTTATGGATGTGCCAGTGCATGCCCAGCGACTGCTCGTCGTACACCTGCAGGCGGTAGCAGCCGACGTTGCGGCGTCCGGTGGCCGGGTCGCGGGTGAACACCAGCGGCAGCGTGATGTACGGCCCGCCGTCCTGCGGCCAGCAGGTCAGAATGGGCAGGCCGTCGAGGGTTGGATGCTCGGTCTCCACCACCTCCTGGCAGGGGGCCTTCTCCACCAGCTTGGGACGGAAGCGCACCACCTCGCTCACGTCCATCAGGCGCTTCAGCTTGTCGGTCAGGCTGTTCGGGAGGTCCATCGCCATCAGGCGGGCCACCCGGTCGCCCAGGCCGTCCAGCCTGTCCACGCCCAGCGCCCAACACATGCGCTGCTCGGCCCCGAAGGCGTTGATGAGCACCGGCAGCGTGCTGCCCTTCACGTTCTCGAACAACAGGGCGGGGCCGCCGCCGGGCGACTTCACGGCGCGGTCGGTGATCTCGGCGATCTCTAGCACCGGGTCAACCGGCGCCGTCACCCGCACCAGGTGCCCCCGTTTTTCCAGCAACTCTACGAATTGGTGGAGGTCGCGCATAGCCATGGGTAGATTGTAGCCCGAACCGGGTGGGGCGCAGGCGTGGATTCCATCTCCATTCCCCCTCATCAATCGCGTAAGCTATTGTCGGCAGAGCACCCTTTTCGAGTTCGGGGAGACGCTGGCCTTTTTCATAGACGAGTACCTAGTGGGATGCTACGCGGCGTCAAGGTTCGGAGTAATGGGGCTGTGCGGGCGAGGAGATGCCTATTTGGAGCACATTGGACGGCGGGAGTTCTTGCGGCGGAAGCTGGTGTTGCTTGCGGGGTTGGGCGTTCTGCCCGCTCTCACCTCACGGCCGGCCTTCGCCGGACCGGACATGGCCATTGTGGAGCGGCGGGCCGCGATGATTCTGGCGGCGGCCGCGGTGAACGCCACGGTGGCAATTACTGACCTGAACACCGGCGTCGCGGCGACCGTCGGTGGGGACACTGAGCGCTACCCTGGTTGCACGCTGAATCTCTTGGTGCTGATGAGCGTGGTGCGCGATGTGGCGACCGGAGTCTACCCGCTGGAGCAGGTGGACGCCGACATCCTGTACACCATCCGCAACAGCAGTGCCGAACGGGCGCGCGACCTGCTGGTGCTGACTGGCGAAGGCGACACCGCCCGCGGGGTGGAGAAGGTGAATGCGCTGGCGCTGGAGTTGGGGATGGCTGCCACGCTTGTCGAGAAGATGACGCACGTCAAGCCGGGGCTGAACTACCTGATCCAGGCAGGAGTTCCCGTCGACGCCGCCGCGGCCGTGGCCCATAAGAATGGGTACTTCCAGACCGATGATGGCGACTGGGTGGACAACGATGTCGGGATTGTGTGGAGCACCAACCCGGCGAACCCCTACGTCTACGCGATCTCGATGTTCTTCCATGACCTGCCGGAGCAGTTCGGGCCCGAAATCTTCACCGGCCAGCGGTTATCAAGCCTGGCTTGGAACTGGTTCGAGGAGCCCTAACGCGCTCGGCACACCGTCGCAGCGAATCTGTGTCGTGCTCTGAGGCTCAAGCTGTCGTCAGTGATCGGAGATGCCGACACAGTGGCTTTCGTTGTGCCTCTCAGCCCACGCCTAATCCGTTAGCCACAGAGCGCGACGCCCAGCGCAACGCTGCCCAGCGAGCGGGAGCGAGCGGGTTTCCTGGCTTTCCCCACGGCTGGCGGCTGGTATACACTGCTTGTGCAATCCGTAACAAACTCTGGGGCTCCCAGGCATGCTGTCCGACTACGGCCCTCTGCTCTTCCTGATCCTCGCTGCCATCGCCTTCCCGGCCGGCGGCATCTTCACGTCGTGGCTGTTTGGCAGGCTGGCGCTGCGGCCCAACAACCCCGGCCCGGTGAAGAACGACACCTACGAGTGCGGCGTCGAGACCATCGGCCCGTCGTGGATTCAGTTCAACTTCCGCTACTACTACTTCGCCCTGCTGTTCGTGGTGTTCGATGTGGAAGCGGTGTTCCTGCTGCCCTGGGCGCTGCAGTTCCGGGTGCTGGGCTGGTACGGACTGCTGGCGATGGCAGCCTTCATGGGCGTGCTGGCGGTGGGCTTGGCGTATGCCTGGCGCAAAAACGCACTGGAGTGGGTGTAGCGTGGCCGAACCGCGTGAAGTCGAACTGACCCTGGGCGGCGGCGGGTTCACCATGCCCTACGACCCCGCGGAGGAAGACCGCCGCGAGGGACGCCTGGTGCTGGATCTGATGCGCGAAGCCCGTGAGCCGTTCCCCGACAGCGGCGGCATGCTGCCCGGCGAGGACGAGACGCCCCAGAACGTCATCATGAGCACCCTCGACGAGGTGCTGGCATGGAGCCGGCGCTCCAGCATGTGGCCCGCCATGTTCGGCCTGGCCTGCTGCGCCATCGAGATGATCACCACCACCTCGTCCCGCTACGACATCTCCCGCTTCGGCATGGAGATATTCCGGCCCTCGCCCCGCCAGGCCGACCTGATGATTGTGGCGGGCTGGGTCACCTGGAAGATGGCGCCGGTGCTGCGCCGCATCTACGACCAGATGGCCGAACCCAAGTGGGTGGTGGCTATGGGCGCCAGCGCCATGAGCGGCGGCCCCTTCGTAGAGACGTACAGCGTGGTGCCCGGCGTGAATCTGATTGTGCCCGTCGACGTGTACATTCCCGGCTGTCCCCCGCGGCCCGAGGCCCTGCTGGCGGGGCTCATGAAGCTGCAGGATAAGGTGGCGCGGGAAAAGCACCGGCACGGCGCCCGCTGACGCCGCGATGACGGCCGTCATGACCGGCCCGGCCCTCGCCGAGGCGATTCAGGGGGCATTCCCTACCGCCGTGGCGGAGGTGTACGGCGACGCTGTGGTGCTGGACGCCGCAGCGCTGGTGGACGTCTGCCAGTTCCTGAAGGACGCCCCGGACCTCGCCTTCGACTACATGGCAAGCCTGACCGCGGTGGACTATCTGGACTACTTCGAGGTGGTGTACCACCTGCTGTCGCTGGGCCACAACCGCAGCGCAGTGCTGAAGCTGCGCTGCTACGGCCGCAAGGCCCCGCATGCGCCCTCGGTTACCAGCGTGTGGAAGGCCGCCGACTTCCAGGAGCGCGAGGTATTCGACCTGTTCGGCATCGGCTTCGACGGGCACCCCGACCTGCGCCGCATCATGCTGTTCGAGGGCTTCCCCGGCCACCCACTGCGCAAGGATTTCCTGGAGTTCGACCACCGCAAGATCGCCGCCATGGCCTCGGAGGCGGAATAGCCGTGGTCACCAGCAATCCGTACATGGTCAACATGGGGCCGCAGCACCCCAGCACCCACGGCGTGCTGCGGCTGCGCCTCGTGCTCGACGGCGAGCAGGTGCTGCGGGTCGAGCCGGTGCTCGGCTACCTGCACAGCTCTAAAGAGAAGCTGCAGGAGGAACACACCTACCTGCAGACCGTGCCCATCACCGACCGCATGGACTACCTGGCGGCCATGACCAACAACCTGGGGGTGTCGCTGGCCATCGAGAAGCTGGCGGGCATCCAGTCCCCACCGCGGGCCGAATGCCTGCGGGTGATCATGAGCGAGCTGCAGCGGCTGGCCAGCCACTGTTTTGCCCAGGGCGTGTTCCTGCAGGACCTGGGCGCGTGGGGTTCGCCGCTCATGTACTTCCTACGGGAGCGTGAGCAGATCCTCGACATGTTCGAGATGGTGTGCGGCGCGCGGCTCACCTATAACTACATCCGGCCCGGCGGCGTGTCGCAAGACATCCCGCCGCAGTTCACACCCGCCGTCAACAGCTTCCTGGACACCTTCCCGGCCAAGCTCGACGAGTACGAAGAGTTGCTGTGGAAGAACGAGATCCTGCGCGCCCGCACGGTGGGCGTGGGCGTCGTGTCGCGCGAACTGGCCGTCAGCGCCGCCTTCAGCGGGCCGATGCTGCGGGCCAGCGGCGTGCAATGGGACCTGCGCAAGCAAGACCCCTACTGTGGCTACCAGAACTACGAGTTCGACATCCCGGTAGGCCAGACCGGCGACTGCTTTGACCGCTTCATGGTGCGCTTCTACGAGATGCGCGAGAGCCTGAAGATCGTGCGGCAGGCGCTGGACGTACTGCCACCGGGCGAATGGAAGGCCGCCGTACCCATCGTCATCCGCCCGCCCGCGGGCGAGGCGTTCCAGATGATCGAAAGCCCGCGCGGCATGCTGGGCTACTACCTGGTGAGCGACGGCGGGGCGAACCCGTGGCGCTTCCACGTACGGGCGCCGTCCTTCATCAACCTAGGGGCGCTCAACGAGATGCTGGTGGGTACCACCATGGCCGACGTCGTGGCCATCGTCGGCAGCATCGACATTGTGATGGGCGAGGTGGACCGGTGATCAACCCGTGGATCATCGCCACTTTCGGCAGTGCGCTGCCCGGCTGGCTGCTCGCCACCATCACCGGGGCCATCGGCACGGTGGCGGTGCTCGTCTTCACGCTGGTGAGCGCACTGGCGGCCATCTGGATCGAGCGCAAGCTCATCAGCCGCATGCAGGTGCGCTACGGCCCCAACCGGGTGGGCCCCAAGGGCCTGCTGCAGCCCTTCGCCGACGCCCTCAAGGTCATCGGCAAGGAGGCCATCACGCCGTTTGGGGTGGACAAGGTGGTGTATTCAGCAGCGCCGTTCATCATCTTCCTGGCGCCGTTGCTCACCTTCGGGCTCGTCCCGTTCGCACCGGGCGCCGCAGTGCTCAACACCGACATCAGCCTGCTGCTGGTAGTGGCCTTAGGCGCCCTGGGTGTGGTGCCCATCTTCATGGCGGGCTGGGCGTCCAACAACAAGTACTCGCTCATGGGGGCCATGCGCTCCATCGCCCAGACGGTGAGCTACGAGATCCCGCTGGTGCTGTCGCTGGTGGGCCTGGTGGTCGTGACCGGCTCGCTCAAGCTGGAGGACCTGGTGGTCTACCAGATCCAGCACGGCTGGTTCATCTTTCTGCAGCCGCTGGCGGCGGTCATCTTCTTCATCGCCGGGTCGGCCGAGCTGAACCGCACCCCTACCGACATCATGGAGGGTGAGAGCGAGTTGGCGGCCGGGTACCATATCGAATACAGCGGCTTCAAGTTCAGCCTGTTCTACGCCACCGAGTACTCGCACGTGTTCGCGGTGTCGGCGCTCATCAGCGTGCTGTTCCTGGGCGGCTGGGGCACCGGCCCCCTGCTCGACCTGGTGCCCGCGGTGGTGTGGATGGTGCTGAAGACCTACCTGCTGTTCTGCGTGTTCGTATGGACGCGGGCCACGCTGCCCCGCCTCCGCATGGATCAACTCATGGCCTTCGCCTGGAAGTTCCTGCTGCCGCTCAGCCTCATCAACATTATGGTGGTGGCGTTGGAGGAACTGCTGGGGCTGCCCGGCATTGTGGTGGCGGTCGTCAACATGGTGCTTGCGGTGGTGCTCATCGTGCAGTGGACACGGCTGCTGGGCAGCAATGGCCAGTCGCCGGAGCGCCGGGTCTACATCCAGCGCCCCGCGACGGCACAGTAAGGAAGGTGGCCATGGTAGGTTCCGGCATTCTGAACGGCCTGCTGACCGTGCTCAAGCACATCGGCCAAAAGCCCTATACCCGCCAGTACCCCGAGGAGGCGCTGGTACCCCCCGGCCGGTTCCGCGGCTACGACTTCGGGTGGAGCGAGGAACGCTGCACCGGCTGCGCCACCTGCGCCAAGGCGTGCCCGCACGGCTGCATCGACATCGTGACCGACCCGCTGCCCAACGGCCGCTACAGCATCGAGGTGTTCGACATCGACCTGGGCAAGTGCATGGTGTGCGGCCTGTGCGTGGAGGTGTGCCCCTACGACGCGCTGTTCATGGGCACCAAGTTCGCGCTGGCTACCGAGAACCGCTGGGACCTGGTGGTCCACAAGGAGGACATCGGCAGCCGCCCGGACCTGAGCGGGTACTACCGCCCGGCGTTCCAGAACCACGCTGCCCCACGCGCGGAGATGCGGGCCGATTACGGCGTCTCGAAGGGCGTGGCCAAGCCCGCCGCCGAGGAGAAGAAGGCCTAGTGCCGGCCGGAACCGACGCCATGCCCGGCGACCTCGGGCTCGCGATCAGCTTCTACCTGCTGGCTGCGATCACCCTCGTGTCGGCGCTGATGGTGGTGTCGCTGCGCAACATCTTCCACGCGGGCCTGTTCCTGGTGCTCACCTTTGTGGGTGTCGCCGGGCTGTACCTCACGTTGAACGCGGCCTTCATCGCGGCGGTGCAGGTGTTGGTGTACGGCGGCGCCATCGCCGTACTCATGCTGTTCGCCATCTTCCTCACCCGCAATGCGATGACCCAAGGCAACCTGCCGGGCCGCTTCCGCTTCCCGGCGATGGCCATGGCCAGCATCATCTTCGTGGTGTTCGGCTATGTGTTCCTGATGACCCGCTGGGCGCCGGGGAGCGCCGGCCAGGTGTACATTGCCCCGGACCAGGTGTCCGGCGTGCTGCTGACCGAGTTTGTGTTCCCGTTCGAGATGGCCTCGGTGCTATTGCTGGCAGCCATGATCGGAGCCATCGTGCTGGCCCGCACCCCCGCCGAGGAGGAGACCAAAGCGTGATCTACCCGGCGCTGAACCACTACATGCTGGTCTCGGCTGCATTGTTCGCCGTTGGGCTGTACGGCGTGCTGTCCCGCCGCAACGCCGTGGGCGTGCTTATGTCAATTGAGTTGCTGCTCAACTCGGTGAACATTGCGCTGGTGGCCATGTCGCGCTACCTCGGCCAGAACGGCGCAGCGTCGGGCCAGGTGTTCGCCATTTTCGTCATCACGGTGGCGGCGGGCGAGGCATCGGTGGCGCTGGCGCTGCTGATTGCGGTCTACCGCAGCCACGGCGGCGTCGACGTCGAATCCGTCAACTCGTTGCAGGGGTAAGCCAACCAGCATGTGGATTGAGATCGCCAAAGCCCCCAACCTCATGGTCGCCGAGATCTGGAAGGGCCTATTCGACGCCGAAGGTGTGACCGCCCTCATCGTGCCCGACGTGGCCGATTGGGAGGGCGTGTCCGAGAGCCAGCCGCGCCGCGTCATGGTGCCCATGGACAAGAAGCACGTGGCCGAAGAAGTCATGAGGAAGCTCTAAGTGTCGGCCGAACTCGCCATCTGGCTGGTCTTCCTCGCACCGATCGTCTCGTTCCTGCTGATCGTGTTCGTCTGGCGCCCGCTGGGTGAGCACGCGCTGTCGGGACGGACGGCGGCCGCGGCGGTGGCGGTGTCGCTGCTCGCCTCGCTGTACCTGTTCACGCAGGTGCTGGGCACGCCGGGCCACGAGCTACCGGCCATCGAATACCGCTGGCTCGATGTGGGGGCGCTCCACCTGACGCTGGGGTGGGCCGTCGACGCGCTCACCGTCACCATGCTGGTGGTGGTGTGCTCGGTCAGCTTCCTGGTGCAGGTCTACTCCATGGGCTACATGGCCGGCGAGACCGGCCCCGACGGCCAACTCGAAAAGAGCTACAGCCGCTACTACGCCCACATGAGCCTGTTCACCGCCAGCATGCTGGGCCTGGTGCTGGCCGACAACCTGTTCCAGGTCTACTTCTTCTGGGAGCTGGTGGGCCTGTGCTCCTACCTGCTGGTGGGCTTCTGGTTCATGCGGCCCAGCGCCGCCGCCGCCGCCAAGAAGGCCTTCCTGGTCACCCGCATCGGCGACGTGGGCTTCCTGCTGGCGCTGCTGGTACTGTTCGCGGTGACCGGCACCTTCAACATCCACGAGCTGTTCGAGAAGCCCGCCACCGACGCGCTGCTGAAGGCCGGCTTCCTGGGCATGACGGCGCTGTCGTGGGCCACGCTGGGCATCTTCTGCGGGGCGGCCGGCAAGAGCGCCCAGTTCCCGCTGCACGTGTGGCTGCCCGACGCCATGGAAGGCCCCACGCCCGTCAGCGCCCTGATCCACGCGGCCACCATGGTGGCCGCCGGCGTCTACCTGGTGGGCCGCATGCTGCCGCTGTTCCACCACGCGCCCGATACCATGAGCGTGGTGGCGGGCATCGGCGGGTTCACGGCCATCTTCGCCGCCAGCATGGGTCTGGTGGCCACCGACATCAAACGCGTGATGGCCTACTCCACCGTCAGCCAGCTCGGCTACATGATGCTGGCTCTGGGCGTGGGCGGCTACGTTGCGGCATTCTTCCACCTGATGAACCACGCCTTCTTCAAAGCGTTGCTGTTCCTGGGCGCCGGCAGTGTGGGCCACCACACCAACACCTTCGCCATGCCCTACATGGGCGGCCTCAAGAAGGTGCTGCCCATGACCTTCTGGCCGGTGCTGATCGCCTCGCTCAGCCTGGCGGGCATCCCGCCGCTGTCGGGCTTCTGGAGCAAGGACGAGATTCTGGGCGCAGCGTGGGAGAAGGCCCCATTGCTGTTCATGCTGGCGCTCATCACCGTGTTCATGACGGCGTTCTACGTCATCCGCATGCTGTACCTCACCTTCGCCGACGAGTACCGCGGCGGGGCGCAGGCCGAGGCTATGGCACAGCAGTCCGCCGCCGCCTATCCCGGCCTGGGCACGCCGGCCACCCACGACGATCACGGCCACAGCGGGCACGACGGCCACGAGGAACACCATCACGGCGAGATGAAGCTGCTGTGGGTGCCGCTCGCTATCCTGGCAGTGCCGTCCATGCTCTCAGGCTTCGTCAACACCCCGCTGTGGGAGGGGTTCACCGCCTTCCTCACCACCCGCACCATCGCCGAGACGCTGGGCGAGCACAGCCTGCCCTTCAACCTGGGGCTGGCCGCCCTCTCGACAGCGGTGGCGCTGGCAGGCATCTGGTGCGCGTACCAGGTATACGGCGCAAAGGCCGTGTCGGCCCAGCGGCTGGGCGGCATGCTGGGCGGCGTCCCTTACCGCATCCTGGTCAACAAGTACGGCATGGACACCCTGTACGAGAACCTCATCGTGCGGCTGGCCTTCTACTGGGGTCTGGTCACCGGCCTGGCCATGTTCGACCGCTACGTGGTGGACGGTGCGGTGAACGGCTCCGGATGGGTGGTGCGTACCGCCGGCCGCGGCCTGCGCACGCTGCAGTCGGGCCAGTTGCAGGCCTACGGACTGGCCATCGTGCTGGGTGTGCTCGTCATTTTTGCCACCGTACTGAAGCGAGGATAACGGCGTGTCGTTCTTCTTCCCGTTCCTCTCGCTCATCCTCTTCCTGCCCGCCATCGGGGCGGCGATACTCGCGTGCCTGCCGGACCGCAACGTCAAGGCCATCCGCGGGACGGCGCTGGCGGTGACCGCCATCGACTTGGTGCTAGGGATCGCCCTCTGGATCGGTTACAACCCGACACTGACCGGTGCGAACCGCTTTCAGTTCGAGGAGCAGTTTCGCTGGGTGGCCCTAGAACACCTGGATGTCACCATCGCCAACTACCACCTGGGCGTGGACGGGTTGAGCGTGCCGCTGGTGATGCTGACCGTGCTGCTCGGGTTCCTGGCGGTGCTGGTGTCCTGGCACATCGAGCACCGGGCCAAGCTCTACTTTTCGCTGCTGCTGCTGCTGGAGACCGGGGTACTGGGCGTGTTCATGTCGCTCGACTTCCTGCTGTTCTTCCTGTTCTGGGAAGTGGAGCTGTTGCCGATGTACCTGCTGATCTCCATCTGGGGCAGCCCGCCGCCGGTGGGACGGCGCGAGTACTCGGCCATGAAGTTCTTGCTGTACACCATCTTTGGGTCGGCGTTCATGCTCATCGGCCTGCTGGCGGTATTCTTCTCGTCCGGCACCCTCGACCTCGTGAAGCTGGCCGCCGCCAACATTCCAGCGCAACAGTGGTTACTGCCGCCGACGGTGGTGTTCTGGCTCATTCTCATCGCCTTCGTCATCAAGCTCCCGGTGTTCCCGCTACACACCTGGCTGCCCGACGCCCACACCGACGCACCGACCGCCGTGAGCGTGCTGCTGGCCGGCGTGCTGCTGAAGATGGGCGGCTACGGCATCCTGCGCATCTGCCTGGGCCTGTTCCCCGAGGTGGCCTATCAATGGGGCCCGACACTGGCCATGTTCGCCGCCATCAGCATCGTGTACGGCGGCCTCGTCACGCTGCGGCAGCGGGACCTCAAGCGCCTCATCGCCTACAGCTCCGTGAGCCACATGGGGTACGTGCTGCTGGGGGTCGGCGCCTTCACCGAGGTGGCGCTCACCGGCGCAGCGCTGCAAATGGTGACCCACGGCCTGATCACCGGCCTGCTGTTCGCCGCCGTCGGCCTCATCTACGACAAAGCGCACACCCGCCAGATCCCCGAATTGCAGGGGCTGATGCACCGCATGCCGTTCATCTGCGTGGCGTTCATTGTGGCAGGGCTTGCCTCGCTGGGCCTGCCGGGGCTCGGCGGGTTCGTGGCGGAATTTATGGTGTTCACCGGCAGCTACCCGGAGTTCAGCGTCTACACCGTGTTGGGCGTGCTCGGCATCGTGCTGAGCGCCGGCTACATCCTCTGGACCGCCGAGCGCAGCTTCTTCAGAACGCTGCCGCACCGCTGGGAGCACCTGACCGACGCCACCCTCGTCGAGCGCATCCCGCTGGTGGTGCTGATGGCCGCCATCCTGCTCATTGGCCTGCTCCCCACCCTGGTGACCGACGTTCTGCGGTCCGGCATCGCCCCCATCGTGGCGCGGATCGGATGACCCACCGATGAACATCCTGCTGCTCCTGCCCGAACTCACGCTGGTGGTCACTGCGCTCGTGGTGCTGCTGGCCGACCTCGTCACGAAAGAGAAGCGCGCGCTGCCGGTGCTCACGGTCATTGGGCTGCTGGCGGCTTTGCTATTCGCCTTCAGCATGGCGCCCGTCCAGCCCGACCCTGGGGCAGGCGTACCGCTGTCGATCGACGGCTTCACCAAGCTGTTCCGCTACCTGCTCATCTTCAGCACGTTGCTGGTGGTGCTGGCCTCCCACGACTACGCGACCCACCACTTCCGCGGCGCTGTCAGCGAATACTACGCGCTCATGCTCATCGCCTGCGCCAGTATGGTGGTGCTCACCGCCGCCACCGAGCTGATCACGCTGTACGTGGCCCTGGAGACCAGCGGCATCGCCCTGTACGCGCTGTCGGGCTTCCTGCGCAACCGACAGTCGTCCGAGGCCGGCATCAAGTACCTGGTGCTGGGCGGCGTCAGTTCGGCGCTGCTGCTGTACGGTATGGTCATCTTCTTTGGCATCACCGGCACCACCTACCTGCCCGACATCAGCCAGGCGGTGCAGGACACGTTCCAGGTGAACGCCCTGCCCATCCTGCTGGGCATCGTGCTGTTGGTGGCCGGGTTCGGGTTCAAGCTCGCCTCGTTCCCCTTCCAGATGTGGGTGCCCGACGTGTATCAGGGCGCGCCCACGCCGGTGACCGCCTTCCTATCGGTGGTCAGCAAGGCGGCAGGGTTTGCCGTGGTGCTGCGCACGTTCTACGTGATGCTGGGAGCGCAGTTCGCCTTTGAGCACTGGTCGTACATCTTCGCCTGTCTGGCAGCGCTCACCATGACCCTCGGCAACGTGGTGGCCCTGCAGCAGCGCAACATCAAGCGCATGATGGCCTACTCAAGCATCGCTCAAGCGGGGTACCTGATGGTGGGCCTGGCGGTGGCGACGCCCTCGCTGGTGGGTATGGGTTCGGTGCTGCTGTTCCTGGTCGGGTACGCTTTCAGCAATTTAGCAGCGTTCATCGCCATCATCGCCATCACCGAGAGCACCGGTACCGACAACATTTCGGGCTTCGCTGGCGTGGCCCGCCGGTCGCCCTTCCTGGCCGGCTGCCTGGCCCTGGCCATGCTGTCACTCACCGGCATCCCGCCGACTGCCGGCTTCTTCGCCAAGCTGATGGTGTTCGGCTTCGCACTGCAGTACGGCCTGTTCTGGCTGGTGCTGGTGGGGGTCATCAACTCCGTCATCTCCGCGTTCTACTACATCGGCATCGTCAAGGTCCTGTATCTGGGCGCCGCGCCGGATCAGGCCGAGATACAGGCCGGCCCCACGCTGCGGGTGGCGCTCGGCGTAGCGGCCATTCTCACGTTGGTCATCGGTGTCTGGCCCGATGTCGCATTGAACGCCGCCTTCGGCGCTATCGGCCTGTAGTCCACCCCATTCCACCGCCGAGCGCTCCATGAGGTTCGCCACCCTGCTGGCCCTTGCGCTGCTGTTCCTGGTCATCCAGACGGTGGTCTTGGGTCCCGGGGCCGGACTGCTGGTGCGCCCCGACCTGCTACTGCTGCTGGTCGTGTTGTGGGGTCTCACCCTCGGCGTGCGGCAGGGGCTGATGGCGGGCGCCATGGCGGGCCTGCTGTCCGACTGCGTGAGCGCGGCGCCACTGGGCATGCACGTGCTGGCCCTGATGGCCGCCAGCCTGGTGGTGGCGGTGCGCAGGCTGGAGTTGGTGGAGAGCCGCTTCGCCCTAGCACTCGTGATCGCCCCGCTGGGTACGGCGGTATACTACGGAGTGAGCGTGCTGGTGTTGCAGTTTTCGGGTTGGCCGGTGGACTGGCCGGCCGCAGCGGCGGCGAGGCTGGCGCCCGCTTTGCTCATCAACACCGCGGTCACGGCCCCGCTCTACGTGCTCACTTCCCTGATAGCCGAACGGCTGGGCGCCCCCTACACTGGTGTGGTGGTGCGACGCATCGGATAACTGCGAGGCAACCGGGTGCACTTTTTCAGCGGAATGCGCCGGTGGCGGGTCAACCGCCGCAAGAAGGTGGATGAGCAGCAACTGCTGAGGTTCCGCCTGCGCTTCATGCAGGCGCTCGTGGTGCTGGCCTTCGCCTTGCTGGCGGGTCAGCTCTGGCGCCTCCAGGTCGTCGAAGGCGCGCAGTATCAGGAGCGCGCCGAGGCCAATCGCCTGCGCCTCACCACCCTCCCTCCACCCCGCGGCGTCATCTACGACCGCAACGGTAAGCTGCTGGTGCGCAACGAGCCCAGCTTCACCGCCGCCGCAGTGCTGGCCGACATGCCCCGGGAACGCCAGGCCGAAATCGTCAGCAAGCTCGAGACGCAACTTGGCGTCCCGGCTGATGAGCTGAACAACGTCATCAACAACCGGCGGGCCTCCGGCGAGGTATTCACACCTGTGGCGCTGAAAAGCGACCTCGATAAGGCCACCGCCTTCGTGTTGGAGGAGCGGGCGGGCGAGCTGCCCGGTATCGAGGTGCTGACTGAGCCCCGCCGTCGCTACGCCGAGAACGACCTGCTGTCGCACATCCTGGGCTACGTGGGCCGCATCTCAGCCAATGAGTACGAAACGCTGAAGGGCCACGGCTACGATCTAAACGACACCACTGGCAAGATGGGGGTGGAGGACACCTACGAGTGGGCACTGCGCGGCGCCCCCGGCCGCGAGCAACGCGAGGTCGACGCCACCGGCCGCACTCGCCGCGTCATCGAAAGCCAGCCGGCAGTGCCCGGCAACAACCTCGTGCTCAGCATCGACGCCGACCTGCAGGCCTACATGACACAGGTGCTGCGGGACAAGATGGGCAAGTCACGCTTTGCCGCCGCCGTGGCCATGAACCCGAACAATGGCGAAGTGCTGGGCATGGTGTCATTACCTACCTTCGCCCACAACGCCTTTTCCGGCGGCATCAAGCCCGAAGCGCTCAACCGCCTGTTACAGGATCCCAGCCGGCCGCTGCTGGACTACGCCATCGGCGGCACGTTCCCGCCGGGGTCCACCTTCAAGGTCATCACTGGGTCGGCTGCCTTGCAGGAGGGGATCGCCAAGACCAGCACGCTCATCACCTCCACCGGCTCGATCTCGATACCCAATCAGTACGACCCTCGCATCCTGTACTACTTCTACGACTGGGCCACGCTGGGACAGCTCGACTTCTACCGCGGCTTGGCCATGTCGTCCGACGTGTACTTCTATTACCTGGGCGGTGGCTACAAGGACTTCAAGGGGTTGGGGCCCAGCCGGCTGGCCGCCTATGCCAAGCTGTTCGGCCTAGGAGAGTTCACCGGTGTCGACCTGCCCGGCGAGGCGCGCGGCTCGGTGCCCGACCCGCAGTGGAAAGAGGACACCTTCAAAGAAGAGTGGCTGGTGGGCGACACCTACAACTTCTCGATTGGCCAGGGGTTCCTGGTGGCCACGCCTATCCAGATGGTACGGGTGCTGGCAGCGCTCCTTAACGGCGGCAAGGTGCTGCAGCCGCACGTGGTAAAAGAGATCCAGGACCCCAAGGGCAACGTGGTGACCCGTTATGGGCCCGTGGTGCAGCGCCAGCTCCCGATCAGCGCCGCCAACCTCGAGGCCATCAAAGTGGGTATGCACGACTCGGTGGCGACGGGTGCAGCGACCGCAGCCAAAGTGGCAGGCGTCGACATCGCAGGCAAGACCGGCACCGCCGAGTTCGGCCAGGCCATCGGCAACCGTGTGTACGAGACCCACGGCTGGTTCATCGGCTACTCACCGTCCGACAAGCCGGACATCGCCGTCAGCGTGTTCTTCGAGGCGGGCGGCGGCTCGGCCAATGCGGCGCCGGCGGGCGGCCAGATCCTGGCCTACTACGAGCAGAACATCAAACCCAAGCAGAAGCCGTGACCACCAGCGCCTCTCGCCAGGCTCTGCTGCAACTCGATTGGGGCTTACTGGTGGCTCCGGTGCTGCTGGCGGCGGTGGGCGTGCTCTTGGTGTTCAGTGCGTCGTTTCCGCAGGGGACGGCAGCAGGCATCACCGCCAGCCCGGCCTTCCGCCACGGCCTGAACGCCCTTGCCGGCGTGTTCATCATGCTGGTGATGGCCCGGCTGGACTACCGGCTGCTACGCACCTTCACCCCGCACATTTACCTAGGGGTCATCCTGCTGCTGGTGGTGGTGGACGTCGCAGGCGCCTCGGTGGGCGGTGTGAAGCGATGGATCGAGGTGGGCCCCATCCAGGTCCAGCCGTCGGAGATGGCCAAGTTTTCCACATTGCTGGCGCTGGCACGGCTGTTCAGCGACTTCAAAGAGCACAACGCACGCCTACCGATGCTGGTGGCGTCGCTCCTGGTGGTCCTCCCACCTACCGCCCTCGTGTTCCTGCAGCCCGACCTGGGAACGGCAGTCGTGTTCGGCGCCATCTGGTTCGGCATGGCGGTGATGGCGGGCGTGCGGCCGCTCTACCTCATCGGCTTGGTGCTGGCGGGAGCGGCCATGCTGCCGCTCGCCTTCCTGTTGGTGCTGAAGGGCTATCAGCAGGAGCGGTTCCACACCTTCCTCGACCCATCGTCCGACCCGCTGGGCGCAGGCTACAACGTGCTGCAGTCGGAGATCAGCGTGGGGTCGGGCGGGTTCTGGGGCAAAGGCCTGCTGAACGGCACTCAGAGCCAGCTCCACTTCCTGCGGGTGCAGCAGACCGATTTCATCTTTAGCGTGCTCGGCGAAGAACTCGGGTTCATTGGCGCCATGGCCATATTCGGCCTGTTCATCCTGCTGCTGTGGCGGGGCTTGGAGGCGGCGCTGCAGGCTCAGGACAACTTCGGGCGGCTGGTGGCCAGCGGCATTGTGATGCTGGTGCTGACGCAGGTATTCATCAACATTGGCGTGAACGTGCGGCTGCTGCCGGTGACGGGCATTCCACTGCCGTTCCTCAGCTTCGGCGGCAGCTCGCTGCTCACCATGTTCTTCGCCATCGGCGTGCTGCAAAGCATCTACCGCCACCGCCGCAAGGCCGACTGGTAGCACAACGCCGCCGGTATCCCCAGACACATAGGTGCGACAGCAAGAACGCGGGGCGACTCCGGCCTCAGCCTAGCGGAAGACGAACGGCGGCATCTTCCCCACCGGCATGTCGATGAGCACCGGCGCGTCGGCGGCCAACGCCTCGCGCAGCACACCCACCAGGTCCTTGGCGTCCTTGGCCCGCATGCCCACCACGCCGAACGACTCAGCGAGCTTCACGAAGTCTGGGTTCAGCAGGTCGCTGGCGATGGTGCGGCCGTTGAACTGGTACTCCTGGATGCGCTGCACGTTGCCGTAGGCGCCGTCGTTGAAGATGACCGTGACCAAGTTGATGCCGTGGCGCTTAGCGGTGGACAGTTCCTGGACGTTGTACATGAACCCGCCGTCACCGGAGATACAGACCACCTTCTTGTCCGGGTTGGCCACCTGGGCGCCCAGCGCCGTGGCGAAGCCGTACCCCAGCGTCCCCTGGTAGCCGGCGGTGAGGAACGAGCGGGGGTGGTACACCGGGAACCCGACCCGCGACCAATACCCCACCTGCGTCATCTCCGTGACCAGAATGCCATCCTCGGGCAGCGCCTCACGCACCGCCATGGCCAGCGGGGCGCGGTGCTCGTCGCCGTACACCTCGGCCCGGACCTGGTCCTGCAGCTCCCGCAACTCCTTCTCACGCGATGCACGGGGCGACGCCAGCCGTTCCGTGCGCTCTAGCAGGCCGGCCAGGCCGAGACGGGCATCTGCCTGGATGCGGATGGTGGGCGGGTAGTTGCGGCCGATCTCCTCGTCGTCGATATCGAGCTGGATGACCGTCTGGTGGCCCTTCACACCCCAGGCCGCCGTCGACGGCTGCAGGAAGCGGGTGCCCACCGCCAGCACCACGTCGGCCTCCGGTACCAGGTACTTGCCCGCGGTGGGCATCTGCGCCAGATAGTGATGGTCGGAGATCGCGCCGCGCCCCTCGGCACTATGCACCACCGGGGCCTGGAGCAGCTCGGCGAGTTGCTGCAACTCCGCCCAGGCGCCACTCTGCATCACGCCGCCGCCGGCAAAGATAACGGGCTTCTGGGAACCTGCCAGGGCCTTGGCCGCGGCGGCCAGGGCTTCAGGGGCGCCGCTGGGCAACTCGGGCGCCACAGGTTCCAGCAACCGTACCTCGCCCTGTGCGCGCAGCACATCCAGCGGCACCTCAATGTGTACCGGGCGTGGGCGGCCGCTGCGTACCTCCATCATGGCCAGGTGCGCCACCTTGGCCACGTCCTCCGGCCGCTCGGCGCGCGCTGCCCACTTGGTGACGGCTGCCATCGTTTCGAGCTGGTGGGGGATCTCGTGCAGCATGCCCCGCCCCTTGCCGATCTGCGCCGTCTCGATCTGGCCGGCAATCGACAGCACCGGCGACGAGCACGCGTAGGCAGTCGAGAGGCCGGCCATGGCGTTCAGCAGGCCGGGGCCTGGCACCACCAGGCCCACGCCCACCCGGCCGCTGGTTCGGGCGTACCCGTCCGCCATGTACGACGTGGCCTGCTCGTGGCGGGTATGGATAATGCGAATGCTGTCCTGCATGTCGTAGAGGGCGTCGAACAGCCAGTCCATCTGCACGCCGGGCAGCGCAAAGATGACCTCAACCCCCTCTTTCTTGAGCTGCTGCGCCAGCGCCTGTCCACCCGTCATACGTGCCATTTATTCACCTCGATAGTGGCTGTTGCCGTCGCCATGCTACGGTGCGAGAGGCGGCGTGGCAAGGGGCCTGAACCGCTTGGCTACTCACGAAGGAATCGCAGCACATCGTCAACGCTGAGACCAGCATCAGCGATGATGCCCAGCACAAGCGGGCGGCGCATCTCCTTGCTATGATTCGGGACCGAGATAGCCGCAGGATGCCCTGCCCTCGAGAGGATCACATGGCTGCCGGTCTGGCGCGCCTGTACGAAGCCTGCTCGTTCCAGAGCACGGATTAGTTCACGAGGCCGAAGGGATGGGAGGCGCGTCGGCATCGGTTAAAAGGGCAGATCCTCAGGTTCCATATCGGCGAGGCCTATTTCGATGGACGGTTCAAGCTGGCGGTACTCCTGTTGCAGATAACGCCTGACCATGTAGCGCACCATGTTGGCGATGGGACGGTCTTCCTGGTCAGAAACTGCATCGAGCCATTTATAAAGGTGTTCTGGAAACACCACCGTTACTCTACCGGCTGGTGCAGCTTTTTGCGGTTCCATACTGTCTCCCGATGCTTTTCCCCAGTATAGCATAGGATCAACACAGAAAAAGGCAGGAGCGAATATCGCTCCTGCCTTTCATGCCTAACTGATAACAGGACCTACCGCGGATGGGCCTCCATAACGGCCAGCCAGCCTTGGTGAGCGTCCTTAATATTAGCTAACGCCTCTTCGAAGGTGTCACCCTCCGACCAGCAGCCCGGCGCCGCCGGCACTCCCACCACGTACCCACCCTCTTCCGCCGGCTCGAACTCGTAGGTTACGCCGTTCTCGATAACGAGGAACTTGGTGGTAGTGGTCAACACATGCCCTTATGCCGGGGTCGGGACTTCCGCCCCTTCGCCCTGCTTCAACACAATCTCGCCATCGGCTATGTCAATGATCATGTGGTCGCCCGAGCTGACCCGGTTCTCCAGGAGCGCCTCGGAAAGCTTGTCCTCCACGGTGTCCTGGATCAGGCGGCGGAGCGGGCGGGCGCCGAACGCCTCGTCGTACCCCTTGGTGGCCAGCCAGTCCTTGGCCGTCGGCGTCACCTCGAGGGTGATGTTCTTCTCGCCGATCTGCTTCGTCACATTCACCAGTTCCAGGTCCACAATCTGGTGGATGTCCTCGGGAGCCAGCGCATGGAACACCACGGTGGAGTCGATGCGGTTGAGCAGCTCAGGACGGAAGGCCTTCGTCAACTCTGCCGTCACCTTCTCCTTCATCTTGCCGTAGCGATCTTTCTGGGTCTTCAACTCGTCGCGCTGCAGGCTGAAGCCCAGCGTGGTGTCGCGCCTGATAAGTTCGGCGCCGAGGTTACTGGTCATCATGATGATGGTGTTGCGGAAGTCGACCTTCCGGCCCTTGGCATCGGTGAGGTAGCCGTCCTCGAAAATCTGCAAAAGCATGTTGAAGACCTCGGGGTGCGCCTTCTCCACCTCGTCCAGCAGGATGGCGCAATAGCCCTTGCGACGCACCGTGTCGGTCAACTGGCCGCCATCGTCATAGCCAATGTATCCCGGAGGCGCCCCAACTAGGCGGGCCACCGAGTGCCGCTCCATGAACTCCGACATGTCGAGTTTCAGCAGAGCGTCGTCGTTGCCGAACATGAACTCGGCCAGCGCCTTCGCCAGCAGCGTTTTGCCGACGCCGGTTGGGCCAAGGAACATGAACACCCCAATGGGGCGCTTGGGGTTCTTGAGGCCGGCGCGCGCCCGGCGGACAGCCTTCGCGATGACCTCAATGGCCTCTTCCTGGCCCACCACTCGCTTGTGCAGCGCCTCTTCCATGTGCAGCAGCTTGCTGCTCTCCTCGCTGGCCAGCCGCATGACCGGGATGCCGGTCCACATGCTCACCACCTGAGCGATGTCCTCCGCCGTCACGGTGGGCTGGTCGGCGTTGGCGGCATCTTCCCAGCCGCCCTCCATGCTCTCGATCTTCTCCACCAGCTTGAGTTCACGGTCGCGCAGTTCAGCGGCGTACTCGTACTGCTGGGCGGCGATGGCCGCTTCCTTCTCCCGGCGCACGCTTTCCAAGCCCCGCATGGCCTCTTTCACCGAAGGCGGCATTTGCGAGCGCTTGATACGCACCCGTGACGACGCCTCGTCGATGAGGTCAATAGCCTTGTCGGGCAGGAAACGGTCGGAGATGTAGCGGGCCGAGAGGTGCGCGGCCGCTTCGAGCGCTTCCTGGCTGATGGTCAGCCGGTGATGCTCCTCGTAGCGGCCCTTCACGCCTTGCAGGATCAGAATGGTGTCTTCGACGCTCGGCTCCTCCACCATGACAGGTTGGAACCGGCGTTCGAGGGCTGCATCGCGCTCGATATGCTTGCGATACTCGTCGAGGGTGGTGGCGCCAATGCACTGCAACTCGCCGCGGGCCAGCGAGGGCTTCAGGATGTTGGCGGCATCCACCGCGCCTTCGGCGGCGCCGGCGCCCACCAGGGTGTGCAGTTCATCCACGAAGAGGATGCAGTTGCCGGAGTTCTTGATCTCCTCAACCACCTTCTTCAGGCGCTCTTCAAACTCGCCACGGTACTTGGTGCCGGCCACCAAGCTGCCCATATCGAGGGTGAGCAGGCGGCGCCCCTGCAGATTGTCGGGCACATCGCCCGAGATAATGCGCTGCGCCAGCGCCTCGGCAATGGCCGTCTTGCCGACGCCCGGCTCGCCGATGAGCACCGGGTTGTTCTTGGTGCGCCGGTTCAGGATCTGCACCACTCGTTCGATCTCTTTGGCGCGGCCCACTACGGGGTCGAGCTTGCCGTTGCGAGCCAGGGCCGTCAGGTCCATGCCCAGTTGGTCAACGGTGGGAGTTCGGGTGGACGAGCGGGTCTGCAGGTGGGTCTGCGGGCCGCTCTGGCTCAGGATTCGGGTCGTCTCGGCACGCACCTTCTCCAGGTTCACGCCCAAGCTCTCGAGCACACCGGCGGCAATGCCCTCGCCCTCGCGCACGAGCCCAAGCAACAGGTGCTCGGTGCCGATGTAGTGGTGGTTCAGCCGGCGTGCCTCATCGACCGCCAACTCAATGACCTTCTTGGCACGGGGGGTGAGACCCACCTCACCAGTCGGCGGGCGGTCGCCACGGCCGATGATGAACTCCACCGCGGAACGAACCTTATTCAGTTCGATGCCCAGGTTCGCAAGAACCTTGGCAGCCAGGCCGTCGCCCTCGCGGACCAGCCCGAGCAGCAGGTGCTCGGTACCAATGTAGTTATGGTTGAACCGCTGGGCTTCTTCCTGCGCCAGGCTCAACACCCTGCGGGCCCGCTCGGTGAACTTGTCGAATCTATCGGCCATGCGTCACTCCCCGGAAGGCGAACTCCTCTCACCCATTATCGGCGCTGCCAGCCTTCCGTATGAGACCAGCGCCGAAGGAGTTCTCACTCTATGTTATCAACCTGCCACCAACTGCACCACCGCGCTGCGTGCCTGCGCCGCTTGCAAGCACATTACACCTTCGTTAACGATCGCCGCCGCGTCCCATTTCCTCCAACCGAGCCCGGTACTCCGCCAGCACCGAATCGCCCAGCGTCGGCGCCGCATCACTACCGCCGCCATAATCGCTGTCCCGGTCTCGGTCCCTATCCCGGCCACGGTCCCTGTCCCGGCCACGGTCCCTATCCCGTTCCCGTCCTTCGCCAGCGTTGATCTGCTCCAACTGCTGCCGAATCTCGGTGCGCTCGGCGATCTCCGTCTCTTCAATTGCCTGGCGCAGGCTGAGCCCCAGCCGGTGCCGATCCTTCTCGATGCGGATGATCTTCAGCGTCAGGACGTCGCCTTCCTTCACCACCTCTTTGGGATGCGTGATGCGGCGGTCGGCCAGTTCCGAAATGTGAATCAGGCCCTCCACTGGCCCATCGATGTGGGCAAAGGCCCCGAAGTTGGTGAGTTTGGTAATGGTACCGCGCACCAACTGGCCCACCTGGTAGCTGTCGACCACCGAGTCCCATGCGGCAGGCTGAGCCCGACGCAAGCTCAACGCAATTTTCTTGGTGTCCTGGTCAACCTTCAGGATGAAGACTTCAACGGTGTCACCGATGTTTACAATCTCTTCCGGATTTTGGTTACGTCCCCAGGTAAGCTCCGAGAGATGGATCAGACCATCGGCCCCACCAATATCCACGAACACGCCGAACGGCCGGATGCTGGTCACCACGCCGGTGGTGACGGTGCCCTCCGCCAGTTCGCCTAGCAACCGGTCCTTCTGCTGGGTCCGCCACTCTTGCAACGCGACCCGCTCTGAAAGGATGAGCCGGTTGCGCCGGCGGTTCAGCTCAATAATCTTCAGGCGCAGGGTCCGGCCGATCCATTCGGCCAAGCGCTCCTCCGACGGGCCTTCGCCCTCACCGGCATCCGCCCGCAGGCCCACCACCTGCGAGGACGGGACGAACCCGCGGATACCCTCAATGTTCACCAGCAGCCCGCCCTTGTTGTAGCCGACCACCTCGGCTTCAAAAATCTCCTGGGCGTCGAACCGCTGTTGCAGCGTGCGCCAACCGCGTTCGCCGCTGGCCCGGTCGAGCGAAAGCACGACCTGGCCTTCCTGATTCTCCGGGTTCAGAACGTAGACCAGCAGGGGGTCGCCCACCTTAAGGGCAGCTAACTCCTCCGCCGTGAGCGAGCGCATCTCCTGCGCGGGGATGACCCCCTCGGTCTTCGAGCTGATGTCCACCAGGATCGTCTCCCGGTCGGCATGCATGACTACGCCTTCTATGATGTCGCCGCGCCGCAGGCTCTTGAGGGACTGCTCTTCTTCAAGCAGCTCGGCCATCCCCTGGCTGTCGTCGTCCATGAAGGTATTTGGGTCTCGCGTTGGGTCAGTGACCACTGACTGGCGCTCCTGCGAAGTGATGAGAATGGCCCGGCCCGGGCTCCGTTTGGTACTGGGGCGTCGAGGGGGTTAGGAGATTCTAACATAGGCATACGCGGAAGCATACGCCGGTGCCAAAGCTCCAAGGCTATTGTAGGCGCGGTACGGTAGGAACGCAAAAGTCCACACGCCATACCTGCAGGGTAGAACCTCACCCCCCTGAGAACCAGGGCCGGGTTGGGCGCACATCTTGTCCATTAGGCCCGCACGCACAGGAGAAACGCCCATTCCCCAGAAGCGGGGTGCGCGCAGTACGAGCGTACGCCCGGCCTCAACCAACTGCGACCCCTCCCTGCCGTCGCCCCCAAGCGTGCCCGTGCTGGCTCCCAGCACTACCGGGCTATCGCCAACCAACTGGTCACCATCGCGCCCCATCCGATGGTGACCTCGAACGTCCTCCCAACCGGGCGCTCACCGCCGGCGCACACATGCGGCATCGCCCCGTCTGCTGCGGGCACCACCTTCAGGCTCTGTTTCGGGATCCGTGAGCGCTGTGCAGCACCAACCGCCGTGTCGCCTACGCCCAACGCCCACCCACGGCGCCCGCAGTCTGCCAGCGGGAGGCCGCAGCGCTCCGTCCCAGGGCCCTCACGTTCATGGAAGCCCCAAACCGGTAAGCCCGCCAGCAGGCCAGACTGCCGCACCATCGGATTCCTCCATTTGGGATCTCTGCGCACCCGTAGCACAAATAAAAAACGCCCCCTACCGAAGTAGGGGGCGTTAAAAGCTTCCTGGCAACGACGTATTTTCCACACCCAGTTACCCAGGCAGTATCGTCCGTGCAGAGGCGTTTCACTTCCGTGTTCGGGATGGGAACGGGTGGGGCCACCTCGCTGAGTCACCAGAAAACTCTGAGAACCCGATATGAAGTTTTCGCCAGCCGGCGGAGGCGAAGCCTCACACCGGCCGGTCAAGCGTCTTGGTAGCGGGAGTAGGATTCGAACCTACGACCTTCGGGTTATGAGCCCGACGAGCTGCCGCTGCTCCATCCCGCGGCGTCCAAGCACCAAGAATAGGGATATGTCATGCAATACGTGCACAGGACTTAATGTAGGTCAAGCCCTCGACCATTAGTACCGCTCAGCTACAACCCTCACGGGCCTTCCACATGCGGCCTATCAAGCAGGTGGTCTACCTGCGGTCTTACCTGGTTACCCAGTGAGAGATCTCATCTTGGGGTGGGCTTCGCACTTAGATGCTTTCAGCGCTTATCCCTTCCGGACTTAGCTACCCAGCATTGCCTCTGGCGAGACAACTGGCACACCAGCGGTCCGTCCCTCCCGGTCCTCTCGTACTAAGGAGAGCTCCCCTCAAATCTCTTACGCCCACGCCGGATAGAGACCGAACTGTCTCACGACGTTCTGAACCCAGCTCGCGTACCGCTTTAACCGGCGAACAGCCGGACCCTTGGGACCTGCTTCAGCCCCAGGATGCGACGAGCCGACATCGAGGTGCCAAACCTTCTCGTCGATGTGAACTCTTGGAGAAGATAAGCCTGTTATCCCCGGGGTAGCTTTTGTCCGATAAGCCACGGCCCTTCCACTCGGTACCGTAGGATCACTTAGTCCGCCTTTCGGCCCTGCTCGACTTGTTGGTCTCGCAGTCAAGCTCCCTTATGCCTATGCACTCCACGGGTGATTTCCATCCACCCTGAGGGAACCTTTGAACGCCTCCGTTACAATTTGGGAGGCGACCGCCCCAGTCAAACTGCCTGCCAGACGTTGTCCCCCTCCCGGATCACGGTGAGGGGTTAGTACCAAAACTTCACCAGAGTGGTATTTCAACGATGGCTCCCCGGAACCCGAAAGCCCCGGCTCACAGCCTCCCACCTATCCTACGCAAGTAAAGCCTCAATACAACGCCAAGCTACAGTAAAGCTCCACGGGGTCTTTTTGTCCTGGCGCGGGTAATCCGCATCTTCACGGATACTTCAATTTCGCCGAGTCCCTCGTTGAGACAGCGCTCAGATCGTTACTCCATTCGTGCGGGTCGGAACTTACCCGACAAGGAATTTCGCTACCTTAGGACCGTTATAGTTACGGCCGCCGTTCACTGGGGCTTCGGTTCAACGCTTTTGAAACATCTCCCCTTAACCTTCCAGCACTGGGCAGGAGTCAGCCCCTATACTTCCCCTTACGGGTTTGCAGAGACCTGTGTTTTTGTTAAACAGTCGCCTGAGCCCCTTTGCTGCGGCCCTCCGACGCTTCGCCAGCAAGTGACTACACGCCAGGGGGCACCCCTTATCCCTAAGTTACGGGGTTAAGTTGCCTAGTTCCTTAACGAGGGTTCTCTCGAACACCTTGGGACTCTCATCCCTGTCTACCAGTGTCGGTTTGCGGTACGGGCACCACATATTCTCGCAACGCGGCTTTTCTTGCCAGTAGAGGATCGGCCGAATCGGCTGCAACCGAAGTTGCGCCTTCCCCCGCACCTCAGCTTAACGGGCCAGCGGATTTACCTACCAGCCCACGCCTTCGTTTGGGGACGCACCATGTCCAATGGGCACGCTCTGCCTACCTTCCCGGGTCTCCACTTTGCTGATAACGACTATGTAGTGGCACAGGAATACTAACCTGTTGTCCATCGCCTACGCCTCTCGGCCTCGGCTTAGGCCCGGCTAACCCTACGCGGAAAAACCTTCCGTAGGAAACCTTAGACTTCCGGTGCGCCGAATTCTCATCGGCGTTTACGCTACTCATGCCGGCATTCGCACTTCTGTGCCCTCCACCAAGGGTTACCCCTTAGCTTCACTGCGCACAGAACGCTCCCCTACCCATCAGCGCCCGAAGACGCCAATGCCCTAGCTTCGGTGACGAGCTTAGCCCCGATGAATTGTCCGCGCAGTACCCCTCGACCAGTGAGCTATTACGCACTCTTTAAAGGATGGCTGCTTCTAAGCCAACCTCCTGGTTGTCTGGGCGGCGCTACCTCGTTTCACACTTAGCTCGCACTTAGGGACCTTAGCTGAGGATCTGGGCTGTTTCCCTCTCGACCACGAAGCTTATCCCCCGCAGTCTCACTCCCGGGCTCTGAAGCGGTGGCATTTGCGGATTAGTTGGGTTTGGTAAGCGTCGTGCCCCCTAGCCCATCCAGAGCCCTACCTCCACCGCTGAACACCCGAGGCTGCACCTCAATGCATTTCGGGGAGAACCAGCTATCTCTGCGTTCGTTTGGCATTTCACCGCTACCCACAACTCATCCAATAACTTTGCAACGTTAGAAGGTTCGGGCCTCCACGAAGTTTTACCTTCGCTTCACCCTGGCCATGGGTAGATCACGCAGTTTCGGGTCTACTTCCAGCGACCTATACGCCCTATTCAGACTCGCTTTCGCTGCGGCTCCAGCACGACAGTGCCTTAACCTTAACAGCCACTGAAAGTAACTCGCCGGCTCATTCTTCAATAGGCACGCCATCACCCGGTTACCCAGGCTCTGACCGCTTGTAGGTCCACGGTTTCAGGTCTATTTCATTCCCCTCCCGGGGTGCTTTTCACCTTTCCCTCACGGTACTGGTTCACTATCGGTCGTCAAGGGTATTTAGCCTTGGAGGGTGGTCCCCCCAGCTTCCCACAGGGTTTCACGTGTCCCGTGGTACTCGAGCACAAAACAAGAGCCTCTCCCTTTCGCCTACGGGTCTCTCACCCTCTTTGGCGGTCCGTTCCAGGAACCTTCGACTAGGGTTCGGTTGCTCACTCTTTGGGCTAGCAGCAGTTCGCCCCGTTCTGGCTCACAACCCCGGCAACACATAGGACTGCCGTCCACTAAGCGCTGCCGGTTTAGGCTGATCCGCGTTCGTTCGCCACTACTAACGGAATCTCTTTTGATGTCTTTTCCTCGGGGTACTAAGATGTTTCAGTTCCCCCACTGGCC
>Ga0209514_10000760_pt1:0-27500 | contig 62749 bp, 56 predicted proteins | sample Subgrocontami58m_FD_187452 | JGI IMG/M metagenome (GOLD analysis project Ga0209514, IMG submission 187452) | Subsurface groundwater microbial communities from S. Glens Falls, New York, USA - GMW37 contaminated, 5.8 m (SPAdes) (version 3) | ecosystem: Environmental > Aquatic > Deep... | reverse complement strand
GGTGCTGATAGACGCCGGCATAAGCGGACAGACCATGTCGCCCGAGTTCAGCAAGATCAACGCCGACCTGCGGGCCAACGCCCGTGCTGGCCATGTTAACTCCACCAAAGAGCTGTGGGTGCGCAGTCCGCTGTTCGCACCAGCCGCCGCCATTCCGGAGGTGCGGGCCCGGCTGCGCACCATCGTGCACGACTGGTCGGGCTGGCAGTGGGTGAGCACCGACCCGCAGCTACCGCTGGACCCACCCGCCTGGGGCCGCCTGCGCGACGTAGCCGCCGAAACCCTGGTACTGGTGGGCGAACTCGACCTCCCCGACTTCCACGCCGCCGCCGGCCATGTCGTCGCCAGCGCACCCAACGCCCGCAAGGTGGTCATCGCCGGCGCCGGCCACATGAGCAACATGGAAGCGCCCGCCGCCGTCAACGCCGCACTGCTCGGCTTCCTCGGCTGACCGCCGGCGCCGGCTGCCCCAGCGACTAGCGCCCGGCCCGCTGTTCGCGGCGGCGGCCTAGACCTACAGTCCCGCACGACCCATGGGGGCACTCATGGACTGAACGCACACCGGCCGCCGGGCCGGGGCGGTCACGTGGGACCGCCCCTACGGGTTGCCGCCACCCAGGGCTATCGCATCTAAATGTGGCCAAAGGACGTCGGAGCGTTCTGGCGGGTAAGTGCAGAGAGGGTGCAACCCTCTTTGCCAGGGGGTTTGGGGGGTGTCCCCCCATTTTTCACTCACTCCAAAGGAGTACCTTGAACCCCCTTGAGGGGGTTTGGGGATGAAACCGCTGGGACAGGCCGGCTCTCAGGTGCAACACACTGGCAAATAAGATGCGATTGCCCTGTGCCGCCACCCGCCACCAACGCGAGTGGCACCCCACCAACCGACCGGCTATACTGACAGTGCGCAAAGCGCCTAGCAAGAAGAGGAGTCACCATGACACCCCCAGCCTTGACCGTTACCGAGACCGCCGCCGAGCAGTTGAAGGCCATCATGCAGAACCAGGACCTCACCGATGTGGGCGTCCGGGTGTTCGTGCGCCACCAGTGTGGCTGCGGCAGCATGACCTTCGGCATGGGCTTTGACGATGTGGTCGCTGAAGACGACGGCGTCGTTGAGCACAACGGCCTGAAGTTCTATGTGAGCGAAGCCGATGCAGCAGGCCTCGAAGGCGCCACCATCGATTTCGTCGAGACCGACATGAGCCGCGGGTTTGCCATCATCAACCCCAACGGCGGCGGGTGCGGCTGCGGCGGCCACTAGGCCCCTTCCCAAGCCGTCCCTAAACCCCATACACTGCAGATGTATCTGCCCCCGTAGCTCAGAGGATAGAGCGCCGGCCTCCGGAGCCGGGTGCGAGCGTTCGAGTCGCTCCGGGGGCACCACTATCTTCTTGCGGCCACGGGTCACCGTGAGCGCGCGCCAGAGTCCCAGTGAGCGAACTACGTAGACTTCGTCGTGAATCTGAGCGGCAACAAGCCACACAAAAGATCCGCCGCGCCATTGCCGCGCGGCGCGCTGGGCCGCCCAAGCCCATCTTCGTCCGGGTAGGTGACTGGTTCAGCAGCCGCAAGCCGCTGACGTTCATCGGCGCCGTCGTCATCGCCCTGCTGATGGCCACGCCGGTGCTCATGCCCAAAGCCGGCGCTTTGCCGGCAGCGTCCCCCACTACCGACCAGCCGACCCCCGTACCCACCCCCGGTCGCGGCGAGCAGACCGCCCCCGAGATGAAGCTGGTCGAAGGCACGACCTACGGCGCTTCGATCATCGTCCCCAACGGCCGGTTCATACTCGACTTCGACACCCAGAACGCTCCGCTGGCCGCCAACGCGGTCGTCGCGCTCGCTCGCTCTCGTTTCTACACCGACTCCACCGTCTACAAGGTGGAGCCTACCAAGTACGTGCTGCTCGGCGGCCTGAACGCTGACGGCACCGGCACCCCCGGCTACACCATCGCCCCCGACAAGTCCGATCGCAAGCTGGCCATCGGCTCCGTGGCTGTGGTGCTGCAGAACGGCCAGGTAAGCAGCCAGCTCATGGTCGCGCTCGACGACGCCGACCCCGGCGTCCCCTACCTGGTGGTGGGCCGCATCACCGACGGCCTCGACATCGTTCGCAACCTCAAGGTCGGCGACAAGATCGCCGGCGTCAACATCACCGAGCGCAAGTAACCCCACCGGCCGGGCGATGCACACCGTCGGCGTCGATATCGTGGAGATCGACCGCATTGAGGCGGCCCTGCAGCGCTACGGCGACCGCTTCCTAGCGCGCGTCTTCACCCCCAAAGAGGTGGAGTACTGTCACGGCCGCGTGCCTGAGCTGGCGGTGCGCTTCGCCGCCAAGGAGGCCGTGATGAAGGCGTTGGGCACAGGGGTGCGCGGCATCGGCTGGCGCGACATCGAGGTGCTCCCGATGCGCGGCGGCAAACCGCTGGTGTTCCTGCACGGCCGCGCCAAAGCCCGCGCCGAGTTGCTCGGCCTGCGCGACTTCGCCATCAGTCTCTCGCATTCGCGTGACTCCGCCATCGCCTCGGTGGTCGGCGGCTCCGATTAGCATGGCCAGCTTCCCGGCCTTCCTCATCCCCAGCGCCCGCCATGCCCTGGCGGCAGTGGCGGCCGCAGCACTGATCGGCGTGCTCATGGGCCTCACTGCTCGCCCCTCCGACTCGCCATTCGCTCAATCGCTGGCGCAGCCACAGTCCCAGGCTCCCTCAGGCTCCACATCGTTCCTGCCCAGCTTCAGCCTGCCCGACTTCGGCGGGTCATCGACCCTCGCGCCGGTCATCGATACCGAGACGCTAGCGGGGGTGCTGCCGCTCGACGAGGTGCTAGCCTTCTCCCGCGACCTGCAACTCGACCCCGACCGTAGTGGCCCCGCCGACAGCCGGCGCGCCGCCGCCGTGTGGCCCAACGCCGACGAGGCCCGCCGTCGCCTAGAAGGGTGGGGCCGCGGGCAGGGCTACCTAGCGTTCTACGTGCAACGGCGGCCCGGCCCCACCGATGTCGCGGTGCTGCAGGTATGGGCCGACATCGCGCCGTACCGCAACGCCAAAGCCGCTCAGGACGCGCTGTCCGATACTCAGGACCGCCTGACGAAGGCGAAGGGAGAGCGCCTGACCATGCCTACTGCGGGCGAAGCCTCCAGCGCCGTGCGGCAGCGCAACGGCAGCAGCACCACCACCAACCTGCTGGTGCGACAGGGCGCACTGATGGCCTGGGTGGCCGTGACCACCGTGGGCGACGGACCGACGGTCGAGGCGCTGGCCAAGCTGGGCCAAGCGATGGCCGACCGCATGGGCGCGGCCCAGCAATGAAGGTGGTGACCGCCGCCGAAATGCGGCACATCGAAGCGCAGGCCATGGCCGGCGGCGACACCGTCGAGGCATTGATGGACCGGGCCGGTCGCGGACTGGCCGCCCATGTACGCAACGTGCTGGGTGGGGCCGAGGGCCGCTGTGTCCTCGTGCTGGCCGGTCCCGGCAACAACGGCGGCGACGGCCTTGTAGCTGCGCGCTATCTGGCCGCATGGGGCGCAGAACCCTACGTGGCGCTGGCGCTACCACGCCCCGACGACCCGCTGATTGCGGCACTGGACGACTATGGCGTGCCCTGCGGCGTGCTGCAGGACACCGAACTCAGCGCGTTGCTCAGCCGGTCCGCCGCGGTCATCGACGCACTGCTGGGCACCGGCCACAGCCGGCCTTTGACCGGCCAGTTTCTGCGACTGGCCACCGCGGTGGCCGCCGAGCAGCAGGCGCGCCCCAGCCTGGCGGTGGTGGCCGCCGACCTGCCCAGCGGCATGGATGCCGACACCGGCGCCGCCGACCCGGCAGCGCTCGCCTGCACCAGCACCGTCACCTTCGGCCTGCCCAAGCACGGTCACTTCCGGTTTCCCGGTGCGGCGTTGTGCGGACGTTTAGTCACGGTCGATATCGGCCTGCCCGCGCACCTGTCCCACGGCATGGCCACCGAACTGCTGACGCCGGCCGCGGTGGTCAAGCTGTTGCCAGCGCGGCCGGCGATCAGCAACAAGGGCGCCTTCGGCCGCATGCTCAGCATCGGCGGCTGCATCAACTACATGGGAGCGCCCGTCCTGGCATGCCGCGGTGCGCTGCGGGCCGGAGCCGGCTTGGTCACGATGGCCGCCCCCCGCACCGTCACGCTCACGATGGCTCCGTCCACGCTGGAGATCACCCACCTACCGCTGCCCGAGACCGACGGCGGGTTCTCGCCTGCCGCGGCCATCGAGCTGCTGCCGTACCTGGAACGCTACGACGCCGCGGTGGTGGGCTGCGGCATGGGCCGGGGCTCGGGCACGCTGGGCTTCCTGGAGGCGCTGCTGCTCGACGGCGGCGAACCCGGCGGCGGGCTGGTGATTGACGCCGACGCACTGAACCTGCTGGCCGGCATCCCCGACTGGTGGGACACCCTGCTGGGCGGCGCCGTGCTCACCCCACATCCCGGCGAGATGGCGCGGCTGCTGCACAGCACTGTTTCGGCGGTGCAAGACGCCCGCATCGCCACCGCCAGCGCCGCCGCCACCCGCTGGGAACAGGTGGTAGTGCTCAAGGGCGCGTACACCGTCATCGCGGCGCCGGACGGCCGGGTGCGCCTGTCTCCCTTCGCCAACCCTGCGCTGGCCACGGCCGGCACCGGCGATGTGCTGGCCGGTGTCATCGGCGCACTGCTGGCGCAAGGCTTGGCGCCCTTCGACGCCGCGAGCGCCGGCGTGTTCCTGCACGGGCTGGCCGGCGCTGCATTCGTGCGGCAGCGAGGCGAATCGGGACTGCTGGCATCGGACCTGGCGGAGTACCTGCCGGGTATCATGCAACAGTTGCGCAGCGGCCGGACCACCGGTTGGGACGGCGCCGTCGACTACTTGGGAGACGACCAATGATTGCAGGCCTCCTCCTCGCCGCCGGCGAGTCCACCCGCATGGGCAGCCCCAAACCACTGCTGGACTGGCACGGCCAGCCGCTGGTGCGCTACCAGGCGGCACAACTACGCGCCGCTGGGTGTGACGTGGTGGTGGTGGTGCTCGGCAGCCGTGCCGACCGCGTGCTGCCCTTCATCGACGGCGGCGACGCCTGGGTGGTGGTGAATCCCGACTACGCCCAGGGCCGCGCCACCTCGGTCCGCGCCGGCGCGGCGCTCATCCCCGACACCGCGCAATGGGTGGCGGTGCTCGGCGTCGACCAGCCGCGTTCGGCGGCCGTCATGCGCCCGCTGTTCGACGCCGCTATCACCAGTAACGCCGACATCCTGGTGCCCACCTACGGCGGCCGGCGCGGCCACCCGGTGCTGTTCGCCGGCCACCTGCTGCCCGAGATCCGCCAGGCACAGGACGCCACCCTCGGTCTGCGGGCGGTGGTGTTCCGACACCTCGACGGTCAGCGCGAGATACCGGTGGACTCGCCGCTCATCCACACCGACTTGAACACCCCTGCCGCCTACGCCGCCGCACGCAAAGCGCGCTAACCAGGAGCCCCTCAATGACCGTCCGCAGCTTCGCAGCCGTCAGCCCGCTCGACAACAACGTCTACCTGATCACCGACGACGCCACCCGGCTCACCGCCATCGTCGACCCCACCATCTTCAGCGAAAAGCTCTGGAAGGTGGTGCAGGACGAGGGGCTGATCCTCCAGTACATCATCAACACCCACGGCCACTTCGACCACGTGTACAACAACGGCTACTTCAAGCAGCAGGCGCCCGACGCCCGCCTGCTCTACCACCCGGAGGACGAGGAACTCATCGGCACACTGGTGGAGACCTCAGCCCGCTGGGACCTGCACCCCATACCGTCGCCCAAGGCCGACGCCCCGCTGCAGCACGGCGATGTGGTGCAGGTGGGCGGCGTGGTGGTGCACGTGCTGTACACCCCCGGCCACACGCGGGGCGGTTGCAGCTTCTGGCTCCCCGAAGACGGGGCGGTCATCACCGGCGATACGCTGTTCTGCAACAGCGTCGGCCGCTACGACTTTCCGGGCGGCTCACTCACCTCGCTGCTGCAGTCCATCGACACCCAACTTCTGCCGCTGCCCAACGACACGCGCGTGCTCCCCGGCCACGGCCAAGCCAGCACCATCGGCGACGAGCGCGACAACAACCCCTACCTGCACGAGGCGATGCGCCGCCAGTTGGGCGTGGTGGACTAGGCTCGGCTCCCACCGCGAGGCCCGTTCGTCATGCGCTGTGACCGGGCCGCCGCAGGTCCCCAAACCCGTTCGTGGTGAGCCTGTCGAACCACGGGCCATGCGCACCTAACGCCTTCTCCTGCGGGGTGCGCTCTCACGTCTCGCACGCCAACCCCCCGTCAATAATGTCATGCTGAGGAGTCCGACGACGAAGCATCCCTTTCCCTTCCCCCACCCAAGCTCCCCATCACCAGCGCGGCCCAGTCGAGAGGGATGCTTCGTTCCTCAGCATGACAAGACGACGCGGCTGCTCTAAAACCACCGGGGAATGATCCCTGCCCACCCGCCGGAGAACGACGCGAAGGAGGCGGGCTTGAAGCCCGCCTCCTTCGTCCGCCCGCGAGGGGCTTTAGGCCGGCGTAACCGTTACGTAGCCCCCAGTGGGGTGCGCGGTAGTGCGGGCATTGTGCCAGTCGGCAAAGGCCTGCTTCCAGTCGCTGCTATGCGGCAGGTTGGCCTGGCAAGAACGCACCCGGTAGAAGTCCGGCTGGTCCGAGCACGGCGGCATCTGGCCCTTGTCGCGCAGCGCCAGGGCCGCGGTCAGCAGGCGGCGGCGCACCCGGATGATCATCGCATCGGCAGTGCCCAGGTGCTCCGCCGTGCGGTCCATGATCGGCCCCATGCTCCAGATCAGCGCGTAGTCCTGCAGGCGCACGGTCTGGATACCCGAGTAGCTCTTGGTGCGCTGCGCCTCACGGTCGATCATGAAGTCGGTGTCCTGATCGGCCGCAACCCACCAATCGGCGAACATCTTGCCCTGCTGCTGCGGCTTCAACGGACCCAGGCCGCCCGTCAACGCGCCGTTGGCGTGGAACTCATGGGGTTTCGGCTTGCCGTCGCCCGGCAGCGCCTGGCTGGGATGCCACCGCAGGCCCCAGTGCAGCGTGGTGTTGTCGTCCACCGGCACATAGATGGACAGCGGCACCGTCCCATCGTCGCCGCCACCGGGGAACATGCCGAAGCACGGGAACACGAACTGCGTGGTGCGCACGTAGTCGGTGGTCTCCGACTCGCGGCGGATCGCGCCGTACAGCACGCCATACTCGGTGTCCACCACCTCCAGCTTCGGCGATTTGTCCTTCGCGTACAGGCCGAACCCCTCAGTGTTCTTTGGATCGAGCCGGGAGTGCAGGAAGTAGACGTGGCTGGTATCCAGTTCGCCCTCCAGCGACTGCATGAAGTTGCACTCGTAGATGGCCTTGTGCTGGTGTTGGAGTTGGTTCTCCGGCACCGTGCACCACTCCCACTTGGGCAGTTCCGGCGGGTTCGCCTGGTCGGGCCCCATGTAGATCCAGACAACGCGGCCCCAATCGGCGGCAGCGTAGGTCTGGATGTGAATCTTGTGCTTGAAGTTGCTCTCGGCCGGCTCGTTCGGCATGTCGGTGCACACGCCGTTCACGTCGAACTTCCAACCGTGGTACACGCAGCGCAGACCGCGCTCCTCGTTCCGGCCGAAGAACATGCTGGCGCCCCGGTGCGGGCAGGCGTCGGCCATGAAGCCGGGCTTACCATCGGAGTCGCGGAACGCGATCAGGTTCTCGCCCAGCGCCCGCACCCGCTTGGGCTCACCGTCGGGCTCCAGCTCCCACGAGTACACCAAGGGCAACCAGTACTGGCGCATCAGGCTTCCCATTGGCGTACCCGGCCCCACACGGCACAACAGGTCGATATCTTGTCTGGAAAGCATCGGCGAACCTCCCGCCACAGAATGCCCCAAGATGGGGCTGTGGCCAAAGGATAGCCGGACGGGCGTGAGGATTCTGTGAGCGCCGTCCCCAGCCGGTGAAAAAGCCGTGAAGTCCCCCTCACGCCTAGCAACTCAGGGCGATACGAGAAGCGCTACGCGGCCGGCTCCAGGCGGCCCATCAGCCGGCGCTTCACCACCTCCACCAGTGCCAGGTAGCTGCCGACCACCACCGCGAGGAAAACGAAGAAGAGGGGCGGCAGCGGCGTGAACCCCAAGGCGCTGGCGAAGGGCGTGAACGGCAGCACCATCGCCAAGGCGATCACCGCCAGCACGGTCATGGCCAGGGGACGGCTCGGCCGGCTCTTCAGCGGGCTGCCGGCGGTGCGAATGACGAACACCACCAGCGTCTGGGTCGCCAGACTCTCCACGAACCAACCGGTGTGGAACAGCGTCTCGTTGGCCTGGAAGCCCCACAGCAGCACGCCGAACGTCAAGAAGTCGAACACTGAGCTTACCGGCCCCACAAACACCATGAAGTCCCGCACGAGGCCAATGTCCCAGTGGCGTGGCTTGCGCGTGTAGCTGGCGTCCACGTCGTCGGTAGGGATGGTGATCTGCGCCAGATCGTACAGAAAGTTGTTGAGCAGGATCTGGGTGGGCAGCATGGGCAGGAATGGCAGCGCCACCGATGCCACCGCCATGCTGAACATGTTGCCGAAGTTGGAACTGGTGCCCATCAGCAGGTACTTCATGACGTTGCCGAAGGCCCGTCGCCCGGCCACGATGCCGTCGTGCAACACGGCCAGCCCCGACTCGAGCAGGATGATATCGGCGGCATCACGCGCCACATCCACCGCGGCCTGTACCGAGATACCGACGTCGGCCATGTGCAGCGACGGCGCGTCGTTGATACCGTCGCCGATGAAACCCACCACGTGGCCCCGCCGCTGTAGCGCCAGGATGATGCGGGTCTTCTGCGCGGGCGTCACGCGGGCGAAAGCGGTCACGCGCTCCGCCACCTGCGACAGCGCGACGTCGGTCATATGGTCGAGGTCGGCGCCCACCACCACGCCGCCGTTGACCAGCCCCACTTGGCGGCACACCTCCGCCACCACCAGCTCGTTATCGCCCGACACGATCTTCACCACCACGCCGTCAGCCTTCAGCGCGGCGAGCACAGCGTCCGTCCCTGGCGACACCGGGTCGGCAAACGCCACGAAGCCGCCGAGCGTAAGGCCGTCTTCGTCGGCCAGGGTGTAGTCCGGCTGCACCGGGACCACCCGCCACGCCACTGCCAGAACACGAAACCCGGCCGTACTCAGCGCCCGGTCGGTCTCGTGGGCCTGCGCCAGGGTACCGGCGTCCAGCAGGCGGTCACCACCGTCCGGCAGCGCCCAGTGCGCACATTTCGGCAGCACAGTCTCGGGCGCGCCCTTGGTGATAAGCAGGCGCTGTCCTTCGCCCTCCACCACCACCGAGAGGCACTTCCGCTCGAAGTCGAAGGGCATCTCGTCGAGCTTCGCGTACTGCGGGCCCTCCGCCTTCGGTAGTTGCAGGATGGCCGCGTCCAACGGGCTACGGATGCCGGACTCGTGGTAGCTGTTCCAATACACCATCTGCTGCACCCGTGCCGAGGGCGCCCCCGCCACATCGACACAGCGGTCGACCGCGATGGCTCCGGCAGTCAACGTGCCCGTCTTATCGGAGCACAGCACGTCCATGCTGCCCAGATTTTGGATGGCCGAAAGGTGCTTGACCACCACCTTCCGGCGGGCCATCTGCACCGCGCCCTGCGAGAGCGTGACGGCGGTGATCATCGGCAGGAACTCGGGCGTGAGCCCCACGGCCAGCGCCACGGCAAACAGCATCGACTCCAGCGGGTCGCGGTGCAGGGCAATGCTCACGGCGAACACGAAGAACACCAGAAAGGTGGCGGTCCGCATGATCAGGAACCCGAACCGGCGCTGCCCGCGCTCGAACTCGGTGTCCGGTTGCCGCGCTGCCAGGTGTTCGGCCAGCTCGCCGAACGTGGTGGCGTCACCGGTCGCGAACACCAGCGCCATGGCCGACCCGCTCACGACCGAACTGCCGACATACACCACATGCGGGCCGACGTCGGCAAGAGCTATCGATTGGTCGAGCGGGGAGACTTCCTTGGCCACCGGCAGCGACTCGCCGGTGAGCGCCGCCTCCTGCACGTGCAGGTCCTGCGCCTCGATCAGGAATGCGTCAGCGGGCACCAGGTCGCCGGCCTTCAGCCGGATAATGTCTCCGGGTACCAGCAGCGGGCGGGCAAGGTCGCCCCATGCCTTGTCGCGCAGCACCGATGCCTGGGGCGTCACCGACTGTCGCAGGCGTTCGGCGGCCTTGCCGGAACGGTAGGTCTGGACGAAGTTCAACGCCACGCCCAGCAGCACCATCGTCACGATGATGCCGGCGTCCAGCCGCTCGCCGACAAGAAACGCCACGCCGCTGGCTATCAGCAGCAGCACTACCAGCGGATTGGCCAGCAGGCCGGCGATCTCGAGTGCGAGGTTCAGCCGGCCGCGGCGCGCCAGCTCGTTGCGGCCATACACCGTCAGGCGACGCTGCCCCTCAATGGTCGTGAGTCCGGCGCTCGTGGCGCTCAGGCGCTCGAACGCCTGGCGCACAGTGGATGGCCCGGTGATGAAAGGTGCCTGCGTGAGCGACGCCATAGCGACGGGGACTAGAAGTCCAACCCTGGCTGGGCTTTGATGCCCTTGGTATACGGATGCTTGATCTCCCGCATCTCGGTCACCAGGTCGGCGTACTCCACCAAGGCTTCCGGGGCATTGCGGCCGGTGAGCACCACATGCATCTGCGGCGGCCGGGCCTTCAGCGCCGCGATCACGTCGTCCACCGCGATCCAGCCGTAGGTCATCGGGTAGGTGATCTCGTCGAGCACCACCACGCCATAGGAGGCGTCGGCCAGTTTCTGCTTGGCCAGCTCCCAGCCCGCGCGCGCCAAGGCCTTATCGCGTTCGATGTCCTTGGACAGCCAGGTGAATCCACCGCCAAGCGGGATCATCTCGATGTCGAGGCGGCGTGCGGCGCGGTTCTCGCTGAAGTTGGCGGTGGTCTGCTTGATGAACTGCAGCATGACCACCTTGAGGTCGCGGCCCCAGGCCCGGAACAGCACACCGAGGGCAGCGGTGGTCTTGCCCTTGCCGTTGCCGGTATTCACCACCACCAGCCCTACGTGGCGGGCAGGCGCAGCAGTGGACTCGGGCTCTACAGCGCCGGCTTCGTCGGCCATCAGGAAGCGCTGATCAGGCCGTCGTGCTGCATCAACTCCGCCATCAGCACGGCGCCCTTGGCCGCGCCCATCTTGGTGTTGTGCGAGAGCAGCACGTACTTCACGCCGTTGTCCAGCGCACCGTCATCCCGCAGCCGTCCCACTACGGTGGACATGCCGTCCTCAATACCCCGGTCCCAGCGCGGCTGCGGACGGTACGGGTCGTCGCTCACGGTGATCATGTTCTGAGGCGCGGACGGTAGGTTAAACGGGCGCAGCACCGGGGCGTAGGCCCGCATCGCGTCGCGCACGTCAGCAGCCGAGGCCTTCTTCTTGGTGGTGACCCACACCGCTTCGGTATGGCCGTCCATCACGTTCACTCGGGTGCACGTGGCGCTCACCCGCAGCGGCAGCGGCTCAATGCGGCCCTCGCCCAGCACGCCCAGGATCTTCTTGCTCTCCAGCTCCACCCGCTCTTCTTCGTTGGGGATGAACGGCACCACGTTGTCCAGAATGTCCATGCCCAGCACGCCGCCCGCCCGGCCGGCGCCCGATAGCGCCTGCATCGACGTCATCAGCACCTGGTCCACACCGAACGCGTCGATGATGGGGCGCAGCGTGATGGCAAGGCCGACCGTGGTGCAGTTGGGCTGGGTGGCAATGAACCCCTTCCAGCCGCGCGTGAGCCGCTGGCGCTCCACCAGCCGGGCGTGGTCGCTGTTTACGCCGGGGATGAGCACCGGCACATCCACGTCGTCTCGGAAGGCGCGGGCGGTGCTGATGACGGCGGCGTGGCGGGCGTACTTGGGCTCCAGCTCACGGGCCGCCTCGGTCTCCAGGCCGCTGAAGAAGATGTCAGCCTCGGTGCCGTCCAGCGTGGAGGCTTCCAGCACCGGCATGTCGAGGACCGCCGGGTCGCAGGCCTCGTCGCAATACCACTGGAACTGGCCGCGGGCGCTGGTCAGCGCCTCTTTATAGGTCTTCCCGGCCGAGCGCTCCGAGGCTGCGAGCACCGTGAGCTTGAACCACGGATGCCGCTGCAAGGCGATCACAAACTGCTGGCCCACCACACCGGTGGCGCCGATAATAGCTGCTCGGAGCATCTAAACCCTCTCCCTAATGAGATTGTGCTATTCTCGTGGCCGATGACAACCAACGGCCCTGATGAACCAGCCAAACCGGAGCAGGACTGGCCTTCCGTCGACCTAGCCTACGAGTTCGTGCGGCCCTCCTACGATTGGATGCTCCGGCGGGTAGAGGCAATCGATGCTCGCACCCAGGCATTGGTCGGGTTCGCCGCGTCTATTACATTAGCGACACCGGTCTTCGCCAAGACTGCCTTCCCCAACATCGCTATGTCGTCACCTTGGTTCCTACTCGCGGTCGGGCTCTTCCTCGCTATCGTTAACCGGGGGTGTGCTTACCAGAACCCTCGGCGCAGGCATCATCCTTATGAATCCCCGGGACCTGTACTACGGCTGGTTGGGATTCGAATCTTGGGAGTTCAAGAAAATGCCATCTACTGGGCGGGAGAACACTTCGAACGCAACCGACGTGCGTTGGACCTGCGAGCACGTGTAGTCCTCGTCCTTACAGTGCTCTTCGTTCTTGAACTCCTATGCCTGATAACCTGGGTCGCCTCCGCCTAACCGTTATTCCAAGCTTACTTGGTCGGTCGCGAAGAGCCATCTCGTATCTCGACACCCGGATCAGTGTTCTTCGGTGGCGGTGGTGGTGGCTTCTTTTCAGACGTGTTAGGCATCGAAGGATCCTCAAGTTCGTAGCTGACTGTCACTCATTCTACCACCTAGCGAATGGGTGCTCAGCCATGCCTAGTAGTCCGCCCGGCCACCCGACAGGTCGTACACCGCACCGGTGCTGAACGAGCAGTCGGGCGAACAGAGCCAGGCCACCAGCGCCGCCGCCTCCTCCACCTTGCCCGGCCGTCCCATAGGGATCATCCCCACGATCAGGTCGTAGTGCTCGCGGGAGAACTGCTGCAGCAGTTCGGTCTCGATGACGGCCGGCGCGATGCAGTTCACGCTGATGCCCTTCTGGGCCAACTCTCGGCCGAGGCTCTTCGTCAGGCCGATGACGCCGGCTTTCGCGGCGCTGTAGTGCGACTGCGTGGGGTTGCCGTACTTCCCGGCAATCGATGCCAGGCTCACGATGGCGCCGCTGCCCGCCGCCAGCATGTGCGGCACCACCGCGTAGCAGCAGTTGTACACGCCGAACAGGTCCACGTTCACTACCTGACGCCATTCGTCCGGCGGCAGCTCCCAGAGCGGGGCATTGCGGCCGGCGATCCCAGCGTTGTTCACCAGAATGTCGATGGCTCCCATCAGCCGGCGGCTCTCCGTCGCAGCCGCCTGCACCGCGCCGGCGTCGGTGACATCCACCACCAGCGTGTGCACAGTACCGTCAGACCTCAGGGCCAACGCTGCCCGCTCCAGCGCGGCCGTGTCCATATCCCACAGCGTGCACTGCGCGCCGGACTGCAGCAGCCGCTGGGCGATGGCGTAGCCGATGCCGCGCGCCCCACCGGTAACGATGGCGTGACGGCCCTGCAGATCAATCTGGTTCATGGGAGGCTCCTGCGACGGGTGTGGCCCTCAGGCTACCATCTGGGGTGGCCTCCCGCCCAGCACCCTAAGGTGGCCGCTGCCCGCCATCGGCCACCACCCCAGGCCCTGCACCTTTGGTGACGAACGGCAGGCGCGCCTTGTAGCTCGCAGGCGGGGTGGGTACTGGAGTAGCCGACGGCGTGGGTGTGGGCGACGCGCCGGGTGTTCCGGACGCCCCAGGTGTCGGCGATGCGCCGGGTACCGGAGTGCTGCCCGGCGGCGGCGGCGTGCCTGCCCAGTACCACTGATCGGTCTTCGGCCGTCCGCCGTCGCGCGCCGTGTCGGGGTCCACGAACGCCACGTCCACCGATTCCCTGGTCTTGGCGTCGACGATGGTGAAGTGCTGGTGGGTGGTGCCGCACAAAAAGCCGGTGTGGCCGGTGGTGGCGATGGGCTGGCCGCGGTCCACCCGCTGGCCCACCTTGGGCAGCACGGTACCCTTCTTGATGTGCAGGTACAAGCTGCCGTAGCCATCGCCGTGGTCGAGCAGCACGTAGTTAGCCTTGGCGTTGTAGCTGATGTCGCAATCCGGGCTGTCGTCGAAGTCCTGCAGAATCTCCTTCACCACGCCATCGCGCGCCGCTACAACGGTGTAGGGGGTGCTGTCGAAGGGTGCACGGGCAAAGTCCCACGCGTAGCGGCCGAAGAACCCGGCGTGGGTCCCCTGGTTCTGGCCCTGCAGCACGTACCTGCGCTCGCCGCCGCCCCAGGGCAGCGTGAACGGGGCCGACGGCGGCGGCCGGGTGTCGGCTGCCAGCACCGGCCAGCCCACCAAAGACCCGCCGGCGATGACGCCAAACGCCTTCAACGCGTCGCGGCGGCTCACCCGACGCTCGCCCGCGGGCGGGGGCAGCGTTAGGGACCGGTCGGGGACCAGCAGTTCAGAGGTGGAGTCGGGCAGGTTGGGAACGTGGCGCAATCGTGCAGTCCTGTAGCAACAGAATCGCGCGATCGGCGCGCGGGGGGAAGCCCGCGCAAGAAAGGTAAGAACTCAGTCTTCAGGTGACGTGCCCGCAGGAAGCACAAATCGGGCATCTGCACCACAGCAGTGAATGGCATGCTGAGACCACCTATGGGCTATCGCCCGCCAACACCAATGAAAAACGAGGAGTAGGAGCCACTGCGATGCCCCAGTATGGAGTGCACCGTTGCCTGAGCCTGTCGAAGCCTGTCCTGAGCACGGTCGAAGGGGCATCGGTGCTGAACCGAACCTACTGACGGCCTATTTTCATAAGAGAGGAGTTCTACGACGAAGCGCCGTCCTGAGCCTGCCGAAGGTGTCCCCCAAAAGGACAGCTTGAGGGTGGGCGGGCGGGATGGGATGCTCCGGGATCGATCCGGCAGCTTTGTCGGGTGGGTTTGCTGGCCCAGCCCAAACAGCTACGAGGAGGCGGTCTCGGCGGCCTGGGCCTCAGACTCGTCGCCCAACACCGCAGCCCGCCGGACCTCCATCAGAATGAAGGTGTAGCCGTTGCGCACCACTTTGCCGAGGGGCGAGAACCCGCTCTTCTCGAACGCCCGCTGCGCCCGGTGGTTCCACTCCAGCGTGTGCAGGTACACCCGATTCAGCGAAAAACGCTGGAACACGTAGGGCAGAAACGCCCGGATGGCCTCGGCGCCGAACCCCTGGCTCCAGCGGTCCTTGCGGCCGATCATGATGCCCAGTTCGGCTTCATGCGAGTGCAGGTCGATGTCGTAGCACATGCAGTTGCCGATGTGGACGCCACTCAGGTCGTCGACGCTCAGCACAAGCTGGCGGATCGGCGGCGAACGCAGGTCGCTCTTGAACAGCCGCTGAAAGTCGTCGTAGGCCATGCGCAGCGGCGGCACAGCGTCGTAGCGCGCCAGCTCGCTATCGCCGCGCCAGGCAAAGTCGTCTACTGCGTCCTCAATGCGCTTCTCACGCAGCACCAACCGCACGGTGCGGATGGTGATCGGGGTGAGCTTGGGGACGTTACTCCCCCGCCCCGGTAGCCCATCACCGCTCATGGGCGGGCTCCTTGGGCAGGGCGGCGGGCGCGGCGCGGCTGGTCCAGGGGCGGCAGCAGCATCCGTCCCGAGAGCACCTCAATGGCCTTGCGCACCATCTCAGCCTCGTTGGTGTAGGTCATCTTCGCCATGGCGTCGTCGATGTGCACCCACGCCACGTCGTCGAACTCATGGTCGTGCAGGCTGGTGTCACCGCCGGTCGGCTCCATCAGATAGTGGTACACCTGCTTGTTCAGACGGGAGTGGTTCGGCCCGCCGTAGAAGAAGTAGCGGATGACCCCGAGTTTGCCCACGATTTTCGCCGAATGGCCGGTCTCCTCCTGCACCTCGCGCAGCGCCGTCTCGCGGATTGGCTCACCGGGGTTCGGTGTGCCCTTGGGCAGGCACCACAGCAGCGGCTCGCGCCGGCAGCACAGCAGGATCTCGTGGCCGGTTTCCACCGGGCGATACACCACGCCGCCGGCCGAGGTCAGCCAGTCGCCACGGCTGCCGTTCCGTGCTGGACCGGGCGTCACGCCGCCCCCAGCAGGCCCGCCAACGGCGTGACTGGGTAGCCGAGCGCCATCGCCACGGCGGGGTACGTCACCTGTCCGCCAAACACGTTTACCCCCGCGGCGATGGCGGTGTCGGCGGCCGCCTTCCGCACGCCCAGCGCTGCGATCTGTGCGATGTAGGGGTAGCTGGCCGATGAGTACGCGTGGCTGGAGGTGCGCGGCACGATGCCGGGCATGTTCACGACGCAGTAATGGATGACGCCCTCCTCGATGTACACCGGATCGCTGTGATGGGTGGGTCGCGACGTCTCAAGACACCCGCCCTGGTCGATGGAGACGTCGATCACCACCGAGCCGGGCTGCATGGTCTTCACCAGATCGCGGCTGATGACCTTGGGCGCCCTGCCGCCGGGCACCAGCACCGCCCCCACCACCACATCGGCCTGCGGCAGCATCTCGGCCAGGCTGGCGTCGTTCGACAGCATGGTGACCAGGTGGCCGCCGATAGCCTCTTCCAGATACGTCAGCCTGCGGTGCGAACGGTCCATCACCGTGACCGAGGCGCCCACACCCAGCGCCATGCGCGCCGCGGCGGTGCCCACGGTGCCTCCACCCACCACCACCACGTGGCCGGGCGGTACACCCACCACGCTCTGCAACAGCTTCCCGATGCCGCCGCCGTACTTCGACAGATAATACGCCGCCACCTGTAACGTCATCTTGCCGGCGATCTCGCTCATGGGCGCCAGCGCCGGCAGCGAACCGTCGGGCGCCTGCACCGTCTCGGCGGCCACGGCGCTCACGCCCCGTTCCACCAGCAGGCGGGTCAACTCCGGCTCCGCCGCTAGGTGCAGGTAGGTAAAGATCTGCAACTCTGGCCGCAAGAACTGGTACTCCGGCGGCAGTGGCTGCTTCACCTTCACCACCAGCGCTGCGCCCCAGGCATCGGCCGCGTCGGCCACAATGGTGGCGCCCGCCGCCCCATACTGCGCGTCCGTATAGCCGGCGCCCTCGCCCGCCCCCTGCTGCACCAGCACGCGATGGCCCTGCTTTACCAGCAGCCCACAGATGGCCGGCGTCACCGACACCCGGAACTCCAGGTCCATCGTCTCCTTGGGCACGCCGATGATCATCGGCCCTGCCCGGCGGTCGCAGCCGCGTACACCGGCGTCAGCCAGTCGGAGTGCTGCTGGTCGGCCCCCCGTACCACCGCTTCGAACCGGGCCTGCAGGCTGCGGGTGATGGGCCCCGGCACACCATCGCCCAGCGTGTAGTGGTCGATGCTGCCGATAGCTTCGATTTCGATGTAGGTGCCCACGAAAAACGCCTCATCGGCCAGATACAGCTCGGTGCGGTCAATGTCGCGCTCCCGCACCGGCACACCCGCCTCGGCCAGCAGGGTCATCACGCTGTCACGGGTGATGCTCTCCAGAATGCCGGCCGTGGCGGGTGGTGTACAGGCAACACCGTCGCGCACCATGAACACACAGGCGTGCGAGCCCTCCGCCACCTTGCCCTGGTCGTTCAGCACAATGCCGTAGTCGAACCCGTTGAGTTTCGATTCGGTGGAGACATAGCGGCTGTTCTGATAGTTGGTGATGGCCTTGGCCCGCGGCGGCATCACGTTGTCGCTGAGGCGGCGCCAGGTGGAGACGTTGCACTTGCTGGCGTGGCCGTTGCCGAGGGCGCTGGCAGCCGCGCGGGTGGTGATGTAGGCGTCCACCGGGATATCGCTGGCGGGCATGTACCCCGCGATATTCTGCGCCAGGTACACCACCGGCGAGCAATAGGAGTCGCCCCGGTGCTCGTTGCGCCGCATCAGGTCGATGATTGCCTCCGTGAAGTCGGCCGTGCTGAATGTCGGCTGCATGCGCATGAAGCGCATGGAGCGCGCCAGCCGCTGCAGGTGGGCGTCTAGCCGAAAGATGTACAGCTCCTGGTGCGGCTCGCTCCAGTAACCACGGATACCCTCGAACACCGCCGAGATGGCCGGCCAACCCAGGCTGGTGACATGCACCTGGGCGCTTTCCCACGGCACCACCTCGCCCGACCACCACAGGTACGGCGGGTGTGCGGCGGCAGACAGCGTGGTGCGCTGCGGGTAGTGCTTGTGGTCGATGGTCATAACGCCAGTGTAGCGGCTAGAGGTTGCCGGATTCTAGGGGCCTCGCACACGGGGTGTCAACGTGATGCCGCCGTCACGGCCCTGAAGTGCTGAGTCAGGGCACCGCTACCCTCCGAGACAGCCAGACAACCATATGCGTAATCTGCCTCACTGACGTTCTCAGCACCGTCCGGTATACTACGGCGGTCATCCATCTGCCGGATGGCAAATCTAATTGTTGGGGGTCGTATGTCATCCCGCGCCATAGTTCGGGCATTAGCCCTTGGTGCCCTGAGCGCGACGGCCTTGGGCCTGGGCGCTCTCGCGGTAACCGAGGTGAGCGCTCACGCTGGGTCGGTGTACATCGGAGTCGTCCACTCCTGTGTGAACGACAGCAGCGGCGAAATCAAGATCCTCTACCCTCGTCCCGCGACGAAGGCGACCGACGACTGCAAGAGCCTCAATAAGAGCGACGACAAAGACAAGAAAGACGACAAGGACAAGAAGAAGACCTCGTCGGTCCTTCTGGGCGATGACGACCATGGCAGCGGCAAGTGGTCTCCCCTCGACTGGCAGAGCGGCGGCGCAGGCGGCGGTGGTCTGAGCGGTCGTGAAGTCGTCAGCGTCAGCGTGCCCCAGGGAGCGATCGACAACTCTCTTCCCCTGAGCACCGTAACCGTGGCCTGTCCGGCCGGCAAAGTAGCCACCGGCGGGGGCGGTAGCGTGGGCGGTAGCCTCAACTTCAACACGGCCTCCGCGCTCTACGCTAGCCAGCCCACCAACGATGGCGGCTGGAGTGCCAGCTTTCGAGTGACCGACACTGAGGGGAGCGCGGTGTTCACCGCCTACGCGGTGTGCGTCACCGGCTCCTAACCTGAACCGGTAGGCCAGAAAGGCGGCCTCATGCGAGGCCGCCTTTCTGGTTATGCCCACCACTGCAGCGCTGAGATCGCGAGCACATTCACCCACGTCTCCCGCAAGAACAGCGGGTCCAGACCGCTGCGTCGCAGGTTGCGCTCCGAGACCGACCCGGGGGCCGCTCCAGACACCGCGAACTGCAGGCCCTCGCCCATCGCGGCCACCAGCCGAGCGTGGATGAGCGCCCGCTGCGCACCCAGCCCCCGGTACGGGGGCAGCACCGACCCCGAGAACAAAAACCCCACCGGGTGCGTCCGGCCGAGCGCCGCCCCACCGATCGGCTCGCCATCGAGATGTGCCAGGAACAGACGCACGTCCGGCCGCACCGCCGCGCGCGCCAGCATGGTGCGCTGGTCGTCGGAGCCTAGCGGCCGCGGGCCCTCCCGAAACCCGGCGGTCACGGTGGCGACCCACAGGTCGTAGTCATCGGTATCGGCGGCGGTGACGCGTCCCGTGTTCGGCCCCAGGCTCACCGGCAGCGCCGCCACCAGCGTCCGCACTGGATCGTGCGATCGGTAGCCCCGGCCTCGCAACAGGCCGGCCAACCGCGGCGTCACCTCGGGGTAGCAGTCGATGGCGCAGGCTGCGCTACGGGCGCCGAAGAACACCTCGGCAGCATCCACCAGCGCTCCCAGCGGCGCGCCGTCATCAATGAGCCCCACCGCCCGGTTCAACGGCGAGCCCGGCCCGCCGTACAACAACGCGCCATCCCCCCACGGCGCAGCCGCCGCCCCCACCTGCGGGTAGTGCGCACCGAGGGCCTGCACGTGCGCGACGAAGCTGGCAGTGTCGGCCTGCTGGATGAGGGGGAGCAGGGAGAGGGAGGTGGTCACCTTTCCAACCAATTCTCGATGACGAGTCCGGGAATCCTCCGGAAATGGCGGCCGTTCGCAGTGACCGTCACACAGCCCGTAACCAGGGCTATTGCACCGATGCGCATGTCGGCATCACCAATCGGCTCACCCAGGCGTTCGAGTTCCGCCCGGACCACGGCATACCGCTCCGCAGCTCGAAACTCGAATGGGAAGACTGTTAGTTGTGACAGAACGTGAGTCTCGATGCGATCGAGGAATGCTCGGCCTCCGGAGGGACGGCGAAACACGCCGTAGAGGAGTTCTCCCACGTTGATGGTGGTCGTGGACTGCTCCGTTAGCGAGACACTGTCCACGTGTTCAACAAGCGCCGGTGGCGGGACCCGCCGCATCAGGAAGCTGAGGATATCGGTATCCAGCAGCTACATCAGTCGGAAAGATCGACGGGCCGCCCCATGTCTCCTTCGCGTGCCTCATAAATGTCCTTGACCATCTGGTCAATCTCTTCGTCCGGGATGTCACCGAACAGACCCACCAGCGCCAGCGCCCCTTTGGGATTGGGTGAGGTGGGGTAGTGCGTTCCGTCGAGGTCGTTGACCCGCACCAGCGCTACGTAGGGCTTGCCATGCCGTTCGATGATGACCCGCTCACCACCGTAGGCCACCTCGGCCATCAACTGCGAAAGGTGCGCCTTCGCCTGCGCTGCGCTCACTCGCTTCATGGCCGGCCTCCTAGTCAAATGGGTCTATTTGACTCTATCGCGAACGACCGGCAACAGGCAACCGAACTGGGTCAGTTCGCAGGCTATCGCATTCTCGCCGCGGTCTGGGAGTTCCGCTCGTGGTGAGCCCTTCGGCAAGCTCAGGACGGCGCTTGTCGAACCACCCAACCTAGTCGCGCGAAGGGGCGCGCTCCTGACTGTGGTCTTGTCCGATCCTTCGACACGCTCAGGGCGCCCGCCAACACCGATGAAAAGCGAGGGGAGGCGGCCACCAGCGACGCCGACACAGAGCGCACCGTTGCCTGAGCCTGTCGAAGGCATCGGTGCCGGCCCAAACCGACTGACGGCCTATTTTCATAGCAGGAGTCCGACGACGAAGCGCCGTCCTGAGCCCCGTCGAAGGGCATCCCTTTCGGTGGGAGGCGGCCGACGCCTTCGGGCCTGCTCATCAAGCGCCATGCGCATCGACTGTGCACACCGGCAACGCGTTTGAAGGGATTCTTCACCGTCGGACGGTTCAGAATGACATTCGCATTGGTGGTTGCTTCGAGCGACAAGGAAACTGGCCCGCATAGTGCCGCCCGGGACTACGTTCGTACAGTCCGAATGAAGGCCAGTGGCCGGCACCCTGCTGGCCGAACCGCCGGGAGCCGGCCACTACCCCCGCCGCATCAGCGCCACCCGCAGCAGGCCGGCCACCGTCTTGGCGTCGCGCAACTCGCCGCGCTCGATCATCGCGATGGCTTCAGCGAACGGCGTGGGTTCCACCACCACGAACTCGTCTTCATCCGGGTCGAGCGGCGCGTCGTGCAAGTCGGTGGCCAGGTAAAGCCACAGGTACTCCTGGCAGAAGCCGGGGGCGCTGTAGAACCCGCCCAGCGGTTCGAGATTGCGGGCGCTTACGCCCACCTCCTCGCGCAGCTCGCGGATAGCCGCCTCTGCCGGGTCCTCGCCCACGTGCAGGCCGCCGGCGGGCAACTCCAGCAGCGCCTGCTCGATCGCCTTGCGGTACTGGCGCACCAGCAGCACGCGGTCCTCGGCGTCGATGGGTATCACCACCACGGCGCCGTGGTGTTCGATGATCTCACGGACGCTGGTCTTGCCGTCGTGCAGTTGCACGGTATCGACCCGCAGGCCCAGCACCCGGCCTTGGAAGATGTGCTCCGTGCTGATCGTGGGTTCGTCGGGGATGGGCGTGCTCATCCCGACCGGCCCGTGGTGTTCCACACCGGCAGCGCAATGGTGGCGATGCTCTCGCCGGGGTCAACGACCAGGCTCTTGGCCCCGCCCTCCACCAAGTGGTACACCATCGCAATCTCGTTGCAATTGGGGAACTTGGGGCAGCGCAGGCACTCGCCCCACACCTTGCGCGGCAGATTGGTGACGTCGATCTCCTTGAAGCCAAGCTGGTCGTAGTAGGTGGTCTTGTGGGTGAGCACGAACACGGTGGCAATCCCCATGTCGCGGGCCGAGTCCATGCAGTGGGCGATCATGCGCTTGCCCCACCCCTGGCTCTGGTACTCCTCGCGCACCGCCACCGCCTTGATCTCCGCCAGGTCGTTCCACACCACGTGCACCGAGCCGCAGGCGATCACGTCGGCGGCCTCCTTCACCACGTAGAAGTCGCGCACGTTCTCGTACAGCTCGCTCAGCGGACGGTGCAGCATGTCGTTGCGGTCGGCGTACGGCGTGATGAGGCCATGCACCCGGTCCATGTCTGCCAGCGTCGCCGCTTGAATCGTCAGTTCCATTAGAAGGCCCCTTCTACGTTGCCAAGCACCGTGCCCAAAAGACGCGGAGTCCACGAGGGCGCTGCGCCGGCTCGTGGACTCCTACCACTACGTTCTATTGTGCGATTGGCCGCGTGCGACGGTCAAGAAAGCCGCCGCATGGGTAGTGTCTCAGTTGGATTTCATATCGCGCCCCATGCCCGCCACCAGAAGGGCGTGGTCGTTTGCTGAAACCAGGCGAGCTACGTAGTAGCCACCAGCAGTTCCTCTGCATTATTTGGCGGGCGAAGGCCATCCATTCTGTCGGCAAAATAGCGCTGGGTAAGAGCGGCCGCCGACACATGCCGAACTTCCCTGAAGCCGGCTTCGCGGGCCAGCGTCAGCATCTCCGTCGGCGTGAAGAAGCTGATGAAGGGCGTTCCGCTTGCTCGCGCCCCCTTCTCCGCCATCTGAAGCCCGGGGAGGTCCTCGGGGTCCGCGAGTTCCAGCGGGAGCAGAAACGACATGGCGAGCGTCGAGCCTGGAGCGAGCGCCGCGACTTCGCGCAGCGTGGCAGCAAGCGCATCCTTAGTGAGGTACATGCTGACGCCGGTGGAGGCCACGACCGCCGGCTGACCGACATCGAAGCCGGCGGCGGCCAATCGTTGCCACCACGCGTCGCCCGCTTCGAAATCGACCGGAACAAGCCGCAGCCATTCTGGGATGCCGAAGCCGAGTTCGATCAATCGCTGGCGTTTCCATGCCTGAGTACCAGGCTGATCGACCTCAAATACCCGCAGGACGCGGGCGATCTCCGGCCGGCGCTGGGCAAACGTATCTAGGCCCGCTCCGAGGATGACGTACTGACCGACGCCGCGGCCGGCCTGTTCCACAACCATATCCTCGATAAAGCGGGCACGGGCCACAATGGATGCACGGAAGCGGCTCGTGGCGCTTGGGTCCATGTCCGGGCGGCGGCGCCAGGCGTCGTCGGGAGCCACCAGCTTGAGGCCAATGTCGTCGTCGAGCACATGCGGCGGCGGATCGACCTCGACATGCAGCGCCCGCCACAGGGCGACGCGCACCGCCGTGCTGTCCGGGGCGGTGGTTTGCCTATCGTGCATGACGCTTCTCCCGCCAGAACAAATATCCGAAACCCAGGTTTTCATCTTAACATTCGGACTGGTTAATATGCGGACTCGCCGGTTTTCCATCAGCCGAAATGCAAACTGAGACACTACCGCCGCACGCAACCGCCCGCGCTACTGGCCGGTGGCCGCCCGCCCGAACCCGCTCTTCCCGTACACCTCGGCCGGGACGGCGGTGGTGCGGGCGTTGTGCCAGTCGCTCAGCGCCTCCCGCCAGTCCACGTTGCCGGGCAGCACCGCGGACGTCGACCGCACGTTGAACAGCGCCGGGTTGTGCACCGGGGCCGGCACCACGCCGTGGTCGCGCAGAGCGATGGCCCAGCTAATGAACTGACGGCGCGCCCGGATGACCGCGGCGTCGGCGGTGCCAAGATGCTCCTTGGTGCGGTCCATGATGGGGCCCATGCTCCAGAACATGGCGCCGTCTTGTAGGCGCACCGTGGGCACGCCGCTGAAGCGGTACTTGCGCAGCACGTCGTAATTGTTGTGGAAGTCGTTCTCGGGGCCGGTCTCGGGCCACCAGTTGGGGAACGGCTGGCCAAGCTGGGGCTCCTTCATGCCGCCCATGCCGTTCAGGCCGCCCATCGCATCCCACGCCTGGGTCAGCTTGCGCTCGCCCGGGATGACCTTGGTGGGGTGCCAGTTCATGCCCCAGTGCAGGGTGTGCTCGTCGTCGACCGGGGTGTACATGTGCAGGTTGCCGGTGCCGTCCTCCTGCCCCGGGAAGAAGGCGTAGGACGGGAACACCATCTGAGTGGTGCGCCAGTAGACGCTGCCGTCGCCCTGTTCGCGGCGAGCGCCGTACAACAGGCCGGTGTCGGTCTCCAAGATCTCCAGCCGCGGCGACTTGTCCGGGTGGTAGGTGCCGAACTTGGCCGGGTCCTCGCCCCGCAGGCGGCCGTGCAGGAAGTAGACGTGGCTGGTATCCACCTCGCCCTCAATGCACTGCGCCCAGTTGGCCAGGTACATGCCCTTGAAGTGGTGGAAGCGCTGCTCGGCCGGCACCGTCGCCCACTCGAACACCGGCAGGCCCGGCACGCTTGCCTGGTCGCCCATGTAAATGAAGATGACCTCGCCCATCTCGGCGCCCTTGTAGGCGGCGGCGTGGATCTTATGCTTGAAGTTGCTCTCGGCCGGCTCGTTGGGCATGTCGACGCAGGCGCCCTCGGTGTCGAACTTCCAGCCGTGGTACACGCAGCGCAGACCGTTCTCCTCGTTGCGGCCAAAGAACATCGACGCACCGCGGTGCGGGCAGGCGTTCTGCATGAAGCCCACCGAGTTGTCGGTGTTGCGCCACGCGATCAGGTCCTCGCCCAAAATGCGCACCCGCTGCGGCGCGCCATCCGGCTCCAGCTCCCAGGAGTACAGCGCGGGCATCCAGTAGTGTCGCATCAGGGTGCCCATGGGCGTGCCCGGCCCAATGCGGGCCAGCAGGTCGGTGTCGTTTCGTGAAAGCATGTTTGTGGTTCTCCTTGCAGCGGATCGCTGGCATCCATGATGCAATGTGAACGCCAGGGTGTGCAAACCGTCCAGACAGCGCTGAGGATGGATCCGTTAGGCCCTATCCCACACGCCCACCCTCAGTCAGTCCGAATCGCCCGACATCCCGACAGCCCGGACAAGAGGGCTGCGTGCCCTCCCAGCGCTCTCCCGCTGCCGCGTTCCGGCAGCACTGCACTGCTCCTGTGACCGGCGGAGTCGGTGCGCGACACGAGAACTTAACCTGCGGCGAGGCTGTTCGCCATGGTGTATCGTGCTCCGTACCTCCCATCGTTGCTACAATGAGGGCGCAGGCTATCGGAGCGCGCTTTGCATCCGGCTATCACAGGCGAACAGCGAGGCTGAGTGGCAGAGGATACGACTGCGGCCGGCGCACTGATTAAAGAGAAGAGTTGGTTCATTGCGCCCCTCCTCGAGGAAGTGGGCAAGGTCATCGTGGGCCAGCGGCACCTGCTCGACCAGTTGCTCATCGCCCTGCTGTGCAACGGCCACATCCTTATTGAGGGCGTGCCCGGCCTGGCCAAGACGCTGACGGTGCGCACCCTGGCCGACGCCATCGCCGCCCAGTTCCAGCGCATCCAGTTCACGCCCGACCTGCTGCCCGCCGACCTGATCGGCACCCTGGTATACAACCCGCAGTCCGGCAACTTCACCACCCGCAAGGGCCCGCTGTTCACCAACATCGTGCTGGCCGACGAGATCAACCGCTCGCCCGCCAAGGTGCAGAGCGCGCTGCTGGAGGCCATGCAGGAGCGCCAGGTCACCATCGGCGACACCACCTACCCGCTGGACGACCCGTTCATGGTGCTGGCCACCCAGAACCCCATCGAGCAGGAGGGCACCTACCACCTGCCCGAAGCCCAGGTCGACCGCTTCATGCTGAAAGTGCTGGTGAGCTACCCGACGCCTCGCGAAGAGCGCCAGATCATGGACCGCCTCATCGGCGAGCCGGCGCCGCCCACCCAGCCCGTGCTGCAGAAGGCCGACCTGCTGGCCGCCCGCGCCGCGCTGCGCTCCATCCGCATCGACGACGCCATCCGCGAGTACATCGTGCAGATCGTGTTCGCCACCCGCGAGCCGCAGCACTACAAGCTGGACCACCTCAAGAGCCTCATCGCCTACGGCGCATCGCCCCGCGCCACCATCTACCTAGCGATGGCCGCCCGTGCCCGCGCCTTCCTGGACGGCCGCAGCTACGTCATCCCCGACGACGTGAAGGACATTGCGATGGACGTGCTGCGCCACCGGGTGCTGGTCACCTACGAGGCGGAGGCCGAGGACGTGAAGCCCGAGAACGTGGTCGCCAGCGTGCTGCAGGCCGTCGACGTGCCATGAGCTTCGCGGTGGAGGCTGCGCCCCCACCCCCACCCGTGGCGCCCGCCGGCGCCCGCTCCGGCAGTGTGCCCGCCGAACTGCTGGAAAAGATCCGCCGCATCGAAATTCGCGCCCGCCGGCTGCTGAACACCGCCCTGCTGGGCGAGTACCACTCCGTGTTCAAGGGCCGCGGCATGGAGTTCAACGACGTGCGAGAGTACGTGCCGGGCGACGACATCCGCACCATCGACTGGAGCGTGACCGCACGCCTGAACGCCCCCTTCGTCAAACAGTTCGTCGAAGAGCGCGAGCTGACCGTCATGCTGGCGGTCGACGTGTCGGCGTCGGGCGGCTACGGCAGCAGCGGGCGCTCCAAGCTGGACATCGCCACCGAGATCGCCGCACTGCTGGCCTTCTCGGCCATCCGCAACAACGACCGGGTGGGCCTGGTGGCCTTCAGCGACCGCATTGAGAAGTTCGTGCCGCCCCGCAAGGGCCGCGAACACGTGCTGCGGCTCATTCGCGAGTTGGTGTTCCTGCAGCCCGAGGGCCGCGGCACCGACATGAACGCCGCGCTCAACTACCTGAACCGGGTGCAACGCCGCCGGGCGGTCGTGTTCCTCATCTCCGACTTCTACGCCCCCGACTTCAGCGCCACGCTGCGGGTCAGCGGCCGCCGGCACGACGTGATCGCCCTCGCCGTCACCGACCCGGCCGAGCTGGAACTGCCCGCGGGCGGCCTGCTGCGCCTGGAGGACGCCGAGACCGGCCAGGAGGTGGTGGTGGACGCCGGAGACCGCCGGGTGCGCGAGCGCTACCACCACATGGCGCTGGAGGCTCGGGTCACCCGCCACAGTCTGCTGAACTCCGTCAAGGTCGACACCATCGACATCGCCACCGACGAGCCGTACATGCCCCCGCTCTACCAGTTCTTCCAGCGCCGGTCGCGGCGGGTGTGACGGCGTGACAGCGCTGCTGCGTTCGCTACTGCTCTCCGCCCTAGCGGGCCTGCTGCTGGCGCTGCCCGCGA
>Ga0209514_10000755_pt1 | contig 63004 bp, 51 predicted proteins | sample Subgrocontami58m_FD_187452 | JGI IMG/M metagenome (GOLD analysis project Ga0209514, IMG submission 187452) | Subsurface groundwater microbial communities from S. Glens Falls, New York, USA - GMW37 contaminated, 5.8 m (SPAdes) (version 3) | ecosystem: Environmental > Aquatic > Deep subsurface >... | reverse complement strand
TGGCGAAGTCGGCCAGTTCGCCCGTAACAGACTCAAATCCATGCAGCGGCGACCCTCGTTGATCACCGCCTTCTGGAAACAGGCTGAACTGGCTTTCTGATGTCATGTATTTATACGAGACTCAATAGTTCGAGGATGCCAGGCGCTCGCGCACCAGCCGAATGTGGCTGCGCAGGTCGTAGAGCTCGTCGGCGTAGGACAGGGGCACGGTGACGTGCTGCGCCTTGGCGTCGAGCTTGTTCAAATCGTCCAGCAGTTCGGCCGGCGAGGCCGATTTCGCCTGCAGCGCGTCCTCGATTTCGCGCAGCTGCCGGTACCAGCGGAACACGCGCGAGCGGATGCGGAATTCGTACAACGGCGGCACTACGCGCGCGAGCGGGATCAGCACCGCGATGATGGACACCAGCACCACCCACATGCGGTCGATCAGGTTGGCCAGCCAGAAGGGCAGGTAGCGCTGCAGCAGCGGCGGGCCGTTCCTGTAGTAACGCTCGGCTTCCTCGGCGAGCGGCAGCTCGGTGTTCTGCGGCGACGGGAATTGCCCCGCCTGCGCGAGCCAGCCGGTGCCGCCGTGTATGTTATGCGCCGCCTGCACGAACAGTTGCAGCAGTGCCGGATGCGTGCCCGCGCGCGCCGCCAGCGTGGTGGTGGCGGCGACAAGCGGCACATCGTGCGCGGGCAGGTCGCGTGCCAGATCCACCACGCCGCGCGGCAGCTCCACCGCGCGCAGGAATGGCAGGCGGCGCGCATAGGCGGCGGCCTGCGCAAACTCGAACAGCTTGATGCCCGGTGTTTGCAGCAGCATTTGCACCATCAGCGATTCGGGCGCCGCGGCAAACACCACTGCATCGAGTTCGCCCGCGAACAATGCCACCACGGCGGGCGTCTGCGCCATGCGGCTGGTCTTGAGGCTGTCGCGCTCCACCCCATTGGCCTGCAGCAGCTTGCCGAACAGGCCGGTCACGCCGCTGCCGCGCGCGCCCACATTTACACGCCAGCCGCCCAGCTCGGCCAGTTGCGTCAGTGTCGCATCCTGATTCAGGCGCTTTGCGGCGTCACTGCGATAGAACAGCCACACCGGATCGAGATAGAGACTACCCAGGGAGGCCAGCGGCACGCCGTTATTTTCCTCGTCCGCGGCGCGCGTGGCGTCGCTCGATCCGCCGCGCACGAAACCCAAGTCCGCATTCTGCGCCGCGTCACGCAGCAGGCGCCGGTTTTCCGACGATCCCTGCGTCGGTTTGAGCACCACTTCGATGCCGTAGCGCCCGAGTTCGGCGGCGTAGCGTTTGCCCAGTTCGGCGTAGTCGCTTTGTTCCGGCCCGGTCGCGAGCACCACGCGCCTGGGCGGGGCGGGGTCGAGCAAAAAATAGGCGCCTGCGAGCAGGAGCAGGGCGATCAGCACGAACGGCCCGGCGGCGGCGACTAGGTCGCGCACCGAGAGCAGCGTATTGCGCAGCAGGCGGGGCATGCGGCGAAGCATAGCGGAAATCTGCCCGGCTCTGGCCGCGTGCGGCGAATCGAAGGGCGCGTGTACCAGCGCCGGCTCAGCTCTCGCCTCTGGGCCGGAACACCAGGAAATACTGATTGGGCAGGAAATCATGCTCGCCAACCAGCCGGTATCCCGCTCCCGCCATCTCAGCCAGCACGCGTGCCTTCGCGATGCGCGCAGCCGGCGGCGGTCCCATCGCGGATTGGGCGTTGAAGTCTATGATGGCGACGCGACCGCCGGGTTTCAGCGACTGTGCCAGCTTGCGAAAGTAGTCCTCGCGCCGCCCGATGTGGTGATAGGTATCGACCATCAGGACCAGGTCCACCTTGTGCGGCAGGCGCGCATCGTCGGGCGCGCCGGTCACGGCGGTCAGGTTGTCCAGCCCCTCGCGCCTGGCGCGGTCGGCAAGGTACTTCACCATGTCGGGCTCGATATCGACGGCATAGACCCGGCCCTGGGGCACGAAGTGCGCCAGGCGCACGGCGAAATAGCCGGTGCCGGATCCTATGTCCGCCGCCACCGCGTCCGGTTTGAGCGCCAACGCCTCGATCACCTGATGCGGTTTCTGCCAGGCGTCGCGCTCGGGGTCGTCGAACACCCGTGCCCAGTGCTCGGCACCGGAGAAGCTGTGCTGGTGAGTATGGGGCGCCTGCGCGTACCCGGGCCCGGGTGCGAGGCCGGTACCGGCCAGCGCAAACATCAGTGCCGCAGCCGACAAGGTTCGTATCACCACGTTTTCCTTTGCTGGTTGACTTGCTGGTCGACTATTGGGCCGGCTATTTTAAGCTTCATTCCGCGTCATTTCATGCGCCTGGAAAGCGCGCGTGCCTCGGTCCTGGAACTATGTGTTATTGCCAAGAAAACAATGGACTTCCGCACCCATAGCCGGTAGACTGCCGGCCTTTTCGCCACCCTGTGCCCATGGCCGCCGTTGTCGACCTTGTAACGCCCCAGACCGCCGCTGCGGACGCCGCGCGCGCGCCGGCGGAGCGGATTGCGCGCGAAATGGCGCGCCGCCGGACCTTCGGCATTATTGCGCACCCGGACGCGGGCAAGACCACACTCACCGAAAAACTGCTGTTGTTCTCCGGTGCCATCCACCTCGCCGGTACGGTGAAGGCGCGCAAAAGCCGCCGTCACGCGACCTCGGACTGGATGGAGATCGAGAAACAGCGCGGCATTTCTGTGGCGAGCTCGGTGATGCAGTTCGACTACCGCGACTGCGTGGTCAACCTGCTCGATACCCCGGGGCACCAGGATTTTTCGGAGGATACCTACCGCGTGCTCACCGCGGTCGATTCCGCGCTGATGGTGATCGACGCGGCCAAGGGCGTGGAAGAGCAGACGATCAAGCTCTTGAACGTGTGCCGCATGCGCAACACGCCCATCCTCACGTTCATGAACAAAATGGACCGCGAAACCCGCGATCCGGTGGCGCTGCTCGAAGAAGTGGAATCCGTGCTCAAGATCCAGTGCGCGCCGGTGACCTGGCCCATAGGCATGGGCAAGTCCTTCCGCGGCGTCTACCATCTGCTGCGCGACGAGATCCTGCTGTTCACCGCGGGCGAAGACCGCGGCGACCAGGAGTTCGAGGCGATCGCGGGCATAGACAACCCGCGGCTGGCGCAGATGTTTCCGCGCGAGATCGAGCAGCTCAAGAATGAAGTCGCGCTGGTGCGCAGCGCATTGCACCCGTTCGACCTCGCCGCCTTCCTCGACGGCACGCAGACCCCGGTGTTCTTCGGCTCGGCCGTCAACAACTTCGGCGTGCGCGAGATTCTGGGTGCGCTGATCGACTGGGCCCCGGCGCCGCGCGAGCGCGACGCGACGCTGCGCGTGGTTGCGCCCGGCGAGGCCGCGTTTTCCGGCTTCGTGTTCAAGATCCAGGCCAATATGGATCCGGCCCACCGCGATCGTATCGCGTTTCTGCGCGTGTGCTCCGGGCGCTTCGCGCGCGGCATGAAAATCCGGCATCTGCGGCTCGAGCGCGATATCAAGGTGAACAACGTGGTCACGTTCATGGCCTCGAACCGCGAGCAGGTCGAGGAGGCCTACGCCGGCGACATCATCGGCCTGCCCAACCACGGCCAGATGCAGATCGGCGACAGTTTCTCCGAAGGCGAAGCCCTGTTGTTCACCGGCATTCCCTATTTCGCCCCCGACTTCTTCCGTTCGGTGCGCATCCGCAATCCGATCAAGGTGAAGCAGCTGCACAAGGGCCTGCAGCAGCTCGGCGAGGAAGGCGCGGTGCAGGTATACAAGCCGGCTGCGGGCGGGGACCTGATCCTGGGCGCGGTGGGCGTGCTGCAGTTCGAGGTGGTCGCGAGCCGGCTGCAAAACGAATACGGTGTCGATGCGGTGTTCGAAGGCACCCCCATCACCTGTGCGCGCTGGGTCACGGGCGAGGACAAGCGCATGCTGGCCGAATTCGAGCAGACGCTGGTCCACAACATTGCGCGCGATGCCGCCGACAATCTGACCTATCTTGCGCCCAACCGCGTCAATCTCCAGCTCACGCAGGAGCGCTGGCCCAAGCTTGCTTTCCACGAGACGCGCGAGCACGCGGTACAGCGGGACTAGGAGGCCGTTTCGGAATCATCGGAATGCGCCTCGGCTCGAGGCCACAAGCCAGAAAGGAAGCCCCGCTCCAGGCGGGGAGCCGCAAAATGAAGCCGCGCTCCAGGCGGGGACCCGCAAAAGGAAGCCCCGCCTGAGGCGGGGCCGGTGGCACCCATTTTGGAAGTGCCGTTGCCGTGGTTACGGCGCGTACGGGGTTGCGCCCCGTTGATAGTTGGAATCAAAAATCAATCTTCAGTCGATGCGCCTCCTTCCGTTAACGCAGTTTATGTATAGACACGGTTGCAGGTTAAGTCAAGGTCGGCGTGCAATCGCGGCGGCCGCGGGCGGTGAAAACGACGCTTGCGGATCGGGCTGGATCGGCTCTGTAGCCTGAGTTCGCGTGCGTTAACCTGGCATTGCCTCTGATGCAGGCTTGGGGTAGATTCGCGTATTCCAAAAATATGCTTTCCGGGCGCGCCGTGGTATCTGTGGCCCGGAAATCAAGTCACGCAGGAGGAACCAGCATGAAAACCATAATGTTGACAGCCGCGCTCGCGCTTGTCACGGCCGGGAGCGCGCTCGCGCAAGGCAGCTATCCGACCCGCCCTGTAACCATGGTCGTCGGCTTCGCGCCGGGAGGCGGTACCGATACGGTCGCGCGCATCGTCGCCAAGAATCTCAGCGAGAGCCTTGGCCAGCAGGTGGTGGTCGAGAACAAAGCGGGCGCGGGCGGCAACATCGCCACCGACTTCGTCGCCCATGCGGCGCCCGACGGCCACACCATCCTCCTTGGCAGCGTCGGCTCCCTTGCCGTGGCGCCGCACGTCATCGCCAATCTGCCCTACGACCCGCTGCGCGACTTCGCGCCGATCACCATGGCGGTCGTTTTCGCCAACGTGCTCCTGGTGCAGCCGACGTTGCCGGTGCAGTCGCTCGCCGATTTCGTCAGGTTCGCGAAGGACAAGCCGGGCAGCGTCACCTACGGCTCCGCCGGCATCCTCGGCGCCGGCCACCTGGCGGGCGAACTTCTCGAGATGCGTGCGAACATCGACATGATCCACGTGCCTTACAAAGGCGGCGGCCCGGCGATGCAGGGCATGCTGGGCGGCCAGGTCATGTCGTTTTTCGCGACGCCGGTGTCCGCGGGCGGACACATCAAGGCGGGAAAGGTCCGCGCCATCGCCACCACCGGGTCGAAGCGCGCGGCGCTCCTGCCCGAAGTGCCGACGGTGGCCGAGTCGGGCTACCCCGGGTACGAGGCGATGAACTGGTACGCCTACCTGGCACCGGCGAAGACGCCGAAGGAGATCATCGAGCGGCTCAACCGCGAACTGGTCAAGGCGCTCAACAACGCCGAGGTCGTGGCCCTGCTGGAGAAGCAGGGGCTCGAGCCCAGCCCGGGCTCGGCGGCGGAACTCGGCAGCTACATGCAGCGCGAGTACGAGACCTGGGGCAAGGTGGTGAAGCAGGCCGGCATCAAGGCGCAGTGAGGGCGATGCCGCCGCGGCCGCAGCGCCTTCCGCTGTTGCCGAAGCGGCACGCCATTTAGGCGAACATGATGGGAGCCATCCCTTCAGTTTTCGATCGACGCTAAAGCGTAACCTTGGTGCCGAGCTCGATCACGCGATCGGGGAGCAGTTTGAAATATTCGGCGGTTGCCGGACTGTTGCGCTGCATCCAGCGGAACAGTTCCCGGCGCCAGGTGAACAGTCCCGGCTTCGCGGCGCGCGCGAGGCTGGCTTTGCCGAGGAAGAATGTCGTCTCCAGCGCCTCGAATTTCAAGCCGTGGCGCGCGAGCAGTTTCAGCCCTTTCGGCACGTCGGGTTCCTCCATGAAACCGTAGCGCAGCGTCGCCTGGTAGACATGGCCGCGCTCGATCACGCGCACCTCGGTGCGCTCGTGGTCGGCGACGCGCGGCACATCCTCGTTGCCGATGGTCAGGAACACGATGCGCTGATGCAGGACCTTGTTGTGCTTGAGGTTGTGCATCAGCACCGTGGGTACCGAGCCCGCGTCCGGCGAAAGGTACACGGCGGTGCCCGGTACGCGCGGAATATCGGCGCCGCATAACGTCGGGAAGGCATCCAGCGGCACGCGCCTGCTTCGCTCATGCGCGGCGAGGATGGTCTCCGCGCGCTTCCAGGTCGTCAGCAGTATGAACAGGGCCAGGCCGCATACGAGCGGGAACCAGCCGCCGTCGGCGATCTTGGTGGCGTTCGCGGCGAGGAATACGAGTTCCACCATGCCGATCAGCGCGAGCACGGCAAGGAACAGCGGATTCGGCCGTTTCTGCAGGGACACGGCAACCACCGCGATGAGTGCCGTCGTCAGCACCATGGTCCCCGACACGGCAATGCCATAGGCCGACGCGATGGCGCTTGAAGTCCTGAACCCCAGCACCAGCAGGATCACCAGCACCAGCATGGCCCAGTTCACCTGCGGGATGTAGATCTGGCCGCGCTCGGTTTCGGAGGTGTGCCGGGTTTGGATGCGCGGCAGGTAGCCCAGGCGCGTGGCCTGTTGCGTAACCGAGAACGCGCCGGAGATCGTCGCCTGCGACGCGATCACCGTCGCCACGGTGGCAAGGAGCACCAGCGGTATCAGCAGTTCCTCCGGCGCGAGCAGATAAAACGGGTTCCTCATCGCCGCCGGATCGCGCAGCGCGAGCGCGCCCTGGCCGAAGTAGTTGATCATCAGCGAAGGAAACACCAGGCCGAACCACGCCAGTCGGACCGGCTTCGCGCCGAAGTGGCCCATGTCGGCGTAGAGCGCCTCCGCGCCGGTAAGGGCGAGGAACACCGCGCCGAGCACGAGAAAGGTGAGTCCGGGCGACCGCCAGGCGAAGCCTAGCGCGTGCCTCGGGTCGAGCGCCGCGAGCACGGCGGGCGTCTGCGCGATCGAGACCGCGCCGAGCGTCGCAAGCGCGAGGAACCACATTACCGTAACCGGGCCAAACAGCTTGCCCAGGGCGCCGGTGCCGCGGGCCTGGATGGCAAACAAGCCGACCAGGATCGCAATCGTGATCGGCACGATCCAGCGCTCGAAGGCGGGCGTGGCCACCGACAAGCCTTCGACTGCGGAGAGCACCGAGATCGCAGGAGTTATGATCGCGTCGCCATAGAACAGCGACGCGCCGAAGATACCCAGCATCGCCACCGTCCAGGCAAGGCGCGGACGCTCGCGCGTCAGGCGCGAGGCGAGCGCGAGCAGCGCCAGGATGCCGCCCTCGCCGCCATTGTCGAAGCGCAGGACCATGGTCACGTATTTCAGGGAAACGATCAGCGTGACCGACCAGAACATCATCGACAGCACCGCGAGCACGTTCGCCTCGGTAAGCGGCAGGCCGTGCGCGCCGCTGAATGCTTCCTTGAACGCATACAGCGGGCTGGTGCCGATGTCGCCGTAGACAACGCCGAGCGCGGCGAGGGTCAGTATCGTCAGCGAGGACTTGCCGTTCGATCCGCTGCCGGCGTGCGCACTTGAAGTCATAGGTAACCCCGGAAAGGCTACGGGAGGAAAGCGACTATAGGCCCTTTAATGCTGCATTGCAACATCCTCGGGCGGGCGGCGTTTGCGCGCGTTCGCGCCTCTATTCTTCCTCCTCGGCGTAGATGCTGATCACGCGCGTGCGCTTTGACCCGGCGGCGTAGCGTTCCAGTTTCACCAGGATGGGAAACCGCTTTTCCAGCTCGGCGCGCGCGTCGGTTTCCTTTTCGAAGATCAGCAGCTTGCCGTCCGGTCCTTTGACGTCGTGCCAGGCCTGGGGGTCCTTCTCGTCTTCCTGCACTTGCAGCTTGAACATGATTGTTCCTTTCTGGTTTGACCCTATTGCATTGTGGCGACTAGCGGTTCAATGACCTTGACATTGATCAAAGGGCATGGCCGCGCGGATCGCGTTCGACCGGCGGCCTGGCGCGGCTTCTGCAACAGCAGGACTACAGATTCGGATTTTCGGCATGCGTTGCTCCTTTGTCGATGACGCAGAATTGTTGTAGCCTGCGAAGGTTCATTCTCGCCGCGTATTGCGCGGTTGGCAAGCAAGCCGGCGCAGGGCCGGCTGCGCCTCGCGCTTTGACCATGACCGAAAGGAGGGGCACATAGTGCATCCTGATGCAATCACCGAAACCGTGCGCGCCTGGGTAGCCGCGGCCGAGCGCGTGGTGCTCCTCACCGGCGCGGGCATCTCCACCGAGTCGGGGATTCCGGATTTTCGCGGGCCGCAAGGCGTGTGGACGCGGGATCCGCAGGCGGAGAAGCTCTCCGACATCCGCTATTACATGGCCGACGTGGAAATACGCAAGAAGGCGTGGCAGGCGCGGCTGGTGCATCCGGCCTGGGAGGCGCAGCCGAACGCGGGCCACGAGGCCATCGTCGGACTCGAGCGGCGCGGCAAGCTGCACGCGCTGATCACGCAGAATATCGACGGCCTGCACCAGAAGGCGGGAAATTCGCCCGAGCGTGTAATTGAAGTGCACGGCACGGTGCTCAAGGTGGTGTGCATGAGCTGCGGCTGGAAGGGGCCGATGCAGGAGACGCTGGTGCGCCTGCTCACCGGCGAGGACGATCCGCCGTGCACCCTCTGCGGCGGCATCCTGAAGAGCGACACCATTTCGTTCGGCCAGAACCTGGTGCCCGAGGTTATCGACAGGGCGATGCGCGCGGCGGCCGCAGCCGACTGTTTCATCGCGGTCGGCACCAGCCTGCAGGTCTATCCGATCGCGGGTGCGGTATCCGAGGCGAAATCCGCCGGCGCGCGCGTGGTGATCGTCAACGCCGAGCCTACCCCCTTCGACGACATCGCCGACGCGGTGCTCGCCGACTCCATCGGCACGACGCTGCCGCGTATTCTGTAGCGGCGGGAAGAGGAGGTACCCGGAGGCCGTTCAAGAATTGCCGAAACGGCCCCTCCATTCAGGGAGCATGAGGGCGAGACCAGCCCTCGTTGCGTAACGAACGCTTAGTGCCTCGCGGGTTTGGCGAACACCGTCTTGACGCCATGCGCCAGGCGACCGAGTGCGTGCCCGGCGAGCGCGGCGCCCGCCAGCGCGCGGGAAATGAACTCGCCAATGAGTTCGCCGTCATGTATGTACGCGTTGATGCGCAGGCGCTCGTTCTCGCTCATGTGAAGAGCGTTCACGCGGGAAAAAACGTCGGACCTGATATGTGCAGTATGCATTTTCGTTTCCGTTTCAAATCCTGATGAAAATTTCGGCTCGACGAAATCCCGACTCAGTAGTGGGCCATGCCGGTGCGTTCGAAATGACGCTGGCGTTGCTCCAGGTCGGCCAGGTTCTCGGATGCGGCGAAGAAATTGTCGCGTTCGAAGTTTTCGTTGCGTTCGAACCAGTCGCCTATGGCCGTGAACATCGTTTTCAGCATGCGCCCAAGCTCTATGCTGCGCGCGCGACGCGCGGCTTGCTCGATCGCATGAATATCGAGCGAGGTCAGGTTCGCGGCTTCCACCTGGATATTGCTGTGCACAAAACTTGGTGCGGGGGCAGGCGAACGAAAAACCTTGACGGCGGGCTCGCCAAAGGCTGCGTCGGGGCGTAGGATGCTGTCACCTTCGTACAGTGGTGCGTAGAGTCTCATGTCAATTTCCTCAAAAATCGGGTTGATTCAGCACACATATCGTGCCGTATGTGTAGGATATTACGGAGCTAAAGCCGACTTATCCAATCGCATGATCGGATAGCCGCCATCGCTTTAGGTTATACTGTGCGTAATGCTATGATGCAGCGCAACAAATTAGCTTGGAACCGGGCCATTTCCCCCCTGAAAAATTGGATTTGACATGGAACTCTACCAACTGCGCAGCTTTGTCGCCGTCGCCGAGGCAGGTCACCTGACCCGTGCCGCGGAGAAGCTGCACATCAGCCAGCCGGCCGTCAGCGCGCAGATCAAGGCGCTGGAGGACGAACTCGACCTGAGCTTGTTCGAGCGAACCTCCAGCGGCATGGTGCTGACCTCGGCCGGTGAGCGCTTACTCAACGACGCGGGCAGAGTGCTGGCCGCGGCCCAGGCTTTGCGCAATGTGGCGAAGGCGCTAAAGGGGGAGGTGACCGGCAAGGTGCGCGTAGGCACGACGTCGGACCCGGCCTTTATCCGCGTCGGCGAGTTCCTCAATACCACGGTAACGCGCCACCCCCTGCTGCAGGTTGAACTGCACCAGGAGGTCACCGGCGCCGCGTTCGCGAAGGTGCGCGACGGTGACCTGGACGCAAGCTTCTACTACGGCGAGATCGACCACCCGGCCGTGGAAGGACTGCGGCTGCGGGCAAGCACCTATCGTGTCGCCGCGCCGGCGGCATGGAAGAGACGCGTGGTTGACGCCAGTTTTGACGAGATCGCGACGCAACCCTGGGTGATCACGCCCTCGATCAGCACCCACCACAAACTGGTGCGCGCGCTGTTCGACAAGCATGGCGTAGAGCCGACCCGGGTGGTGGAAGCCGACCAGGAGTCGGTGATCGCGAATCTGGTCGTATCCGGGGTCGGCCTGTCACTGATCCGCGAAGATCTCGCGCTGGAGAAAGAAACCGCCGGCCAGGTGTGCCTGTGGCGCGACGTGCGGCTCGAGACCACGTTATGGTTCATCTACCCGCGCGCGCGCAAAGACGATCCTGCGATCCAGGCGCTGCTGGGCGTGCTGCGCGACACCTGGAACCTGGCCGAGTAGATGGCCTGCACGCCGGGCCGGCAAGCCTGAGCGGCAGGGTCAGGTGCCGCTACCCGGCAAAAGCCGCGCGCGCGCGGTAGAGCAGCGCCGCCACGATCGCGATGTTGACCAGGTTCCAGGCGATGCCGTTGACAAAAGCGGCGCGGTAGGAACCGGTGAGATCGAAAATCGCGCCTGACATCCAGCCGCCCAGCGCCATGCCGAACAAGGTCGCCATCAGCACCGTGCCCACGCGCGCGCCGGCTTCGCGCGGCGTGAAGTGCTCGCGCACGATGAGGGCGTAGGCGGGCACGATGCCGCCCTGGAACAGGCCGAACAGCGCCGACACCAGGTAGAGCGACACCAGCCCCTTGAACGGCAGGAACAGGAGCAGCGCCACGGCCTGCAGCGAGGATCCGAGCAGCAGCGTGCGCAACCCGCCGATGTGGTCCGAAATCCAGCCAAACGCGAGCCGGCTGACGATGCCAAAACCGAGCATGACCGAGAGCATCTGCGCGCCGCGCGCGGGGCCGTAGCCCAGATCGCCGCAATAGGCGACGATGTGCACCTGCGGCATGGACATGGCCACACAGCAGGCGACGCCGGCCACGCACAGCAGCGTCTGCAGGATGCCCGGCGAGAGTCCCAGCGTTCCGGCCGAACCGGCGACGGCGGTCGCGCGCGCCGCCGCAGGACCCGATGCAAACTGCGCCGGGAGCGGCGGGCGCGGGCGCAGAATCAGGGCCAGCGGCAGCATCGCCGCGAGGCAGAACGAACCCATCCCGATATAGGTCTGGCGCCAGCCGGCGCTGTCGATATAGTGCTGCATCAGCGGCGGCCAGACCGAGCCGGCGAGATAGTTGCCGCTGATGCAGATCGCGACGGCGATGCCGCGACGGCGCGTGAACCAGAGCGAAATGTCGGCCACCAGCGGCGCGAACGTGGCCGAAGTGCCGGCGAAGCCGATCAACAGCCCCTGGGCCAGGTTGAACTGCCACAGGCTGCCGGCGTTGCCGGCGGCGATAAAGCCGGCCGAGAGCCCGAACGCGCCGATGATGACCGGGACCATCACGCCATAGCGGTCGGCGAGGCGCCCCATGAGGATGCCGCCCAGGCCGAAACCGATCATGGTGAAAGTGTAGGGCAGGGACGCATCCGCGCGGTCCACGCCGAAATCGGCCTGCACGCGCGGCAGCACCACGGTGATCGCGTACATGCCCGAGCCGCCGATGGTCATCAGCGCGAGCGCGGCGGCGAGGCGCGCCCAGGCGTAGCGCGACTCGACCAGGGTCTCAGCCCCGGTCAAAATCCCTCGAGCACGATCTTGCCGAGCGTATGCCCGCCTTCGATCAGCTTGTGCGCGCGCTTCAGGTTGGCCGCGTTGATTTTCCCGAGATTGGCCGTGAGCGTCGTTTTCAGCGTGCCCGCTTCGATCAGCGCCGCGGTCTGGTTGAGCAGATTATGCTGTTCGATCATGTCCGGCGTGTGGAAGCTGGAGCGGGTGAACATGAATTCCCAGGCGATGGTCGTGCTCTTGCCCATCAGCGGGGTCAGATCCACCGGCTTTTGCGCCGACACGATGGCGCAGATTTTTCCGAGCGGCTTGATGATGGGCGCGAACGCGGGCAGCCAGCGATCGGTGTTGTTGAGGCAGAAGATGTAATCGACTTCCTTCATGCCCAGCGCTTCGAGTTGCGGCGCCAGGTCCTTGCCGTGATCGATGACCTGGTCCGCGCCCAGTTCGCGCACCCGCGCCACCGATTCCGGCCGCGATGCGGTGGCGATGACGCTGAGCCCGGCCAGCTTCTTCGCCAGCTGGATCGCGATCGAGCCCACACCGCCCGCCCCGGCGATGATCAGCAGGGTCTTTCCTGCATCCGCGCCGGTCTTGGAGACGCCCATGCGGTCGAACATGCCTTCCCAGGCGGTGATGGTGGTGAGCGGCAGCGCCGCGGCCTCGGCGAAACTGAGGTTCACCGGTTTCCTGCCGACGATGCGCTCATCGACCAGGTGAAATTCGCTGTCGCAGCCCGGCCGCACGATGCTGCCGGCGTAGTACACCGCGTCGCCGGGTTTGAACAGCGTGACCTCCGGCCCGGCGGCCTTGACCACGCCGGCGGCATCCCAGCCGAGTACCCTGGGAGCCTTTTCGACCAGTTCCTTAGGCGCGCGCCGCTTGGTGTCGACCGGATTCACCGAGATGGCCTTCACTTCGACCAGCAGGTCGCGTCCGCTCGCGCTGGGCGTGTCGAGATCGAGATCGAGAAAAGACTCCGGATCGTCGATGGGAAGATAGCGGTAGAGTCCGACGGCTTTCATTTGATTCCCCTAAACGATGACGCTTTAATCGGGAAGCCCGCCTTGCAGGTGCGGGAGCGAGCCTGCTCGCGAACTGCGTTGTTCGCGAGCAAGCTCGCTCCTATTTCTGCCAAGTGTCCTTGAGCGTTACCGCGCGGTTGAACACTGGCGCGCCGGGTTTCGAGTCGATGCGGTCCGCGACGAAGTAGCCATGCCGCTCGAACTGGAAGCGTTCCTCCGGCTGGGCCTGCTTCAACGCGGGCTCGAGCTGCGCGCTGATGATTTTCTTGGACTCCGGGTTGAGGTCGAGCAGGAAATCGCGCTCGCCCGCGCCCGGATGCGCTTCGCGGAACAGCCGGTCGTAGAGCCGCACCTCGCACTGGTAAGCGTCTTTCGCCGAGACCCAGTGGATATTGCCTTTGACCTTGTAGGTATCCGCACCCGGCGTGCCTGATTTGCTGTCGGGGTAATAATTGCAGTGCACCGCGGTGATCCGGCCCGAGGCATCCTTGTCGCAGCCGGTGCATTCGATCACGTAGCCATAGCGCAGCCGCACCCTGTTTCCGGGTCGAGGGTCCCCGGCGGGTGTTACGCCGGGGGGATACAGGCGGAAATAGCCCTTGGCCGCGCTCTCCATGAAGTCCTCGCGCTCGATCCACAGCTCGCGCGAGAACGGCAGCGCGCGCTTGCCCAGCTCCGGCTGCTGCGGATGGTTCGGCGCGAGGCATTCCTCTTGCGCGCCCTCGGAATAGTTGTCGATGATGAGCTTGAGCGGATCGAGCACGGCGATGCGCCGCGGCGCGACTTCGTTGAGGTGCTCGCGCATGCACTCCTCGAGCACGCCGTAGTCGATCCAGGCATCGGACTTGGACACGCCGATGCGCTCGGCGAACAGGCGAAAGCCTTCGGGCGTGTAGCCGCGCCGGCGCGCCGCCACCAGCGTCGGCAGGCGCGGGTCGTCCCAGCCGTCGACGTGTTTTTCCTCGACCAGTTGAATCAGCTTGCGCTTGGACAGCACGACATAGGTGAGGTTGAGCCGCGCGAATTCGAGCTGCTGCGGCAGGGGGCGCGCGAGCAGCCCGCCTTCGGCCAGGCGCGCCAGCAGCCAGTCGTAGAACGGGCGCTGATCCTCGAATTCCAGCGTGCAGATGGAGTGCGTGATCTGCTCCAGCGCATCCTCGATCGGATGGGCGTAGGCGTACATCGGATAGATGCACCACGCATCGCCGCTGCGATGGTGCGTCGCTCGCCTGATGCGGTAGATCGCCGGGTCGCGCAGGTTGATGTTGGGCGAGCTCATGTCGATTCTCGCGCGCAGCACCATGCTGCCGTCGGCGTGCCTGCAGGCGCGCATTTCGCGCAGGCGCGCGAGCGACTCGGCGGCGGGGCGCTCGCGCCACGGGCTGTTGCTGCCGTGCTCGGTCAGCGTGCCGCGCGCGGCGCGCAATTCCTCGGCGCTTTGTTCGTCCACGTAGGCGTGGCCGGAAGTCACCAGGTATTCCGCCGCCTGGTACATGGCATCGAAATAGTCGCTCGCGTGGTACAGGTGCTCCGCGCCGTTCGCGCTCCAGCCGAAGCCGAGCCAGCGCACCGCGTCGAGTATCGAATCGACGTACTCCTGCTCTTCCTTCTCCGGGTTGGTGTCGTCGAAGCGCATGTGGCAGACGCCGCCGTAGTCGCGCGCGAGGCCGAAGTTGAGGCAGATCGACTTGGCGTGGCCGAAGTGCAGGTAGCCGTTGGGCTCGGGCGGAAAGCGCGTGCGGATTTTCGCCGGATCGGGCGGCGCGCCCGCGTGCGTCGCTGCGAGACCGGGCGCGCCGCCCCAGGTGCGCGACGCATACTTGCCGCCGGCCAGGTCGGCGTCGATGATGTTGCGGATGAAGTTGGTGACGTGCGCGGCGGCCGCGCCGGCGGGTTTATTCATGATTGTGGGAATGCGAAGCGGTATGCATGCGCGATTTTACCCCAGCGCAGGACAGTGACGCATGAATCCGCATCCGCCATCTGCGGCCGTAATATTGTATTATCCGCTTCGTTCGTTCCCGCCCATTCACGGAATCCCAATGAAGAAAAACGCCGAATCCGCCTGGCCCGACGAGGTGCATGCGCTCCTCAGTGCGGCCGGCGTGCGCCAGGTGGCAATCGTCCCGGACGCGGGGCACGCGCGCCTGATCAAACTGTGCGAAAAAGACAAAGCCATGCGCGTGGTCAGGCTCACCACCGAGGAAGAGGGCGTGGCGCTGCTGGCCGGCGCCTGGCTCGGCGGCGAAAAAGGCGTGCTGCTGATGCAAAGCAGCGGCGTCGGCAATTGCATCAACATGCTCACCCTGCCGCTCGCCTGCCAGTTTCCGCTGCTGATGCTCATCACCATGCGCGGCGACCACGGCGAATTCAATCCGGCGCAGATCCCCATGGGCAATGCGACGCAGGTCGTGCTGGAGGCGATGGGCGTGATCGTCAAACGCGCCGACCAGGAGGAGGACGTGACCGAGATGGTGTCCAGCGCGATGCGCCTCGCCTTCAACACTTATCGTCCGGTCGCGCTGCTGATCGGCCAGCGCGTGTCGGGCGCCAAGGACTTCAGAAAACTTACTCAGAGCGTGTCCAAATGAGCAAACCGATGGGGAAACTACTGCGCCGTCGTGAAGTCGTAAAGTACCTGCTCGCCGATCGCGGCGATATCCTGGTGATCGGCGGGCTGGGCGCGCCCGCCTGGGACATCACCAATGCGGGCGATCATGATCTGAATTTTCCGCTGTGGGGGGCGATGGGCGGGGCGGCGATGCTCGGCCTCGGCCTCGCGCTGGCGCAGCCGAAGAAGAAAGTGCTGGTGGTCACGGGCGACGGCGAGATGCTGATGGGCCTGGGCGCGCTCGCCACCATCGCCGTGCAACAGCCGCGCAAGCTCTCCATCGTCGTGCTCGACAACGAGCGCTACGGCGAGACCGGCATGCAGGAGACCCATACCGCGCACGGCGTCGACCTCGCCGGGATGGCCAAGGCCGCCGGTATTGCGCAGACCCTTGCGGTACGCACGCAGGCGGAACTGTCGCGGCTGAAGCAGCGCATTTACGCGGGCGAAGGCGCCTTGTTCGCCCAGATCAAAATCGATCCGGAAAAATTGCCGCTGGTGCTGCCGCCGCGGGACGGTTCCCTGCTGAAGCATCGCTTTCGCGCCGCACTGCTGGGCGCGAACGCGGCACATCAATAGTCTGGCGGCATGCACGCGGGTAGCGCGTGCGTTCAGGCCGGGCGAAGAAAAAGCAGCACCTGTTTTCCTTCACACAAACCAAGGAGCAAACCATGGATCAGAAACGCTATGACGAGGGACTCGCGGTCAGAAGGGCCGTCCTGGGAGCCGAATACGTCGACAAATCGGTGAAAGCGCCGGACGAGTTCAGCAAGCCGATGCAGGACCTGGTGACGGAATATTGCTGGGGCGCGGTCTGGACCCGGCCTGAGCTCGACCGCAGGACCCGCAGCTTCCTCAACCTCGCCTGGCTGACCGCGCTCAACCGCCCGCACGAAATCAAGCTGCATGTGCTCGGGGCGCTGAACAATGGCATCACCCGGACCGAGATCCGCGAAGTGTTCCTGCAGGCCGCGATTTATTGCGGCGTGCCCGCGGGGATCGATGCAATGCGCGCCGCCAAGGAAGTGTTCGCCGAGATCGACAACAAGAAATGAGCGCCGGCGAAGCGAAATACGCAGTCGGCTTCGTCGGCATCGGCAAGATGGGCCTGCCGATGGCGACGCGGATCGCCACGCACGGCTATCCGCTGCGCGTCTATGACAGCTCGGCGGCGGCGCTGGCGGCGATCTGTGCCGTGAGCGGGGTGCAGGCGGCGAAAAGCCTGGCCGACATCGGGCGCGAGTGCGAAGTCGTGATCCTGATGCTCCCGGACAGCGCGGTGGTGAAGCAGGTGTTGTACGGCGACAAGGACGCTCTGGCCGCGCAGCTGAAGCAGGGCTCGGTCGTGATCGACATGAGTTCGTCCAGTCCGCCGGTGACGCGCGAACTCGGGCCGCGGCTCAAAGCCGCGGGCGTGGATTTGATCGATGCGCCGGTTTCGGGCGGGGTGAAACGCGCCGTCGACGGCTCGCTCGCGATCATGGCCGGCGGCGAGCCGGCGGTGATCGCGCGGGTGAAGCCGCTGCTGCTGACCATGGGCAAGTCGGTCATCGAAACCGGGATGCTCGGTTCCGGGCATGCGATGAAGGCGCTCAACAACTATGTTTCGGCGGCGGGCCTGCTCGCGGCCTGCGAGGCGCTCAAGGTGGGCGCCGATTTCGGCATCGCCCCGGACAAGATCGTCGCCGTGCTGAATGCCTCGACCGGCAAGAACAACAGCACCGAGAACAAGTTGATGCAATTCATCGTTTCGGGGCAGTTCAATTCCGGTTTCAGCCTGGGGTTGATGAAAAAGGACATCAATATCGCCACCGACCTGGCGCACAGCCTCGGTTCGGAAACGCTGCTGGGCGAAGTCCTGCTCAAATCCTGGGCCGATGCAGAAAAGAAATTCAGCGGTGCGGCCGACCACACCGAAATTTATCGCATGCTCGAAAAATAGACTTGCGCCGGCGGCGCCTGCGTTCCGCGCCGCTGGAGAACGAAACCGCCACCCGGGTACGCTCCGCGCCGGCCGGTCCGCTACTGCGCCGCGTGCATGCCTCTGTTGGCAAGGTAAATAGTTCACACATCCGGGCGGCAGCTATTACGCCAATTCTCCGGCGACGATTCCTACACTGCAGGCATCGTAACGCTCAGGGAGAAACCGCATGTACGATGCTCAGCTGGATGCTTACACCGATTTCGGGGAAGCCGCAGCCTCGCCCGTCGGGTTCAGAGATAGCGCAGCCTCGCCCTCCGGCCGCCGCGGGACCGCCGCCTTGCAGGCGACCCTGCTCGTGAGCATGCTCGATGAGATCGACTACGGCCTCGTCGTCCTCGGCGCCGATGGGCGGATCCTGCTCGCAAACCAGCTCGCCCGGCTGGAGTTGGGCGGGGAACGGTTTGTGCGGCGGCACCAGGACAAGCTCGCGCCCAGTTCGGCGCGCCACGGCGCGAAAATAGAGGCGGCGCTGGGGGATGTCCGGCGCGGCCTGCGCAGCCTGGTGACGTTCAGTGCCGCGGACGCAGAGCTGGCGCTGTCCTTCGTCCCGCTGAATTCAGGCGCGCAGCCTGCCGCGCAAGTAGCGGACGTTCCCTTGGCGCTGGTCATTTTCGGCAGACGCGATGCCTGCGAGGCGCTGACGCTGCATCAGTACGGGCGCCTTCACGGCCTCACCGGCGCCGAGCAGGCGCTCCTGCCCGCCATCATCCGTGGATTGAGCGTCGAGGCCATCGCGCAACAGCAGTGCGTTTCCCTCAGTACGGTGCGCTCGCAACTGGGGAGCATCCGCGAGAAAACCGGCGCCAAGTCCTTGCGCTCGCTGACGGCGCGCCTGACCAGCCTCCCGCCGATCCGGCCTTCGTACAAACAAGCGCAGGTTCACTGAGAACCCGTAACAAAAGTCATTTTGTTACGGTCTGACTTAGGGGAGCACGAGGGGAGGTATCCCCTCGTATTGTTACAAACCCTGAGAACCCGTAACAAAAGTCATTTTGTTACGGTCTGACTTAGGGGAGCACGAGGGGAGGCGCCCCGAAGGTCTCGATCCCCCTTGCGGGGAAAGTCCCCTTGGGCGATATCCCCTCGTCCTGTTACAAACTCTGAGCCTGCTTGCGCTGGCGCAGCAAAGCTTGCGATACTGCGGGCCGTGCCCGCCCGGAAAAAACTCACTGCCGCCGCCGAACTTCTGGCAAGCCTGCCTGCGCCCCTGCGCGATCTTGCCGCGCAGGGGGTGGTGCGGCACTACCGGGCAAACACCACGCTGATCGAGGAAGGGGACCGGGGCGACACGCTGTTCGTGGTGTTGAGCGGCGGCTTGCGCATTTTCTGCTCCGATCCCAACGGCCGGGAGATTACGCTGGCGATTTACGGCCCCGGGGAGTACGTCGGGGAAATGTCGCTGGACGGGGGGCCGCGCTCGGCCAGCGCGTCCACCGAAGAGGCCAGCGTATGCGCCGTAGTCAGCGGACAGGCACTGCGCCAGCACTTGGCGACCCATCCCGAATTCACGCTGGAACTGATCCAGCGCTTGATTCGCCGCACCCGTCTGGCCACCGACAGCGCGCGCAGCCTGGCGCTGCTCGATGCCTACGGACGTCTTGCGCGGTTGTTCGACAGCCTCGCCGTCGCGCGTGCCGATGGCACGCGCATGGTTGCGCAAAGGCTCACGCACCAGGATATTGCCCAGCGCATCGGCTGTTCGCGCGAACTGGTGAGCCGCCTGCTCAAGGACCTGCAACAGGGCGGATATGTCGCGCACGAAGCGCAGCGCTATACGCTGATGAGAAAACTGCCGTCGAAGTGGTGACGGCCACGCACCCGTGGCGAAGCAGGATGCAGAGGATGGCGGCCTCGGCGGCGATCGAGGCGGACGCGTGGAAGCGCTGTGCCAATGCAGCGCCGGTCTAAAGAGTCAGGTGCAACAGACTGAGAACCCGCGAAATCGGATGGGCGATGGCGTACTCCGCCGTCGGGCCGACGCCTTCCTGGCCGGCAAAGTGAAGCGCGGTGGCGCATTGCGTTTCCGGGTTGACCCAGACCGCCCCCGAATCGCCGGCCACGCTGATTTGATCGTCGGGATTGTGCGGGTCCGGGACGAGCCTGACGCCTTCCATCCAGCGCTTTTGATCGCCGTAGCCGCCGTAGTCGACTTCGAACATACCCTCGATGCCGTCGACCAGGGCGTGCGTCACCCCGGATGCCGCGCCAGCCTTTACCAGGGCGAGCCCCAGTCTTGGCTCCTCCACGCCGCTGATAGGGATGCCGATGTCGTAGATCGAACCATCATTGGCGACCCCGGCGGAGAGCATGGCGATAGCGGCATCGCACCCCTGCCTCAAATCCAGCCACCGTTCCAGTGACGCGACCGGCCGCTCCGGTCCCGACCCGAGATGCAGCGGGCCCGGCTGGGAAATGGTCTCGCCGGGCTGCGCAGTGCTCGCGCCGCAGAACACGTGCCAATTGCTCAGCAGGCAGAGCCGGCCGGTGCTGGCATCGCGCACGATCGCACCCAGGGTTCCTGTGCTTCGGCGGGCGACGTTGCCTATGCTGATTCCGGGCCGGATCGGGTCGGAACGCACCCGCGGCGATACGTGCGGCGCGTATCTGGCCTGCACGACGTCGCAGGCAATTGAGCCAAGGTCGGTCGGCAGCACCTCGTGCGCGCGCAACGCGTCCAGCGGTATCTTGCGCGACACGTGGAATCGTGCGCACAACCGCGATGTGCGCGTTCCGGTTTCGTACTTGTAGCCGTAGTCGACCCCGGTCACCCCGGGGAAGCGCAATGCAATACGTTTGGCGGCAGCCAGGGCAATGCGCCAGTCTTTTGTCGACATGGTTATTTCAGTTCAATGCTCTGAGATGGAATCGGGCCCGGATGAAAAGACTAGACCGGAGGCGCCGCCGCGGCATCGTCAATACAGATGAAGTGCCGTCGGGGGCATTGCCGCGCTGACGGCGCGGCGCCGGCGCCGGGTTCGGCGCCTGATCGATCGATCGCGCTAGAGCGGCGGCCGCGAATGCAGGGTCGGAGTCGGCAGCGGCGCGTAGGGTTGCGCAACCGCAGTCTGACCGAGCTTGGCCTCCAGATCCTCCAGCGCGCGCAGGGCCTGCAGCAGCGCGTCCGCCTGGGCCTCGGTCAATACCAGATCCTCGCCATGGGGTTCGGCAAGAGGAGGCGTCTGCTTCGCTTCCTCGATCTGATCGGCGAGCGGCTTTGCATGCGCGGCATGGCGCGCCGCCACACCTATGCCCTGGATACGCTCGCGCAGTGCGACCAGCATGGCATTGAAGCGCACCCAGCGATGCTCGTTCCAGGCACGCGAGGGCATGCCGTCGTCGCCGATGAATCTCTGCACCAATCGCCTGCCCGCCTGCAGCCCGTAGCGGCTGGCGTAGTCGCGGATGTTTTCACCATTGAGCCTGAGGTTCAGCCCGGCCTCGCCTTCATCCAGGGCGACATGAACCACGCGGTCGCGCACGCCGGGCATGCGCATCGACGTTTTGTCGTTCCAGTCCTTGGCGCTCCAGACTATGCTGCCGAGGAAGCCGAGCAGCTTCCGGCGTGGATTGCGCTCGTCGTCGAACCTGTCCCAGGCGTCGCCGCGCCCCTGGTAGTGATACCGCGTCAGCCATATGTCTTCGCCCCCCCAGTACCTGCTGCGGCGTCCCAGCGATATGCCGAAAGTGGGCCAGCCCGGCACTGCCGCATCGAACAGGTGTATGGGGAAGTTGGAGCAGATGCCGCCATCGGAAAACCAGCATTTTTGCAGCGTTCTGTTCTCCTTGAGCTTGGGCTCATAGTCGATCGCCCACAGCGGAACCGCCGAAAACAGGATGGGAAAGCTCAGGCTCAGCCGCGCCGCGACGACAATGGGAAGGTCGCCATGGGGCAGCTCGCGCATTGCGCTCGGTACGCGGTCGGCGTCCGGGTCCGAATTCGGCGACTTCGGTGCATACGGTCGCGAATGCTGCAACAGATGATCGAGGATGGATTGCGGAAAATACTTCCCAAGCTCGTCGATACGGAAGAACAGCCGGCTGGTCTGGTCTTCCGCGGGCAGGATGTAGGGCCGTCCATGAGTCAGGTTGGTGGTCACCATGCGCAGGTCTATCGAGCGGGATCTCCTCGTCCTGCGCGCCGGCGGCAGCGGTTTTTCCGGCGGCCCGCCCGGGGCGTTCCACAGGTCCTTGAAGGTCAGCGGCTGGTCGAGCGGCTTGCCCGCCGCCCCTTGTAAGCCCCGGTGCAGCCATTCGATCAGCGACTCCGGTCCGTTGGCGCGCGTGTTTTCGCGGAAGCCGGTGCACAAGCCGAAATTATTGGATGGGAGCGCGTGCACCACATCGCGATAGACGCGCACGCCGATGAGTACCAGCGCGCACACGGCGCCCAGCGGCAAGGCCAGGAGCAGTGTCAACACGACCACTAGGGGGATCAACCACCACGGGCCATGGTGCCAGACAGCGGCGGCCGGGAGGATGTCGATCCGCAGTATCAACGCGAGCGCCAGGCCGGCGATCATGCCCCGCACGCCTTCCCGGCGATATGCCTTCAGGGTCGTGCGTACCACTGCCTTGATGATATCGGGCTTGCGGCTCTCGGGAGCGTCGCTCAAGGCGCTGACAAATACGTCGAACAGCCGCCGCGTCGATTGATGCGGCTGAAACAGCGAAAACAAGGTGGTTTCGCCGGTGGTCTGCTCGTTCTCGGCGAGCTTGTCGGGCAGCTTCAGCAGCACTTCGTTGAAGCCGGTGAGCGAGCCATACCGGCGGCCGTATTCCGCCGCCGCTGTCAGCGCGGCGGCCATGGCGCCGACGGAGGTGCCGCCTATATTCTTGAAGCGGTAGTTGCGCGCAAGCTCCATCACCGCCCAGGGATAGACCACGCCGTCGGTGACGCCGCCGGTCAGGACCAGGTCGCAGTAGCGGTCGTGCGGCGGCGGGTTCCTCGCGTCGAGCGGGTCCGGCCGCTCCGGGCCGCGCGCTTGATCTTCTTTGCCGGCGTCGGCGCCCGCGTCGGGTTTCATCGCTTGGGCTTGCGCGCGAGGCCGATCACGCTCAATGCCTTGAGGCTGGGGTAAAAGGCATACAGGGTGCCGCGCGTGGTTACATAAGGCGTGAAACCCTCGAGTTGGCGCAGATCTTCGCCTTCGAGTGGTATGTCGAATACCGATCGCGGGTCCTGGTGGTTGCCGATGAGCGGATCCTTGGCGTTGCCGCGATTGCACGGTCCCATCGGATTCGCGTCGCCCCATTGCGCGAGCAGGTGCTCGAACTGGTCTTCCAGGCTGGCGCAGAAGAACAATCCCAGCAGTCCCCGCTCCGGCTTCGGATCGGTCGGCGCGGCGCTCGAGTCGAACTTCGGTCCGTAGGGCATGCCGCGCCGTATCAGCGGACGCCGGCGCAGCGGCACGACCGCCGCGCCCGCACGCGGATTCATGCGCCGGATATGCGCGCCGAACGGGCAGCCCAGGCCGTCCTTGTCGTCGCTGAAATCGAAGTCGTTCAAATCCTTGTCTTCTGGTTTCGTATTCCAGCCCGAATCCGCCGGAGATGCGGCGCTCGCCGCCCTGCCGTCGCGACTTCTGCCGCAAAGCTTGGCCATCACGTATTCCGACCAATCTTCAAGCTGCTTTCCCGGATTGCGCCCGCGTTCGAGCTGTTTCGCCCACCTGGTCACGGCATCGTGGAATCCCTTCACGTCCTGCTCGATTTTGCGGAACACGGCGAAGCTGCCGTTGCGGAAGAACTCGGGGCAATCCTCGGGCTGCAGCGGCAGCAGCCAGGGCAGCAGATGCGGAAACGGCAGGCGCCAGGGATTGAAGCCCGCGTCGTTGTCGTAGCCGAGCAGGAATTCGCCCGGCTCGTGCAAGTCCTTCGTCTTCTTTTGGCCAGGCGTTCCTTCTATCGCGGGTACGGAAATGCCGTCGCGGTAGCCGAAGTGCACCGTTCTTCCTTCCTGCCTGGTCGTCAGGTGCGCAGCGTCGAACGGGCAGTCCCAGCCGCACAGGCCGTCGGCCCCGTCCAGGCGTGTCAATCGCGCCGTCGCGCTCGCCAGGCCGGCTTCGTCGTCGGCGTAGATCGACAGCAGTATGTGGGCCTGATCCGGCTTGAAGCAATCCTGCCAGCGCTCGGCCGCGCTGGGGCCGGTATCGGCAAGGCGGCGCGCCGCGCGCAGGTATGCGCCTTCGGCGAAGGCTTTGGCCTTTTCCTGGAACACATACAGGTAGCGCTCGGGCAAGCCCAGTTCCTTGAGACCTTGATAGCTGATGCCGATGTTTGCCGGGCCATAGCCCTGCCGGTCCAATTCCTGCGCGTCCGCGCCGTCGATTGCGGCATTGGCGATCAGGCGCCTGCGCGCGAGTTCGCCGATGAACCGCCGTGCCGTGTAGACATGTCTTACCCGCAGAACGAAATGCCGGCTCTGTTCCATGCCGTAGCCGTACAGAATCGGCCGCTGGATGTCCACCACCTCCAGGGGGACGGGCGGCGCGCTCATGTCTTCTTCCGGGTGTAGTGGTTCAGTATCTGCGCGACTTCGACCTCGGGGTAGGCGCTGAAGAAGTAGCCGCCCGCGGGGCGCATATCGAAGCGGCGCACGGTATCGATGAACTCCTTCGGATACTTGTCGACCGGCAAGGGCGGCGCGTCCTCGATGTGTTCGAACAGCTTGTCGAACAGGGGGCCGATTTCGAGCGCAAAGTGCTCGATGTAGGTATCGAAATCGCGGTCGTATACCGTGTGCAGCGCGAGCTTGGTGTCGTTTTCGAGAAACTCGAACCAGGCGAAATGCACGTGCTTGGCGTCGCGCAGCTTCTTTTCGATCCGCGGCGCGCCGTATTTGATCACCAACTTCAAGGCTTCGGCATGCTCCGCCACCGGCTGCTTGACCTTCATCACGACGTTCAGCGGAGTGTGTTTCAGCAGCTTGAAGCGATCGAACTCCAGCGGGTAGGACTGGCAATTGAAGCCCCAGCGCTTGCGCAGCCGCTGCGGCAGCGCCGTGAGCGGGTCGAGCGACTGCGCCAGATTGTCCAGCAGCAGCACCTCCCTGACGACGTAGGTGATCAGGGGCAGCGCCAGATGCTGTCCGATGCATTGGTGCAGGAATTGTCTGCCTCCCGGGGGAGTGTTCTCGGTCGGAGCCGGGCCGCCGAAGATCAGCGGGCAGATGCCGGCACTATCCGTTCGATGGTGATTGAAAGTGTCCGGGTCCGCCAGCCCGTCGCGCGTGGCGGCGCCCATGGCGAGGATGACGACGCGGTTCTTGGGCGCCTTGCCGCCACGCAAGGCAACGTCTTCCATTGTCTTGCGCGGCAGAAAAGCCACCGGCGGGTTCAGCCGCAGCGCCTCCCACACCAGGGCCGACAGCTCGGGATCGGGAACGGGATCCGCGTCCGGATTCTGCACATGGCTTCGTTTTGCCGCCTCCTGCGCTATTTCCAGCACCTTCTTGCCCCGCACCTGGTTGCGCGGGTCGAACAACGCGTTGATCGCGATGGCGACGCTCGCCTGCACATTGCCTATGGTGCCGGCGATCAGTCCTACGACGATTACGGCGAGTTCGGTCCCGCTGTATGCCTGCGCCGGACTGCCCGCAACGCCCGCGGCGATCTTCCTCAATACCGGCTCGAATCCCTTGAGCGGCTGCCGTTCGTGTTCGTCGGTGTACTCGCGCAGATCGTCCAGCTCCCGCCCGATCGTGCGGTAATCGTCCTCCTGTTCCTGTCCGATGCGCTCGCGATACAGGTCGATCAGGTAGGCCGCCCGCTGCAGCAGCGCGCCCATGCCTTTCTGCACGTCGATCATCGTGCCCGGCTCGCTGACAAAGTGGCGGCCCAGGATCTGGTAATTGAGGCCGAGATAGGCCTTGCGCATGGTCTCCTGGAGCAAATAGTGGTCGCCCTGCGCGAAGCCGAACAGGAATCCGGCGAAACGCAAGGCTGCCTGCTCGGCCAGCTCGACCAGATCGAACTCGCGCTGTTTCAGCGGCAGCACCGCGGCCGCCTGGAAGGCGACGGTGGCGAGCGCCGCCACGGTCCTGGCGTTCACGTGAAGAAAGGCCGAGGCGAAGGCGCGCTGCAGCCCGTGGTCGCCGCCGTCCAGCCCGAGCATGAAGGTGCCGCTGCCCAGGGCCTGATAAGGGAAATTGCTGAAATTCGCGCTGTCGGTCAGCGCGCGCTCGACATCGGCCCTTGCGCTCAGGAGGTACACGTCCTGGTGAAACTCCGGCCTGTCCGCCGGTTCGGTCGCGGTGTCGGCGCGGCTCTGAAACTCGAGCACGCGACCGCCGCCGTCGAGCAATTGCCGATATAAGGCGGCCCGCCCGTCGTCGTCGGAGAGCCACTTGAACAGCAGGCGGTTTGCCTCGAAGCGCCGGCCGGCGTTTTGCAGGGTGTCGAATTGTTCAAGCGTGGGCATCGCGCTTCCTCCCGTTTTCTGATTTTGCATTTCCCGTGCACGTCTGCCGGCGCCGCGGCGCGCGCACGCAATGTTACCCGGACGCCAGTTGCCGGGCGCGACAAACGCTACGCTCGTCTAACCGCTCTTGGCCAGTGAGGTATTTACCTTGACAACGCAAGCGGGGGGCCGCGCCTAGGCACTGGCGCTCTTCAGGCGCAGATTTTCGATCAAGGCGCGCGCCTGCTTCAGGTCGCGCGTCTCTATGCCCTCCTCGAACCACGCATAGGCCTGTTCGAGAACCTGCAGCGCTTGCGCGGCCCGGCCCTGCGCCATGCGCAGGCGGGCCAGGCTCGCGGCGCTGCGCAAGACCAGCGCGTGCAGCCGCTTTTCCCCGGCAAACGCGAGTGCGCCGAGGAACCAGCGCTCCGCTGCGGCGCTTTCGTCACGGCCGCGCGTCGCGGCCGCCTGCAGGATCAGTTCGCCGAACAGCCGCCTGATCTCGGCTTCGTAGTAGCGCTCGCCGTGCTTGCACACGATATCGAATGCGCGCTGCAGCAGGATCAGCCCGTCGTCGGGGCGCCCTGCCAGGGCCAGTCCCTCGGCCTGCATCGCGAGGTAGAACGGCGTGGTCACCACGGCGCCGGTGGCGGCCCACATGTCGTAAGCCTTGGCCATTTCCGCGACGCCCGCTTCGGCGTCGCCTTGCTCCGCGGCGATGCGCCCGCGCATCAGTTTCGCATGCGCGAGCCACACGGCGAAACCGCCGTCCTCGCAGATCTCGATCGCGCGCTCCGCGCACCTCAGGCCTTCGGCGTTCTCGCCCCTGAAATGGTGAACCGAAGTGCAAAATCCATAAGCTTCGCCCATGCTGAAGCGGTGCTTGAGCGCTTCGGCCAGTGCGACCACCCCGCGCGCGCGCTGGATCGCCTGATCGGAGTAACCGAGCTGCCATTTTCCCCAGGCCGAATAGCACAGGCACATGACTCCGGGATCCTGCACCGCGCGCGGGTGGTGCAGCGCCCGGTCGTAGTCCTTGAGACAGGCGTCCATGCGCTCCACCGCGGACGCGAGCTCGCCCTGATGGAACAGGATATTGGCAATGGCCCAGGCCGATTGCAGCCTGCGCATCGGGTCGGTCGAGGCGGTCAGCATCGCCGCCGCGTGCACGGCATTGGCATGCGCCTGCTCGAAGTCCGCGCGCATGAAATGGTAGCCTTCGAGTCCCAGCCGTATTTTTATCAGCGCGCCCTCGTCGCCCGCCGCCTGGCACAGTTCCAATGCACGCGCGTAGACGCGGCCGACCTGGTCCGCGCCGTAACCTTCAGTGGCGATGAGCTGGCCGGCAAGCAGCAGTTGCAATCCGAGTTCGGCGCGATCCCGCGCGGGCGCGGGCGCCAGCCGCGCGATGAGCTGGACGCCGCTGTTGAGATGGCCGATCGCCTCGGCATGCGCCGAACGCGCCGCCGCGCGCCGCGCCGCCCGTTCCCAGCAGGCGAGCGCTTCGGCGTCCATTCCGGCTTCGGCGCAGTGATGGGCGAGCAGTTCCGGCTGGTTTTCCGCGATCTCCGGAAACGCCTCCCGCGCGACGATCGCGATGCAGCGGTGCAGACTTTTCCGGTCGCGCTCCCATAGCGACTGATAGGCGGCGTCGCGGATCAGCGCGTGCTTGAAATAGAAGAGGGCGTTCGGCAGCTCGCCTTTCCTGATCAGCAGCCCTGAATCGATCAAGGTCCCGAGCCGGGCCGCGAGATCGTCCATCCTTATCGGCGAACGTTCGTGAGTGACGAGTGCCTGCAGCAAGGCGAAAGTGAATTCCCGCCCGATTGCCGCGCCCAGTTGCGCCACCTGTTTGGCGCTCCCCAGCCGGTCCAGGCGCGCCATCAGCAGGTCTTGTATCGTTGCCGGAACCGCGAGCCGCAATGCCGAAGCGGACTCTGCCGTTGCGCCTCCCGCCTTCAGCTCGACCGCCATGCGCGTCGATTCCTCGATGTACAGCGGCACGCCATCTGCTTTGTCCGCCAGCAGGCTGACGACTTCGTCGGACATCGAGTATTCTCCGCAGGTTCCGAGGATCATCGCCCGCGCGGCGTCGCGAGACAGCCCGCCAAGCTCGATCTCGCAGGCTGCGATCGCGTTGCCCGGCGTCTGCATCGAATCCGCGCGCCGGGTGAGGAGGACCAGCAGCGGCAGGCGCGCCGCCTTGGCAACCAGGCGGCTGAGGAATTCCGCGGTCGAGGGGTCCATCCACTGCGCGTCTTCCACTATCAGGCAGATCGGGGTCTTGCCTGCTTCACGGCAGATCCAGCGCAACAGAATGTCCAGCGTCAATTGCCGCTGCTTTTCCGGCGTGTATTCCGGCCGCGCATGGCGGGGTTCGAACGGAATCGAAAGCAGCGCCGCGATCAGTTGCACGGCGCCGTCGATTTCAATCCCGCTGGCCAGGGCGGCGTCGATCTTGTCCAGCTTGCCGTCGACGCTATCGTCGTCGCCAATCTGCAGCATGCGGCGCAGAAACTCGATCACGGGGCGAAATGCGCTGTTCGCATGGTCCGGCGCGCAACGGGTCTCGATCGCCTCGCGCCGTGTCAGCGAAGCCGAATGCCGGAATTCGCGCACCAGGCGCGACTTGCCTATCCCGGCTTCACCCGACACCAGGACCGCCCTGGCCGCGCCCGCGCGCGCAGCCGCCCATTGCTCTTCGATCAGCCGAAGTTCGCGCTCACGGCCGACAAAAGGCGCGAGCTTCGGCGCTGCGTCGAAACGCTCGGTGCCGCTGTGCCGTACTTGGCCGAGCAGACGGTAGACCGCCGTGGGGCGGTCGAAGCCCTTGAGGTGCGGAATTCGATCGACCAGCGCGAAACTGAATTGCTGCTTGACGATCTGGCGGGTGGAATCGCTGACGACCAGGGTTCCCGGTTCGGCTATCGACTGCAGCCTGGCCGCCAGGTGTATGGCCACCCCGACCGGTTGGCCCGCCTTGACCACAACCTGCCCGGTCACCACGCCAATGCGGACTTTGACGCCCAGCGCGGCAACGGCCTCGATGATCTCCAGCCCCGCCCGCAGCGACCGCGCCGCGGCGTCCTCGTGCGCGACCGGAACCCCGAAATAGCACATGATGCCGTCGTCGCCTTGCGGGTCGTCCGAAACGCCGCCGTGGCTGGCGACGATGCTCGCGCAGCGCTCGTGATAGCGCGCGAGCAGATCGCTGTACTTCTCCGCGCCCAGGGACGCGAGCAGTCTGGTCGAGTCGACGAGGTCGTGCGACATGATGGTGACCTGGCGCAGATCGTCTTGCTGCGGCGCGCGCTCGATCTGCGCAGACAGCACCAGCGTGGAGTCGCCGTACAGCACCGCATCCGCGCAGGGCGGAGCGGCTGTCGGAGCGTTCCGGCGCGTCAGCATGCGCGCGTGCCGGGCCGCCTCGCCCAGCGCGGCGCCCCGGGCGAGTTGCCGATAGAACTCCTGCATGAAATCGGCGTCCCCGCCGCCGCGCACTGAAGCGCGAACCAGAATGCTCAGCCCTGCGTGGCATGCAGCTTGGGCGAGCGCATCATTTCCTGCCGCTGCCATCGCGCCGGCATGTCCCAATTCGGTGTTCTCGGAAACCAGAAGTTGCGGCGGGTATGCCAGGCCTGCGAGTTCGCGCAGCGAAATCGCTCCACGGCCTTTCCACCAATCCACATTGCCGCCGATGCCGGCGTTGCCGCACACGCTCCCGATGTAGTGGACGACGTCGCTCTCGCCTATCAGCCGCAACGCTTCGACGCGCCCGACGTCGCCCACATGCACGCTTTTCGCCCGGAGCTTGGGAATCATGCCGAGTCGCTTGCGCAGAATTTCCGGGCCGGCATCGGGCACAGGCGACGGCCCGTCGCCGCCGATGATCAGGACCTGCAACAGCTCCCGCTGCGGACGCACGGGCGGCGGCGCCGAAATCTCATCGTCGCTGACGATTTGCCTGGAAATCCGGAATTTCTCGCCCAGGTAACTCTCGCCGTCAAACGCTATCTCCCAGGGGATCGCAATCAGGGATTCGCTGATTTGCCAATTCAGATACCGCGGCGGGCATTGCGCCAGGAAGGCGCGAATCCCCTCGGGAAGGAGCTGAGAAAATATCGCGCGGCCCAGTTGCTCGCGCCGGCACGCCGCAATCCCGGGAGCAGCCGATCCAGCGTCGCTCGCGGCGCGTGCCTGCATTTCGTCGAGCAGGCCGGGTCGAAGCTCGATCCGGCCGAAGCGCCCCACGGATCGCGCATCGGTGAGTGCGACCGTCAGGAAAGCATCTTCGTGCAAGATCGTGACGTTTATCGGCCGCAGATCAGTACTGTGCACGGTTCCTTACCCAGGCTAGTCTGGCCGACGGGCGATGGCCCGCGCGCCGCCCCCGATTTGAGGAATTTGCTCCGGAATTTGCCGCGCAGCCGCCACGCTTGCGCAGCCGGAATCGCCCAATGTGAAACTCCCGGCGAATGCGAGCGGTGCGCGATTCACGGTTTTCGTCTCCTCCCCCTAGCCGGTTCCGGAATGTACTCCGCATCGCCGGCTAGCGGAAGAGCCTGGTGCCGCGCGCCTGGCCCGGATTCAGGGCGCGACCGGCGTCGGCTTCGGCAGCGGCAGCTTTTTCTCCGCCATCACCTGGCGCAGGAAATCGGGACGGTCGGTGATCAGGCCGTCCACGCCCCAGTCGATCAGGCGGGCCATATCCTCCGGCTTGTCCACCGTCCACGGGATCACTTGCAGGCCGAGCGCGTGCGCTTCCTTCAGCAGGTCGGGGCTCAGCTCCGGGTGATAGGGCGACCAGATCGCGCCGCCGGCGGCTTTCACCATTTTCGGAATCGAGCCGTGTTCGCCGAAATGAACACCTGCGGTCCAGGCCGAGTCCCCCGACGGGCCGGCGGCGATGTTGTCGAGAAAGCGCTGCTGCGCGCTCAGGTAGGCGGTCGGAATTCTCGGCGCCAGCGCCTGCACCGCCTTCAGCGCGCGCCAGTCGAAGGACTGAATGATTACGCGCGAACCCATGCCCTCGCGCTCGACCAGCGCCAGCAGCGCTTTGGCGAAGTCTTCGGGCGCGAGCGTGTCCTCCGGTTCTTTCGGCGAAGTCTTGATCTCGATATTGAAGCGCACTTCGTTGTTGCCGGCGCGGCGCGCGAGCTGGAACACCTGCGCCAGGGTCGGCATGTACACCTTGTCCATGCGCTTCTGGTCGGGGAAGCGGCGGCTGTAGTCGCTGCCGGGCTTGATGCGGCCGACGTCGTAGTGTCCGAGGTCGTCCAGCGTCAACTCGCGCACGGCGCGCGTGGACCGGTTGAGCCAGCGGCCGTCGGTGCCGCGGGTGATGTCCGGATTGAGGCGCGCGTCGTGGCTCACCACCACCACCCCGTCCTTGGTGATCGCCGTGTCCAGCTCCAGCGTGCTCACGCCGGCCGACAGCGCTGCGGCGAATGCGGGCAGGGTGTTCTCCGGCGCGATGCCCCGCGCGCCGCGATGCCCCTGTAGATCGAATGCGAAAGCGAGGAGCGGTGTGAGCGCCAAGGCGGTCGCGGCAAGCAGGCGAGCGGCGCGGCGTAAAAACAAATCGCCGCGATGGCCCTGCAGATCGAATGCGAACGCGAAGAACGGTGTCAGCGCCAAGGTTACGGTGGCGAGCCAGCGAGCGACGGGGCGTGAATCCAGGCTCCTGATCATCGCTTTGACAAGCGCTTCAAGTCCTCGATCACCTCGGCCGAATGACGCGATGTCTCCACGCTGGTGTACACCTTCGCCACTTTCCCGGCGGGGTCGATGAGGAAGGTGTAGCGCTGCGCGTAGCGACTCCCCTGCGGCAGCGCGCCATAACTGCGGGTGACCGCACCGGACGGGTCCGCCAGCAGCGGGAACGGCAGGCTGTATTTTTTCGCGAACTGCGCATGGCTCGCGCTGTCGTCCAGACTCACGCCGATCACCTGCGCGCCCATCTGCTCCAGGACGAATATGTCGTCGCGGAATTTGCATGCTTCCTCGGTGCATCCGGGGGTGTCGTCCTTGGGATAGAAATACAGCACCACCCATTTGCCGCGGAACCCGGCCAGGCTGCGCGGCTTGCCCGATTGATCCGCGAGGGAGAATGCAGGTGCCGATGCGCCCGCGGCGGGCAAGGCGCCCCAGGCGCCGGTCAAACCAAGCAACAAGGCGGCGGCAAGGAGAGTTGAAACCAGGGCAGAAGCGTATCGTCTCATGCTGATATTTTAGACGGGTTTGGGCTTCGGGGTGGCGATTGTCGCAGCCCGGCCGTGGCGGCATCCTGCCTGACCGATGGCGCGGAGCCGGACGCGCGACGACGTTGTGGCGGCAGTCGGCGATCCCGGGAGCTTCCTGCAAAATGAGGGGATATCCCCCGAGGGGACTTTCCCCACAAGGGGGATCGAGATCTTCGGCGCGCGTCCCCTCATGCTCGCCTAAATGAGGGGCCATTTCGGCAATTCCGAAATCGCCTCCAAGCGACTCGCGGGGGTGCAGCCAACACCCTTTGAGCGTTCCCGAAGCGGCGAACCTTGCCCGCTTCGCTTAGAATCGGGCGGTGTCTTCCCGGGTTCAGCCACGTATCGACCGCTCGCTTCCGCCGCGACTGCTCGCCCTGGTGTTCGCGCCGTTTGCGGCGGGCTTTTTCCTGTCCTACGTGTTTCGCAATGTCAACGCGGTCATCGCCAGGGACCTCGCGGCCGAGTTCTCGCTCTCGAGCGCCGACATCGGGCTGCTCACCGGCATGTACCTGCTCAGCTTCACCGCAATGCAGGTGCCGGTGGGCGTGTTTCTCGACCGCTACGGGCCGCGCCGCGTGGTGGCATCGCTGCTGTGCATCGCCGCACTGGGTTCACTGGGATTCGCCCTGGCCGGCAGCTTCGGCGAACTGGCGCTCGGCCGCGCGCTGATCGGCCTGGGCGTTTCGGCCTGCCTGATGGGGAGTATCAAGGCGTTCACGCTGTGGTTTCCGCCGGCGCGGCTGGCGACGCTCAACGGATGGATGATCGCCTTCGGCGGCCTGGGCGGCCTCGCCGCGACTTCGCCGCTCGAGGCGTTGCTCGCGCCGCTGGGATGGCGCGCAGTGTTTGTCGGCATGGCGGCCGGATGTACCCTGGCCTCAGCGGCGATTTTCTTCATCGTGCCGGAAAAGTCCCTGCCGGGCGCGGGCGAAGGCTGGGGTGTGGCATTCGCGCGCATGGGCCGCGTGTTCGGCACGTTGTCGTTCTGGCGCATCGGCTTGCCGCTGATGGTCTGCCACGGCGCCTACCAGGCGATGCAGGGACTGTGGCTCGCGCCGTGGCTCGCCGATGTGGGCGGCTTTGCGCGCGCCGCGATGGCCGCGCACCTGTTCGCCACCGCGCTCGCGTATTCGGTCGGCGCGCTGTTCTTCGGCTGGCTCGCCGACTTCCTCGGCGACCGCGGCCTGTCGCGGCTGGGCCTGTACAAGCTGGGCACTGCGGTCGGCGTCGCCGCGGTCATCGCGATCGCCTTCGACCTGGTGCCGGCGAAGATGCCGTTGCTGATGGTGTACGGCTTCTCCAGCATTTCGGCCGCGCTCGCTTACGCGCTGCTCACCCGGCATTTCCCGCCGGAGATGACCGGTCGCGTGAACACCGCGGCCAACGTGGCGATGTTTTTCGTCTCGTTTCTGTGCCAGTTCGGCGTCGGCGTGGTGCTGCGCATGTTTCCGGTGATCGACGGGCGCTACTCGCCCGACGGCTACATGCTCGCCTTCGGGTTGATCGCCGCGGCGCAGTGCGCGGTGCTCGCGTGGCTGCTGCCGATGAAGGAGAGTGGGGCCTGAGAGGCGGGGCCGCTGGCCGAGCGCGTGGCGCCGGGCAGGATCGGGATGAAATCGGGCGACGGCTTCCTCAAGCGGACGCCGCAGACGACCAAGGCGGCGAAGGCCGGGCACGAACGCAAGCTCAAGGCCGCGTTCGAATTGCTCCAGGGTGGGAGCCGTGACCCGGACGGCGGCACGTGTCTTGGAGTATCATCGCGGACGCTGGGGCGCCTTTGTCTGATTCGTGACGCCGCCTCACGCGAGCGGGTTGGTGCAAAATAATTCGAACAATATCGGACTGGCGGCAATCGCGCGATAGTTCCCGGACGCGGTGCCGCCGGTCCGAACAAAGAGGAGGCGAGCGCATGCCGGAGGCGCGCCAAGACGGAGACACGTCCAGTGCCGGGGCCGTGGCTGGCAGCCACGGCGGCGAGTCCCGGCTGCCGTTTATCGTACTCGACGTTCCGCAGCCGTTGCCGGAAACGGTGCTCGCCGCGCAGGAACTGATCGAAGCCTTGCCCGTTCCCGTGTTCTTCAAGGACCGCAAAGGCAGCTACCTCGGCGTGAACAAGGCGTGGGAAGAGTTCTTCGGCATTCCGCGCGAGAACTTCCTCGGCAAGCAGGTGCAGGACCTCTACCCGCAGAGCCCCGAGGTCGCGCACAAGCACCATGCGATGGACGAGGAGTTGTGGCGGCACCCCGGCCGCCAGAGCTACGAGATCACGGTCGCCGCGAAAGGCGGCCGCAGGCGCGACACCATCTACTACAAGGCCACTTTGCCCGGCGCGGACGGCGGGGTCGCCGGGCTGGTCGGCACTATCGTCGACATCACCGAGCGCAAGCAGGCCGACTCGGCGCTGCGCGAGAGCGAGGCGCGCTTCCGCCTGACCTTCGAACTCGCCGGCTCGGGCATCGCGCACGTGAGCCTGGACGGCTATTTTCTGCGCGTCAACCGCAGCCTGTGCGCGATCCTCGGCTATTCCGACAAGGAGCTGGTCGGGCGCACGGTGAAGGAACTTTCGTATCCCGAGGACCGCGATTCGACCGATGCCGGGCGCGAGCGCGTGCGCGCGGGCGAACTGGAGTCGATCCGGTTCCAGAAGCGCTATTTGCGCAAGGACGGCGCGACGGTCTGGGTCGATCTTACCGTCGCAGTGGTGCGCGACGCCGAGGGCCAGCCGCTGTACGAGATCGCGGTGTTCGACGACGACACCGAGCGCAAGAACGCCGAGACCGAGCTGCGCCAGGCGCACGACGAACTCGCGCGCTCCAACGCCGAGCTCGAGCAGTTCGCCTACGTCGCCTCGCACGACCTGCAGGAGCCGTTGCGCATGGTGTCGAGCTATACGCAGCTGCTGCTGCGGCGCTACGGCGAACGCTTCGACGGCGACGCCAAGGAGTTCATGGATTACGTCGTCGATGGCGCGGCGCGCATGAAGCAGCTGATCGAGGACCTGCTCGCCTACTCGCGCGTCGGCACGCGCGGCCGGGAGTTCCGGCCCATCGCGTCCGAGGAGGCGCTGGGCAAGGCGCTCGTCAACCTGCGCGCGGCGATCGAGGCCGGCGGCGCGACGGTCACGCACGATCCGCTGCCGCTGCTCGAGGCCGACGACTCCCAGCTCGCGCAACTGTTCCAGAACCTGATCGGCAACGCGCTCAAATTTCACGGCGCCGAGGCGCCGCGGGTCCACATCGGCGCGGCGGAGCACGCAACGGAATGGGAGTTCCGCGTGCGCGACAACGGCATCGGCATCGAGCCGGAGTATTTCGAGCGCATCTTTCTCGTATTCCAGCGGCTGCACAACAAGAGCGAGTACCCGGGAACCGGGATCGGCCTGGCAATCTGCAAGAAGGTGGTCGACCGCCACGGCGGGCGCATCTGGGTCGAGTCCAGGCCGGGCGCGGGCAGCACCATGCATTTCACGCTACCGAAGGAGAGAGGCAGAAAACATGACTGATTCGACGAGGAGTTCGCCGGTGGAGATCCTGCTGGTCGAGGACAACCCGGGGGACGTGCGCCTGACCAGGGAGGCGCTCAAGGAGGGCAAGGTCTACAGCAACCTGCACTGGGCCAAGGACGGAGTCGAGGCGCTGGAGTTCCTGCGCCGCCAGGGCAAGTTTGCCGGGGCGCCGCGCCCGGACATCATCCTGCTCGACCTGAACCTGCCGAAGAAGGACGGGCGCGAAGTGCTGTTCGAAATCAAGAACGATGACGAGCTGAAACGCATCCCGGTGGTGATCCTGACCACATCGAAGGCGGAGGAGGACGTGCTGCGCAGCTACGAGCTGCACGCGAACTGCTACGTGACCAAGCCGGTGGATCTGGAGAAGTTCATCGTCGTGGTCCAGTCGATCGACCGGTTCTGGCTCACGGTGGTCACGCTTCCGAACGGCAAATGAACCTGCCGCGGCACACCGTCCTGCTGATCGAAGACAACGCGGGCGATGCGCGTCTGATCCGCGAGATGCTGGCGGAGGATCCGAGTGCGCCGTTCCGGCTGCACACGGCCGGGCGGCTGTCGCACGGGCTGGAATTCCTCGCCGCGGAAACCACCCGGCTGGTGCTGCTCGACCTGTCGCTGCCGGACAGCCACGGGCTCGATACTTTCGCCAAGGTGTACGCGCATTCGCCCCAGATCCCGATCATCGTGCTCACCGGCAACGACGACCAGACGGTGGCGCTGTCGGCGGTGAAGACCGGCGCCCAGGACTACCTGGTCAAGGGCAGGCTCGACCGCGAGCTGCTGATGCGCTCGATGCACTACTCGATCGAGCGCAAGCAATACCAGCAGCAGATCGAGTACCAGGCCAATTACGACGCGCTCACCGGTTTGCCGAACCGCAACCTGCTGCACGACCGCCTGAAGCAGGCGGTCTACGCCCAGCGCAGCCTGCGCGCGGTGGCGGTGGTGTTCCTCGACCTCGACCACTTCAAGTTCGTCAACGATAGCCTTGGCCACAGCACCGGAGACAAGCTGTTGAAGGGCATGGGCGAGCGCCTGCGCCAGGGGCTGCGCGACGGCGACACCGTGGCGCGCATCGGCGGCGACGAGTTTGTGCTGATCCTGAACGACCAGACCCGCGACGACGTGATCTTCCGCGCGATGCAGCGCATCAACGCCAAAGTGAGCGAGCCCTTCGTCATCGACGGCAAGGAACTCTGCGTCACCTGCAGCGCCGGCATCAGCCTGTACCCGCAGGACGGCACCGACGTCGAGACGCTGCTGAAGAACGCCGACGCCGCGATGTACCGCGCCAAGGAGCACGGGCGCAACAACTTCCAGTTCTACACCGCGGAGATGAACAGCAAGGTGAACGAGCGCCTCGCGCTCGAGAACAGCCTGAGGCGGGCGCTCGAGCGCAGGGAATTCGTGCTGCACTACCAGACCAAGGTGGACGTGAAGTCCGGCGCGATCGTCGGCGCCGAGGCGCTGCTGCGCTGGAACCACCCCGAGCGCGGCTTGATGCTGCCGGACCTGTTCGTGCCGCTGGCCGAGGAAACCGGGCTGATCGTGCAGATCGGGGAGTGGGTGCTGCGCGAGGCGTGCACGCAGAACCAGGCCTGGCGCAGGGAAGGGCTGCCCCCGATCACGGTCTCGGTCAACGTCTCGGCGCGCCAGTTCCGCCAGGGCATCCTGGTCGACGCCGTGTCGCGCATCCTCGCCGAGACCGGCCTCGATCCCTGCTTCCTCGAGATGGAACTCACCGAGAGCATGATCATGCACAACGCCGACGCGGTCGTCTCCACCTTGCGGCAACTGACCGCGCTCGGCGTGCAGCTGTCGGTGGACGACTTCGGCACCGGCTACTCCAGCCTCGCCTATCTGAAGAACCTGCCGATCGACACGCTCAAGATCGACCAGTCGTTCGTGCGCGACATCGTGGCCGGCGTGCCCGACCACCGCGTCCTCGCGCGCGCCATCATTTCGATCGGCCACAGCCTGGATCTCAAGGTCGTCGCCGAGGGCGTGGAAACCGAAGCGCAACTCGAATACCTGAGGAAGCACGGCTGCGACGAGGTGCAGGGCTACTATTTCAGCGAACCGGTGCCGCCGCAAGCGTTTCGCCGGCTGCTCGGCGCCGCGCGCTGAACCGGTTCCCGCGCGCGCCATGCAAGGTACCATTGCCAGGCGGATAACGGACAACAACGGGAGAGGGCATGGCTGAAATCAGCGGTGGTGAAGTCATCGTCAGGATGCTGCAGGCCGAGGGCGTGCAGAAGGTGTTCGGCATCATCGACGGCACTTATTTCGGTTTCTACGCCAGCCTGCGCACGCACGGCATCGATCTCGTCACGCCGCGCCACGAGACCAGCGCCGTGCACATGGCCGGCGCTTACGCGCGCTTGAGCGGCAGGCTCGGCGTGTGCATGGCCTCGAACGGGCCCGGTGTCGCCAACGCGCTGCCCGGCATCGCGGTGGAACAGGCCGAGGGCAACCGCGTGCTGGTGGTCACCGCCTGCCGCCGCCCCGGCATCGCCTACCCCGACCGCGGTGGCAGCTACCAGTGCTTCGACCAGTCCGGCGTGATCGGCAGGATGGCGAAATGGAGCTGCGTGATTCAATCGTTCGAGCGCATCCCCGAACTGGTGCGCATGGCGCTGAGAAAGTCCTGGGAAGGGCGCCCCGGGGTGGTGCACATCGACGTGCCCGAGAACATCATGAACACCAAGGTGAAAGCCGATCCGGCGTTCTGGGCCCCGCACCAGTATCGCCGCACCGCGCCCACCGTGCCCTCGCCCGAACTGATCGAGCGCGCCGCCGACATGCTGATCGCGGCCGGGCAGCCCCTGATCCACGCCGGCAGCGGCATCATCCACGCCGCTGCCTACGCCGAACTGCGCCAGGTGGCGGAACTGCTCAGCGCGCCGGTGACGACGAGCTGGTCCGCGCGCGGCGTGCTGCCGGAGACTTCCGCATTGTCGCTGCCGATGATCCACGTCAAGCTCAACCATGCGGCGCGCAACGACGCCGACCTGGTGCTGGCGCTGGGGACGCGCCTGGGCGAAACCGACTGGTGGGGCAAGGCGCCCTACTGGCGCCATCCGTCGCAACAGAAAATGATCCAGGTCGATGCCGACGGCGAGATGCTCGGCATGAACAAGCCCGCCGATCTTGCCATTCTCGGCGACGCCAGGCTGTTTCTTGCCGCCCTTGCCGAACGGCTTGCGGCGCGGCAGGGCGAAATTCGCACCGAGGCACGGCAGAAGAGTATCGCGCGCTACAACGAGACCAAGCGGCGCGACCGCGCGGGCTGGGACCGTGCGCTCGCGGATCACTCGGCGCCGATGAACCCGGCGCATGTCCCGAACGCGTGCCGCGAATTCTTCGCCGACGATGCGATCCTGGTCGCCGACGGCGGCAACACCACCATCTGGGCGAGTTTCTATTACGAAATGCGCGTGCCGAATACGCTCTTGTCGACGTTCAAGTTCGGCATGCTCGGCGCAGGCGTGGCGCAGGCGCTCGGGGCCGCGGTGGCGTGCCCCGAGCGGCAGGTGGTGTGCATCATCGGCGACGGCGCGATGGGTTTTCATCCGCAGGAGATCGAGACTGCCGTCAGGAACAAGCTCAAGGTGATCTATCTGGTGCTGTGCGACAAGGCCTGGGGCATGGTGAAAATGAACCAGTCCTTCACCCTGCATCCGATCAAGACCCTGCTGATGAAATCCCTGCCGCCGGAGGAAAACATCGCCACCGACCTGGGCGAAATCGAGTTCGACAAGTTGGCGATCGCCATGGGCGCGCACGGCGAGCGCGTGTCAGATCCGAAGGAACTCAAACCGGCGCTGGAGCGCTGCCGCGCCAGCGGCCGCTGCGCCGTGATTCACGTCGACGTGAATCCGGTGAAACACATGTGGGCGCCGGGCCTGATCCACTTCAAGGACATGCACCAGGAGCCGAAAGGCAGGTAGTGGGCGCGCCGCGCGTACTGGTGACGGGCGCGGCCGGTTACCTCGGCAGCCAGCTGGTCGCGGCCCTTGCGGCGGACGCGGCGCGCAGGCCCGCCGCGCTGGTGGCGATGGATGTGCGCGAGCCGCCGCGGGCGGGGCGCCTGGCCGGCGTCGCCTACGAAACCGCCGATATCCGTGCGCCCGGTCTGGCTTCGATGATCGAGCGCCATGCGATCGACACGGTGGTGCATCTGGCCTCGATCGTCACCCCGGGGAAGAACAGCAAGCGCGAATTCGAGTACTCGGTCGACGTGATGGGGACCGAGAATCTGCTCAAAGCCTGCGTCGCCGCCGGAGTAACAAAGATCGTCGTCTCCTCCAGCGGCGCGGCCTACGGCTATCACGCCGACAATCCGGCCTGGATCACTGAGGATGCGCCCGTGCGCGGCAACCGCGAATTCGCCTATTCCTGGCACAAGCGCCTGGTCGAGGAAATGCTCGCCGACCACCGGACGAGCCAGCCGCAGCTGCGGCAGGTGGTGTTCCGCATCGGCACCATCCTCGGCGAGACGGTGCGCAACCAGATCACCGACCTGTTCGACAAGCCGCGCCTGATCGCGATCCGCGGCTCGGCGAGCCCGTTCGTGTTCGTCTGGGACCGGGACGTGGTCGGCTGCATGCTGGAAGCGGTGTACTCGGACAAGTCCGGCATCTACAACGTCGCCGGCGACGGCGCCCTGGGCATGCGCGAAATCGCCGCGCGCCTGGGCAAGCGCTGCGTGGTGCTGCCGGCGTGGCTGCTGCGCTCGGTGCTCGCCGTGCTCAAGCCCCTGGGGCTGACGCAGTACGGGGCGGAGCAGGTGAATTTCCTGCGCTACCGTCCGGTGCTGGACAATCGCCGGCTGAAGGAGGTCTTCGGCTATGTGCCGCAAAAGACTTCGGCCGAGGTATTCGAGTTCTACCTGGCTGCGCGCGCGCGCCGGATTCCCCGATGATGCGGCGCGAGTTTGCCGACAAGGTGGTCGCGATCACAGGCGCCGCCGGCGGCCTGGGGCGGGCGCTGGCGCATGCGTTCGCCGCTGCCGGCGCGCATGTCGCCGCGCTCGACCTCGATGGGGCCGCGGCCGAGGCGCTCGCCGCGGCGCTTCGCGGCCAGGGCCGGCAGGCGCTGGGCCTGGCCTGCGACGTGAGCGATGCGGCGGAGTGCGAACGCGCGCTTGCCGCGGCGATCGCATGCTGGGGCCGCATCGACGTGCTCGTCAACAACGCCGGCATTACCCACCGCAGCGCCTGGCGGCGCACCGATCCGGCAGTGATCCGGCGCGTGATGGAGGTGAATTTTTTCGGTTCGGTCCACTGTACGCGCGCGGCGCTCGATGCGCTGATCCAATCGCGCGGGCTCATCATCGTCATCTCCAGCGTCGCCGGTTTCGCCCCGCTGATCGCGCGCTCAGGCTATGCCGCGGCGAAACACGCGCTGCACGGTTTTTTCGAGAGCCTGCGCACGGAGCTCGCCGAGGACGGGGTCGGGGTGCTGATGGTGTGCCCGTCCTTCATCGATACCGGCATCGACAGGAACGCGCTCGGCGGCGACGGCCGGCCGGCGCGGCACGCGCAGCAGATCGTCGGCGAACGCGCGCGGGCGGAAGATATCGCTGCGGCCATTGTGCTTGCCGCGCGCACGGGCAGGCAGTTGCTGCTGCCCGGGCGCATGGCGAAACTCGCCTGGTGGGTGAGCCGGCTCGCGCCCGGCTACTATGCGCGCGTCATGGCGCGGCGGCTGCGCGCGGAGATGGAGGACGGGTAGGCAGGGTCAGGCGCAGGGCGCCAGGCCGGTGCCTGCGGCCGGACACGATCGCTTGTTCAAATCCGTCACTTCGCCCGTGGTCGGTCCCTTTGGGGCCGGGTGAAGCGGGTGGTTGGACGGCTCAGTCAGCATGTGCCTGTTGGTACCAGAGACGAAACCGACGATGTTTGGGGCTGAATACAAGACAATCCCAATTGTTGTATGTATCGCTCGTCGCGAAGCACACGACCTTGTTCGTCTTCAAGCCTTCCTTGTCCAAATCGAAGAAAGGCTTGTCTCCAAGCAAATGCGTTAGCTGGGAATGCTCCGAGAACTCTCCCTCGATTCCACACTTCATATCCGCAGCCAAGCCCGTGCTCGTCAGGGAAAACGCCCAGTTCATCGGGAACGACCGGCTGCGGGTCGCGTCCTTCTCGATTTCATCGTCAATGACATGGACTTCCCAACCCTTCGGTGTCCAGATCAGCCCAACGCGATGAACCTCGCGCTTCCACCATTGTTCAGAGTCGACTGGCCGCCATAGCCCGAGTACCAGTTCGTCGCGGTTGGCGCCGCTAAAGCGCCCGGAGCAAAGCTTCAGAACGCGAAACCCGGGATAGGCCGCGTTCAATGCTGCAATCTGTTCAACGGAGAGCTGTTGCATCAGCAGTTTGTGATTCTGTTCATCCGCGGGCGCAAGCTTGCGAGGCACACCCACGTCAGCGCTTGCGGGCGCCGCCACGGTCCCCGCAATAGCCATCGCAATGAAGTACCCGCCCAAGATCCTGCTCACTGTCGAGGGCCGCATCCTGAGCCGTCCGGCGTCCGCTGCAAGGCACGGTTGGGCCTCAATTCTTCCATCGGCAAACCGGGCTAGGTTCGATCCGCCCGGCAGCCGGGCCCCTGCCTGTGACGGGCGATGGCCACGACACGAAGTTCATCGTCGCGGAGGCAGTAGATGATGCTATAGGGGAACCGTCGCAGTGAGAAATCGCGTGAAATTCTGCCTCGATCATTACGCTAATCCATTCCCGGATTTGCCAACCGTGGAGCAGTGTTCCTCCATCTCTCTCAACCTTGTGGGCGACGTTAATAAAGCAATCGTCAACATTGGCATCGGATTCGGAACGAACCGGGACATACACAGGAATTGACCCTGGCACCACTTTGTCGCAAAGCGTCAATATGCTTTCGGAAATAGACGCTGGCGTCGTGGTCGGCAAAAAAGACCCCTCAACGTTTGCGCTGACCGGCGGCCCGCTGGCGGGACGTCCGTGTTGAGCGACTAGTTATACGTTGCGATTGGTCCGATAGGCGACCAGTGACGTACTTATGCAGAACACTCGCGATCAGAGTTTGATACGGAACGCCTTCTTCCAGCGCTTTCACCTGAATATCGCTTAGGTCGATGGAGGACAAACGGATGTTCACTCTTCGATCTTTGATCGCAGTAGCCCTCGCAGCGGCCTTAAACTTTTCAAGCTCAGCTTTCGTGGCCACCGACTTGAGCTGGCCTTTCTCAAATGCGCGCAAGACTTTCAGTTCGTAAGCATCAAGTGTTGACATCTGGCTCACCTTTGTGCAAATGATCTCTCGTGGCTTTACGGCTTGGAATAACCGTCTTCAGAAAATAGTGTTCTTCTTCCTCTACGAATGGCACCAAGTAGGCATAGTTCTCGATCGCGACCACCAGCACCCTCTGCTTCGGATGCTTGGCTTGGTTCGGGTGGTTTACGATGTCGAGTAGTCCGCCGGACTCGACCGCGACAACAATGCTCTCAAAGGATAATCCGCGAGCGCCCTTGAGTGCATCGTTCTTCTCAGGGTCCCACCGAAACGGTTTCATCACGCAATTCTACGGCACTGTGTGCCTTTTGTCACCAGCCATCAAAGCGACGTATAACGTGAAACTAAGGCGCGCCGCGTAAGTTGTAACCACGAAGTGCAACGCTTCACGGCGTCCGTTCCACCTAGAGGTTGGGTGGTGGCGGCCTAGGCTACGGCGCCGTATAGCTGTTGTGAGCCGCAGCGCTAACAAATCGTTTCTCCGTATCGACGTTTATGTAGATAACCACAGCTTTATAGTTTGAGTCGCGCTGGCGAAGGATGCTCTGATATCGATTTGCGTGCTTGTCATACGAAAACGGCAAGTTCCGATCATTAAGAACCTTCTCAATTGTGGTGTGTGGATCACCAGGTCGCAGCTTGCTATCGAGTTCGCTCTTTACTTGTTCCGGTGATAGCAGCGACTCGCCGCAGGCGAGAAGTGCCAATGAAACGGTCACGGTCCAAAGGCTGCAGCGCACCGGACACCACCTAACGAGGCTGTAGAAAAAGCTGTTTTTGCATTTTTGCTATTTTACAGATCAATAAGTTGCGAGCGTGAATTTCAAGAAATCAGGGTTTTTCTACAGCCTCAACGTCCACGGCAACCGGCGCGCGCTCGTTGACGCATGCACAGCACGGTGCTTCCGCGCGCGTCCGCGTTGGCCGGGCGGTTAGAGCGCAATTTCAAAATGCCTGCCCTGACGCGCTCACGTACCCGATCGTCTCTTGAGCCAAGTTGCTTGATACCTGTCGACGCCGGAGCAATCCTTGAACTGCCTTAGCGGCCCGGGAGCAAAATCCTTGGAACGATACTCCTGGTCCCTGCGTTCATAGTCTTGCCTGGTCATGCCATGATGAGCGAAGAAAGCGGCGCCCGGGGGAGTGGCCTTCCAGTCAGCGCGAAACTTCTCTGCGCCGCTCTGGCATTTACCCTCCACCTCGTGCGGATAGAAACCTTCCCGAGCCCGCGCGTCGAACTCCCGCTGATATTGGGCTGATGTCATCCATTGTGAGCCAGGGACGGTGCGGTAGGCTTTGGCGGCCAGGATAGCGGCGACCGCGACCACGACAATCGCTACGGTCCATCCAAGCCAACGGGTCCGGCTACTGGAAATAGCGGCAAGGTTCCCGGCGTCCGCCTTGTCGATGTGTGCGCGGGTTGGATCCGGCGTTGGGCTCGGATGTTCAGTAACTTCATTGTTCGCAAGCGAGGTCTCTAACGCAGATTTCCGCTGGCGCCCAGACCAATACACTCCAAATCCCATGAGGATAAGAGCGATACCGCTATATGCGGCGTCTATTTGCCCGTAATAGATCGCTAACATCCCAACGACGAGACCGACGACTGAAATGAAAGGACCGCCAACAAGAGCCGCCCTGGTGCTAAACAAACTGTCAGTTGCCTCTTTCATCTTCATGAGGCGCACGCCAATGAAGCTGAAACCGAGCCCAAGGGCGACAAAGAACAAACCCAGCGCGAGAGCCCCCTGCGGTGAAGGCATCCGCGATCTGTCGCCACTGAGGATTGCGGCCGCCGTGAGTAAGAACACAAGCGCGGCTACCAACACCAGCGCGCCGAGCGCGATCCGCACCGGCCTCGCGGTCTTTACGTCGGGACCCAGTTTGTCCGGTGTGTCGGCCATGAACCTTGATGTCCCCGGCAACCCGCGCGCGCCAGTTCGGCTACTGTCAACGCCGGCAGGTTTCGAGGGCTGCGTCGCGACATTTTCAGTGGGAGGGTTCCTGAAGGACGCGAAGCTGGCCGGCTTAAATACCAGTATTAGGGCTACGACCAATGGCGAGTGGATCAGCGCCACCACAATCGACGCAGTGATCTTTGCACTGGACTGCAATTCGGGCGAGGACCAAATCGTCCATGTCCCCAACAGGAAGGGACTCGCCGCGAACCATGCGTATGCGACAACCATCAGCCACCCCAGCTTCCTTGGCCTGAATAGCGCGCCAACCGATCCGATAAGCGTTCCGAGCGTGATTCCAACTCTTACGAGATCGGGTGTTTCTTTGCCAAGAAGTGCCAGCGCGGTAACAATCAAATAGTGCGCGATCAGGAAATATGCCGCCACTCGCACCGCCTTTGTTTGCATTTGACCTCCCCGAAAGATGCAGTAACTGGAACTCCTTCTCTGGGGCTCTAACGTGGTGTTGTGCCGCGGGCCGGCAAGGCGGTTGATGGGACGCGACGCTCGCGGCCCGTCGGCACCAACACAGGGTTAGCCGCGCTCACTCGAAGACAGGCCGGAAGAAGCTGCGTTCGTAGCTGATGATACAGCGGGTCTCTTCTGCGTATTTAAACGCGGCTTGGCATTCTGGGTCCTGAAATGATTTTGCACGGTATTCCTCGTACAGCGCCAAACTCGGGAAGGTGAAAAGGGCGAGCGCGACGTTGCTGGTTCCTTCAGACGGCATGAAGTAGCCGTGATGATCGCCACCGAACTTCGCCACAAGAGGAATCCAGAGCTTGCCGTAGTGCTCGAACTCCTTGAGTTTGAAAGGGTCAATGATGTAGCGCAGATAGCAGGTAACCATGACTCTCCTTAGCGGCTAACGTGTAACGATTTGCCTAAAAGCCATATATCACCGCAGCCAGTTTTTCAAAAGAGTACGAAACAAGCATCGAAACAACTGGATAGGTTTGCATCGCAGATCGCCCTCGCCGTGATAGATGGTTTCAAAACGACTAAGTGCCTGATCTAACAGTCCGTGAAACCTTGCATGGCGGTAAACGATTCTCGTGTTTGCGTTGGAGCACGGCAATTTCATTTGAAAATCGGCTGCGGCTATTGCAATGCGTGTGATGCGACATGCGTCTCTCGCTTTCCGTCGCTGCAATACGGGAGCCTGCGGTTACAACGCTACTCTCCCGGGGACCAAAGGGCAAATGAAGCGGCGCTGCGCCATCGCGTGCTGCGGCGCCGGATGCGGATAGCCGCTAGCGCTTGTTCAGTTCGGTTACTTCGCCCTTGATCTGGGTCGACTTGCCGCGAAACAGCGCCACCAGTTCGCCTTTCTGGTTTTCGACGCGGATGTCGTATACGCCGTTGCGGCCCTCCAGCCCCTGTTCCTTTCCGCTCGCAGTGAGCAGGTCGCCGACGTAGGCCGGGCGCAGGTATTCGATCACGCAGGTGACCGCCACCGCATTTTTGTTGTGGCTGTTGCAGGCGTAGGCGAAGGTCGAGTCGGCAAGCGTGAATATGAGTCCGCCATGGCAGGTGTCGTGGACATTCGCCATGTCCGCGCGCACCGCCATCTGCATGCTCGCCGAACCGGGGCCGACGCCGAGCAGCTTCATGCCCAGGGCGAGGGAGGCGCGATCGCGCGCGTGCATCGCCGCGGCGGCGGCGTCGGCCAGTTGTTGCGCGGTCTTGTGCATGGCAAAGGTAAAAAATTGAGGTTTCAGAGCATACACCAACAGCAGTAAAATGAGCGCTTTGCCGCGGGCGACACCCTCATGGTCAAAGTCTATTCCATCGACGGCCTCACCCCCGTCGTGCATCCGGATGCCTATGTGCATCCGAGCGCGGTGCTGATCGGCGACGTGCACGTGGGCGCCGGCGTGTACATCGGTCCGTCGGCCAGCCTGCGCGGCGATTTCGGGCGTCTGGTGATCGAGGCCGGCGCGAATATCCAGGACTGCTGCGTCGTGCATGGCTTTCCCGAGTCGGACACGGTGATCGAGCAGGACGGCCACATCGGCCACGGCGCCATCATCCACAGCGCGCGCATCTGCCGCAATGCATTGATCGGCATGGGCGCCGTGGTCAACGACAATGCGGTAATCGGCGAATCGGCCTTCGTCGCCGCGATGGCCTTCGTCAAGGCGGGGATGCAGGTGCCGCCGCGCACGCTCGTGGCAGGCATTCCGGCGAAGGTGCTGCGCGATCTGAGCGAAGGCGAAATGGCATGGAAGCTGGATGCCACGCGCACCTACCAGAATCTCGCGCGCCGGAGCCTGGCGAGCTTGCGCGAGACGGTCGCGCTGACCGAGGAAGAGCCGGGGCGCAAGCGCCTGTCCATGGCGGAGGTGCTGCCCTTGTCGGCGCGGAAGAACAAGAAAGTCGGCGGCTGAACGCCGAATTCGGACTGCGTGACCGGTAACGCGATGAGCCATCCGTCCATAGCCGAAATCAACGCCGGCTTCGCCGCGCGCCTGCGCGCGGGCGAGACCCTGCTCGGCGCCATCATCGCGCTGCCCTGCGCCGAGGTGGCGGAACTGTTTTCGCGCGCCGGTTTCGACTGGCTGTTCATCGACACCGAGCATGCGCCGCTCGATCCGCTCGCCGCGCAAAGCCTGCTGCAGGCGGCGCGCTGCCCCTGCCTGGTGCGGGTGGCCGCGGGCGCAGAGGCGCTGATCAAGAAGGCGCTCGACATCGGCGCGGCCGGCGTGGTCGTGCCGCAGGTGAACTCCGCCGCCGAGGCCGAGCGCATCGTGCGCTACTGCAAATATCCGCCGCGCGGCAGCCGCGGCGTGGGCATCGTGCGCGCGCAGGGCTACGGCCTGGACTTTCAGGAGTACGTGGCCAGCGCCAACGACAACGTCATCGTCATGCTGCAGATCGAGCACATAGCCGCGGTCGCCAACATCGAGTCCATCGTGCGCGTGCCCGGGGTGGATGCGCTGATGATCGGGCCTTACGATTTGTCGGGTACCATGGGCAAGTTGGGCCGGGTGAACGACCCCGAGGTGGAGCAGGCGATGGAGACCGTGCGCCAGGCCTGCGTCGCCGTGGGAATGAAACTGGGGATTTTCGCGGCAAGCGCCGAGGCGATGAGGCCGTATATCCGCAAGGGTTACACGCTGCCGATCGCGGGCATGGATCTGATGCTGCTTGCCACGGCGGCGAAGAGCATGGTGCAGGCGTTAAAGTAACGGCTTTTGCATGGCGTATTGACGACCGTGGCATGCGACGAAAGGGCTTGCGCGTTGCGCGCGCCAACCGTGTTTTCCACGCGGAGGTAAAGCGTGTCCGCGCGGAAAACACGGTTATGGTTGACCCCAACACGCGGGGTGGGGGTTTTATACAAGATCGTCGATTGCGCATGGATGCGCTTTTCATCCATGCGCAATCGATGATCCGCGCGGACGGGTTTTTGTCCGCGCAAAATTGCAGCTCCGCAACCGCGGGGACGTCACTTGAACCGCCATTGGTTTCACGATTTTCAATCATCACTATGAGGCACCGAAATGTCCTACGAAAACATCCTGGTTGAAACCCGCGGCCGCGTCGGCCTGATCACGCTCGACCGCCCCAAGGCGCTGAACGCGCTCAACGACGCGCTGATGGACGAGCTCGGCGACGCGCTGGCGAAGTTCGACGCCGACGAGAACATCGGCTGCATCGTGCTCACCGGCGGCGGCAAGGCGTTCGCCGCGGGCGCCGACATCGGCGCGATGAAGGACTGGAGTTACATGGATGTGTACAAGAGCGGGTACATCACGCGCAACTGGGAGCGCATCCGCTCGGTGAGAAAGCCGGTGATCGCCGCGGTCGCGGGCTACGCGCTCGGCGGCGGCTGCGAGCTGTCGATGATGTGCGATTTCATCATCGCGGCGGAGACGGCGAAGTTCGGCCAGCCCGAGATCAAGCTCGGCGTCATTCCCGGCGCCGGCGGCACGCAGCGCCTGCCGCGCGCGGTGGGGAAGGCCAAGGCCATGGATCTGGTGCTCACCGCGCGCATGATGGACGCCGCCGAAGCCGAGCGCGCCGGCCTGGTGTCGCGCGTGGTGCCGGCGGACAAGCTGCTCGACGAGGCGCTCGCCGCCGCCAGCCAGATTTGCGAATACTCGCTGCCGGTGGTGATGGCGGCGAAGGAATCGGTCAACCGCGCCTACGAGAGCACGCTCAACGAAGGCATCCTGTTCGAGCGGCGCGCGTTCCATTCGCTGTTCGCCACCGAAGACCAGAAGGAAGGCATGGCGGCTTTCGTGGAGAAGCGCAAGCCGAAGTTCAGGCACAAGTAAGCCGGGTCCCGCCCCGACTTGTCATACGCGGGTTCTCGTCAATAGGGGCGCTTTTTGAGAATCAGGAAAATAACCGGCACCCCCCTGGGCCTGATCGCCTGGGTCTGCCTCGCGCACGTGGCGAGCATGCTGTGCTATGCGATCTACCCGACCCTGTTGCCGCAGTTGCAGCGCGAATGGGACGCGAGCAACTCCGCCGCGGGCCTGATTTCCGGCATGTTCTTCGCCGGCTACATGGCATCGGTGCCGGTGCTCTCCGGCCTCACCGACCGCGTCGACGCGCGCCGCGTGTATTTTTTCTCCAGCCTGCTGTGCGCCTTCGGCACCCTCGGCTTTGCGCTGTTCGCGCACGGGGTGTGGTCGGCCGCGCTGTTCCAGGGGCTCACCGGCGCCGGCATCGCCGGCACCTACATGCCGGGCCTGAAGGCGCTCACCGACAATCTCGGCGACCGCGCGCAGAGCCGCGCCGTTTCTTTCTATACGGCGGTGTTCGGTTTCGGCGCGAGTTTTTCCATCCTGCTCGCGGGCGCGATCGCCGCAACCCTGGGCTGGCGTTGGGCTTTCGCCTTGTGCGCGCTCGGCCCGCTCGCGGCGGGGCTGATGATCCTCGCCGGCCTGCCGCCGCGGCGCCCGCCCGCCGCCCCGCGCACGCCCCTGCTAGATCTGCGTCCGGTGCTGGCCAATCGCCCCGCGCGCGGCTATATCTTCGGCTACACGGTGCATTGCTGGGAGCTGTTCGGCTCGCGCTCCTGGATGGTGGCGTTTTTCGTGTTCAGCCAGGGCCTGTCGGCGAGCGGCGCGTGGCCGTGGAGCCCGGTGCTGATCGCGGCCCTCGCCAATCTGTTCGGGCCGGGCGCCAGCGTGCTCGGCAACGAGCTGGCGCTGCGCCACGGCCGCAATCGCATCGTGCCCGTGATCATGGTCTGCTCCGGTGTGTTCACCTGCCTGTTCGGCCTGCTCTCGGGCCTGCCGTGGTACGCGATCGTCGGCCTCTCCTTCGTCATGCTCAGCCTGCACATGGGCGATTCCTCGGCGCTGACCTCGGGCATGCTGGCCAAATCCGATCCGAACCTGCGCGGCGCCAGCATGGCGCTGCATTCCATGCTCGGCTTCGGCGCCGGCTTCCTCGCGCCGCTCGCCTTCGGCGCGGTGCTGGACGCAGGCGGGGGCAACGCCAGCCCGGGCGCCTGGATGCTCGCCTATGCCAGCCTGGGCGTGCTCGGCGTGCTCGCGCCCCTGTTCCTGAGGCTGCGATGAATCCGGCGGACAAACCGATCCTGCGCGAGTGGGCCGTGCTGCTGGTGCTCGCCGGCGTGCAGATCAGCCACATTCTGGACTTCATGATCCTGATGCCGCTGGGGCCGCAGTTCATGCGCATGTTCGCGATCGGCCCGACCAAATTCGGCTTCCTCGTGTCGGTCTACACCTTCAGCGCGGCGCTGGTGGGCTTCGCCGCGGCTTTTTTCATCGACCGCTTCGACCGCAAGAAAGTGCTGCTGATCCTGTACGCCTGCTTCGGCGCGACCACCCTGCTCGCCGCCTCCTCCGACAGCTACGCCATGCTGCTCGCGGCGCGCTCGCTCGCCGGTGCTTTCGGCGGCGTGCTGTCGGCGATCGTGTTCGCCATCGTCGGCGACCTGATTCCGGAGCGCCGCCGCGGCGCGGCGCTGGGCGTGGTCATGTCCTCGTTCTCCCTCGCTGCGACGCTCGGCGTGCCGATCAGCCTGTACCTGGCCAACCAGTTCACCTGGCGCGCGCCTTATCTGTTTCTCGCCGGACTGTGCGTCATCGTCTGGAGCGGAGGGTTGTGGCTGCTGCCGCGCATGCGCGGCCACCTGCGCGCGGCGCGCGAGCGCCATCCGCTGGCGCAGGCGCAGGCGGTGTTTCGCGAGCCGAATCTGCAACGGGCATTCCTGTTTTCGGGCATGCTGTTTTTCTCCGGCTTCGCCATCATTCCCTTCATCAGCCCCTACATGGTGGCCAACGTCGGGGTCAGCGAAGCGCAGTTGCCGCTGCTGTATCTGGTCGGCGGCGCACTCACCCTGGCCACGGTGCACCTGGTGGGCCGGCTGACCGATCTGCACGGCAAGCAGCGCATGTTCACCCTGATCGCGTGCGGCTCGGCGCTGGCGATCCTCAACCTCACGCATCTGCCGCGCGTGCCCATTTATGTCGCGATCGCGTCCTCGGCGTTTCTCATGTGCATGATGTCGGGGCGCTTCGTTCCGGCGATGGCGCTGATGACGGCGAGCGTGACGCCGCGCCTGCGCGGCAGTTTCATGAGCTTCAACTCCTCGATCCAGCAGTTCGCCTCGGGCACGGCATCGTTCGGCGCGAGCCTGATCATCGGCAGGAACGCGGCGGGCGAGCTGACCCATTACGGCACGGTCGGGATACTTGCGCTGCTGGCGACGCTCGCCAGCATCTATCTCGCGCGCCGCATCCGCGCCGCGGCCGCCTAGCCGTGGACGCACCAGCCTGCCGGTGCGCCCGCCCGGCCCGCTGCCGCGCGGTAGGCGTATTCGACCGGGCGGTTTATGATGGCGCCTGCCACGCACAAGCGACCCGTACCTGAACGCGTTTTCGAGGAGGATGCCCCGAATGGAAAGAATCTGGCTCAAACACTATCCCGCCGGCGTGCCCGCCGATATCGACCCCGACAAGTACCAGTCGATCCGCGACCTGTTCGAGGAAAGCGTGGCCAATTTCGGCGAGCGGCCGGCCTACTATTGCATGGGCCGCGAAATCACTTTCGCCGAGCTCGAGCGCATGTCGCAGGCGTTCGGCGCATGGCTGCAGGCACGGGGCCTGCAGAAGGGCGAGCGCGTGGCGCTGATGATGCCCAACGTGCTGCAGTACCCGGTGGCACTGTTCGGCGTCCTGCGCGCGGGCCTGGTGGTGGTGAACGTCAATCCGCTGTATACGCCGCGCGAGCTCGAGCACCAGCTCAAGGATTCCGGCGCGAAGGCGATCGTGATCCTGGAGAACTTCGCGCATACGCTGGAGCAGGTGATCGCCAGGACGCAGGTGAAGCAGGTGGTGGTCGCGGCGATGGGAGACCTGCTCGGCGCGGCCAAGGGCGCGCTGGTCAATTTCGTGGTGCGCAACGTGAAGAAAATGGTGCCGGCGTACCAATTCGACAACGCGTTGCGCTTCAACCAGGTGCTGCGCGCGGCCGCGGGCATGACGCTGAGCCGGGTGGAGATCAAGCCCGGCGACATCGCGTTCCTGCAGTACACCGGCGGCACCACCGGCGTGTCGAAAGGGGCGATGCTGCTGAACCGCAACATCACCGCCAACCTTACCCAGGTCGAGGCCTGGCTGGATCCGTTCCTGACCGAATACGACCGCAAGCACTACATCATCATCACCGCGCTGCCGCTGTACCATATTTTTTCACTGACGGTGAACTGCCTGATGATGCTCAAGATCGGCGGCAAAAACGTGCTGATCGTGAATCCGCGCGACATGCCGGGGTTCGTCAAGGAACTCGCGAAGCACAAGTACACCACCATCACCGGGGTCAACACCCTGTTCAACGGACTGATGCACCATCCGGATTTCGAAAAACTGGACTTCAGCGCGCTGCGCATTTCCAACGGCGGCGGCATGGCGGTGCAAAAGGCGGTGGCGGAAAAATGGAAAAAAATAACCGGCGTCACCCTGACCGAAGGCTACGGCCTCACCGAGACCTCGCCCGTCGCCGCCACCAACCCGCCCGACTTGAAGGAGTTCAATGGTTCGATCGGGCTGCCGGTGCCCTCCACCGAAATCTCGATCCGCGACGACGCCGGCAACGAGCTGCCGCTGGGTGAGGCCGGCGAGATCTGCATCCGCGGGCCGCAGGTCATGGCGGGCTATTGGCAGCGCCCGGAGGAGACGGCGAAGGTCATGACCGCCGACGGTTTTTTCCGCAGCGGCGACATCGGCATCATGGACGAGAAGGGCCACACGCGCATTGTCGACCGCAAGAAGGACATGATCCTGGTGTCCGGCTTCAACGTCTACCCGAACGAGGTCGAAGGCGTGGTCATGATGCTCCCCGGGGTGCTGGAATGCGCCGCCGTCGGCGTGCCCGACGAGCATTCGAGCGAGGCGGTGAAGCTGTTCGTGGTGAGGAAGGATCCGGACCTGTCGGAGAAGGAAGTGCGCGCGCACTGCCATCAGAACCTGACCGGCTACAAATGTCCCAAGTACGTCGAGTTCAGGGCGGAGTTGCCCAAGACCAACGTCGGAAAAATCCTGCGGCGGGCGCTGCGCGACGAAAAGTCAGCCTCGGCGTAGCGGTCCGGCCGCGGCGGCGCGGATGCGGCGGCGTGTCCTTTGGGGATTTCCGGTGCAGACGAACCAGTTCAAGGGCGTGCTGATCATGCTGGTCACGGTACTGATCTGGGGCGGGATGTTCCCGGTGGCGAAAGGCGCGCTGCAGAGCGTGGATGCGTTCTGGATATCGAGCATGCGCTACGGCGTGGCGGCACCCCTGTTCATTGCCATCCTTTGCTGGCGCGAGGGCGCCGCGGCGCTGCGCTACCGCGGCAGATTCCTGCAGGCCTCGTTCTACGGTGTCGTCGGTTTCAGCGGCTTTTCCATCCTGGTGTTCGTCGGCCTCAGCCTGTCGCGTCCGGAACACGCCGCCATCATCATGGCGCTGCAGACGCCGATCGCCGCGTTCGTGCACTGGGCGCTGAAGGGCAGCCGGCCGGCGAACTTCACCCTGGCCTGCATCGCGGTCGCCATCCTCGGCGTGTTCCTGGTCATCACCAAAGGCGATCCCGCGCACGCATTCACCGGCGGCACGTTTCTTGGCGACGTGCTGATCTTTCTCGGCGCCATGAGCTGGATCGCGTACACCATAGGCGCGGTGAGTTTTCCCGGCTGGTCGGCGCTGCGCTTTACCACCCTCACCTGTCTGCCCGGGACGGCGGGCATCTTCCTTATCACCGCGATCGCGACCGTGTCGGGATATGCGAGCATTCCGGCGGGCGCGACGGTGCTCTCCGTCAGCTGGGAGCTTGCCTATCTGGCGCTGTTGACGGTGGTGCTGGCGGTGCTGTTCTGGAATATGGCGATCGGCTATCTCGGCGCGCTCAACGCCATGCTGCTCGGCAACCTGGTGCCGGTGGTGACCTTTGCCATCCGCATCCTGCAGGGGCACCGCTTCGACACCATCGAGCTCGCCGGTGCGGGGCTGGTGGTGACGGCGCTGATCGCCAACAATCTCTACCTCAGGGGCAGAATCGCCGCGCCCGCGAGCTGATCATCGGGTCAACATTCCGTCGCGCTGGCCGTTAACCGGAATAGGCTTGCATAAGCGGGTCTTATTCGAGCTTGGCTGGGCCCAATCCGAACTAGGATGCTGCATGGGGCGGGGGAATTTGGTATAACCACGTAACGCGTTTGTAACGGAGTGCTTAATTTGCTCTATGCCCTGCATGAAATGAGTCACGCGGCGCTGGCCCCCTGGCAGATGTGGGCGAGCATGAACGCCAGCATGTTCAGCCATCCGTTCAGCCCGCTCTCCTACTCCCCGCTCAGCCGCAAGATCGCAGCCGGCAGCGAACTCTTCGTCCGCGTCACCCAGCGCTACCACAAACCCGAATTCGGCATCAGCGAAACCCGCGTCGGCGGCAAGGCGGTCGCGGTCGGCGAAACCGTCGCCCTCGACAAGCCTTTCTGCCGGTTGCTGCACTTCGAGCGCGACCTGGGCCCGCGCCGGGTTGCACACAAACGGCGCGCGCATCCCAAAGTGCTGCTGGTGGCGCCGCTGTCCGGCCACCACGCCACGCTGCTGCGCGATACGGTGCGCACTTTCCTGCCCGATCACGACGTCTATGTCACCGACTGGGTGGACGCGCGCATGGTGTCGCTGTTCCACGGGGCGTTTCATCTGGACGATTACGTCGATTACGTGCGCGAATTCATCACTTTCCTCGGACCCGACGTGCATGTGATTTCGGTGTGCCAGCCGACGGTACCGGTGCTGGCGGCGATCGCGCTCATGGCCGAAGCGGACGCGCCGGTCAAGCCGCGCACCATGATCATGATGGGCGGTCCGATCGACGCGCGGCGCAGCCCGACCGCGGTCAACAACCTTGCCACGCAAAAGCCGCTTTCCTGGTTCACCGGCAACGTCATCCACCGGGTGCCGGCGAAATACCCGGGCGCCATGCGCCGGGTCTATCCCGGTTTCCTGCAGCACGCCGGGTTCGTCGCCATGAACCCCGCGCGCCACGCCGACGCGCACAGCGATTTCTACAGCCATCTGGTCGCGGGCGACGGCGAGTCGGCCGAGGCGCACCGGCGCTTCTACGACGAGTACAACGCGGTGCTCGACATGCCGGCCGAGTACTACCTGGACACGATCAAGACCGTGTTCCAGGAATTCGCCCTGCCCAAGGGGCGCATGTTCGTGCGCGAGCAGCTGGTGCGGCCGCAGGCGATCAGCAAGACCGCCTTGCTTACGATCGAGGGCGAGCTCGACGACATTTCGGGAAACGGCCAGACCGAGGCGGCGCACGCGCTGTGCACCTCGATCCCGGCGAAGATGCGCGAGCACTATCTCGCGCCCGACGTGGGGCATTACGGCATATTCAGCGGCCGGCGCTTCCGCGAGATGCTGTATCCGCGCATCCGCGCCTTCATCCGGCGGCACGGCTAGGAAAGTCGATACACCGCCGGGGGCGCATTCGGTGTAATCGACGTGACTCGACCGGACAGATGACGTCCGCCTGCGCGATGCACGACCGTCCGCAGCCCCCAAGTTGACCTTCGCGCCGCGCGAAAGCGGACTGTCAGCATCGCCATCAGCCGCCGGCGCAGCCGGTCGGCAGCGCCAAAATAGGAGACGTACCCGGCTGCGGCTGACGTGAAAGTCCGGCGACCCCAAGCCGAAGTTCCCCGCTTGCGCAAGCGGACATTCAGCCGGGGAATTCAGCGGGCGGCGAGAGGCACTGCCTTCGATGGTCCGGTTTAGCAGAATCACCAATTGAGACTTGTGCGCGCCGCCGCGCACAGTCTCGACTCTACATGTTCTGCCCGGCTTCCAGCGCAGCGCGTGGCGTGGCCTGCATTTCCAGATTGAAGAAGCGCAATGTGTTGCGGCCGGCCGTCTTGGCTTCGTACATGGCGAGGTCCGCCCGTTTCAGTATTTCATCGACGGAATTCTGGTGGTTGCTGAACAGGGTGGCACCGATGCTCGGGGTACTGCAGTGTTGGTGACCGTCGAGCAAGTAGGGCTGGTTGAAGGCGGCGAGAATTTTGTTGCCCACGGTTTCGGTTTGGGCGGCGGCTTCCTCGAGGCTCTCGCTCAGGTCCTCCAGCAGTACCACGAACTCGTCTCCGCCCAGGCGGGCGACGGTGTCGCTTTCACGCACGCAGGTGGCGAGGCGCTGGGCCACTTGTTGAAGCAGCAGGTCGCCCTGGTCGTGGCCGAGGGTGTCATTCAGCGCCTTGAAGTTGTCCAGGTCGATGAACAGCAGCGCCCCATTGCGCTGGCTGCGTGCACTGGTTGCCAGCGCCTGTTGCAGCCGGTCGAACAGCAGCCGCCGGTTGGGCAGGCGGGTCAGCGGATCATAGAAGGCCAGGTGCGTTATTTCGTCTTCCGCTGCCTTGCGTTGTGTGATGTCGGTCAGAGTCGCAACGTAATGGGTGATCTCTCCGGCGTCTCCTTTCACCGCAGTGATGCTAAGCCACGCGGGATACACCTCGCCGTTCTTGCGCCGGTTCCAGATTTCTCCATGCCAGGCGCTGAGGCTACGCTGGCTGCGCCACATATCCGCATAAAAAGCCTCGTCATGACGGTCCGACTTGAGCAGGTTCGGCGTCCGGCCCACAGCCTCCTCGGCGCTGTATCCGGTGATCTTGGTAAAGGCGTGGTTGACCCGGAGGATCACGCTGCCGGCATCGGTGACGAGCATGCCTTCCTGCGCTTCGAAAACCGTGGCCGCGATTCGCAACTGCTGGTCTGCCTGCTTGCGCTCGGTCACATCCCGGACGAAGGCGAAAAAGCGCTCGCCCAGATTGGCCACGTACAGAACACTGACCTCCACGTCGATGATGGTGCCGTCCTTGCGCCGGTGCCGCGCCTCGAATTGCACGCTTCCGGTTTCCACCATTTCGCGGATGTGTCCAGCGGTCTTTTCGGGGGACTTGTCCGCTTCGATAGCGGAGATGTTCAGGTGGAGAAGTTCTTCGCGGGAATACCCGAGCATCCGGCAGATGGTCTCATTGGCATCGAGGATCCGCCCGGAGGGATCAGTGATCCAGAAGCCATCGAGCGAAGCCTGGATGATGGTGCGGTACTGCTCGGTGCTGCGCAGCTGCTCGGCTTCGTGCATGGCCGCAATGCGGGCGAAGCTGCGTTGCCGCTTCTGGCGGGCATACAGTCCCACGCCGCTGAGCAGAACCAGCACGCCGAACAATCCGCCCTGCACGTAAGCATCGCGGCGCCACGGCGCAAACAGGGCTGCCAGATCTCTGCCGACGGCGACGACCAGGGGCTTGTCCATGGACACCGTGGCCGGTCGGACGGTGCGCTGGGCCAGCATGCGCTCTTCGCCGGTACTAAGGACCATGCCGGTCATCACCGTGGCGGTCTGACCGCTTTCCATGTGCTTGCGGAAAAAGGAGCCGGGCTTGGCCAGGTACTGTCCAGCCATGCCTGCGCGCTCAGGAACCATGAGAAAAAGCTTGCCGTCGCCGTGGCCCAGCGCGGTCCACATGTCCGAAGCATAGTTTACCGAACCCAGGAGGGTGCTGAAATACCCGGGGTCGAGAGTCGCCGTGACGATGCCCGCGAACCTGCCGTCAACATCGGGTATTACGCGTACCAGATTGATGACGAAGGACCCGAGGCCGATCTTGAACGGCGGCGAGACGTGAAGTACAGCCGGATCCCGGCTCTGGCGTGCGACCTGAAAATACTCACGCTCGCGGAAGTTCTGCCCGATGAGCTCAGCTCGGTTGCTTGCGACTATTGTGCCTTCACTATTGAATACCGCCAGGGTGCGCACCCCCGGCATAGCGTCGCTCATTGCTTGCAGGCGGTGATTGAGTTGCGTGCCGCCATCACTTGGCGCGTTCAGGAAAGGCAGATCGCCGCGAATCGAGACTAGCGCATTATTTACCGCGGCCAGTTGGCGTTCCAGGTTTTGATCGATGAGCCTGGCCTGGTTCTGAAGTCGCTCCCGCTCCCGATCTTCGATGAGGCTGTGGCCGGAGTACAGGTGCAAGCCTACGTAGCCGCCCAGGATCGACAGGGCCACTCCGAGAAACAAACGTTCAGCGAAAGGAGAACCCTTTTTCAGATGCTGTCGTACACTCATGTCCGACTGTCGCAGAGAGGCTGCAAACCCTTCCGGCCACCCCCTTGGATCCACGACGGTGGAGTATGCACTCCCATCCGGGGCATCGCAACATCCCGCGAACGGGTGCCTCTGCTGCGCCTCATGGCGCAAGCACCCGACGGCGCTGCAGATTGCGTGCCATCGACAGGCGGGCGCAGGGAAGGGGTTCCGGTTCGACCGATGTTTGCTTCATCCTGCGTTGCGCCGAATGGAATAACAAGTTCGACAGGCAGCTCTTGTTAAGGGTTGTAGGACGCCTGCCCTGACGCAGGGCTTTTACCTGGGCGGCGTGTACTTGGCGACCTGCTGCTCGATCGCGCCGAACAGGGAATTGCCCCCGGCATCGAACATCTCGATGCGCACGCGGTCGCCGACCTTGAGGAAAGGCGTCGCGGGCGCGCCGCCGGCGATGGTCTCGAGCGCGCGTTTTTCGGCGATGCAGGCGCAGCCCACGCCGGGATCGGCGTTGGACACGGTGCCCGAGCCGACGATGGTGCCCGCCGCCAGCGGGCGGGTGCGGGCCGCGTATGCGATCAGCCGCGGGAACTCGAACGTCATGTCCACGCCGGTGTCGGGGCGGCCGAGTGCTTCGCCGTTGACTTGCACCAGCAGCGGCAGACTCAGCTTGCCGCCGTCCCAGGCGGAACCGGGTTCGTCCGGCGTCAGCGTCACGGGAGAAAAGGCGGAACAGGGCTTGCTCTGGAAAAAACCGAAACCCTTGGCGATCTCCGCGGCCGCGAGGTTGCGCAGGGACACGTCGTTTACCAGCATTAGCAGGCGGATGTGCTCGCCCGCCTTTTTCGCCGGCGTGCCCATGGGCACGTCGCCGGTGATCACCGCGATCTCGGCTTCGAGGTCGAGGCCCCAGTCCTCGGACTCGATCAGGATGTCGTCGCAGGGGCCGAGGAAGGCGTCGGATCCGCCCTGGTACATGAGCGGATCGCTGCGGTAACCCTTGGGCATTTCCGCGCCGCGCGCCTTGCGCAAGCGTTCGGCGTGACTGAGGTAGGCCGAGCCGTCCGCCCACTGGTAAGCGCGCGGCAAGGGCGATGCGCATTGCTTCGGATCGAAATCGAAAGCGCGGCCGCCGGGGGCGCGGTTGAGCGCGTCGTAGCGGTCGGTGAGCTGCGGCGAAATGTAGTCCCAGTCGTCCAGCGCCGCCTGCAGCGTGGGCGCGATGTCGTCGGCCTTGATCGCGTGCTTGAGATCGCGCGACACCACGATCAGCGTGCCGTCGCGGGTTTCGTCCTTGAGGGTGGCGAGTTTCATGTTGAGCTTGGCTTTTTCCGGTGCAGCCGCATTCTAACCGTTTGTGCCGCGCGGCGGCTCAGGCTGCGGGTTGCGGAACACGTCCATGGTCTCCTGTTTGGCCCAAACGGGTCCTTACTCCCGCACCTCGCAAACCGCTATTGCATGCGGCGTTCAGACCGTCTTACCCGCTTACTACACCCGTTGGAATTATGGAAAGTGCTGCATCAAATCTGTCTAGCCATTTCTGCCATTCAGGAACCAGGTGTGCATCTCGCCCATGCCCTTGACCTCGATGGCGCCGCGCTGCTCGAGCATGAACGGTTCACCCAAGCGCCGCCGGGTCGAGTCCGTTACCTGGATTCGCCCGGACACCCCGTGCGATTCCATCCGGCTCGCGCTGTTCACGACTTCGCCCCACAGGTCATAGTGAAATTTGCGCTTGCCGATGACGCCGGCCACCGCTGCGCCGGTGCTGATGCCGATGCGGACCTGCAATTTGCAGGGGCTCTGCTCATTGAAGCGGTCCATGGCTTCGATCATGTCCAGGGCCATGTGCGCCGCACGCACCGCGTGATCCGCGACAGGGACAGGCAGTCCCGCGGCAGCCATGTAGGCGTCACCAATAGTCTTGATCTTCTCGAGGCCGCGGCTGGCGGCGATGCCGTCGAAGCGGGAGAAGATATCATTGAGCACGTCCACCACAACCCGGGCGCTCACGCCCTCGGAAAATTTCGTGAACCCCACGATGTCCGCGAACAACACCGTCACTTCCGCGAAGCGCTCGGGGATGACTTCGGCAAAGCTGTCGGCCGTGACTTCGGGACGCCCGTTAAAGCGTTCCGCAATGGCATGAGGCAGCACGCTGTGCAGCAGCCGTTCCGACACCTTCTGCTCCGCCGCTACGCGATCGTGGAGTTTCTTCGTTTCCAGATGCAGCAGGTGCACTTCGAGCATGTTGTGAACCCGGATCAATACCTCCGCGAGATCGAACGGTTTGTTGACGAAATCCCTCGCCCCGGCTTGCAGCGCGCGCGGCCTGTGATCCGGCTGGGCGGTGAGCACCAGGACAGGAAGATCGCCCTCCGTTTCGATTTCCTTCAGGCCTTTCATCACCTGGAATCCGTCCATGCCGGGCATCTGCAGATCGAGCAGGATCAAGTCGTAGCGGTTGTTGCGGTGAAGTTCGCAGACCTCGTTCGGATCCGTCGTAGAGTCGATGGAAACATAGCCGGCGCCGCGCAGCATTCGCTCGAGCAGAAGGACATAGGCTTTCTGGTCGTCAACGACCAGGATTCTGGCGTTCAGAATGTCGGCTGAGTGGACCAATGAGCTTCGTCCCTATTCATTTGCCCTGACCGGCCCCCTGTCCCGCAAATTCCAGCGCCACGTCCAGCGCCTCCATGAACTCATTGACCTTGATCGGCTTGGTTATATAGCGGAAGAATCCCGCCTTCAGGCCCCTCTGGACGTCAAGTGGCATTGCATTGGCACTCACGGCAATGACGGGGATGTGCGCCGTGGCCGGGTCTGAGCGCAGGATTTTCAGGGCTTCGAAGCCGTTGATGCCGGGCAGGTTGATGTCCATCAGGATCACATCCGGCCGGGATGCACGCGCGATGTCGATGCCGAGAGTCCCGTTCACGGCGGTCAGCAGGTGCATGTCGGGGTGGCGCGCGATGATTTGCTCGACCAGTTTCAGGTTCGCCGGATTGTCCTCCACATAGAGCACGGTGTGTAGCCGCGCTCCGCGAGGCATCGGCAGTTGGGCCAATGCCACTGCTTCGCCTTCTTCCATGGAAAGGCGCGGCTCCGCAACCGCGATGAGTTCGAACCAGAACACGCTTCCCACCCCGACGGTGCTTTCCACGCCGATTACGCCCCCCATCAGTTCGACCAGTCGCTTCGCCACCACCAGGCCGATGCCTGTGCCTTCCTCCCCGCCAGCCTCCTGTCCGAGACGATTGAACGGCTGGAATAGCTGCGCCAACTGTTCCGGAGGCAAGCCCGCGCCGGTGTCCCTGATGTTCACGCGAATGCGCCCCGGCGTGCCCTCGGTGTATTTCACTTCGACCGTTCCCTGCCTGATGTTGTACTTGATCGCGTTGGAAAGCAGGTTGATGAGAACCTGCTTTACCCGGGTCCGGTCAGCCAGGACGAAATAGGATCTGTCGAACCGGGGAAAGGTCATGCGGACGCCACGCTGTTGCGCCTGCGGTTCGATCATGGCCTCGCATTCGAGCATGACTTCGGCCAGCGACACCGGTTCCTCCGACATCGGCACCTGCCGGGACTCGACCTTCGCGAGATCGAGGATCTCGTTGATCAGTGTCAGCAGATGCCATCCCGCCTGAAGAATCTGGGCTATGCTTTCCTTCTGCGCGGGCGTTGGCGGCGGGGAACCGGACTCCATCAGCTGGGCGAACCCGAGGATGGCATTGAGCGGGGAGCGCAGCTCGTGGCTCATGCTGGAAAGGAAATCCGATTTGGCGAGGTTGGCTTTTTCCGCTACAGACTTGGCGCTCTCCAGTTCGACGTTCTGTTCCTGCAGCACTTGATCCAGGCGTTTGCGTTCGGTGACGTCACGCGCCGCGGCGAACACACCCTGCAGCTTCCTGTCCCGATCGTAGAAGGTGGTCGCGTTGTAGGACACCACGGTTTCCTTGCCGTCCCGGGCGCGCGCGGTGAGTTCGTAGTTGGTGATCTTCTTTTCGCTCAACACCAGTTTGATGCCCGCCTCGGCCCGATCCGGATTGGTGAAGTAGTTCTTGAACGGCGCGCCGATCAGTTCGTCACGCGTGCAACCGGTGAGCGCCTCCATCTGCTTGTTGACGTCCGTAATGATGCCGGACGGATCGGTGGTCATGATCGCGTCGATATTGGATTCGATGAGGGAGCGCGTGTAGAACTGCTGGTCGCGCAGCCGCTGATCGAGCTTTTTCCGCTCTTCCTCGATCTGCTTGCGCGCGGTGTTGTCGGTGCCGATCAGCAGATAGCCGATGATGGCGTCCTGCGCGTCGCGCAGCGCCGTCACCGACACCACCGCCGGGAAGCGGCTGCCGTCCTTGCGGATGTAGGTCAGCTCGTAGATGTCCTCGATCCCGCGCGAGGCCTTGA
>Ga0209514_10000753_pt1 | contig 63064 bp, 56 predicted proteins | sample Subgrocontami58m_FD_187452 | JGI IMG/M metagenome (GOLD analysis project Ga0209514, IMG submission 187452) | Subsurface groundwater microbial communities from S. Glens Falls, New York, USA - GMW37 contaminated, 5.8 m (SPAdes) (version 3) | ecosystem: Environmental > Aquatic > Deep subsurface >... | reverse complement strand
ATCGACAATGACTGACCCATCCACCCAGCACACCGCAGCACCCCGACGACGGCCGACATTTCGCGAGCATTTATCAAATGAGGCACGCACCCCATTACGCGAGCACTTTAGATGAGTCTCGTCGCCAACTAGGCCAAGATGCGGCGAAGAAGTAGAATTGTCGTCATCGCCATTTTGGTGTTGTTCAGTGCCTAGGCGAGGTTGCGGTAATCACGTATGCCCCAGTACATAAAACTTTTGATTTCTCACGCTCGCTTTCCATGGTGCTCTCCTGAAACGATGGGCATTGCCTTGGAATCGTGTACCGTCTGCAATTACGAAGGGGAGTAGTCCTCAACTTCGGAGTCGACATACTGGCCTAGCGGCCCGGCTTCGGGGCCTGCAGTATGCAGGCGGGCGAGACCTTCGATCGGTGCGGGTTGCCGGTCGAAGAGGCTTACCCCTAATCGACCGGCCTTGTTAAGGGGCTGGTTCATGTTTCGGTTTAAGGGACTTTTCCTTGTCGTCCTATTCGTTCTACCGGCGGTAGTTTCTCGGGTCTCGGGGCTTGAGATGTCGGCTCCGGTCTCGCTAGTTGTGTTCGGTATGGCTGTTGTGGCGGCCTCATTTCTATTGGCCTGGGCTGCCGAGGCTGCACAGATGGATATTTCTGGGGGCTTAGCGATCGCAGTGCTCGCCCTTGTCGCGGTGCTTCCCGAATACGCAGTCGATTTGTACTTCGCGTACACGGCTGGACAAGATCCGACCTACGCGGCTTATGCGGCGGCGAATATGACTGGTTCGAACCGCTTGTTGATGGGTTTGGGTTGGCCACTTGTGGTGCTGCTGGGGTTGATGGTGGCAAAGCGCTCAGGTAACCCATTACGCGCACTTCCCTTGGAGACTGGTATTCGAGTTGAACTTGGTTTCCTTCTGCTCGCAGGTGTGGCTGCGTTCATTGCACCATTGACTAGAACAATCTCTGTGCCGCTTGCAATCGCGCTGTTGGCATGGTTTGGCTTCTACTTGTATCGCGTTTCAAAGCAGAAGGTGGAAGAACCGGATTTGATTGGCACGGCCGCCGTCATCGGATTATTGGCTCCAAGGATGCGCCGTCTCACTGTAGTGGTCATGTTCACTGTTGCAGCAGGGGTCATCCTTCTATCCGCCCAACCGTTCGCGGAGAGTCTCGTTACTACCGGGAAGGAACTTGGAATTGACGAGTTCCTTCTTGTGCAATGGCTTGCCCCATTGGCATCTGAGGCACCGGAGTTCATCGTCGCAATTTTGTTTGCACTTCGCGGCAATGCACAGGATGCAATCGCAACGCTGATTTCAAGCAAGGTGAATCAGTGGACACTATTGATTGGGTCACTCCCAATTGCGTATTGGGTCGGTGGAGGAGGCGCTGCTGGCCTGCCGCTGGATGATCGTCAGGTTGAAGAGATGCTTTTCACCGCTACCCAGACGCTTATGGGGGTTGCAATCCTGCTTGCTCTACGTTTCCCTCGTTGGGGTGCGTGGTCACTCTTGAGTATTTTCGTGGTTCAGTTTGCTTTCACCAGTACGAGTGGTCGTCTTGTCCTATCCGGTATCTATGCGCTTATTGCGGTCGTCGCATTGGTGATTCACCGCAGAGCAATTCTGCCAACCATTTCAGCTCCGTTCCGGCTCAGTGACGACAATTCAGAGTCGGCACCGGTGCCAGATCGGGGCTAAATAGTGCTGCGTTGGTTGTCATCCACGCTACGGATTCTCGAGTGTGCCGGGTCTGATGAATCATTCTCGTTCCGCATTGGGGGAACCAACTGACCTCCGCTGATGTGCGTCGGTCACTGTTGGGGGAGTGAGTGCTCCCAATCGGCGAGGAGGGTGCGGAGTCCAGTCACTAGTGCCAATGGTTGGTCGAGCATGATGGCGTGGCCTGCTTCCGGAATCTCGATGATGGGCGCGACCCGGCCTAAGCGGTCGTACATCATCTCACCCATGTCCTCTGAGACGAGCCCGTGCTCTGCGCGGAACATCGCCACCCGACACTCGAGTCTGCTCAGCATTGAAGGCGGCAAACTTGCTCGGCCAAAGATTTTCGGATCGAACTTCCATGACCAGCCGCCAGCAACTTCGCGGATGGAAGTTTCGGCTATGTAGCGGCTGATGTAGGGCAACGTCTCTTGATCTGGAATAGGACGGAATCTCTTCAGAATTTCCGCGCGATCGGAATACACCCGCAATGGGCCGAAGGCCTGGTGTTGAGCAGCTGCCTGCTCTTCGGGTGTGATCGCTCGGATCGGCGAATCGATGGTGACGACCCCAGCGATCTCTGCTCCATATCGGCTGGCCACTCGTAAGGTTACGAATCCACCCATGCTATGTCCGATGATTGTCGGGAGTTCGGCGATTCCGGCATCGATGACTACGGCCATGACTTCGTCAGCCCAAAGATCGAGTGAGTACGAAGGACGGCGACCACTGTCGCCGTGTCCGGATAGATCGATCGCAACCACCCGGCACCCACTCGCGAGCAATGGAGCGATATGGTCCCACCACCGCGCATGCGCGGCGCCACCATGCACTAGGAGCAGCCCGCTCTGACCGCGTTCACCCCAACTCCGATAACTGATCGGCACCCCCGCCACTGTTACCTCGCCGCACTCGGCAACTGTGGCTATAGCGGCCTTGAACCAGTTTGGAACCGCGCTAACGATCGAGTGATTCACTGGCTCGATGTTGCTGGGGGGATTGGCCATGCTCGCAGTATTGTCGATCAGGTGTGAGTATCAAACTTTCTCTCTTCTAGGGATTTTCTTCTGTTCGATGAAGCGAATAGCGCGCTACGAGATGCCCTCGAGGAATTCATAGACCTCGGTGGAATCAACTCCTGGGAAAGTCCCCGGTGGAAGCGCGGCCAGAAGATGGGCATGGGCATGCGCACTTGGCCAGGCATATCCTGCCCACTTTTCTTGGAGAGCCGACGACGGCTCTTTGCAGCACGTCGGGTCTGGACAGGTTGATTGTGTTCGTTTAGTTGTTTCTCGGCCACGGAACCACTTTGAGTCGACGTACTTGACTCCGATGGAGACGGAGAACGGTCCGCCTGATGTCTGCTCGGTCTGAGCAGAAGACCAGTAGGTACCATTCGGCGTATCGGTGTACTGCCAGAAACTAGCGCCGTGGGTTTTCTCTTGGAATACCGAACGCGAGGCCCAATAGCGGCAGGCAATCTGTCCTTCAATGCTGCCAAGTGAATCGGAGGGAAGTTGGAGGTTATCGTTTTCGTAAGCTTTATAGATCGTTCCGCTCTCGTGCACTCTGAGAAAGTGAACTCGGATCCCTAAGTGTTCGGTGGCAAGATTGGTAAAACGGTGCGCTGCTGTTTCGTACGAAACAGCGAAGGCATCGCGCAGATCTTCGATCGCGATGTAACGGCCCTCCTTTGCCCGCAGTAGTAGCGGAACCGCGTGCACTTCGGAAATCAGCAACGCTGCAGCAAAGTAGTTGACTTCAATGCGCTGCCTCAAGAAATCTGCGAAGTTAGTAGGTGGCTGGTGTTGTAGAACTTGGTGGCCAAGTGTCTGCAAGACGATTGTGCGCGGATCGTGCCCGCCGCCTCCGGATTCAGGAAGAAAGATTTTACGATTCTTCAAGTCTGTCAACGAACGTGTTGAGTGCGGCAGATTCTGTACGTAGACAAGTTCAAAACCTAAGTGGTGCACTAACTGCTCAACGCGCCGTTCGCCTAGCGGACCACCTTGGTGTTTTACCGCGGCTAAGAGTTGCTTCGCCTCGCCCTCGATCTCTTGGTAGTAATTATTTCTCTGACGCATCGAGATACGGAGTAGCGAGTTCGCTTTTCGTGCCTCTTCTGGAGTCGCAGCTGCGATAGAAGATCGTCGCAGCATTTCTTGGTGCAGGCCCACCAAAGCCTCAAGCGCATCAATGGGGAGATTTGGCCCGACCCGCACCTTCGGCAGCCCAAGAGTTGAATAAAGCTCACTTCGCTGCGCATGCTCAAGGGAGATCGCAAGTTCGGTACGTCGATCCACGCTCTGTGGACTCATTAACGTAGCAATGGTCAGATCGAGGGCTTTAGCAATCTTGCCGAGCAGCGCCACTCGCGCCTCTCGCTGGCCCGTCTCAATTAGCGAGAGATGGGAAGGGGAGGCTTCAACCAGAACTGCAAGTTGATCGAGGGTAAGGCCCTTTGATTTTCGGTGGTGACGGATCCACCGGCCTAGGGCAACTAGATCCAATTCTGAAGAAATTTCAACCCCTCCGCTTCAACTGTCAATATTCGTGAATCTTTCCTCAAATTTGTCTTTTAGGGAAGAGATTTCAGAAAGAAAATGCATATACCCGAAGATCCTCAGTTCGACCCCGAGAGGAAAGACCATGAAAAACCTGAAGAGCGCAGCCGAAATCCAGCTTGCCTGGGATACGGATCCGAGGTGGGCTGGGGTAAAACGAACCTATTCTGCGGAAGATGTGGTCAGGCTACGTGGCACCGTGGTCGAAGAGTCCACTCTGGCCCGGCGTGGTGCGGAGCGGCTCTGGACGCTTCTCCAGGAGGAGCAGTTCGTTCGCGCACTCGGTGCGCTGACCGGGAATCAAGCCGTGCAAATGGTGAAGGCTGGTCTCAAGGCGATCTATCTTTCAGGTTGGCAGGTGGCAGCGGATGCGAACCTTTCTGGACAGACTTACCCTGATCAGAGTCTTTATCCAGCGAACTCAGTGCCGGCTGTTGTGCGCCGCATCAACAATGCATTCCAACGCGCAGATCAAATTGCGTGCTCGACCGGTGTTTCCGAGATCGATTGGTTCGCGCCAATCGTGGCTGATGCCGAAGCGGGCTTCGGTGGCGCACTCAACGCCTTCGAATTGATGAAAAACATGATCACCGCCGGTGCCGCAGGAGTGCACTGGGAAGATCAACTCGCATCGGAGAAGAAGTGCGGACACCTTGGAGGCAAAGTCTTGATTCCGACCGGCCAACACATTCGCACTCTCAATGCAGCAAGGCTCGCAGCGGATATTTTGGACGTCCCAACTTTGATCGTTGCGCGAACGGATGCGCTCGCAGCGGACCTGATCACAAGTGATGTTGATCCGCGCGATGCGCAGTTCTGCACCGGAGAGCGAACTTCAGAAGGTTTCTTCCGGGTGCGCAATGGTCTCAATTCAGTTATAGAACGAGGGCTGGCCTATGCGCCTTACTCCGATCTCATCTGGGTCGAAACGGGCACGCCAGATCTTGTACTTGCCCGCGATTTCGCTCAAGCACTTCACCAGCAGTTCCCCGGCAAGATGCTTGCCTACAACTGCTCACCTTCTTTCAATTGGAAGGCGGCGCTTTCGGATACCGAAATCGGACTCTTCCAGAATGAACTCGCTGAGCTTGGTTACAAGTTCCAATTCATCACGTTGGCAGGATTTCACTCCCTCAATTATGGAATGTTCGATCTCGCACAAGGATATGCGCGTAATGGAATGACCGCGTATGTCGAACTTCAGGAGGCCGAGTTCGCGGCTGCGGACCGCGGATATACCGCGATCAAACATCAAGCCGAAGTGGGTACGGGATACTTTGACCTTGTCTCGACCGCCATCAATCCTGCCAGCGGCACCCTCGCCCTTGCCGGATCAACAGAGGCGGAGCAGTTCCACTAATGGTCAGATCAAGATTGCAGCAGAAGCAAGGTCTTGCCTTGATTGAAAACAAAATGAATTGGAAAGTGAAATCGTGACTAGTGCGGATGATGTTCTAGTTATCGGGCCGATGCACGAACGATATGACGAGGTGCTCACACCGACGGCACTGGCATTGCTGGGTGCGCTACACCGAGAGTTCGACGGCCGTCGACGGGCACTGCTGGCGCTCCGTGCAGAACGGGCAGCGAAACGGGCAGTGGGGGAGGTGTTCGATTTCCTCACCGAAACCCGGAGCATCCGCGAGGACTCCACGTGGCGGGTCGCTAATCCGGCACCCGGACTGGTGGATCGACGGGTGGAGATAACAGGTCCTACTGACAAGAAGATGACGATCAACGCACTGAACTCTGGTGCGAAAGTCTGGCTTGCAGATCATGAAGACGCGAACACACCCCTTTGGGAGAACGTCATCCAGGGCCAAATCAACTTGCGTGATGCGATTGAAAGGAGAATCGATTTCACCAGTTCCGAAGGGAAGCGGTATGCGCTACGGCCCAATGCAGAACTTGCAACCATCGTGGTCCGTCCGCGCGGCTGGCACCTGCCTGAGAAACACATCCTCGTTGACGGCGTTGAAACATCTGGTGCGATAGTGGATTTCGCCCTCTACCTTGCACATAGTGGGAAGGCGCAGATCGCCCGAGGCCAAGGCCCATATTTCTATCTAGCGAAGATGGAGAGCCACCTTGAGGCGCGGCTCTGGAACGACGTGTTCATCCGCGCCCAGGAGATCCTCGGAATTCCACGCGGCACGATTCGCGCCACCGCGCTGATCGAGACCTACCCGGCAGCGTTCGAAATGGATGAGATTCTCTACGAATTGCGCGAGCACTCGTCAGGACTCAATGCCGGTCGTTGGGATTACATGTTCAGCATCATCAAGAGTTTCCGCACGCGTGGACGTGAATTTCTGTTGCCGGATCGCAACTCGGTCACGATGACCGCACCATTCATGCGCGCATACACCGAGTTACTCGTGCAGACCTGCCACAAGCGCGGCGCTCACGCGATTGGCGGGATGGCGGCATTCATCCCAAGCAGGGACCCGGAGGTGAACGAGAAAGCATTCGCCAAGGTTCGTGAAGACAAGACCCGTGAGGCAGCCGATGGTTTCGACGGCTCCTGGGTCGCACATCCAGGCATGGTCGAGGTCTGCCTGGAAGTTTTCACTGCCGTACTCGGTGATCGGCCGAACCAGTTTGCGAGAACCCGTCCTGGGGTCAAAGTCAGCGCCGCACAGTTGCTCGACATCTCCTCCGCTGGCGGCCAAGTGACAGAGACAGGACTTAGGAACAACGTCAGCGTCGGGATCCAGTATCTCGAGTCCTGGCTTGGTGGATCTGGAGCCGTTGGGATCAATAACTTGATGGAGGATGCCGCGACCGCTGAGATTTCGCGCAGTCAAGTCTGGCAGTGGTTGCACAACGACGTCGAACTTGTCGGCGGCGAAATCGTCACCCGTGAATTAGTTACTCGCGTCATCGAGGAAGAGATGGCGCAAATACGTCAACAAGTGGGTCACGAGGCATTCGCGAGCGGTCGTTGGACGGATGCGAGGCAGATGTTCACTCAGATGGTGCTCTCTAACGATTTCCCCGAGTTCCTAACCCTGCCCGCCTACGCCAAAATGCCCTAACCGATCAAAGCGCGGACCTGGGTCGATCAAGTCGTGGTAGTTCCGTTTAGGAAATAGCTTCCGGCACGTTGCCATTGGGTAAGTACTTAGGCGGAATTGCGGATAGATTCGATTGGATAGGCGATCGCGAATCCGGTAGTGGCGATGCTGACCCTGCTTCCCTTGGTTATGTCGGTGGCGCCGTGCTGCCGGACGCGGATGACGAAGTCATCGGCGTCCGCAGAATTGGCGGGAACATCGAGGCGGATCGTGATCAGTATCTCGGATCCGTAGAAATCGACTGCCTCGACTCGTCCGGTACCGCCGTTAGCGTCGACTCCACTGACCTCGAGTTGCTCGGGACGGAGCATTATGGAGGCCATTCCGCGTAGCGGTGTTGGAGTTACAGGTATCGTCCCGAGTGCGCACTGTGCGAATCCGTTTTCGACCACGGCTGAAAGTACGACGGCATCGCCTAGGAATCGCGCGGTAAAAAGGTCGGCCGGTCGTGCGTAGAGTTCGCGTGGCGAGCCAACCTGTGTGAGGCGACCCGCCCTGAGCACCGCGAGCTGATCGGCTAATAACAGCGCCTCGGTCTGGTCGTGGGTGACGAGTACCGTCGTAATGCCTGCACGCGCGAGCGTGTCGGTAACGACCTCTCTGGTAGCCGCTCGGAGTCCGGCGTCGAGAGCTGAGAAGGGTTCGTCGAGGAGCATCACCCGTGGACGTCGGGCAAGTGCTCTAGCCAGAGCCACACGTTGCTGCTCCCCGCCAGAGAGTTCATCCGGTCGTCGCGCGGCGAAGTTCGGGTCGAGCGACACCATTTCAAGAAGGCCTCGAACGATGGCCGCACGGTCACGGCCTCGACGGAGACCGAATGCAATATTCTCTCCTACGTTGAGGTGAGGGAAGAGTGCACCGTCCTGCGCTACGTAACCAATTTCTCGGCGGTGTGCAGGAACGGAAGTGCCCGAACTGGCGACCGTGCGACCGGCGACCGCGATGGTGCCCTCATCCGGGAGATCGAATCCACTGATTAGGCGGAGGAGAGTGGTCTTCCCAGAGCCGGACGACCCGACGACGACAGTTCTGCTGCCCTCGGGCACGAAGAGATCGATTCCTTGCAGAACGGGGGTTCGCTGGAAGCTCTTCCACACATCAGCCAGTTGGATGGCGCTCACGGAACGTTCACCAGACGGGACTTGGCGAAGAGCAGGTAGGTCGCTGGAAGTGACAGGGCGATCATCGACAGCGCGTATGGTGCGGCGCCGACGTAGTTGATGTCGTTCACCCGGGACCAGAACTGAATAGCCAGTGTGCGTGTGCCGTTAGGGGCGAGTAAGAGCGTGGCCGTTAGTTCGTTGACGACTCCAAGGAAGACGAGCGCACTCCCCGCAAGCGCCGAGGGTGCGATGAACCGGACAGTCACTTTCAGGAAGGCGGTGGCTGGGTTCTTGCCAAGCGAGCGAGCAGCCTCTTCAAGACCGAAGGGGACCTGCGCGAGACCCGCGCGGAGGTTCACCAGCGCGCGCGGGAGGAACATCAACAGGTAGGCCACGACGACGAGTGCAGGCGTCTGGTACAGCGGTCGGGCGACCCGGATAGTGATCGTGACTAGCGCCAGCGCCGTCACGATCCCAGGCAGTGAGCTCGTTACGTAGTTGATCGATTCGAGGGCTCGGGCCATCGGCCCCGGGTAACGGACCGCGAGCAAGACGATGGGGAACGCAAGGGCACAGGTGACTGCGGCGCCGATTACACCGTAACCGAGGGTCTGCAGAAGTGCTGGGACGATGACGCCGTCACTCCAAACAGCTATCCCGCCGCCGACGAGCCAGCGGACGACATTCCAGAACGGCACTCCGATCGATAGCACGAACACCGAGATGAGAAACACGTACCCCACCGGCGTGAAAGCACCGAGCGAACTCCTTCGCACGACTCGCGGCACGCCCGAGCCGATCCGTGCATACCGGGCGCCCCCGCGCGCCCCGGACTCCCCGATAAGCAGGAGGAGGCAGCAGAGCACCAGAACACCCGCGAGCGCATTTGCCGCTGGGCCATTGAACGTCGATCGGTACTGCTCGACGATGGCGGTGGTAAACGTGTCGAAACGGATCATGGCGAACGCGCCGTATTCGACGAGGAGGTGCAACCCGACGAGCAGGGAGCCGCCAAGTATCGGTAGGCGAAGCTGGGGCAGGACGACGCGGAAGAAGACCCCCCAGGATCCCGTGCCGAGAGAACTGGCAACTTCCTCGACGCCGGGGTCAAGACGTCTCAGCGCGGCCGCGCACGGCAAGTACACGAGCGGAAAGTACGACAGGGTAGCGATCAACACACCCGACCAGAGACCGTTTAGTGACGGGATCGCACTGACCCAGCCGTAACTGGTTACGAACGCCGGTACGGCGAGTGGGGCCGCAAGGAGCACTGCGAAAATCCGGGCGCCGGGCAGGGTTGTGCGCCCAACGAGCCATGCGGTTGTCACTCCGATGACCGCGCAGATGGGAACGGTGAGGACGACGAGGCCAATCGTGTTTATCAGCAACTCGCCAACGCGCGGGCGAAAAATGAGCACTGAGAGCGTGGACCAGCCGGTGAGAACACCAGTGACTATCACGTATCCGAGCGGTAGGAGTCCTAGCAGTGAGACCGTGCTGGCTATTAAGACGATCGCGAATGGGGGGCGCCTGCCTGCGCCCCCCATTGAATCTGATCCCAGGAGATACTCCCCAACGCCTTGGACGCGAGATGGATGTCCAACCCGCGGGTGCGGGGAGTTGGGCCTGCGTTGCTTGGCGCTCGGATCGGCTGTCGGAATCACTGAATCGGGTCTAAAGGAGGCCGACCTTGGTCATCAGGTTGGTGACCTCGGTGCTGTTGAGTCTTGCCGGATCGATCGTCGGCGCCTGGAGGTCTGTGATCGGAACGAGGACCGAGTTCGCACTCACACCGCTCGCGATCGGGTACTCGTAAGACGTACCGGTCTGGAGGATGGCCTGGCCGGCTTTGCCCGTGATGAAGGTAAGAAAAGCCTGCGCAGCCGGAGCGTTCTTACTGGAGGCGAGGACTCCCCCTCCTGACAGGCTCAGGAAGGCGCCCGGGTCTTGGTTCTTGAAGTAGAACAACTTGGTGTTCTTGCTATTTTCACCTGTTCCCGCCTGGTCGGCGAACCAGTAGTAGTGGTAGATCACGCCGCCCGGAATCTCACCTGCATTGACGGCTTTCATCACGGCGCTATTCCCTTTGTAGGCGATGAAGTTGTTTTTCATCGACGCGAGCCACGACTCCGTAGCATCCTTACCCTTCAACTTCAGGAGTGCACTAACGATGGCCTGAAAGTCGGCCCCGGAAGGAGATGCAGCCCACCGATGCTTCCATCGCGAGTCGGCTAGATCGAGCAATGACTTCGGTAGTTGGTCTTCAGCAAGGAGCGACGGGTTGTAAACAAAGACCGTAGAGCGCGCCGCGATGCCAATCCAATTGCCAGAACTCGGGCGAAACCGCGAAGGTACCTGGTCGAGTGTTGCGGAATCCACTGGGGCAAATAGACCGGCGTTGCCTACCAGGCTTATCGCGGGCGAATTTTCGGTGAGGAAGACATCGGCCGGCGATGCCGAGCCCTCCTGGACGAGTTGGTTGGCAAGCTCGGGGTCCTCGCCGTTGCGGAGCGTGACCTTGATTCCGGTCTCTTTTGTGAACTCGTTGGCCCACGCTTGGGTCAGCTCCTCATGCTGAGCGTTATACACGGTGATTGCCCTTGGCGGATCAGATGGCGCAGCATTCGAGCTGCAGGCAGCGGTGCCCAGCGCGATCGCAACGCCAATTGCGGCGGCCATGGTCCATCTACGGCTAAAAGTCATGGTGTTATGTGTCTCCAATGTCATGCAGGCGGTACCTGCGATTATTTAGGTTAGGCTAACCTAACTTACCCGTAAGGTGGATTCAACAGCCGACGAGGCTTATCGGGTGAGACTTATCTAACGTGCCCGCTGCAGCCACGATAAACCGGTGGGACGCGTTCACCCCACAAGATCCATGGCAGTTCGCCATTTTCGATCTGAGCCAGAACTGGGTAACCGACTACTACGGCCGATCTCATCTAACCTACGATCATGGCCGATCTCATCGATACCATCGAGATGTATCTACGGACCATCTTTGAGCTTGAAGAAGAGGGAGTCACCCCGCTGCGCGCTCGCATCGCCGATCGCCTCAACCACTCTGGGCCGACCGTATCGCAGACCGTTGCCCGGATGGAGCGCGATGGGCTGCTCAAGGTCAGCGATGAGCGCCTACTTGAATTAACTGAAGAGGGTCGGCTAAAAGCGGTACGGGTGATGCGTAAACATCGCCTCGCGGAGTGCTTGCTTGTCGACGTGATAAAACTCCCCCTTGATCTGGTGCACGTGGAAGCATGTCGTTGGGAGCACGTAATCTCCTCGGAGGTTGAACGACGCATCTACGCGATGGTGGGAAAGCCAGAATTCTCTCCGTTTGGTAATCAAATTCCAGGACTTGATGATCTCGGCGTTGGCACAGATCGCCACCCGAATAATGGTGAGGAGTCACTGGTTCAATTGATTGGACGTGGCGCAAAACTCATCACGCTTACGCGCATTGATGAAGTACTCCAGAGTGAGCATGCTGTGATAACCGAGATTCTCGCTGCAAACATTGCACCAGGTTCTGTACTCACCCTAAACGGAACCACCAGCGGCTTTATTGAAATCTCGCACGGCACACATTCAGTGCGCATCAACAAATCCGATGCGCTGCACATCTTCGCCAAACTTCGCAGCAAGTAACGAGGCGCCCCGGGGCGTCGCTCAAATCAATTACCTCAACGTTGCATTCTTGGTATCTTGCGCAACAAGCGACCCGTCCTTCGCGGAATATTCCAACGCAGCAAATTGGTACTCACCAGGAGCGAGTCCACTTATGGCCACACTCCAAGGTGTCCACGCCGGAGCTGCTCCACTTGCAATAGTTGAACCCTGCTTGATTGACCTTCCATTCTGGAAAACTTTCCAAGCCACGTTTGCTTCAAAGGTTGAGGCAAGACCACTGAGTGTGAATCCTTGCGCACTCTTCTGATCGCCTTCGACCGGGGAGGTAATCCAGACTGGTGCCACTACTTCATACGACGGCGCGCGCGTGAATGGTTTCGTTGCATCCACATGTCCGGCAAGTGATTCGACTTTCTTACCGTCGACGGTCAGCGAGATTTTCGTGACCGACGGATCGGCGGCGGTGGCCGTCCATACCAACTGGGCGATCGCGAGCACCTCTCCCTCGGAACCGACATTCATCTTGCCGAGCGTCAAATCAATAGTTGCGCCGTTGCTCGAAACCACGACACTGTTGATCTTTGTGCCTACGGGCCAGAGGGATGTGTAATCCGGATCCTTGGGCCTGCTCGAGACGAGTGCGCGCAGGGCTGCGGTAATCGTGTCAGGGGTGAGCGCAAGTCGAACAAATTCACGGTAAAGCCGGAATCCACGTGCCGTATCGCCAACCCAATACTGGGCCAGCGCCCTTGCCTCAGAGGTCGATGGGCTGGGCGTCGCATATGAATTGGTCGGCGTCGGGCTTGCCGTCGAACTCGAAGTCGAAGCGATTCCGCAGCCAGCCAAGGCCAGCAACAGGGTAAGCCCGAAAGTTCCCGCCAATGCCGCTGTTTCTCGCGCCCTCACATTCCTCATTCTTCACCTCACCCCAACTGGGTCAACGATTCGAGGCAGTTTTAAATCCGATCGGCGGAGCACGCGACGTCTAGGCTCATCTCATGAACATCTTTGAGCCGAAAGTCACAATCCTGCTAGCCGACGCCGCGCAGATTGCCGAAGGCAAACTGAACATGCTGGGCGCAGGCTGGTCAATTATCAAGACTCCTACTGGCCCTTTTTCGGTGGTAATCCACGCGCAGATTCCGTGGAATCTAACGAATACGAAGATGGCTTGGTCGTTGGACCTGTTGGATTCAGATGGACACCCAGTGATTATGGATGAGTCACAAGGTGCAATCCACATGGAAGGGTTTGTTGAATCAGGAAGGCCTGCTGGTCTTGAATCAGGGACTGCCATCTATGTCCCGTTCGTGTTTCCCTTTAACGGAATGCCACTTGTTCCAGGCAAGTACGAATGGCACTTCAAATTAGACGACACTGAAGAGACCTACTCGTTCGTCGCTAGAAGTTAGTTCTCTTGGTTTGGCCTTTGGTGCGCTGACTTACGAACAGGCCAAATCATTCTTCGAAGGTAACTTGAGTGCCCCAAAATTCTGGTATCACGGTGCTTTCCACTTGAGATGAGTCTTCTTCCATAGGTAGTTCCATCTCATCGTCGAGCACGAAACACTTGACGCACGCGACTTGTCCGTCAGCGTTCAATCGAAAATCGTGCTCGCACATATCTGACACCTCACCTCCAGGATCCTCGTGGACAGTTACAACTTCAATAGCTGAGCAGTTCTTGGAATTTCTCAAGAATGTTCGTCGGTTGGTCACATACAAAGCCTCGGCAGAGATATGCCGTCGGTTTCCCATCGATCATCGGGCGATCTCTCAACAGGTCAGGTCCCGAATTCATACCCATTTCACCGAAAGCGATCACCGTGCCTGGCGTTGTGGAACACCAGGCAGCCTCTACGAAATGGCATCTCTGCTCGTCGTTGGGGCCGATTACTGCGATTTGTATCGGACCGCAAAGAAGTACTTGCGCTGTGACCAGACCCCAGCCAACTCCGGACGGTGAATTCATCGCCATCTCTGAGACCGATGCTATTGCTCTCTCTGCAAGTCTCCGATATTCGGTGCTACCCGTTAACGCGGCATAGGTAGATAGAGCTTTTGCGAGCGCAAACCAACCCGACGGCTCTGCGTTGTCATGCATGGTCTTTGGTCGTTGTACCAACCCTGGTGCTGCCGCATCCGTGTAAAAGAATCCATTGGAGCCGTCAGAGAAATGCGATGTGGCAACGTCAAGCAATTTTCCAGCAAGATCAAACCAGATCACCTTGCCAGTCACTTGGTATAGCGCGAGAAAGCCTTCTGCCACGTCGGCATAGTCATCTAGGACGCCCCAGTTTGATCCGGCAATGCCGTTACGCGAAGTACGATTAAGGCGATTCAAGCCGTGATTTCCCAAATGCACTTCCATCAGCAGTTCGCCAGCCGATTCCGCCGCAGCCACCCAAGTTGGCTGATCAAAAAGCATTCCGGCTTCGGCCAGGGCAGCGACCGCTAAGCCATTCCAGGCCGCCACGATTTTGTCGTCAAGCTGTGGTCGGGGACGCTGGCTTCTGGCATCGAAGAGTTTTCGTTTGATGCGATTCCAACGATTTTGATCGTCTGGGTCGGTTAGCAGTTGCAGAGTTGAGTAACCATCTTCAAAAGTTCCAGATGTGGTGACGTGGAGCAGCGCGCATGCCCATTTCCCATCATCATCTCCCAGCAATTCATTAATAATCTGTGGCTTCCAGATGTAAAACGCGCCTTCCGTTCCCTCGCTATCTGCATCAAGCGAGGAGGCGAATCCACCTTCTGGAGTACCCAATTCACGAATCATGAATTCTGCGGTCTCGCGGACGATTCGACCCGCGAGGTCTGAGCCGGTCAATCGCCACCAGTGTGCATATACCCTGAGCAGAAGGGCGTTGTCATAGAGCATTTTTTCAAAATGCGGAACTACCCATGCTGTGTCGACGGAATAGCGCGCAAATCCGCCGCCCAATTGATCGTAAATGCCACCTCGGGCCATCGCAGTGAGAGTCTTCTCAGCCATAGACAACGCCTGAATATCACCTGTGCGTGCGTACTCGTTGAGCAAGAATTCTAAGATCATTGAAGGCGGGAACTTTGGAGCGTTGCCGAACCCGCCGTTGATTGAATCGAAGAGTCGAGCCGTAGTGCTTACTGCGTCTTGAAGATCTTGTTCCGAGGGAACGGATGTACCACCGGTCTCTGCTGAACCAGTGTTTAGCGTCGAGATGATATTCGCACTCGATTTGAGAATTTCGTCGCGGTTTTCCAACCAGGCAGATCGAATAGCGGCAAGGAGCTGCAAGAAGGAAGGCAAGCCGTGCGCTGGTAGTGGAGGGAAATAAGTTCCTGCGTAGAACGGTCTTGCCTCCAAGTCGAGGAAGACGCTCATAGGCCAGCCTCCGCGACCGGTCATAGCTACTGTGACATTCATATACACGGTGTCGATGTCAGGGCGCTCTTCACGATCGACTTTGATGCTTACAAAGTTCTCATTTAGAAAGTCCGCCACCTCCTGGTCTTCGAAGGATTCATGTGCCATGACGTGGCACCAGTGGCAAGCGGAATATCCAATTGAGAGAAATATCGGTACATCGCGCCGTCTCGCTTCTGCAAACGCCTCATCGCACCATTCCCACCAGTGGACCGGGTTTGATGCGTGTTGCAGCAGATATGGACTGGTCGAGCCAGCAAGATGATTTGGCACACTTCATCCTCTCGCGGCTTCGCTATCGTCGCCACTCGGACATCATGAGGGAAAGGTAGAGTCACGCCTTATGAGCAAGCGATTAATCATGGCCACCAGTGGGGGATTCATTGCTACCGACCACGGGACCCGCCGACCAGGCGCCACTTTTCTTAAAGCGCTCGAGTTGACGGGGAAAGATCGCCCCAGAGTCTGCTTCGTACTTACTGCTTCGGGCGACGAGAGCAATTACCTCGCGATGTCCTATGAATCGCTCTCTGATCACCACTGCGATGTGACTCATCTCAGTCTTTTCACGCTACCTAACGCGGATATTGAGGAACGAATCTGCGGCGCGGATCTCGTCTGGGTAGGCGGTGGATCGGTGGCCAACCTCCTTGCTCTCTGGAGGTTGCATGGAGTTGACGACGCCATACGTCAGGCATGGGAACAAGGAACGATTCTGGCAGGAGTCAGCGCCGGCTCCATCTGTTGGCATGTGGGTGGACCCACAGATTCATTTGGCCCCACTCTTCGCCCAATCACTAACGGCTTGGCGTTTCTTCCCTACGGAAATGGTGTGCACTACGACAGTGAAGAACAGCGCAGGCCGCTGCTTCACTCACTCGTGGGCGACGGGACACTCCCATTATCATTCGCGACAGATGACGGTGTCGGAATCCTCTATGAAGGAACAACACCCATAGAAGTCGTCAGCGATTCGTCCGCGTCCGACGGCGGTGCTGCTGCTTATCGCATTGAAAAGATCGGAGCTGACGTGATTGAAACCCGTTTGCCGGTGGGGCGTATACCTTCCGCATGATGCAATGTCGTGATGCAGTGTGATGCAGTAGGGGTTGCTAGGGGTTAGATCGCTTCGCTTGGCAAACCGGCCAAGACAATTTCTGAGAGCGGCCTTCTTCTTCTTTCAGCGATTTCGCGCTCGTAATCTTGGCCCTCAAAGTTTTCAGCAGGTGCCTGCGTGCCGACGGCGATGACAACCAGTGCTTCCAACTCAGCGGAAGCACCTACAGCCGTGAGCATTCGCTCATGGTGAAAGCCAGCCATCGGATGCGTGCGCAAGCCAAGCGCTTGTGCCTGAATGGATAGCAGTGAAATTGACAGACCGGCGTCGAGAGCCGCAGTCTTTATTGGTTTTCCATCCGCATTGTCTTTGATTACCGTAACCAGGATCAGAGCCGATGCCTTCGGCGTCCAAGTCTGGTTGAATCCCATGAGGTTCGCGTGAATAGCATTGAAAATCGGGTCGCCTCGGAGTCCAACAAAAAAACGCCAAGGCTGGACGTTGCTCGCCGATGGTGCCCAGCGGGCTGCTTCAAGAATCGTAAGCAATTCATTATTCGAAAGGCCTGCGCTCTCTTCGAAAGAGCGTGGACTCCATCGATCTGCCAGTAGCGGATGGATCGGAACTGCAGTCACTGCTCTTTTATCCATTGCTACTTTGACTCCAAAGATAGAATTCACCTGAAGTAGGCAACGCCGGACTCATCTGGCCCTATTCCGAGAGTGTTCGGGATCACATTCGTACTGTTTGCGGCCTAGTCGACCTTACGACGAAGGAGCATGATGCCGCCGACCAGAATCACTGCCGGAATTGCATTAAACCGCTCGTCGGAACTCTTAGATATTGCGTTGATGAAAGCGCTTGCCGAGTAAAGGATCACAATGACCTTCGCCCATCGGGCGTCACCGGCATCTCTAGCGCCACCCGATCTCCATAGCCGCCAGGCAAAAAGCATTACCCAGACCGTAAGAACCGTGAAACCCAGGTTGGTGATCCGCAGACCGATCGGCAAGGATTCGTACTGTCCACCTGAAACGCGAGTCAAGACCCAATGCGCGTTGAAGACGGCCGATGCAACCAGTACCAAGTTCCAGGCTGAGGCGACGAGAACTGCAGCCAGGATAAAGCCGCGCAGAGTCTTCATTACGATTCCCATCTCTAGGCGAGTACTGATTACTCCTGAGAAATCTAGCGGATTTGCAGCACGTCGTTTGGCTAAGTAAGTCGTAACCAAGTGGCGCTATCGGTCGGCAACATATGGTCCACAATTGGTGCGCTTGTGAGCATTACCTGCGCTCCGGTTGGAAGCGAAAATGGTTTACCAAAATTTAGGTAGCAGGCGAAATGATCGGCGCGTTTGAAGGCGAGCAATTCTGGGTTTGCTTCGATCCAGGACAATTCGCCTTCGCCAAGGCTTGGTTCTGACCGTCTAAAGGCGAGTGCCATTCGATATAGCTCGAGAGTCGACCGCGGGATTCCCGATTGACTCTCAACTGAGTACCCGCCCCACCAAGGTGATTGGGGTAGCCAGGTCTCATCAGGTCTAAGTGAAGTGTTCTCTGAAAAACCAAAACCGCCAGCAGAGTCATTGGTCCAAGGCAGTGGGACTCGACAGCCATCTCTTCCTCGGTCAGTAAAACCGCTCATTCGCCACATGGGATCTGCAATTCGAGTTTCCGGGATATCGCGCACTTCAGGAAGGCCCAACTCTTCTCCTTGATACAGATAAGCACCGCCTGGAAGCGCGAGCATGAGAAGGGCAGCAGCGCGAGCACGGTTTGTTCCCATTTGGCGGTCGAGTCTTGAGGCATCGCCAATTCGCTCCAACGTTGTTTTACCACTTCCGGAGATCAACCCCAGAGCAAAGCGGTCTAACGAGCGAACGACGTCGTGGTTATTGAAAACCCATGACGGAGGGGAGCCAACTTCGCGCATGGCTTCGATTGAGGTGTCGATGACTCTGCGCAAATCGGTTGGATCCCAGAGCGCACAGAGAAAGTCAAAGTTGAATGAATTGGTTAACTCGTCAGGACGTACGTAGTTAGCGATTCGCGAAGCGGGAGAGACCCAAGCTTCGGCAACAGCCATTCGATCCCCTTCGTACGAATTAAGGATCTTGCGCCAGTTGCGGTAGATCTCGTGGACGCCCTCTTGATCGAAGAAAGGGAGAGTTTTCGCCGCTAAGAGTTCAACATGGTTCTCATCGATGGCATCCGGGAGTCCTTCAGCTTTAACAAGGCCGTGTGCGACGTCAATCCTTAATCCATCGACGCCCCTGTCGAGCCAGAACCGCAAGACGCTCTCAAAGTAGGTGCAGACGTCCGCATTCTCCCAATCAAAATCAGGTTGCTGCTCGGAAAAGAGATGGCAGTACCACTGGCCTGGCGTTCCATCGTTTTCGACAACCCGGGTCCATGCGGGTCCGCCGAAGATTGATTGCCAGTTGTTCGGGGGGCGTTCACCCGATTCTCCAAGGCCATCTCGAAACAGGTACCTAAGCCGTGGCGCGGAACCAGGTTCTGAGGAAAGGGCTTCAAGGAACCAGGCGTGCTCGTTACTTGAGTGGTTTGGAACAATATCGATTATGAGTTTGAGCCCAATTTCATGACATTCGGATATCAACTCTTCGGCCTGAGTCAGAGTGCCGTACTCAGGATTTATTCCAAAATAGTCGGTGACGTCGTAGCCATTATCTTTCTGCGGAGATGGATACCAGGGGGAAACCCAAATGGCATCGACGCCTAGTGCCTTCAGGTACGAAAGCCTCGATCGAATACCGCCTATATCGCCAATTCCGTCACCGTCAGAGTCTGCGAAGGAACGGATATAGATCTCATACACGACAGCGGTCGACCACCAAGGTTGCTCTGTGCGTGATTGCGTTGCCACTTGCCTACCCCCAACGATTGAGAAAATCCGAACCAGCAAGGTCGGGGTTGTTGCGCAGGAATTTTCGTCATTCAAGCAGGACGAGGGCAAAAGAAGAAATTGTTTTTGAGCAGTTCTAGGCGTTTGGCTATTTGCGTATAAGTTCCTAGCAACGCGTTATCAAAGTGCGTTTTCACACCGAAGGTAAGCCTTGACTTTTCTGTCCGTGATCGTGACCATCAGGTCTGCTAAGTGCGTGTTTCTCCCTTCCAAACTTTTAAGGTGGTTTTATGACTTCTCTGAAGCGCCGCGTTGTCGTGGCGTCCAGCACGCTATCGATGTTCCTTGGTGTACTCATGGCACCGTCTGCTCATGCGAGCACGGCGGTCATTCTCTGGGCTGATGACAGCAAGGCGCCGTCTTACAAAGCGGTTGCTGCTGAATACACCGCAAAAACAGGTGTTGCCATAACCGTGGTTGTAAAACCAAAACTCAAAGATGACCTAAAGACCGTCCAAGACGCTGACGCGCCAGACATCATTATCGCGGCTCATGACTGGATCGGCGGCTTGCGTGCCGACAATCAGATCACTGACATCTCCCTGAAAAACCCGAAAGAGTTTGGCGCCAACACCCTCGGCGCTTTCTCACTGGGTTCCAAACTATTCGGTGTTCCCTTGCAAACCGAGAACATCGCTCTTTTTCGAAACACAAAATTGGTGCCAAAAGCTCCAAAGACTTTTGCCGAACTTGAGGCGACAGCCTTAGCACTTAAGAAGAGGAATGCTTCAAACAAGAACTTCGTACCCTTCGCGGTGCAGCAGGGTACGGGTGGCGATGCTTATCACATGTTCCCTCTCTTCACTGGCCTTGGTGGCTACCTCTTCGGTGGCACCCCAGGAAAGTGGAACCCTTATGACGTAGGTGTAGATAACAAGAAGTTCTTGAAGAACGCTCCATTGATTGACAAGTGGTACAAGGAAGGTCTCATCAAGGCCTCCGTCGGTGGGGACACAGCCAAGAACGCATTCACATCTGGCAACTCTCCCTACTACATCACCGGTCCTTGGAACCTTGCAGACATTCGCAAGTCGGGTATCCACTACGCGATTTCAAGTGTTCCTCAGATCATCAAGGGAATTAATCCAGTTCCGTTCTCCGGCGTGCAAGGTGCGATGTTGACCACGTGGGCTGACAAGCACGGCGTCGCTCTATCGGCTAAGGACTTCCTAAACTACCTAGCTACAGCGCCAGTCCAGTTAGAACTAGCAGATGCTCTTCTACGTGCTCCTGCGAATCTCAAGGCGTTAGCCAAGTACAGTGACAAAGATATGGCCGCATTCGGAGTTGCGGGTGCAAATGCGATTCCAATGCCCTCCATCGCTGCAATGAACGCAGTCTGGGGAGCAGTTGGTGGTGCTTGGGTGAAGGCGACCTCTGGTCAGTCGAAGGCTGTTGCGGATTTCAAGGCAGCAGCGAAATCTATGCGCGACAACATCGAGTAGTACGAAGTAACAGCGCTAACCTGAGAAGACATAACGAAACGGGGGTGCGGTCTCAACGAGACCGCACCCCCAATCGGATAGCAGTCCCCTTGTAACTAGCCGACATAATCACTATCTACAGCAAGGACCGACCAAGTGAAGTTGATCCTCACGCGTCTGGTGGCATTCGCCACGATCAACGGCGTTGGGCTCTGGTCAATCACCACCCTAGCCACGCTTAGACAGTGGATCGCCTTGTCTGTCGTAGCACTTCTGACGCTGGTCGTGGACTTTGTCTATTTGAGTCGACGGACCATTGCATCACGATATTTGTTGCCCGGAACTATCTTCCTGATTCTCTTTCAGATATATCCGGTCTTCTATACGGCCTATACAGCGTTCACCAATTATTCGGTCGGCCACATGGTCACTCGCACAGAGGCAATTCAAGGCGTCGTCCGTTCCTTTGTGGAGCCGGTTGAATCTGGCGGCAATTTCAATCTCACCGTTGTCCACAGGGGTGATGCTCTCGGCCTCTTGCTCACAAATACGGACTCGAAAAAAGTCTTTCTTGGTACGGCTTCTGGTCTTGTCCCTGTATCCAATGCGACGCTTGATCAAGATGGAAATGCGATTTCAGTACCGGATTGGCAGTCCTATAAGGCCAAAGAATTATTCGATCCGGTTCTACAGAAGAGAGTAACTTCGCTTCAGGTATTGGTAGATTCCTCGAGTTATATAGTGGCAGACTCGACCACGACCGCGATCGAGAAGGTTTCAACGGTCAAATACGATCCAGTCACCAACCACCTGGTCAACCGATCGACTGGGTATGTCTTTCCTGAGCATGGCGGAAATTTCATCGCACCTGATGGAACGAAACTCGATCCCGGATGGCGCATCAACGTTGGAACGAAAAACTTCGTTGCCGTCCTAACAGACAAGCGAATCAGCGGGCCATTCATCCGGGTCTTTATCTGGACCTTTGTTTGGGCGGCGCTTTCAGTGCTAACCACCTTCGCGTTAGGACTTGGGCTGGCTTTAACTCTCAACAAGAAAATGAAGGGGCAACGAATTTATCGTTCCTTGCTCGTGATTCCATATGCGATGCCAGCGTTCCTCTCAGTGCTCATTTGGGGAGGTTTGCTCAATGATGACTACGGCCTGATTAATCGTCTTTTTAACAGTCACATCCCTTGGCTTTTCGACTCATTCTGGGCGAAGATATCGGTTCTGATGGTAAATCTCTGGCTCGGTTTCCCATACATGTTCCTCGTCACCACAGGTGCGCTCCAGTCCATACCTGCCGAACTCGGTGAAGCTGCTGCGATCGACGGTGCCAACGCCTGGCAAGTCTTCCGTCGAATCAATCTGCCACTCTTAATGGTCGCGATTTCGCCGCTACTTATCGCCTCGTTTGCGTACAACTTCAACAATTTTGGGAGCATCTATCTCCTTACTGGCGGTGGGCCTTCAATGAGCGGTTCAGATGTCGCAGGGTCGACGGACATTCTCATCTCATATACCTACAAGCTCGCCTTTGCGGTTGGTAAGGGAGAGAACTACGGCATTGCCTCGACAATCTCGATATTCATCTTCGTCATCGTTGCCTCTATCTCGGCCATCTCTTTCCGCCGCACGCGCGCACTCGAGAATATGAACTAGGGAGAGTGGCCATGAATACTTTCATCTGGTTCCGCAAGATGGGGTGGCGTCACCTCGTCGGCATCATCGCCGCGGTATATGCGCTCGTGCCCCTGATTTGGGTTCTAGACGCCTCCCTAAATGGACTTTCCAATTTATCGACCTCATCGTTGATCCCGGATCACATCACTCTCGACAATTACCGTAAGTTGCTCAGCGACCCGAATTATCCTTACCTCACCTGGTACAAGAACACGATGCTCGTCGCAGGTGTTGCCGCTTTCCTGCAAGTAACGATCGCCGCAAGTGCCGCTTATGCATTCAGTAGACTTCGCTTCAGAGGCAGACGCGTATCGATGCTCGGTATCCTCATAATTCAAATGTTTCCACAACTACTGGCCTTGGTGGCACTTTACCTTTTCATGTTCCAGATCCACGCTTGGTTTCCCGCTATCGGAACCGGAACGAAAGCAGGTCTGATTCTCGTCTACCTTGGTGGAGCTATGGGCGTAAACACCTATCTGATAAAGGGCTTTTTTGACACCATACCCAGAGAACTCGATGACTCGGCGAAGGTGGATGGTGCGAGCCAATGGCAGACATTCCGGATGATCGTCCTGCCACTTGCCGCGCCCGTTCTGGCTGTCGTTGGTCTTTTGGCTTTCATCGGAATGATTAATGACTTCCTCATTGCAAGCGTGCTTCTTCAAGACACCAAGAATTACACCCTTGCAGTTGGTTTGCAGCAATTCGTTGGCGGTCGCTACGACGAGAAGTGGGGACCGTTCGCGGCTGGTGCGCTCTTGGCATCCATTCCAGTAATCGTGCTCTTCCAATTCCTACAACGCTACATCGTCGAAGGATTGACGGCTGGTTCGGTGAAGGGATGAACGTGGCATTAAAGGGAGTACACCACGATGGTTCGCCACTCTACGTCAGTAATGCATCGCCGGTCCTCGGCGAAACTGTGACTCTGCGTATTCGAGTACCACGCGAGGCAAACCCAACGAGGATTGTCGTGCGTACAGTGCATGACGGAGAGCCGGCGATCACTCTTGCCAAGCTCGAATCCAAGTCATCCGAATCGGAGACTTGGTATTCCGCTTCAATGCTGATTCGGAATCCACTCACGCATTACCGATGGTTAATCACCGGAGAGGGTTACTACTACTGGCTGACCGCCGAAGGTCTGGTTTCGCACGACACAAGCGATGCGCATGACTTCGCGATAACAGTTGGATCCGCCGCGCCAATTTGGCCGCTCAACTCAGTGGTTTATCAGATCTTTCCTGATCGGTTTGGCAGATCAAACCATAGTTATCAGGCACCCACATGGGCGTTGCCGCGCAAGTGGGAATCACATCCTGAAGGTCGTTCGAAAAATACTCCTTTCGAGTACTTTGGTGGCGATCTATGGGGCATTATCGACCATCTCAAACATCTCCAGGACCTTGGCGTCAATGTGCTCTACCTGACGCCAGTCTTTCCCGCGGGGTCTACTCATCGCTATGACGCCCAGTCCTTCGATGTAGTCGATCCTTTGCTAGGTGGGGATGAGGCCTATCGAGCCTTGATTGATGCCTGCCATAACGTTGGGATTAAAGTGATAGGAGATATCACACTCAATCACTCAGGTGACAATCATGAGTGGTTTCTTCGGGCCAAAGCCGGTGATCCGAACTACCGCGACTTCTATACATTTGATAATTCCGAGCATGGCTACGAGTGTTGGCTTGGGGTCAAATCGCTGCCGAAATTCAATTTTCGGAGTGAACGACTAATTGATCGACTTATCACTGGCGAAAAGAGTGTTATCCGCAAGTGGCTCCGCTTCGGCCAGGACGGATGGCGCGTCGATGTCGGCAATATGCTTGCCCGACAAGGGGAGCTTGATTTGAATCAGGCGATCGCACGCCTAGTACGGGAAGTCGTAACGGAGGAAGGTGCAGAGAAACTCTTAATTGCGGAACATTTTCACGACTCTGGACCTGACCTCCCAGGCGATGGATGGCATGGCGGAATGAATTACGCGGCCTTCACTCGACCTACCTGGTCTTGGCTGGTTGATAGATCCTTCGGTAGCGATTGGCTTGGGATTCCGGTAGAGATCCCGTCGACGACTGGTGAACAACTCATTTCCACGGTGGCTGCTTTTGTCTCGAGAATGCCGTGGCAATCGCGAGTGCATAGTTGGTCGATTCTTTCCAGCCATGACACCGCTCGTATCCGCACTGTCGTCGGTAGCCAGGAGCGCCAACAGGCCGCGATGATTCTACTGATGACGATGCCTGGCACTCCGATGATTTTTGCCGGCGACGAGATTGGTGCCCAGGGCCGGTGGGGCGAAGATTCGCGAACTACCTTTCCTTGGGAGCGACCTGAGGAATGGGATCTCGACACTCTTTCGCAATGTCGCACGTTGATCTCATTGCGAAAGACGAGTCCGGCCTTGGCCCAAGGTGGGATCCGCTGGATTTACGCAACCGATGATGTTCTCGCATTTATCCGAGAAAGTATCGATGATCGGATCTTGGTGGTTGTCAGTCGGAGCAGAGCAGGTGACGTTGATTTAGATCTCGTCTCCTTAGGCGCGCGAAAGCTAATCCCACTCTTCGGATTTGATGCGAGAACTAGTCAGAGTCAGGTGAGTATCTCGATCCCAACGGCAGGTGGCGGGATCTGGCGGATCGAATGAAGATAGGCCGCTTGGTTCTAGGAGTGTCGACGTTGGTGCTTGCCGTGACGGTGGTTGGCAATGGCGCCAACGCGACAGCGGTCGTGCCAGTCCTGAAACCTGGTACAGATCGGGTCTACTTCGTGATGCTTGATCGATTTGCAAACGGTAATGCGGCAAATGATTCAGGTGGCTATAGCGGTGGACCTTCACAAAGTGGCTTCGACCCAGCGAACAACGGTTTTTTCCACGGCGGAGACATCGATGGGCTCAAAGCCAAACTTCCCTACATCAAGTCTCTGGGGTTTACCGCAATTTGGGTGACTCCGGTTGTGCGCCAATTGCCGGTTGCCCCGGATGGATCTAGCGCCGCATATCACGGGTATTGGGGCGTTGGCTTCGATCAAGTCGACCCACACTGGGGAACGATGAAATCCTTCCAAGACTTAGTCACGAATGCACATAAACAGGGATTGAAGGTCATCCTCGATATTGTCGTAAACCACACTGCTGACGTAATTCAGTACAAAGATGGAAACGCGTACATAAGCGGCGATCAGAGTCCCTATCGAGATGCCAAGGGAAAAGTCTTTGACCCGGTAAAAGTTGCAGGCACATCGAAGTTTCCGGCCTTGAGTATTGCCAAATCATTTCCCCACTCACCGTACGTATATCCCGTTTACAAAAATATTAAATCTCCCAGTTGGTTGAACGACCTGCGGAATTATCACAATCGGGGCGACTCAACTTTTTCTGGCGAATCTGCCCAGTGGGGAGATTTCTACGGGCTTGACGATCTCTTTACCGAGAGCCCGATCGTGGTCAAGGGGATGAGCCAGTTGTGGGCGAAGTGGATTTCGGAGACCGGACTTGATGGTCTTCGCATCGACACAGCTCGCCACGTCAACCCGGAATTTTGGAAGACATTTATCCCCGCGGTTCAGCGGGCTGCGCTAGCCAAAGGCAAATCGACTTTCCCGATTTGGGGTGAGGTCTATGACACTGACCCCATAAACACCTCATGGTGGGTAGTCAATGGCGGATTACCAAGCATTTTGGATTTCCCCCTGCAAGATCGAATATCCAACTTCGTCACTCGCGGGGCGACGAACGCCTTAGCCATGCTGTTCAACAACGATGATTACTACACAACGGCCAACTCCAGCGCCGCAACCCTAGGCACATTTCTCAGCAATCACGATATGGGTCGAATCGGTGGAGCGCTCAACAGTCGGGGTCAGACCCCCGGCGTGGTTCTCAAGCAAGACGAACTTGCCCATGCCCTGCTCTTTGCGCTACGAGGCTTGCCAATTGTCTACTACGGTGATGAAGTCGGGATGACAGGTGGCAACGACAAGAACGCCCGCCAGGACATGTTTCCCACCCTTATCGATTCATGGCGCAATGAACCCCGCATAGGCGGTGCACCGATTGGTAATGGGAGTTCTTTTGACGTGACGAATCCGCTAAAGGGCCTCATTACTTCACTCAACCAGCTTCGTGCAGCGAACCCGGCATTCTCGTCCGGCTCACAGTGGGTTCGGTTTGCCCGCGACGGCATTTTTGTCGTTAGTCGTTTTGACCCTTCGACTCGCACTGAGTATCTAGCCTCGTTCAACTCTTCCAGCGAAAACTCCACCGTCGCTATTCCAACGGTGAGTACTCAAGGTGCGGGCTGGTCTGCGATCTCAGGGACGGGAACCGCAGTCTCTAGCGGCACCGGCGTAACGATCTCCTTGGCCGCATATGGATGGGGGGTCTTTGAGGCGGATCGTCCTTTGCCCGTTGCGGGTACGCCGATAGTGACATTTAATCGAGTAGCACTTGATGCTGGCGTGATCGATCGGATTGCCCTTACCGCAAAAGTCGCCGGCACTGACCCGGCAACCGTCGCTTTTTATGCTCAATTAAGTGGCTCCAAGAAGTGGGTCTATCTGGGGACTGATTCAAGCCGTTCGTTCTCTAACGTGGGGATCGATGCGAACCTTTTCCGAGTGTTCCCACCGAAGTCCCAATTCAAGTCGGGGACAACGGTTGCCTTCCGTGTAGTTGCGACTGGTTCTTCGGCGGCTATTAGTACAAGCGAGGTTCGAAAGTTCAAGGTCCCACGATAGGTAGCGTGGCACCACGGACAAGTTATCTATGGAATTGTGATACGTATTCTCGAGGACTCATATTCGATCGGGCTTTGAATTGCCGATTAAAGTTTGAGATGTTGTGGTAGCCAACCTGCTTGGCAATTGATGAAATTGATGAATCGAGTTCTCGAAGCAGCCCTTTTGCCGCTGCGATGCGCATACCGTTCACATAATCAGTAAGCGTTGTTCTCATCTCCTGGTGAAAAAAACGACTGAATGCGGTTGGACTCATCTGTGCCACCGCAGCGACATGATCGAGCGTGACTTCCTTGGCTAGGTTGGCTTCGATAAATGCGACTACTCGCTGAAGACGTTCCTTGGTTTTGCTACTACTTGATGGGAACGAATCAGATTGAGAGAGGTTGGGACCTGCCGATTCGGCCAGCGTCACCAGAATCGATAGGAGTTCCACGGTTCGGTGGCCTGGGGGGAGTTGGTCTATTTTTTGGATCCGAGGGCGCAGACGCTGCGCGAGCCCTTGATCGAAGCGAATTCCCGACCCCGATCGTTGGAGCATTTTCCGCAATTTGTAGAACTCTGGCTGTTGAAGGAGATTGGAACCAAGAAAGTCTGATTTGAATTGAATAACGCTCTGGAAAACGCGCTGGACTCCTGGATCGGATTTAAAGGTATGCGGGAGTTGGGCACCAAAGAGAACAAATTCGTCAGGTCCAAAGACGTTGATGCTATCCCCGGCAAAGTACTGCCCATGACCTTCGTGCATCAAAACCAGCTCAAACTCATCATGGACGTGCCATTCGAAAACCACTTGCGGCTGATCAAAATGGCGAAGAAGCCAGGACTGCTCCGCGGGTGTGGGCACCATCTCGTAGGAGGGCTTCATAGATACCAAAATAGGTACTAATTACGCGAACTTCCAGTGATTTTTGCTAGATAAGTATGTTTTCCTGGATTGGGAGCGGGATTCGGCTCCGTATTGACTAATCCCGTTCCCTAGATTGATCGGCCTCAGGAGTTCTTCTCTTGTCTTGCTACATTGGACTTAGCTGAAAAGTAATAGCCGACAAATCCAATTGTGAGAGCCGCAAGAACGCCTAGGTTTGCATACGCCCAGGCACCTTGCTTTCCACCCAGGCCGAACGGTGTGAGTAGGAAACCCTGCCAGGAAAGCCAAGAAGCAAAGGTATTTGTGACCAGACCCCAGCCAACGATGGAACTAACTGCGAGGATCGTCATGGACTTCATATTGGTCGACCCATAGATGCCGTTCGCCTGATACAGATCTTCGTCGTGGTATTCGCTCTTGCGGAGCGCAACATCGGCGATGAAGATGCCACCCCAGGCCGCGAGGGGGACGCCTAGCGTGATTAAGAATCCTTGGAACGGTCCAAAGAAGTTGGAAGCAATCCAAACCACGTAGATCGTGCCGATGATCATGATTATGCCGTCGATGCCAGCCGCCATAGCTCTGGGAATCTTGATGCCAATTGAAATCAGCGCAAGACCAGAGGAGTAGAGAGCCAGAACTGATCCACCGACCAGACCCAAGATTGCGACGATTGCAAAAGGAATCAGGTACCACGTTGGTAGCAGAGTCGTCAGTGCTCCGATCGGATCAGCTGCAATCTTTGAATTGAGATTTTTATCGCTGGCTGCGAGCAGTGCGCCAAAGATTACGAGCAGGATTGGGGCAATCGACGCACCAAACATCGTCCACCCCACAACTGCTTTGCTGTTCGTTGAGCGTGGTAGATAGCGCGAGTAATCAGCGCCCGAATTGAGCCATCCGAGTCCAAATCCAACTAGGCCAAAGATTAGCGCGCCGATGAAAGCCTGAGCGCTCCCTGAAGGGACGGACGTGACTGTATTTATCTTGATGTCTTTGAGCGTTAGTAAGACATAGCCCACTGTCAAAATTGCGGTTGCAATCGTGATCCAAGATTGAAGTTTCATGATGGCGTCAAAGCCCAGGATTCCGCCACCGATGGTCAGGGCCAATACGAGAACGAAGCCAAGGATTTTTGCTGGCGTTGCGCCTAGGCCACCGACGCGGGCAAAGACGGTTGCCGTCGCAAGCACCGCTAGCGAGCAGAGGACTGTCTCCCAGCCAACGAGTAATAGGTATGAGAGAACAGTTGGAACTTTGCCTCCCTTTACCCCGAACGAGGCACGAGTGAGAACCATCGTCGGTGCCGACCCTCGCTTACCGGCCAGCGAAACAAGACCGACAAGGAAGAAAGAGAATGTCGTGCCAATAATCGCCGCAACGCTCGCCTGTACGAAGGAAACGCCGAAGCCTAGAAAGAAAGAACCGTACGAGACGCCGAGCACGGAGATGTTCGCTGCGCACCAGGGCCAGAAGAGGTCGCGCGCCGCACCCTTTCGTTCGTGCGGGGCGATGACATTCGCCCCATTCTGTTCGATCGAAATTTTCTTATGCACATTGCCTGTATCCTGGCGGCTCATGAACTCTCTTTCGACGTCGGTTAATCCGGAATAGTCAGTTCACTCGAGATGACCGTCGGGAGTTCACAGACAGGTAAACGGAAGTCTCTCGCCGTACTAGCTTCTGACGTCGATGACATGCCGACGACGTGGGTGCGACTGATTTCACATTCCCTGTTTTGAAGGTCAGTCCCGTTTGAAAAGTCCAGATTGGGTGACTTCGTCCCGGGTGGGTCCGGTAGCGGGTCCGTAGCGCGTAACTGAAATTGCTGCGCAAACGTTGGCAAAATAAACCGCTCGGTCTAGGGGTTCTCCTCGCGCCAGTTCCGCGAGCATTGCCCCAACATGCGTGTCGCCTGCACCAGTCGTATCAACGACATCGACGCTGGGAGCGGGAAGATAAACCGATCCCATGCTGGTCAGCACATCAGCACCCATTGGTCCTCTTCGGATCACTAGGTCGTGGTTAAAGTCACCAAGCAATTCTTTGGTGAGCAAATACTGGTACTCATCCTCATTGCATGACGTGATCGCGGAGCGCTGAAGCAGAGTCGTAAGCAGCGAGTCAGGTATTTGCGCAACCAACGGACCTGGATCAAAGACAATTCGTTGGTCCGTGACCCGATCATTTAAAAATTTTTCGATGATTGGACCCGCAAGAGGATAGACGAGGTCATAACCTGAGACGTAGATGAAATCGTCCTGGTACATCTCTAAACCGGCTAAATCCGAATATCTAGGTTCTGATTCGATGCCAGGACAGGTAACAAACGTTCGTGCCCCGTCAGGCTCCAAGAGCGTGACGCAAATCCCTGAATCTCTATCGCTTTGGGGGTCGTTGAGTATTTCGATACTCTCAGCAGTGAGAGCCGATCGAATCGCCTCTGAATTTGGTCCCTGGCCATGTGAACCTGCATAGGCACTCGATAGGCCAAGTCGTTTCGCAGCAACCAGGATATTCAACCCACCACCCACCAAGCGGTAGCTATTCGTCGCGATTACATCACCGCTTGGCGGGGGAAAGTGTGGAATTTGAAATATTTCATCGACAATGATGCTGCCTAGACTCAGAAGTCGCAGTTCGCTAGACACAATCCCTATCGTACTTACGTCGGAGTGTCCATTGGCGCCAGCAAGAAATCACGTGCTCATCTGTTCTGCGCTGATTTTTGCTCTGACCTCGACCATGTCTAAGCCCTGAACGGCAGTGATCAACTCTCGGACTGCGGCCGCCGGCAGGGCGCCCGGTTGTGAGAACACGAGTACTCCGTCGCGAAAGATCATCAACGTTGGAATCGAACTGATTCCAACTGCCGCCGCAATCCCACGCTCTGATTCCGTATCGACCTTAGCGAAAGTGATTTCGGGATGCTCGTTGCTCGCTGCTTCAAAAACTGGAGCGAAGACGCGGCATGGACCGCACCAAGCCGCCCAGAAATCCACGAGCACGATTCCGTCCGCACTTACCGCTGCTTCAAAGTTCTCTTCGGTTAGATTAAGTGTTGCCATTTGATTCCATCACCTTCCATATACCCCTGGGGGTATAGAGTACAACAGTATCCAGGTTAAAAGAATTCCAGGAGAGGCAGGGGATAAAGGTGAGCAACGGAACGCGAGGGCGGCTGCTGGTCGGTGCGCAATTGCTACTGATCGCGCTGATCGCCTTCGCACCAGGCTGGCGCTTATGGTCGAGTTCCCCCTGGCTGATCGTGCTCGAACTCGGATTGATCTTCCCTGGTGTAGGGATTCTGGTACCTGCCTTCTTTCACTTGGGCTCGGCTTTGACTGCCAATCCAGTGCCAAAGACAGATGCGCCGCTGCAGACGAATGGCATTTATGCGTACATACGTCATCCGATCTATACGGGCGTCTTACTTGCTGGATTAGGGATCGCGATGTGTCGCGCCTCCGTAATATCACTGCTTGCTTTTATTGCGCTCGTTCTACTTCTGAATTTCAAGGCGCGGTGGGAGGAGGATCTTCTAAAGATGAAACACGCGGAATATTTGTCCTACATGGAGCAAGTGCCTCGGTTCTTGCCGAGAAAGAAGCGGGACAAGCATGGGTCATAGCAACGCGAGTATTGAAGAGCATGCGCTCGTACGCACCAGGACTCTTCGCACTCTCTCGATCGCACAGATCGTTTCTGGCCTTGGTACTGCGGGTGCGGTTCCGGCCGGAGCGCTTCTTGTTCTGGACACCTCCGGTAGCGAAGCACTCGCCGGTCTAGCGCAGACTTTTAGCGTCCTCGGCTCTGCCCTGATGGCGATTCCACTTGCCAACATCACTCAACTTGGCGGGCGACGTGCCGCACTCGCCACCGGCTATGCCATTGGCGCACTTGGTGCGTTTATTACCGTGGTTGGCGGGACAACACGGATTTTCCCCCTAATTTTCTTGGGAATTCTCCTAGTCGGTGCCGCATCTGCCTCTGGTTACCAGGCTCGATTTGCCGCGACTGATCTCGCCGAAGATAGACACAGAGGTCGCGATCTCTCCTATGTCGTCTGGGCAGGTACGGTCGGCTCAGTGCTCGGCCCAAACCTTGTGGGTACGACTTCATCGATGGCGCACTCGATTGGTATGCCTCGACTTACCGGTCCCTATCTTGTCGCTGGTGCGATGCTACTAATTGGTGCGCTGGTGATTTTCATCTTCCTTCGTCCAGATCCCTATCTCTTTTCGCGCACCGAAGCCCACATCGCCCGAGCCCATAGCAAAGGCACGACTCGATTGGCTCTGAAAACCATTCGCGAATCGAAAACTGCATCACTGGCGCTCTTTGCGATAGTCGTTGGGCATATCGTGATGGTTTCGATCATGGTGATGACGCCAGTACATATGCATCACTATGAAGCCTCGCTCACCATTATCGGATTGGTGATTAGTGTGCACATTGCTGGCATGTATGCCTTTTCGCCGGTCATGGGTTGGCTTTCAGACAAATTGGGTCCACCGAAAGTGATCCTCCTCGGCGCGTTGATTCTGATCGCTGCCGCGGTTATCGCCGGTACCGCCCCGATGCACGGCTCTGGGATTCTTGGAATTGGGCTCTTCTTGCTCGGGCTTGGCTGGTCGGCGACGTTGGTAGCCGGATCATCGCTCTTGGCTAAATCCGTGCCAATTGATCTTCGACCAGCGGTGCAGGGTGCCTCCGATCTGATGATGAATGGGGCTGGCGCGGTGGGGGGAGCACTAGCCGGGCTGATCATTGCTTTCGCAAGTTATGGCGCTCTCTGTGCCCTGGCTCTAATCCCCGTAGCAGCGCTCGGGCTCTCCGCAATTCGGCAGATTCGCACGGGTGAGTGAAGTTTGACTATACCCCCGGGGGTATGTAACCTTCTCGCTAATTGATCCCAATCCCCAAGGAGAAGTACAGATATGTGCAGTCGAGTCACCTGTTCAAGATGTAAGAAAGCCACTTGGTCGGGCTGCGGTCGCCACGTCAATCAGGTGATGGCCGGAATCCCTAAGAGCAAGCAATGCGATTGCGCAAAGAACGCACCGGCTCCTTCCGCTCAAGGTGGATTCTTCTCTCGACTTCTCGGTCACTGATCCCGGCCCATCCGGTCTCCAAAGTGGCTCCGCCTAGATCGTTGTGATCAGATAACGAGGGTAGGTTTAGCGTTGTGTCTTATCCTTCGTCCTTAATGCGCAGAGCGCTCTTCGTCGGAACCGCACTCATGCTTTCAGCGCTCTCGGTGCAAGCACTCGCCGCAACCAGTCCGGGGGCGGATTTGGCGAATGCAACGCCATTAACCAGAGCTACGCTAAGGGCTGGATCTGATCCAGCGGTTCTTCCTGGGGCGATCATGATCGCCGATGAAGGAAACAATCGACTTGTCGTCGTGGATCCGCAAGGACGAGTCCGCTGGATCTTCCCACAGAAGGGCGATCTAAAAGCTGGACAAGTCTTTCGTACTCCCGACGATGTCTTCTTCTCATCTGACGGTCGTTCGATCATTGTGACCGAATCCGAAAATCAGATGGTTAGCATCATTGATATTGCGACCAGGAAGATCACATTCCAATATGGCCATTCAACGCGCGAATCTTCTAAAAAAGGCTTCCTGGCAAATCCAGATGACGCGATCATGCTCAAAGATGGCCGTTTGCTGATTGCAGACATTAAGAATTGTCGGATCCTTTTTCTCAATCCAAAGACGCGAGCAACTACGCAATTAGGCACCAACGGGCGGTGTGTTCACAATCCGCCAAAGAGTTTCGGCAGTCCGAACGGTGCCTTTCCGATGAAGGATGGACGCTACCTAGTTACCGAGATCAACGGTGATTGGGTGGATGCCATGTCTCTGAGCGGCACCGTATCCTGGTCAGTTCATGCGCCGGGCGTGGCATATCCATCCGACACGAGTGAAGTCAGTCCAAACGTTTACTTGACTGTTGACTTCAGCAAGCCAGGGCAGATCGTTGAGTTCAACTCAAAGGGCAAACTGCTATGGCGCTACCGTCCAATGGGTAAAGCAGCGCTAGATCACACTTCGCTTGCCCATGCCCTTCCCAATGGTGATGTGATTGCGACGGATGATCGAAATCACCGGGTGATCGTGGTCGATCCAAAGACAAATAAAATCGTCTGGCAATACGGCCGCTACCGCGTTAAAGGCACCGCTGCTGGTTACCTCAATAATCCCGACGGTCTAGACGTACTGCCTCCCAATTCATTGCTCAGCAGCAACTAGGAGCAGCGAAATTGCTAACGCGAATTCTTCGTGAGTATCTGCGCCCCTTCAAACGCAATGTTGCATTTGTTGTTCTCCTCCTGCTTGTCCAAGCCATCGCAAACCTTTACTTGCCTACCCTCAATGCGGACCTGATCAACAACGGCGTGGCCAAGGGCGATATCGGCTACATCTGGCGCGCAGGCGCGACGATGCTGGGTGCCTCGGTTTTGGTCATGCTCTCATCGCTTTTACTCGCTTATTTGAGTGCCAGGGTCGCGATGGCATTCGGTAGAGATGTCCGAAAGGGCGTTTTTACTGCGGTTGAGTCTTTCTCAGCACGCGAGCTCAACCAATTCGGTGCGCCATCGTTGATCACTCGGAATACGAATGATGTGCAACAAGTGCAGATGGTTCTCTTCATGGGCTTAACCATGATGTTGAGTGCGCCGATCACCGGGATAGGCGCCGTGATAATGGCGTTGCGCGCGAATGTTCGACTGTCGGGGCTTCTTCTTGTTGCGGTTCCTTTGATGGCAATCATGATTTTAATATTGCTCCGTCAGGTAGTGCCGCTCTTCCGGACGATGCAACTCAAGATCGACCGGATAAACCTCGTATTACGGGAACAGATTGCCGGTGTACGCGTTATTCGTGCGTTTGTGAAGACTCGTCATGAGGAGGCCCGCTTCGCCGGAGTCAATTCAGATTTGATGAAGACCACGTTGAAGGTGACACGCACCTTCGCGATCATGTTCCCATCGCTTACTCTGATCCTGAATCTATCAAGCGTTGCAGTTATTTGGTTTGGTGGTCGGCTCATCGATTCTGGTCAGATGACGATCGGCAACCTCACGGCCTTTCTCGCATACATAATGCAGATCTTGATGTCGGTGATGATGGCAGTGATGATGTCGTTGATGATCCCTCGGGCGGAGGCGAGCGCCGAGCGGATCCAAGAGGTTATGGATACTCGCTCTTCCGTTGTCGACCCGATCAATCCGAAGGTGCCTTTGCAGAGAGTCGGCCGAGTTGAATTCAGAAATGTCGAATTCCGCTATCCGGGGGCTGAGCAAGCGATTCTGACAGACGTCACTTTCACGGCCGAACCTGGTCAGGTGACGGCGATCGTTGGAAGTACCGGAAGTGGCAAAAGCACCTTGCTCAATCTGATTCCACGCTTTATAGATGCAACGAGTGGGGCCGTGTTTATTGATGGCGTGGACGTAAGAGAGCAATCTCTAGAAGAGGTCTGGTCCGGCATCGGACTAGTTCCGCAGAGGGCCTATCTCTTTGGCGGGACGATTGCTGAGAACCTCCGCTATGGAGATCCAACGGCCAGCGAAGACGTAATGTGGCGAGCCCTTGAGATCGCCCAAGCACGTGATTTTGTTGAAGAGATTCCTGAAAATCTAGCCGCACAAGTGTCTCAGGGCGGCACCAATCTCTCTGGCGGTCAGCGCCAACGCCTCTCGATCGCAAGAGCGATCGTCAAAAACCCGCGCATATACCTACTTGACGATAGTTTCTCCGCCCTCGACTACGCGACTGACTCCAAACTCCGATCGGCACTTTCGAGAGAAGCAGCTGATGCGACCTTGATCGTGATTGCACAACGGGTGAGCACGATCCTCAGTGCCGATCTGATTATTGTTTTGGAGAACGGCAAAATTGTTGGTTCTGGCACGCACCACGCATTGATGAGTGACTGCACTACCTATCGCGAGATCGTGCTTTCGCAACTCAGTCCTGAGGAAGCCGCATGAGCGACAAACCAGCCGCGCCTGCTCGCGGCCCAGGCGGAGGACCTCATGGCGGTATGTTCGGCCCGCCGCCGGCTAAATCTAAAGATTTTCGAGGCTCGCTGCGACGTCTCCTTGGTCAATTGCGGCCAGAGCGCAGACTGCTAATGATGGTGGTTTCGTTGACATCGATCAGCGTCATTCTTGGCGCTTTCGGCCCTAAAATTCTTGGTAAGGCCACGAACTATGTCTTCTACGGCTTTCTCGGTAGAACGATTCCCACTGGAATATCTAAAGAGCAAGCCCTTGCTGGTCTTCGAGCCCGCGGCGAACTGAGACTGGCTGACATGCTCCAGAAGAGCCCGGTTATTCCAGGCCGCGGAGTTGATTTTGGCTCGGTGGCACACCTTCTCCTGCTTGCTATCGGGCTCTTTGCGATCGGCTCATTCTTTATGTGGTGGCAAGGCTATTTGATGGCCGGAGTTACGCAGCGCACGGTTTATCGGCTTCGCCGACAGGCAGAAGAGAAACTCGGCCGTCTACCGCTACGTTACTTTGACAGTCAGTCTCGTGGCGATCTGCTCAGCCGAGTCACGAACGACATCGACAACATTGCAAACTCGCTCCAGCAAGGGCTCTCTCAGATCCTCAACTCCATGCTGACGATTATTTCGGTGCTTGCGATGATGATCTGGATTAGTCCGATCTTGGCTCTGGTTTCGCTCATTGCAATACCAATGAGCATGTTTGTCACGATCAAGATTGCCAAACGATCGCAGAGCCAGTTCATTGCCCAGTGGGATTGGACCGGGAAGCTCAATGGGCATGTCGAAGAGATGCATACCGGTCATGCCCTTGTAAAAGTCTTTGGCCGACGGACTCGGGCGATTGAGGATTTTGTAACACTAAATGATCGACTCTACGAGTCCAGTTTCAAAGCACAGTTCGTCTCGGGAACTATTCAACCCACCACGATGCTTATTTCTAATCTAATGTATGTCGCTATCTCTGTTCTAGGCGGTTACAAAGTCGCTACCGGCACGATGACACTTGGCGATGTACAAGCCTTCATCCAATATTCTCGCCAATTCAGTTTTCCACTTTCGCAAATGGCTGGTCTGATGAATCTCGTTCAATCAGGTGTCGCTTCGGCTGAGCGAGTTTTCGAATTGCTCGACGCGATTGAAGAGGAGCCGGATGCCGCGAATCCACGCAGTATTGGTAGGGCCAAAGGGGAGATTCGCTTTGAAAACGTATTATTCAGGTATTCCCCCGAGGTGCCGCTGATCGAGGATTTCTCCTTAGTCGTACAACCGGGTGAAACCGTGGCGATCGTCGGACCTACTGGTGCAGGAAAGACCACTCTGGTCAACCTGATCATGCGCTTTTACGAGATCAACGAAGGTCGCATCACCCTAGACGGCATCGATATCAGAGAATTGAGCAGAGATGATCTCCGCAGACAATTCGGAATGGTTCTGCAAGACACGTGGCTTTTCACCGGAACGATGAATGAGAACATTGCTTACGGAAGCCTGGATCCGACGCATGAAAAAGTGGTCGCAGCTGCCCAAGCAGCAAATATCGACCACTTACTGGGGGCACTACCTCTCGGCTACGAAACCGTGCTCACAGATGAGAACGCCACGGTCTCAAACGGCGAACGTCAATTGATCACAATCGCCCGCGCATTCATGGCCGACCCAGCAGTGCTCATCCTCGATGAGGCAACTAGTTCAGTCGATACTAGGACGGAAGTTCTAGTGCAACACGCGATGGCGGTACTACGGCAAGGGCGTACGAGTTTCGTGATCGCCCACCGTCTTTCGACCATACGCGATGCTGACACAATATTGGTGATGGACAAAGGTCGCCTTGTCGAGCACGGCACCCATGACGAACTAATGGCTAAAACTGGCTTCTACCGTGAACTCTATGAGAGCCAATTTACCTCGCCACTTTCAGGTGCGGACTAAACCTGATTCTTCCTACTCCTCTTCGTACTCATACTCTTGACGACGGAGCGTTCTCTCGAGGACCTGTGTGGAACGCAAGATGATGACGATGACCAGGCCAAAAGCAACTCCGACGATTTGAAAGCCAAGACCAACGGCGACCCCCATTGCGGCAGTGGCAAATACGGTTGCTGCCGTCGTCACTCCCTGGACACCATGGCGCTTCGAGTTGAAGATCAGTCCGGCACCAAGAAAACCGATCCCGGTGATAACCGCATGAAGAGCCCGGGTCGGATCTCCATATCTGGCGTTGACATCCATGACTGCACCGATCGAGACGATAGTCGCCGCGGAAGCCCCGATCAGAGCCATCGTACGGGGACCGGCTGCCTTGCCTGCTCGGTCTCGTTCCCATCCAATGATCGAGCCGAGAACGGCGGCAATCACTCCGTCGATGATGACGGTCAACTGTGCCCAAACATCGATGGAGTGAAGATTTAGCATCTGTCGAATATAGACCCGAACCTGCTTCATATTCAGGTCAAGTGTGGAAAGTTCGCATTTTCCTGGCAGGCTAGCGCCATGCCCGTGCCAGCGACATCCGCGATTTCAGTTTCAGGATTGACCAAAAAATATGGTGATCGAGTCGTGGTTGATCATCTGACATTCAGTGTCCCGCAGGGGAGTGTCTGCGGTTTCGTTGGGCCGAATGGTGCGGGGAAGACCACGACGATTCGGATGTTGCTCGGACTCATTTCCACCACCGACGGTCATGGCGAAGTCCTTGGTAAGCCGTTGACGCATCCAGAGAAATACCTTTCGCGTGTTGGCGCCATGATAGAAGGCCCGGCCTTCTATCCATATCTGTCTGGTCGAGAAAATTTAAAGGTACTAGCGACTCTCGGTGGTTTCTCTCACTCGCGGATCGATGAATTACTAGATCGAGTCGACCTTCTAGATCGCGGCAGTTCGAAGTTCAAGTCTTATTCTCTCGGCATGAAGCAGCGCTTAGGCATCGCGGCTGCACTCTTGCCCCAACCAGAGTTATTGATTCTTGACGAACCTACAAACGGACTTGACCCTTCGGGAATCCACGAAATTCGGACGCTATTGCGTGCCCTAGCTGATGATGGGATCACTGTTTTCGTGTCTAGTCACCTATTGATCGAACTTGAACAGATCAGCGATCACTTAGTGATTCTTAACGAAGGGAAATTGCTGTTCGCCGGTGAGACCAATCATTTGCTCGAGGCTCAGTTGGCTTCGATCGTCGCTCGAACCGAACGCGAAGCGGATTTGACGAGGTTGGCCGCTTTGGTAGGGGCGCTCGGCCATGACTGCCATATCGAGGGCCAGACGCTGCACGTCTTCGCTCCAGTGGATTGGGCCGCTGAACTCAATCGAGTTGCTTTCAATGCTGGGATTGTCCTGGCCGGTTTATCGACCAGCCGACCTTCTCTCGAGGATACTTTCTTTGAAATGATCGGTGGTGCCGCGTGATCCGCGTCTTCCGTTCTGAATGGCGAAGAATTCGTCGGCCCACGCTTTTCATTGGAACCTTGGTCTCGATCATGCTGGTCTCTGCTCTCTCGTCCTCCATCTTCTTCATAGTGATGGACCAGCCACGGCGTGGCAATGAAGTTCGAGTCACCAAAGCCATGTTCGAACAAGCCAGCGGATTGACTCTGGGCTTTGGGAATGCGGGTTCACTCTTGGGTGTGGTGGCGCTCTGCGTCTTTGCTGCCCAGATGGCGCAGGAATACAGCCTGGGAACCATGCGCAATCTCTTGGTGAGACAGCCCCGCCGAATAACCTTGCTCGTCGGTAAGTATCTTTCGATGGCGAGTTTTGCCGCCTTGATCGTGGTGGTTTCCGCGGTTGTCTCAGTGGCCACTTCATATATCGGCGCAAATGCCAAACACGTGGACACCGCCCTCTGGAGCACCTCGGCCGCCTACCACTCCTTGGCGCTCACTTTTATCAATGTGCTGATTGCGACCCTGGGTTATGGCACGATCGGTATTTTCCTTGGCATACTTCTGCGCTCTCCGATCTCTTCGATTTCAATCGGATTGGCCTGGCTTCTCGTCGTCGAAGGCATCATGGCTGCAGTCGTGTCGAGCACACGGGAGTGGCTGCCCGGGCAGTTGCTCAGCATCATCGCCGCCGGTGGTGATTCACTGGTGAGTTACTCAAGAGCTCTCACTACGGCCCTGGTTTTTCTGGCTTTCGCCCTCGTTGCCAGCGGTTCTCTCTTCAAACGTCGCGATGTCTCCGCTTAGATTCTTAAAGGAACCTGCGAATCCCAAAACACGGAGAAGAAAAGAGTGATTTGGGGGATTTACCCCGATAACCTCAACATCATGTCCCGTCGTACCCTCGCGATTGCGCTCTGCGCCGCTCTCCTGCTTGGCTCCTCACCCGCAGTCGCTAAGACGCGTAAGCCCACTCTGGCGGAGATTGCAAACGCAAAAGCAGCTGAGCAGGTTAAGGCGAAGGTTGCGGCCGCCGCGAAGGCAAAACTGGACGCTGCCCAGGCTCGCCTCCGCGTCCTGGCGCAGCAGGCAGCCGAGGCGAGGGCTGCCTACAACCGTTCGGCTGCCGAACTGGCAAATGCGACTCGGGTTGCCCAGCAGAAGGCAGCCAATGCGGTTCTGGCAGCCAATGAGGTAAGCCAGACGCATGATGAAATTGGTCGAATCGCTGTTGGTGCCTACAAAATGGGCGGCGGCTTCACCAACCTCGATGCGGTGTTGCATGCCGAAGGGCCACAAGATCTCGTTGATCGTCTCTCGCAACTGAATGTGATATCCACGGGCAATGCAACGGTCCTCCATCGCTACCAGGCGGCTAGTGCCGCAGCTAAAACAGCGAAGCAGGCGGCAGACGCTGCGCGGGCCGCCCAAGCAAGTGCAACGAATAAGGTCGCGGCGGCCAAGAAAGTGGCCGAAGCCATCAAGACAAGCCAACAACAAGAAGTCGATTCGCTAATGGCGCTTCAAAACCAACTGATGTCGGAGTTGGCGAAGGCGCACAATGTGACCGTCACCTTGGAGCAGCAGCGCCAGTTGGCGATCCTGGAAGAGCAACGGGCAAATACCGCAGCGAGAACGTCCGGTCAGGCGAAGATCTGGCGTGATCGCGGATTTACCGGGCGGCAGACCATTCGCACTACCGCAGCCCAGCGTCTAGTCGCACTCAACTTTGCGATGCAGGAAGTGAATGCGGGCAAGCCCTATGTCTGGGGGGCTCAGGGGCCGAGATCATACGATTGCTCTGGTCTGGTCTACGCCGCATACAAGGCAGCAGGACTCACTTCACCCTCGTGGTCGAGATTGAATGCGGCACTTTACTTCGTCGCCACCCAACGGGTGCCACTTGCTGATCTGCAGCCTGGCGATTTGGTTTTCTGGTCCTACAACGGCACGGTTTCATCAATCCACCACATCGCTATCTACGCTGGCAACAATATGGTCTGGGAGGCCAGAGGCACCAAGACAGGGTTGAAATTCTCAAACATGTACTACACCGATGGCCTCATGCCTTCTGGCGGACGTGTATAGCGCGGGCAGGCCAATAATTGTTGCTACCGCGCTCTTTCTTGTCGTTGGCTGTTCTTCGGAGTCGACCAAACCCAAATCCATAGCCACCCCGATTCGATCACAGGTCGAAGTGCTGAGTCGCTTGCCAGATACTGCGCCAATTCCAAGCGCGCGGGCAATCGCTAATGCGCTCTCACCCTTCATTCACTCCTCGGCGCTTGGGGATCACGTGGGAGTGGCGGTTGCCGATGTGCGCAGCGGCAGGATCATCTATGAGAGTTCATCAATCGCCTCCGCCGATCAATTCATTCCAGCGTCGGCAATCAAACTATTTACGGTCACCGCAGTTCTGCTAAAAAACAGACCAGAAGAAATGGTCCGGTTCAAGGGGAAGAATCTCTCGCTCAGTAATTTGGTGGAAATCACTCTCACAGAAAGCGATAACAGTGGGGCTAACTTACTTTCAACATTGGTCCCTGGATCACTGTCGAAAGAGATTTCTGACGCTCTCCCAACGCTGAATTTAAGTAGGACGACTTTGGCCGATGCCTCTGGACTCTCGCGAACAGATCGAACGACACCGGCAACGCTGGCTCACTTACTCGTCGTCATCGCTGATCCCAAGTATCCGCAACTTTCGCCGATCCTGTCCGGTCTTCCAATATCTGGGCTAAGCGGAACCCTTGAATCGCGGGTCCTTGCCGCGCGTGGCCAGGTCAGAGCCAAAACCGGCACTCTTACCGGCGTCGATGTCCTGGCTGGGTACGTCGTAGATAAAGCCAAGCGTGCCTTGGCTTTTGTGATCATGGCCGATCATGTTCCTAAGACTGAGCGTGGTCGCAGGATGATCGACAAGATCGCGGTCTCGCTGCTCAACCTCTCCTGACTATCTCACCAGGCAGGCCAATGCCTAGGCTGTTGGCGTGATTGAACGAGGGTCGATGGCGGTCGTGCGCCATGCCGTACGTGGAGATCTCCATGAGTTGGCCGCAGGTGACAAGATTCTGGTGGCCTGCTCAGGTGGCGCCGATTCGCTCGCTCTTGCGTTCGCGTTGGCGAAAGAATCCCCGCCAAAGGCGATCTCTCTCTCTGCTATCACCATTGACCATGGGTTACAGGCCGGGTCGTCGGATCGCGCAGAGTCGACTGCTCGATGGTTGCGCGAACTGGGCTGCACTGAGGTTTCAGTGGTCAAAGTTGAAGTCGGAACCGAAGGCGGGTTGGAGGCTGCCGCCCGCGATGCTCGGTATGCGGCGCTCCTCCAGGAGGCGAGCCGAACCGGAGCAACGGCTATCTACTTGGGGCATTCGATGGACGACCAGGCCGAGAGCGTCCTTCTCGGCCTGGGGCGAGGATCGGGCCCGCGATCGATCGCCGGGATGGAGAGGATCAACGGCATCTATCGTCGCCCACTCCTTGGGTTACGACGTGCCCAACTACGAGAGGCATGCATCGAAGTTGCTGCTCCAATCTGGGATGACCCACATAATGAAGATGCGCGGTTCGCCAGAGTCAGAGTTCGCAAACTGATCCCTGCCCTCGACCAGGCACTCGGGGGCGGAGTCGTAGAGGCCTTGGCCAGGACGGCTGAGTTGTTGCGCGATGATCTAGCTGCCCTCGATGCACTGACCGCGCCGTATACAGACCAGACTGAGGCGGAGGCGGTGGAATTAGCCCAACTTCCCACGGCCCTCCGCAGGAGGGCGCTGAGAGCGATGGCACTTCGGGCCGGTGTCCCGGCCGGCGCGCTCAACTTCGATCACCTAACCAGAATGGAGACCCTGATCACCGCCTGGAAAGGGCAAGGCGGGGTCTTTCTCCCCGGCGATCTGACCTTCACGCGAAAGTCGGGCAGACTGTCGTTTTCAAGTACGAGAAAGGTCGCGCGTGGAAGCCGCTGATTTAGGCAGTGAAATTGCCGAGGTGCTCATTTCAAAAGAGCAGATCTCGGGCCGACTTGCCGAGTTGGCAGCCGATGTCACCCGCGATTACGACGGGCGTGACCTGGTTCTAGTTGGAATTCTCAAGGGGGCGGTCATGGTCGTTGCCGACTTTGCCCGAGCCCTGCCCCGACACGTATCCATGGATTGGATGGCGGTCTCCTCATATGGCAAGGGAACCAGATCGAGCGGAGTGGTTCGGATCCTGAAAGATCTCGATCAGGACATAACAGGGCGCCATGTACTCATAGTTGAAGACATCGTGGATTCTGGCTTGACGCTTTCCTGGCTGGTAGCGAACTTGCGCTCGCGCGGTGCAGCCAGCGTCGAGGTTCTAGTTCTGCTCCGCAAACCAGCAGCTGCGCAGGTCGACGTAGGCGTCAAGTATGTAGGATTCGACATCCCAAATGCGTTTGTCGTTGGTTACGGCTTAGATTATGACGAGCGCTACCGAAATCTGCCGGTTGTGGCCACGCTTGCTCCACACGTTTACTCCTGAAGATTGAGAGCTATGAAAGCCAAACAAGTTATCCGCGGTCCTTTTTTTTGGATTGGCCTAGCGGTACTGGGATTCGTCCTCTTCAGTCAATTCGCCTCCACCGCCGGTACCTTCAAGAAGGTTGACACCGCCACTGTCATTGCCGCCATCACCGATAACAAGGTCGAATCAGCGCTCTTGATCGATCGTGATCAACGAATTCAAGTGACGCTAAAGAAAGGTGTGACAATCGATGGCTCCAACCGGATCCAGGCCAGTTACATCATCCGGGAAGAGGCTCAACTCACCGACTTACTCATAGCTCACCAGCCGCCGAGTCTCTGGGACGTCAAGGTTCCTTCGCAGTCAGGTTTCGTCTCATTCCTCTTGACCATTGCCCCCATCGTTGTCATCAGCATTATTTTTCTCTTCTTCATGAATCAGATGCAGGGTGGCGGTGGCCGCGTTATGCAGTTTGGTCGCTCCCGTGCCAAGTTGCAGTCGAAGGAAACCCCCAAGACAACCTTCGCAGACGTTGCCGGCGTTGACGAAGCGGTCGAAGAGTTACAGGAAATCAAAGACTTTCTGGCTGCTCCGGAGAAGTTCCAAACGATCGGTGCCAAGATTCCTAAGGGTGTTCTTCTCTACGGGCCGCCTGGAACAGGTAAGACCTTGCTGGCGCGCGCGGTCGCAGGCGAGGCAAATGTTCCGTTCTACTCGATCTCTGGCTCTGACTTCGTTGAAATGTTCGTGGGTGTCGGTGCCGCTCGAGTTAGAGATCTTTTCGCGCAGGCTAAGCAGAATGCGCCGGCCATCGTTTTCGTCGACGAAATCGATGCTGTTGGTCGTCACCGTGGCGCTGGAATGGGCGGTGGCCACGACGAGCGCGAGCAGACCCTCAACCAGTTGCTAGTCGAGATGGATGGGTTCGAGGCAAATGGCTCGGTCATCCTCATCGCCGCAACCAACCGACCGGATATTTTGGATCCTGCGCTTCTCCGCCCTGGTCGCTTCGACCGTCAGATCGCAGTCGAACGGCCTGATTTGAAAGGTCGCCAGCAGATCTTGGAAGTTCATGCCAAGGGTAAACCGCTTGAGAATGGGATTGATCTACTCGCCGTTGCTCGGCGCACGCCAGGATTCACTGGCGCAGACCTGGCCAATGTGCTCAATGAAGCTGCACTTTTGACCGCACGCAACGACCGGAAGCTGATCGATACTGCCTCTCTCGACGAGGCCATTGACCGAGTCATTGCGGGCCCGCAGAAACGGAGTCGGGTGATGAGTGATCACGAGAAGAAGGTGACGGCCTATCACGAAGGTGGTCATGCGCTGGTAGCTCATACGATGCCCAATACCGATCCAGTGCATAAGGTTACGATTCTGCCGCGCGGACGGGCCCTTGGTTACACGATGGTGCTACCAGATGAGGATCGTTACTCGACGACAAGAAATGAAATGCTCGACCAATTGGCGTATGCACTTGGCGGTAGGGCGGCAGAGGAGATGGTCTTCCACGATCCCACTACTGGTGCCTCGAATGATATTGAGAAGGCCACGACTCTCGCCCGGGCAATGGTGACTCAATATGGAATGACCGAACGATTAGGCGCCGTCAAACTTGGAACAGGTAATGCAGAGCCATTCTTGGGCCGCGACTACGGTCATGAGCGCGATTACTCAGATGATGTGGCGGCCAGCATCGATCAAGAAGTTCGTCGGCTCATCGATCAGGCTCATCAAGAGGCCTGGGATGTGCTGGTCGATTATCGTGACGTGCTTGACTCACTCGTGAATGCGCTCCTTGAGCGAGAGACGCTAGACAAGGGGGAGATTGCCGAAATCTTTGCGTCGGTGACGAAGCGTCCTCCGCGCGCGGCTTGGACTGGTTCGGTCAATCGCGTGCCATCAAACCGGCCCGCAATCGATATGCCGAAGCCTAAGAGTGAAGCCTAAAATGTCAGAGATATCGCCGGTCTCCATTGGTGGTGACGGTCGGGCAAAAAACCAATTCGACGGAGAGCGCGCGGAGCATGCCATCCGTGAGTTGCTCTTAGCCCTTGGCGAGGATCCAGAGCGCGATGGTCTCCGAGATACCCCAGCGCGAGTTGCCAGAGCGCTTAGAGAAACCTATGCAGGGCTCTGGCAATCGCCCGAGGACGTTCTGACAACGACTTTCGATCTTGGCCACCACGAGTTGGTGATGGTTCGCGACATAGAGGTCTATTCGCAATGCGAGCACCACCTCGTGCCGTTTCATGGCGTGGCACACGTTGGCTATATACCTGGACCAAGCGGACGGATCACTGGGATTTCGAAGTTGGCGCGACTGGTCGACGTTTATGCCCTCCGCCCTCAGGTTCAAGAGCGATTAACCACGCAGATTGCAGATGCTCTAGTGGAGATACTCGAGCCACTTGGTGCGATTGTGATTATCGATTGCGAACACTTGTGTATGTCGATGCGCGGGGTTCGCAAGCCGACCGCTCGCACTGTGACTAGCGCTGTGCGGGGTCAGTTGCGCGACCCTGCGACCAGGGCCGAGGCAATGGATCTAGCTCTAGGGCGTTCTCGCTAGATAGCGTAAGTTCTGCACATGAGCGCTACGCGCATTCTTGGTCTGCCAGATCAACTAAGCCAACTCCGTCGCACATTGGTGATGGGAATCATCAACGTAACAGCCGATTCCTTCTCTGATGGTGGCAAGCATCTCGATTTGGACGACGCTCTGAGAAGAGCGCGCACGATGATGGTTGAGGGCGTCGATATTATTGACGTCGGTGGCGAGTCGACACGCCCTGGTGCCGAACGTATCTCCGAACAGATAGAACGGGACCGAGTGATCCCGTTGCTTCGAGAACTGGTAGAACTTGGCGCGATCGTAAGCGTTGATACGATGCGAGCCAGCATTGCCGAAGAAGCGATTAGCGCAGGCGCTCTACTCATAAACGACGTGAGTGGCGGGCTTGCTGATCCTGTTATGGGCGAAGTCATTGCGGCCGCGCGAGTTCCGTATGTCGCGATGCATTGGCGAGGCCACGCGGATCGAATGCAATCTGTCGCGACCTATAAGCACGTGGCACATGAAGTTCGCGATGAGCTGGCAGCCCGAATCGATGGTCTCCTAATGCAAGGCGTGGAGTTGGAGCAGATAATCGTTGATCCAGGTATTGGTTTTGCTAAAACGCCTACGCACAACTGGGAATTGCTTCATAATTTCAAAGCCCTTAAAGATTTAGATCGCCCCATTCTCATTGGTGCGTCACGGAAGCGTTTTATCGGTGAACTTCTGGCCGCTGACGGGGTCGATCGCCCGCTAGATGAGCGTGACGAAGCGACGGTTGCGCTCACCGTGCTGGCAGCGCAGGCTGGTGCCTGGTGTGTGCGCGTGCATGAAGTACGTGGCAATCGGGATGCGGTCGAGGTAGTGGATGCTTGGCAGCAGAAATGATGAGCAAGAACGATCGAATCGACCTGATCGGCATCCGAGGTTTCGGATTTCATGGTGTTTTCGAGGAAGAACGAAGTACTGGCCAAGAGTTCGTGGTGGACCTCTCCATCTTTTGCGATCTACGCCAAGCAGGTCGTAGTGATGATTTAGCCTCCACAATCCACTACGGCGAATTAGCGACGAGTGTGCACCGACTCATCGAAGGGGACCCCGTAAATTTGATTGAGGCATTGGCAGAACGAATAGCCGATGACGTCCTCAGTCACCAACTCGTCGAGCGGGTGATTGTCACCGTCCACAAACCGTCAGCACCAATCACAGTTCCCTTCGAAGATGTGGCAGTGACCATAGTGCGTGAGCGCGAGTGAGATGCGAGCGCACCGAATAGTCTTGGCCCTTGGATCCAATCTGGGTGATTCTGAGGCGATATTCGCCGGTGCGATTGAGGAAGTTGCCGGGTTCCTCACTCTTATCAGAACCTCTTCGTACTATCGGAGCGTTCCCGTTGGCGGTCCTCCCCAACCCGACTACTTGAATGCCGTTCTCATAGGCGAGACCGAACTAGCTCAGGAAGAGTTGCTTGCTCGGTTGCAGGCGATCGAGGCGCATCATGGCCGGTTGCGTACGGAACGTTGGGGTGCCCGAACTCTTGACCTAGACCTGATCGATTTCGATTCGAAGCCCTGGCATTCGGAGAGATTGACCCTTCCTCATCCGAGAGCGCATGAACGCGCCTTCGTTCTTCTCCCATGGGTCGAAGTCGATCCTGAAGCGGTCCTGGTTGGATACGGTCCCGTAAATTCGTTGCTCGCAACGGTGGACTCGAGCGGTGTGGCGCGCAAATGAAGCGGACTCAGCCGGCAATGCTGGCCGCCCTCTTTTTTGGTGGCGGGGCGATCAGTTACTTCTTGCTCCATCTGCTTTTTCGCAGTGGCCGTGCTCTACCGCGCTTGCCATGGACGAGTGCGCCCCTGCTGCTATTTCTGGCCACGTCATTATTTCTCACGGCCTTCAATGTAAATCGGCGGTTTGAGGAGCGGCGCAAGAGCGAGGAGAAGAAGACGCTGATCCAACACAGACCGATTGAGCCAGTCCTCTTGGCGCGAATGGTGCTTCTGGCTAAATCCACTGCCCATGGTGGGGCTCTCCTTAGCGGTATTTATGCTGGGGTGTGCCTCACCTTTCTTATTGATCTCCCACATTCTGGCCTGATTTGGAATCCAATACTCGATACGATTTCTGCGCTCTTGGTAGCGGTTGGTGGATATGTTCTGGAGCGCGTACTGACTATCAAGGATGACGGCAAAGTTACCTAGCGATCACTGTCTCCGCTTAAAAATGGCCAGGATGCCAAGAGCATCGGTAGATCGGCGACGGCTAAGCCGACCAGAGTGGGCTCAAGGGCCGCCAGATTCCCGAACGATGCAGTGCGCAATCTAAGTCGGAGCGGTGACCGGCCGCCATTGGAGAACAGGGCAACTCCGCTGGAGCCAAGAGTGCCCTCGACATTTCTAAATATCTCACCCTCAGGCAGGCGTAGGACTTTTGGAGTTTTTTCGGCGATCGGTTGCCCACGCAACTCTCTGAGTTGTTCACTGGTTAGTTTGATGATCTTGATACTCAACTCCACCTCGTTGAGAAGTGAAGCAATCCGGGCTGGAATATCGCCAGTCACTTCGGATGTCGGTTCGAACAGGGATTGAAGAGCTGCGTAGGTCGCATATGGTTCAGCTGTTCGGATATCAAGTGAAAGACCCGAAGCGCGCGCGATAATCCCTGATGCGCCAGAGCCAAGCGCAATCACACGATCAAGAATGCCAATTGCTCGATACCTCTGTAACGAAGCAGCTAGGACTTCCCGCCACCGATCTGTATCTTGAGCCGCACTGCTCAGAACGTCTTCGATTTCTGATAATGCGTCCACACTGATATCTACCGCGACTCCCCCCACCTTAATTACTTGATGATGCATTCGAGCCCCGGTCATCTTCTCGAGTGTGTAGGCGATCTTCTCTCGCTGCACGTTCATCGCTTGACGGATCTGCCAACTGCTTGAATCTGGGACTGCGCTCAGGAAAGTGAGCGCGGACAGGATGCGGTCCATCTCGCAGATGAGCACGCGGATCCAGGACGCGCGTGTTGGCGCGATTAGCCCCAGAAGATCCTCGATTGCCAATGCATAGGCTAGCTCGCCGCCGCTCGGTCCGCTCCAATCATGGCGGCTAGCCAGCATCACGCCTTGGCGATAGTCGCGCTCTGCGAAAAGAGCCTCGACGCCGCGGTGCATGAAACCGATTTCGATTTGGGCGCTCGTTATGAACTCATCTTCAATTTCGCAATGGATGCGCAATCCGCCGTGCGAACTTGGGTGCGAGTAGCCGAGGTCGATGGGATGATCGCCCTCGGCGCGTGCCAAACCAAGCCCAAAGGTGCGTTTCATGGCGCTGATTCTTACACGCAATTGAAACTGACGGCCTTTCTCCAATACTATTTGACAGTCCGGTACCCGAAGGACTGGAACGCCAATGAGAGAGCAAGAGAGCGTGGACTCATCGTTCAATCCTGCGCGCCTGGAAATAGGTGTTGTAGGGGCGGGCCGTGTTGGTGCGCCACTTGGTGCGGCATTAGCCCGAGCAGGTCACGACGTCGTAGGTGTCAGTGCGATCAGCGAAGCCTCCAGAGCACGGGCCGCTCTCTTGCTGCCTGACGTTCCGATCCTCCCTGCCGACGAAGTGGTCCGTGGCGCAGAGCTCGTACTGCTCACCATCCCTGATGATGTCTTGCCTGGTTTTATCGAGGGCGCTGCGAAAGCTGGACTTTTTCAACCTGGGCAGATCGTGGTTCATACTGCTGGTCGTTTTGGCATCGCTGTATTGGAACCGGCGATCCGTCGCGGTGCATTGGCGCTGGCGATTCATCCCATAATGACTTTCACTGGCACGGCAATGGACATCGAGCGGATGCATGGCGCGGTCTTCGGGGTAACCGCACTGGATTCCATCTTGCCCATCGCGCAAGCGCTGGTTCTTGAAATAGGTGGCGAACCAACAGTCGTCGCAGAAGGTGACCGAATCGCCTATCACGCTGCGCTTGCGTGGAGCGCAAATTTTCTCAATGTCATAGTTGCCGAAGGTATGGATCAATTACGGGCGATCGGAGTCACGGAGCCAGCTCGAGCGCTGGCTCCTTTACTGAGTGCAGCACTCGACAACGTTCTTCGCAGTGGCGACCAAGCTCTGACCGGGCCGATCGCGCGCGGTGACGTGCAGACGGTGGCCGAGCACTTGCGGGTTATGAATGAACGATCACCGCAAATGCGTAACGCATATGATGTACTGGCCCAACTCACTGTGAGACGAGCAACTAAGGCAGGACTCTTGCGAGCGGCCGATGCCATCGAGATAGACAGACTCTTAGGCGGTGAGGATGAAGCGGGTTGAAAGTATTGCTGAACTCGATAATGCGCTCGGCAACCGCCTCGATTCATCGATTGCCTTTGTTCCTACGATGGGTGCTCTCCACCTTGGGCATGCGGCCCTCGTAGAGAGAGCCAGGGCGTTGGCGTCAACAACTGTTCTGAGCATTTTCGTCAACCCGCTCCAATTCGGTGATCCAAACGACTTCACCCGATATCCAAGAAATTTGGATGCGGATTCGAAGGTAGCGGAGCAATTTGGCGTCGATGTGCTCTGGACACCTACAGAGGAAGATATCTATCCACCCGGGGTTGAGATTGCCCACATATCGCCTGGCGAATTAGGTGACCAGTATGAGGGCGCCATTCGCCCAGGGCATTTCGCTGGTGTTCTCACCGTGGTATCGCGACTTTTCGATGTAGTGCGTCCAGATATTGCGATTTTTGGCGAGAAGGATCGTCAACAACTTGAATTGGTAAGAAGGATGGCGATTGGACAGGGTCGAGTTGAAATCATCGCAGTACCCATAGTCCGCGAAGCTGACGGGTTGGCTCTATCGAGCCGAAACCGATTTCTTACGCCTTCTGAACGGATGCTCGCCCTTGGCATTTCGCGTGCCATACACCGTGCGCAGCAAGCAGGTGGCGGAGGCGTCTTGGCCATCCTTGATGCCATCGAGGAGGAACTGAGCCCACTCGATATCGAATACGTTCATCTGGTCGATGCCAAGACTTGGGCACTGGTCGATGGAGACTTCTCTGGCGAAGCCATCCTGCTGATTGCGGCTAAAGTCGGTTCAGTTCACTTGATTGACAATGGGATCGTGAGAATCGGATGAGGCTTAAGACCGGAACTCCTGGCTGGACCGCTGAGGCTGATGTGGTCGTGGTGGGTTCCGGTGTTGCCGGATTGACGACGGCTCTGCAGGTGCGGGCCAAAGGACTCACGGTTCTACTCGTCACTAAGGCGCGGGTCGATGAAGGTTCGACAAAGTGGGCGCAAGGCGGTATCGCCGCCGCACTTGGACCTGGAGATACGCCGAAGGAACACGAAGAGGACACGCTGATCGCTGGAGCAGGTCTCTGCGACGTGGAGGCCGTCAAAGTTCTGGTGGCAGAGGGCCCAGAGGCGGTACGGAGGTTGATTGCTCGTGGTGCGGTCTTTGATCGCGAGGCAACAGGCGAAATCTCGCTGACCCGCGAAGGCGGACATCATCGAAATCGGATTCTCCACGCTGGTGGAGATGCAACCGGCGCCGAAGTATCACGGGCTCTGTTGGCCGCGGTGACCGAAGACTCAGGCATTGAAGTTGTTGAGCATGCACTCGTTCTTGACGCATTGAAGGATTCGAAAGGTCAAGTATGCGGAGTTACCCTGCATGTGATCGGAGCTGGTTCGCGAGGAGGTAGTGGTCGGGGATTGGGTCGCGCTGTCGTCCTCGCCACCGGTGGTCTTGGCCAGGTTTATGCCCAGACGACGAACCCAGCGGTTGCTACGGGCGACGGTGTCGGTGTCGCGCTTCGCGCCGGCGCTCGAGTGGCAGATCTGGAATTTGTTCAATTTCACCCAACCGTTATGTGGCTTGGACCGGCTGCCCGTGGCCAGCAGCCACTTATAAGTGAAGCGGTTCGCGGTGAAGGTGCCTTCCTCGTCGACGACTTGGGGGAGCGCTTCATGCGTGATGTCCATCCGCTGGCTGATTTGGCACCCCGCGACGTGGTGGCAAAAGCCATCATGCGGAAAATGCTCGATAGCCACCGACCTCACGTCTGGCTCGACGGGCGGGGCATTGATAACTGGCAGGAACGCTTTCCAACAATTTATGCCTCTTGCGCTTCCTATGGAGTCAATCCAAGTCGCGATCTGATCCCAGTTTCGCCAGCGGCTCATTATGCATCCGGTGGCGCACGCGTCGATCTTGATGGTCGTACCAGCGTTCCAGGGCTCTATGCCTGTGGCGAGACTGCCTGCACTGGCGTTCATGGTGCGAATCGCCTCGCCTCAAACTCTTTGCTGGAAGGATTGGTTTTCGCAGCGCGAATCGCCGATGATCTGGCCTTGAATCTGCCAGACCCTGGCGAGCCGGTTCGTGATCAATCGAGGGAAGTTCTTCTGATTCCATCGGTACGCGATCAGATTTCCGCGTCGATGACTCAAGGCGCCGGAGTATTGCGTACCGCAAAATCGCTTGGTAGCACTAGTAGTGATCTTCTGCGGCTCGGTGCGCAAGCCAGCAGCGAACCTTGTGTAGAGGCATGGGAGGCAACCAATCTCCACTTAGTTGCCAGCGCCCTTGTCGAAGCGGCAACTATCCGCGAGGAGACTCGAGGCTCGCACTGGCGGGAAGACTTTCCGCAGACATCGCCGGAGTGGCAGAAGCGTGTTCTCTTGGCACTCGACGGTGATGGCGGATTGACGCACTCCTTCGAGTTGGTAGCCGATGCATAAATCATTCCGCGATTCATTGGATGCGCAAGCGGCGGCTCTTGGCTTAGACGGGGACCGGATAATTCAGTTGGCTAAGGCAGCGCTGGATGAAGATCTCGGAGGAGGCGTAGATGCGACGAGCGTCGCGACTATCCAACCCGATCAAATTTCCGTCGCCAATTTTGTAAGCCGAGTTGATGGCGTTGTGGCTGGGGTAATCGTTGCCAAGGTGGTTGTTGCTATCGCTTGTGATGGGAATGTGGAGTTCGCCCAGGATCTTGCTGAGGGCTCACCGATAAGACGTGGCTCCCGCATCTTCTCCGCGCGAGGCCAATCGCAAGGCCTCTTGCTTGCCGAGCGGAGTGCATTGAATTTTCTCTGCCACTTGAGTGGGATTGCCACCTTGACTAGCCACTGGGTAGCCGCTGTCGAAGGGACCGGGACAGCAGTTCGCGACACGCGAAAGACTACGCCTGGCCTGAGAGATCTGGAGAAGTTCGCCGTGCGAATGGGCGGCGGCACCAATCACCGTTTCTCCCTTTCCGAGGCAGCCATGATCAAAGACAATCACGTGGTTGCGTCGGGTGGGATTCGTCAGGCTTTCAAAAATATCCGCGATAAATTTCCGGCGCTTCCGATTGAAGTTGAAGTTGACAGTCTCGAACAAATTGCAGAGGCGCTAGAAGTCGGGGCGGATCTCATCCTGCTCGACAATATGAGTATTGGAGAATGTCTTGAAGCCGTGCAGCTCGTTGCGGGTAGAGCGCGGCTTGAGGCATCTGGCGGCATCACCCTCGATACTGCGCGTGCTTACGCGCAGACGGGTGTCAATTATCTTGCGATCGGTGCGCTTACGCACTCGGCTCCAAACTTGGATATCGGCCTCGATTTGATGGTGGAGTAGCGATGTTACTTGCGATTGACGTTGGAAATACAAACACCGTGATCGGTCTGTTCGATGGGGTCGCCCTCGTTGATTCTTGGCGCGTAAAGACTGACTCTAGAGATACGGCTGACGAACTCTGGCTGCAGTACCGAGCCCTCGTTGGGTCTCAACCAGTTTCCGGTATCGCCGTCTGCGCTACCGTGCCATCGGTACAGCGTGAGATGCGCACGATGTTGAGTTCGTACTGGTCTGATCTACCTACGATCATTGTCGAGCCAGGTGTCAAAACTGGTGTTCCTCTCCTTGTCGATAACCCAAAGGAAATCGGCGCAGATCGAATCGTAAATACGCTCGCCGCTCATGCACTCTTTGGGAAAAACGGTCCGGTGATCGTGGTGGACTTCGGAACATCCACGAACCTGGATGTAGTTTCGGCCAAAGGTGAATTTCTTGGGGGTGCATTGGCCCCAGGCATTGAGATCTCGATTGATGCACTCGCTGCGCGGGCTGCTCAGCTACGCAAGGTGGAGTTGATCAGACCTCGTTCGGTCATTGGGAAGAACACGGTGGAGGCTCTTCAATCCGGTGCTATTTATGGTTTTGCCGGTCAAGTCGATGGTCTGGTACGTCGGATCACAGAGGAATTGGACGATGGCCCGGTCGTGGTCGTCGCAACCGGCGGTCTGGCGCCCCTAGTGATTGGGATCAGCGAGACGATCGAATTCCACGAGCCTGATCTGACCCTTATTGGGCTTCAGATGGTCTTTGCCAAGAACGCCTGACGGTAACCTCGTCCTCTATGAGCACCGATCTTGGGACGCCAGTCGACGATGATCTGCCTGAGCAATTGCGGATCCGCCGTGAGAAGCGCGCTAAATTGCTTGACGATGGCATGGAGCCGTATCCGGTTTCGGTTCCACGAACGATCTCTCTTTCGCAGTTGTGTACCAAGTTCAGTGATTTAGAAACCGATGTCGCCACGGGCGAGATCGAAAGCGTCGTTGGTCGAGTCATCTTCAAGAGAAACACGGGGAAACTGGCCTTTGCCACGGTACGCGAAGGCGCCGGTGCTGAACTTCAAATCATGCTTTCGCTGGACAAGGTCGGTCAGACCGAGTTGGACAATTGGAAGAGTCTGGTCGACATCGGCGATCTGGTAGGTGTCACTGGCGAGGTAATCACCTCAAAGCGTGGCGAACTTTCAGTCTTGGCCAATTCATGGCAGATGACTGCTAAGGCCCTGCGTCCTCTACCAGTCGAGCACAGACCGCTCTCCGAAGAGACACGCGTTCGGATGAGATACGTGGATCTGATAATGCGGCCCCAGGCGCGCGAGAACGCTCGAATGCGGCCAACGGTTATGCGGGCACTGCGCGAGTCATTCTTCAATCGCGACTTCATTGAAGTCGAAACGCCGATGCTCCAGGTTATGCATGGCGGAGCGAGCGCTCGACCATTTAAAACACACATAAATGCTTACGACATGGATCTTTATTTGCGAATTGCACCAGAGCTTTACTTGAAACGTTGCGTCGTGGGTGGGATCGAGCGAGTCTTCGAGATCAATCGCAACTTTCGCAACGAAGGTGCCGACTCCAGCCACTCGCCCGAGTTCGCGATGATCGAGGCGTATGAAGCATTTGGTGACTGGAATTCGATTGCGACAATTACTCAAGGTCTTATCCAAGAGGCCTGCCTTTCAGTATTCGGCTCGCTAACCGCGATTCGCGCTGATGGCACCGAGCGGAATTTTGGCGGTCAATGGCCGGAAATCTCGCTATTTGGCGCCATCTCCGAAGCACTTGGTGAAGCCGTAGACGGCTCGACATCACGAGAAGTTCTGCTCAAGCATGCATCGAAGATCGGTCTTGGCGTTGATCCGAAGTGGCTCACCGGAAGGCTGGCCGAAGAGATCTTTGAACACTTATGCAAAGACCAGTTGATCGAACCCACTTTCGTCCGCGGTTACCCAGTAGACACCTCGCCTCTTGTGCGTACGCATCGCAGCGAAGTTGGCGTGACGGAGAAGTGGGATCTCTACTTTGATGGATTCGAATTGGCAACCGGTTACTCCGAGTTGGTTGACCCAGTTATTCAGCGCGAGCGACTAACTGAACAGTCCATGCTTGCAGCTGGTGGCGACTTGGAGGCGATGCAGTTAGATGAAGACTTCCTGCGCGCTATGGAGTACGGAATGCCTCCGATGGGCGGAATGGGCATGGGGGTCGATCGGCTTCTGATGGCGCTGACTGGACTTGGGATCCGAGAGACAATCCTCTTTCCACTAGTGAAGCCCGAATAATGGAGATCAGGGCGGCCCGTACCTCTGATGTGCGAGGGATCAGGGCACTCGTCGATGAGTACTCCCTGCAGCGTCGGCTCCTGTCAAAGGAGACGGTGACCCTCTATGAGAATGTCCAGGAATTTGTGGTCGCCATCGAGGATGGAGAGGTGGTCGGCTGCGGGGCACTTCACGTCCTCTGGGAGGACCTGGCCGAAGTCCGTACGGTCGCGGTTCACGAGCGGTTGATAGGCCAGGGGATCGGACACGCGATCTTGGAGGCGATCGTGACACGAGCGCGCGAACTTGGGGTCAAACGCCTCTTCTGCCTAACTTTTGAGACCGAGTTCTTCGCCCGCCACGGATTCACGCAGATCCAAGGGTCCCCGGTCGAGCCCGAGGTCTACGCGCAACTCCTCCGCTCATATGACGAAGGTATCGCCGAATTCCTCGATCTGGAGAGCGTAAAACCCAACACCTTGGGCAATACCCGGATGATCCGCCACCTCTGACCTCCCCTTTTCTCCCCGAGCGGTGGCGTCGCTCATGCCGAGCGGTGGCTTCGCTCATGCCGAGCGGTGGCTTCGCTCACCTCCAGCGGTGGCTTCGCTCACCTCCAGCGGTGGCTTCGCTCACCTCCAGCGGTGGCTTCGCTCACGAGGGCGCGGGAAGCCTTCCGCCCCCTTGAGCGTTACGCTAATCGAGGATAGAAAAAAAGGGAGCATTGGAATGTTTGAGCGCTTTACCGATCGTGCCCGACGCGTAGTGGTTCTCGCCCAAGAAGAGGCGAGAATGCTCAACCACAACTACATCGGCACTGAGCACATCCTTCTTGGGTTGATCCATGAAGGCGAAGGCGTCGCGGCTAAGGCGCTCGAGTCGCTCAACATCTCTCTTGAAGCGGTCCGCTCGCAGGTCGAGGAGATAATTGGGCAAGGACAACAGGCTCCCAGCGGTCACATCCCATTTACGCCTCGCGCCAAGAAGGTACTTGAATTATCGCTTCGCGAGGCGCTCCAACTTGGACATAACTACATCGGCACTGAGCACATCTTGCTGGGTCTGATTCGTGAGGGCGAAGGCGTGGCCGCTCAGGTGCTGGTGAAACTCGGCGCAGATCTGAACCGGGTTCGCCAACAGGTGATTCAGTTGCTCTCTGGCTACCAAGGCAAGGAGAGTGCCGTATCCGGGGGGCCTGCTGAAGGAACTCCGTCGACCTCACTTGTGCTTGATCAATTCGGTCGCAATCTCACTCAAGCAGCGCGTGAGGGCAAACTTGATCCGGTGATAGGACGTGAAAAAGAGATTGAGCGCGTAATGCAGGTGCTCTCTCGCCGGACCAAGAACAACCCAGTCTTGATTGGTGAGCCTGGCGTTGGGAAGACCGCAATCGTTGAAGGATTGGCCCAGGCCATAGTCAAGAACGAAGTGCCTGAGACGCTGAAAGACAAGCAGATATACACACTTGATCTCGGCGCCCTAGTTGCGGGCAGTCGTTACCGAGGTGACTTCGAGGAACGCCTCAAGAAGGTACTGAAAGAGATCCGCACCCGTGGCGACATCGTTCTCTTCATCGATGAGATCCACACTCTCGTTGGCGCGGGTGCAGCTGAAGGTGCGATCGATGCCGCGAGCATTCTTAAGCCAATGCTTGCTCGTGGCGAACTTCAGACTATCGGCGCCACGACACTCGACGAATACCGTAAGCACTTGGAGAAGGATGCTGCGCTCGAGCGCCGTTTCCAGCCGATTCACGTTCAAGAGCCGTCAGTCGCGCACACGATTGAAATCTTGGCTGGACTTCGCGATCGTTACGAGAATCACCACCGAGTTTCAATCACGGATGCGGCGTTAGTTGCTGCGGCCACGATGGCAGATCGCTATGTTTCGGATCGCTTCTTGCCAGATAAGGCAATTGATCTGATCGACGAGGCCGGGGCCAGGCTCCGTATTCGTCGGATGACAGCACCGCCTGACCTGCGTGAACTCGATGATCGTGTTGCAGCGGTTCGCCGTGAGAAGGAATCGGCAATTGATAGCCAAGACTTTGAGAAGGCCGCGAGCTTGCGCGACAAAGAGAAGCAACTATTGGTTGAGAGAACAGAGCGCGAAAAGTCCTGGAAAGCCGGGGACATGGACATCGTCGCCGAAGTCAACGAAGAGTTGATTGCTGAAGTTCTCGCGACGGCAACTGGTATTCCGGTCTTCAAGTTGACCGAAGAAGAGACTTCGCGACTTCTGCGGATGGAGGCCGAGCTTCACAAACGCGTCATCGGCCAAGACCAGGCGATAAAGGCTCTTTCGCAGGCGATTCGTCGAACGCGTGCTGGCCTGAAGGATCCAAAACGTCCGGGTGGATCATTTATCTTTGCCGGGCCTTCGGGGGTTGGAAAGACCGAGCTTTCACGTGCACTTGCTGAGTTCCTCTTCGGTGACGAGGACTCCTTGATCCAACTGGATATGAGCGAATATTCAGAGAAGCACACGGTTTCAAGACTCTTCGGATCGCCCCCAGGATATGTCGGCTATGACGAGGGCGGTCAGCTCACTGAGAAAGTCAGAAGAAAACCTTTCTCGGTAGTTCTCTTCGACGAAGTTGAAAAAGCGCATCCAGATATTTTTAATTCGCTTCTTCAGGTACTTGAAGATGGACGCTTGACGGATTCACAAGGACGAGTCGTCGACTTCAAGAACACCGTAATCATCATGACGACGAACTTAGGTACTCGAGACATTTCAAAGGGTATAGATCTTGGATTCGCTTCCGGTTCGGATAAAGCGGGTACATATGATCGGATGAAGTCGAAAGTCACTGACGAATTGCGCAAACACTTCCGTCCTGAATTCCTAAACCGTATTGATGATATCGTCGTGTTCCATCAGTTGAGCGAGGACGAGATCGTCAAGATCGTTGATCTGATGCTTGCCAAGTTGGATGAACGTCTTCGCGACAAAGATATGGGTATCGAGTTAACGGTGGCGGCTAAGCAACTTCTTGCTACCCGTGGTTACGATCCGGTCCTTGGAGCCCGACCGCTCCGTCGCACAATCCAACGCGAAATTGAGGACCAGTTGTCGGAGAAGATTCTCTTTGGCGAAATCAAGCCTGGGGAATTGATTCTCGTCGATGTTGAGGGCGAAGGCGCAGAAACCGCCTTTACTTTCAGGGGCGAACCCAAGAGTGCCCTTCCTGATGTGCCGCCCTTAGTTCAAAGTGGTGACAGCGCCTGAGCGATCGCCTGCTTTAGGCGACCAACTTCGATAATCTCGACGCCGACCACGTGGGCGCCGCTGTCAGCGGGCACGATTGCGCGTTTGAAACCTAATCGTGCTGCCTCGTTGAGTCGCTGTTGAACCCCAGCGACTCGTCGCACTTCGCCAGCTAGACCGACTTCGCCGATCGCGATCAGATCAGGTGGAAGGGCTCTGTGCTCCGCGGCGGAAGCGACCGCCAACGCAAGAGCCAAGTCGACGGCTGGTTCGGTTAATTTCGCGCCGCCGACCGTCGCGACGTAGACGTCGCGTCCAGCAAGCGCCACGCCCGCGCGTAATTCGAGCACGGCAAGAGTCATGGCGCTGCGTGAACCATCGAGCCCACTCGTGACCCGTCTGGGGTTCGGGTAGCCGCCATCCCGCCCAGGCGCCTGTCCAACGAGTGCTTGGATTTCGGCCAGTAGCGCCCGTCGCCCCTCGAGAGTGACTGTGACGCAGGTGCCCGACACTGGTTCGGTATGTCGAGTTAGAAATAGCCCGGTTGGATCAGGAAGCCCAGTAATGCCTTCATCATTTAGATCGAAGCAGCCAACTTCGTCGGTGGCGCCAAATCGATTCTTGACCGCGCGCACTAGACGTAGCCGTGAGTGGCGCTCGCCTTCAAAATGGAGAACGACGTCAACTAGATGTTCAAGCATTCGAGGCCCCGCGATTGATCCATCCTTTGTTACATGGCCAACCAGAACGACGGCGATATTGCGGTCCTTGGCAATCCGGATGAGGGCATTAGCAACTTCGCGCACCTGCGTCACCCCGCCTGGTGAGCCGTCGCTGGCATCACTGGAAATGGTCTGAACGCTATCGACAATGAGAAGATCTGGTCTGACCGCATCAATGTGCGCAATAACCGCACCAAGATCGGTCTCGGCAGCAAGCCAGAGATTTGGATTTAGTGCATCGAGTCGCTCAGCGCGCAGGCGAACCTGAGCAGCAGATTCCTCGCCGGTCACGTAGAGAGTTGTGATCGACTCCTCGGCGCTCTTGGCTCCGACCGCTAGAAGGAGGGTGGATTTACCAACGCCGGGTTCTCCGGCCAGGAGTACAACGGCTCCTGGCACTAGACCGCCGCCAAGCACACGATCTAGTTCACCCACTCCAGTGGGCCTGGCCCGCGCGCTCTCAATGTCGATCTCGCCAATTGGGCGCGCGGGCGCCGAGACGCGACCGGCCTTTAATGAATTAGTTTTTGGCGCACCGACTTCTTCTACGCTGCCCCAAGCCTGGCACTCACCGCAACGGCCGACCCACTTAGTGGTTGTCCAGCCACACTCACTGCAGCGGAATGGATCCTTGCTCTGATTTTTAGGCGTGATTTTACTCATAGCCTAAAGATTATTTGCGCGCACCGACGCCGGGTGTACCGCGAATAGGGGCAGGTTACGCGCTCTGGCTGCCGCCTGCGCAGCCATCCGAGCATCGGCAAGGCCAGCCAACACTGCGTAGGCCCTCTCGCCCATTGTGGCAAGTAGTTCGACCTTATTGGACAGATAGACCGGCTCGGTTCCGATATGCGCTTCAGAGTTGCCAGTGCAGTACCAATCAAAGTCCGCGCCGCCAGGACCCCAGCCACGTCGATCGAATTCGCCCAGAACCGTTACTTCGATTGTCACACCATCCGGACGCGCGACGGTTTCGAATGATCGTCTAATCGGAAGTTGCCAGCAGACGTCTGGTTTCGTATCTACAAAGTGGACGCCTTCGCGATTTGCAAGGTGATGTAGGGCACAGCCCTCGCCACCGCTAAAGCCCGCTCGGTTCAAGAAGATGCAGGCGCCATCGACAACTCGAGTTTTTCGATCACCATCTTCATCCCGTTCGACGATATCCAGCTTTTTCTTTTTCTTCTTCGCTTGGCCCTCGTCAAAATATTGCCAAGTCTCAGGAGTGAGTAGGTCAACCCATTTGCGCACACGCTTTTCATCTGCTGCATCAGAGAAGTGGGCACCATGAGTGCAACAGCCATCGTCTGGACGGTCAGCAACGATCCCCTTACATCCAGAACCGTAGATGCACGTCCATGAAGATGTAAGCCACGTCAAGTCGCAACGCCAGGCTTCTTTCTCCGGGTGATCTGGGTCCGCAAACTCGACCCAGTCGCGCGCAAAATCGAGGGGCACTTCGTTCGGGCTCAATTTGATGTGCTCCTCTGGCTTCCCCTGGCTTTTAGAAGTCTTCTGAGACACGGGCCAACCTTATGGGTTCTTACGGCTATCGTCATCCTGTGCGCTTAGGGGTATTAGACGTCGGATCTAACACAATCCACCTGCTTGTAGTTGACGCACATCCTGGCGCGCGTCCGCTTCCGGCTACTAGCTACAAAGTCGGACTTCGTCTCGTTGAATATCTGGACGCGCGGGGTGCAATTAGCGACGAAGGTGAGCACCTTCTAATCGAGTCAATCGCAGGTGCTCTCGCACAAGCGAAGGCCAACGGGGTCGAAGACCTACTCGCCTTTGCGACATCGGCACTGCGTGAGGCCACAAACAGCGAAGCGATTCTTGCCCACGTCAGAGCAGCGACCGAGGTGGATCTTCAAGTCTTATCTGGCCACGAAGAGGCACGCTTCACGTTCTTGGCTGTACGTCGTTGGTTCGGGTGGTCCAGTGGACGGATACTCGTTCTCGACATTGGTGGTGGTTCGCTTGAAATTGCTTGTGGCAATGACGAAGAGCCAGATGTCGCCTACTCCCTTCCCCTTGGGGCTAACCGTCTAACCATTGAGCATCTGAGAGGTGACCCATTCGATGCCGGGCAGATCCGAGAATTAAAAAGACAGATTCGGATCGAAGTGGCTACGGTCGTGCCTGAAGTGCTAAGAGTTGGCGCGATCGATCATCCGGTGGCGACGAGCAAGACCTTTCGATCATTGGCTCGAATCTGTGGTGCCGAACCATCGACTTCAGGGCCTTTTGTCGCGCGATTGCTTAAACGCGAAGTGCTCAACGATTGGGTTCCGCGTTTAACGGCGATGACGCGATCTGAGCGTGGCCGACTCCCTGGAGTCTCGCCAGAGCGAGCAAATCAATTGGTGGCTGGTGCGTTAGTAGCGCAGAGTGCTATGGAGCTCCTGGACTTAGAGGTACTGGAAATCTGCCCTTGGGCGCTACGTGAAGGCATTATTTTGCGAAGACTCGACTGGATGGAAGGATAAATAGCGTGTTACGTGAACCGATTCTTGCCGCGAGTAGGAGTAGCCGCGTCAAAGAGATGATCACCAAGACTCC
>Ga0209514_10000750_pt1 | contig 63237 bp, 58 predicted proteins | sample Subgrocontami58m_FD_187452 | JGI IMG/M metagenome (GOLD analysis project Ga0209514, IMG submission 187452) | Subsurface groundwater microbial communities from S. Glens Falls, New York, USA - GMW37 contaminated, 5.8 m (SPAdes) (version 3) | ecosystem: Environmental > Aquatic > Deep subsurface >... | reverse complement strand
CCAGGCTCTGGGTCAGGGACACCGGGATGGGAATTCCGCCTCAGGAAACCGAACAGATTTTTCAAAAGTATCGCCAGGCTGCCAGCGCCAAGGAAGCGAAAGAGAAGGGGACAGGCTTAGGGCTGGTAATCTGCAAAATGATCGTAGAGGCGCACGGCGGCAAAATCCGGGTTGATAGCGAGGAAGGAAAGGGATCAACGTTTACAGTTACGCTGCCTTGCGGGCAGTAGGCCTGAGGCGGTAGGCATTAGGCAACAGGAAGAACATGTGACTTCCACCTCAAGCCTAATACGATTCCTTGTTGCCTTTTACCTTTTTACTTTTGCCTTTTTACTTTCCCCCGCTGACCAGCGTTTTCATCTCCTGCGAAGAGATTGCATCTTTAAGGGCCGCGAGGCTCCCTGAATCCCGAACCTCTACGGCCAGACGCTTTACCGCTCCAATGGCGGCCCTGGTAAAGGCGGAACCGTAACTGACTCGCGCCACTCCGAGGTCTTGCAGCTCGCGCACCCCGGGGCACTCCAGTCCGGCCAGAATACTTACCGGCGCTTTGATCTCGCGGGCCAGCCGGCCGATAGTCTCGCGGGCGGAGACGTGCAGGAAAAAGATGCAATCAGCCCCTGCCTCCGCGTAGAGGTTCCCCCGCCGGATCGCCTCATCCAAAACCCGTTTCGGATCATCGGCCAACACCAGGAATGCATCCACGCGGGCGTTAAGGAAGAATTCGCTGCCCAGCTCCCGCTTCGCTGTCATGACAGCCGCGATCTTCTCCAGTTGTTCGGTGATGTCCACCAAACGGCGGGGCTCATTCTTTCTGACCGCCGCGCCATCCTCCAGATTCATGCCCGCGCTGCCCACAGCCGCCAGCGCGCGCACCGTTGCGCCGATTTCTCTGGAATCTCCGTAACCTCTTTCCCCGTCCGCATTCACTGGGACGGCAACGGCCGCGGCAATTTGACCTGTGATCTCCACAGTGCGTTCCCGACTAATCACCTCCCCATCCGGATATCCCAGGACGGCGGCGATACCGCCGCTGGTGCCCTGGATGGCCCGAAAGCCAAGCTGTTCGAATAACAGAGCGCTCAGAACATCGTACGCCCCGGGCATCACGAGGATCTCCGGCGCACGGACCAGCTCCCGGAGCCTTCGACTCTTGGCATTGGCGGCGGCTAAAATCTCGCTCGACAGCGTACTCATCTGGGATTTCCTTTCTTTAGTGGAACCGCTCTGCGGCAGCCGCCGAAGCAGCTTTCACGCCTGGCACCGGGCAAAAGCCATTGGCCTCTATGCCAAAGACCGGATTGAACTTGCTGCGGAAGTTCTCCAGGGCGATGATCGCCGCCAGCTCCACCAGCTCTTCATCCGTAAAGTGCCGCTTAAGGCGATTGAAGAACCTATCCGTAACTCTTTTACCCGTGTAAGTCATCCGCTCCGCCAGTTCCAGCGCCAGCCGCTCGCGGGGAGAGAAGAGCGGATTCTTCCGGTAATCCCCCAGCACCCCCTCTACTTTTTCTGCTGATGCCCCATTTTGCATCGCACTGGATGCATTGATGTCAATTCAGAAAGGACACCCATTGATATTCGCTGTCTTGACGCACAACAGGTGGCGCAGCTCGCCGTCGATGAGTCCCGAGGCCAGGATCCCCTGGGCGAGGGCCTGGACTCCTTTCTGAATCGTCGGTCTCAGGGCGTACACCCGCGCGGTATTCGACACGAAACCGTAGCGCCTTTCCTGCTCCTCGAAAATGGCACGCACCTCCTCCGGTGCTTCGTCTTTTGTGACGCCTTTGATTCTCGCCATGATCTTTTCTCCTCCAGCGTATAAACAGGTTGGTTTTGAGTTTTAACTCTTTCCTTCAACTTCCCCGCTGCGTTGCAACTCTTCTAAAGCCATTTTGGCCGCCTCCTGCTCGGACTGTTTCTTGCTTTTCCCCTCTCCCCGGCCCAGGACCTTGCCGCTGATGATAATCTCAGTCGCAAAGCACTTCTCGTGATCCGGGCCGGTTTCAGCCACCAGGTTGTAGGTAGGCGGGGCGTGAAAGAGCATCTGGCTGATCTCTTGCAGGCGCGTTTTATAGTCCTGCTGACCCAATTTTTTTTCCTCGATATCCTGAGCGAAGTAGCGTTCGACCACGCGCCGGGCGGCTTCGTACCCACCGTCCCGGTAAATCCCTCCGAGAATGGCCTCAAATGCCCCAGCAAGAATGGAACCTTTTTCCCGGCCGCCGCTATGCTCCTCGCCCTTTCCCATACGGAGCAAACCACCCAGCTTGAGCTCCGCACCCTTCTCCGCCAACGCGGCAGAGTTGACCAGGGCGGCACGCATCTTGGAAAGATCCCCTTCGTTTTTTTCAGGAAAACGACGCATGAGGAGATCGCTGATGGCAAGATTCAACACCGCATCGCCCAGAAACTCCAGGGTTTCATTATGATCGCTCCCCTTTCCCCAGCCATAGGAGACATGGGTAAGACAACGCAAAAGAAGCGTTCTATCGGAAAATTCGTACCCGAGCTCCTTTTGCAAACGAGATAACTGTGATTCGTTGTCCACCACTCCCTTTAATAGCAATCAGCTTTCAGCGTTCAGCTAAGAGTTTTAAGCTGATAGCTGACAGCTTCCCCGCTGACCGCTTTTTCAACCCTTGATCCCTTTAACCAGCCATTCTCTAACCCGTCGATAGTAACTTCAATCTCATGGTTGACCTGACTCTCGTGAGCGTGAACTAGAACCGGGAGATAGTTCCGGGCATGGCCTCTATACGCTCCGCTCTCCCGGTCCATGGCCTGTTCCACCAGAACGGGGAGCCGGCGGCCGATGAAACGGAGAGAAAATTCCCTATTTTTCTTTGCCCCGAGCTCCCGCATCCTCCCAGCCCGTTCTTTTTTAATTCCGTTCGGCACCTGATCGGGCAGGTCCGCGGCCGCCGTCCCGGTCCGCACAGAGTAGGGAAAGACATGAAAATAAGTCAGCGGTAGAGAAGCAAAGAATTCTATCGAGCGGGAAAAATCGTCTTCGCTCTCGCCGGGAAATCCGACGATGATATCGCTTCCCAGCGCCGCATCCGGTAGGTTCTCTCGCGCCCTTGTAATGATCTCCCGATAGTAGGCCGTGTCATAGTTGCGCCGCATTCGTTTGAGGATCCTATCCTCCCCTGCCTGAGCGCAGACATGAAGATGAGGGCAGAGGATATCAGACTCGGCCAGGAGGTTAAGCAGGCGGTCCGGCAGTTCGCGCGGGTCCAGCGAGCTCAAGCGCACGCGCGGGATGAGTCGGCTCTCGGCAATTCTTTCTAACAGCGCGGTCAGATCCATCCTGGGACTGAGATCCTGCCCGTAGCCACCGAGATGAATGCCGGTCAGGACAACCTCGACAAAGCCCTGTTCTGAGAGTAAGCGGATTTGCCGAACGACCTCTTCGGGCGGGACGCTCCGGCTCAGCCCGCGCGCCGCAGGGATGATGCAGTAGGCGCAGGAATAGTTACAGCCTTCCTGAATCTTCAAGAATGCGCGAGTGTGATCGGGAAACTCCTTTGCGCCTAAGACTGAAACTCCGCGCTCCTGTTTTACTTTGCCGACGGATATTTTCGCCTCATGGCGCCGGCGATCCGACTGGTCGACGAATCCCAGCAGATCATCCAGACGGTTCAATCCCACGACAAAATCCACACCCGGCACCTGGGCCACCTGCCCGGGGCTGACCTGGGCATAACAGCCCGTGAGCAGGACCCGCGCCTCAGGACTCAAGCGCTTGGCGCGCCTTACAAGCCGGCGCGTTTCCCAGTCCGCCCGGTCCGTCACCGTGCAGGTATTGATAATATAAAAGTCTGCCCTCTCGTCAAAAGTCACCAGAGAGTGCCGTTCCTTTTTCAAGCGCGACAGAATCACCGCCGAGTCGTATTGATTGATCTTGCAGCCGAGAGTGGTTATGGCAACTCTCATAACATCACATTGCAAAGTGAAAATTGCAAAATGCAAAGGTCAAAATTTCCAGATTCCTGCCATTTTTCATTTTAAAATTTGCCTTTTGCCTTTTTACTTGATCGCCGTTTCGATCCATCCTCCGCCCAAAACCCGTTCTCCCCGGTAAAAGACCGCTGCCTGGCCGGGAGTAACGGAGGAAAAACTCTCTTCAAAACGGACCTCATATTTGCCGTCCCCTTTGGCGCGCACCAGACATGGAACCGACGGCGCGCGGTAGCGGAGCTGGACTTCGCCCGGGATCTCTTCTTTCTCCGGTGGCTCAATCCAGTTAACGGAATGAGTGACCAGTCCTTTACAGGCGAGGTCGTCTTTTTTCCCCACGACTACCCGCCGCTGATCCTCATCGATTTCAAGCACGTAAAGCGGCTGGGCGGCCGAAAGGCCCAACCCCCTTCTCTGCCCAACGGTCAGCCGGTGAATTCCCTGGTGGTGGCCCAACACCTTTCCCGACCGGTCGACGATTTCCCCGCCACGGAGATCATCCTCTTCGGCTAAAGATTCCACCAGAGTCTTATAATCACCGAAACAGATGTCCTGGCTCTCAGGGCGATCGGCAACCGGGAGTCCAAGGCGCCGGGCATTCTGACGCACCTCCGCCTTCACCAAGTCACCCAGGGGGAAGAGGGTATGGGCCAACTGCTCCTGGGAAAGGGCAAAGAGAAAGTAGGACTGGTCTTTTTTTCTGTCGGCGCCGCGCAGAAGAGAGGTATTCCCGGCACGATCACGGAGCAGGCGGGCGTAATGCCCTGTCGCTACAAACTCCGCCCCCTCCGTCTTTGCCCACTCCAGGAGGATGCCGAGCTTAAAATCGCGATTGCATGCGACACACGGGTTGGGCGTGCGGCCCTGGAGGTAGCTCCGGGCAAAGGGCCTGACCACAGACTTCACAAACTGGGATCGCAGGTCCAGGATGGTGTGAGGTATGCCGAGAAGCCCTGCGACTGTCCTTGCCCCGAGATAGTCCGAGCAGTTTTGCGGCTCCTGACGCTGGCATTCCCATAAACGCAGGGAAACCCCTGCCACTTCGTATCCCTCTTCTACGAGCAGGCCGGCGGTAACAGAGCTATCCACCCCTCCGCTCATGGCGACCACGACCTTTTGTTTGCTGTTGGACATCAGGTTTTGGCGTGCCGGGAATCCTTGTAAAGCTTGTAATCAATGCTATCGACCAACGCCTGCCAACTCGCCTCGATCACATTTTGGGAGACGCCTACGGTTCCCCACCGATCCTTCTTATCTCCCGACTCGATCAATACCCGCACTGAGGCGCCGGTACCCTCTCCTGAGGAGAGCACGCGGACTTTATAATCCAGCAGCTCCATTTCTTCGAGAGAAGGATAGAATTTGGTTAATGCCCTGCGCAGCGCCTGGTCCAGAGCGTTTACCGGGCCGTTGCCCATCGCCGCCGCATGTTCCATGACCCCATCCACCTCCACCATAATGGTCGCCTCTGAGATCGGCGGCTCACCCTCTTTTCTCTTCTCATCGATCACCCGAAAGCCGACGAGCCGGAAATTCTTTTTCTTTCTCCCCAGGGCCTCCTGGATCAGCAGCTCGAAGGATGCCTCGGAGGCCTCGAACTCATACCCCTGGCTCTCGAGATCTTTGATGCGCCGCAGAATCTCATGCACCGCGTGATCATCGCCCTTAAGATCAATCCCGAACTCCTTGGCCTTATAAATAATATTGCTCCGCCCGGACAGGTCCGAGATCAGCACTCTCTGGCGGTTGCCCACCAGCTCGGGATCGATGTGCTCGTAGGTTTCGCGGTTCTTTAAGATGCCCGCCACATGCAGCCCCCCTTTGTGGGCAAACGCGCTGTCGCCCACATACGGCTGGTGCTTGTTGGGATGAATGTTGGCGAGTTCATAAAAGAAGTGCGAAACCTCGCGTAATTTCTTCAACTGTTCAAGCTCGATGCACTTCTTTCCCAACTTGAGCTGCAGGTTGGGGATCACGGAGCAGAGGTTGAGATTGCCGCACCGCTCACCGAAGCCGTTGACCGTCCCCTGCACCTGGCGGACGCCCATTTCCACCGCAGCCATGGTATTGGCCACAGCCAGCTCCCCGTCGTTGTGACAGTGAATCCCCAGTTGGGTCTCGACCACGCCCTTAAGGTTGGCGATGGCGCGGCGGATATCGCCCGGGAGACGGCCCCCATTGGTATCGCAGAGGACAATCCAGTCCGCCCCGCCCTCCTCGGCAGCCTTGAGACACTCCAGGGCATACTCCGGGTTTGAGCGGTAGCCGTCAAAAAAATGTTCCGCGTCAAAAATAACCTCATCCACGCGCCCTTTCATGAAGGCGATGGAATCCGCAATGATTTCCAAATTCGCCTTCTTGCTGATCCTCAAGGCGTCGCGCACATGGAGGTCCCAGGCCTTTCCCACCAGCGTCACGACAGGGGTATCCGCATCGAGCAGGACCTTGAGGTTCAGATCTTGAGAAGGTTTTGCGCTCGGCTTCCGCGTCGTGCCGAAGGATGCGATCCTGGTTTTTTTCAGCTTGAGCTTCTTGACCTGTTTGAAAAAATCCGCATCGCGGGGATTGGAGCCGGGATAGCCCCCCTCGATATAATCGACGCCCAGCTCTTCGAGCTTCGCCGCAATCCGGAGCTTGTCCTCAAGGGTAAAGGAGATATCCTCGGCCTGGCAGCCATCCCTGAGCGTCGTGTCGTAGATCAAAACATCTTTCATAGGTTCCCCTGTTTTTCGATAAACTCCTCATGCAATACTCGAACCGCACGCTCCATCTGCTTTTCGCCGATCACCACGGATATTTTAATTTCAGACGTCGAGATCATCTCTATGTTGATCCCCTCCCGCGCAAGAACCCTAAACATCTTCGCGGCTACGCCCGCATGCGTACGCATTCCCACTCCGACGATGGAGACTTTAGCGATATTCGGATCGACCTTGATCCCCTCGGCCTGAATAGCCGAAGCGGTCTTTTCGACCAGGGATATTGCCTTCTTATAATCCGCCTTGGAAACGGTGAAAGTCAAATCTGTGGTGCCGTCCTCGCTGGCGTTCTGAATGATCATATCCACGACGATGTGGGCCTCGGCAATCGGGGAAAAGATCTGCGCCGCTAGCCCCGGGCGATCCGGCACTTTCAACAAAGTGATTTTAGCCTCATCCTTGTCATAGGTCACGCCGGAAACCAAAACCGAATCCATATTTTTATCCTCCTCTATGACCCATGTCCCTTCCGCCTCACTAAAGCTGGAACGGACATGCACGGGCACGGCAAAGTTTTTGGCTAGCTCTACGGAGCGGATCTGGAGCACCTTGGCGCCGGTGCTGGCCATTTCAATCATCTCTTCATAAGAGATCCGATCTAACTTCCGGGCTTTCGGACAGATGCCGGGATCGGTGGTGAAAACCCCTTCGACATCCGTATAAATCTCGCACACATTTGCCTGGAGGGCGGCGGCCATAGCCACGGCGCTGGTGTCAGACCCTCCCCGACCCAACGTCGTGATGTTGTCCTCTTCGTCCACCCCTTGAAACCCCGCCACGACCACAATCTCGCCGGCCTTCAGCGCCCGCTTGATCCGAGTTGAATCGATGCTCTTGATCCGCGCCTTGCCGTAGGCTTTATCGGTCTCGATCCGGACCTGATGCCCCAAGAAGGAGCGCGCCGGCTGTCCCAAATCTTTGATCGCCAGGCTCAGAAGCGAAGAAGAGACCTGCTCCCCGGACGCCAACAGGACATCCCGCTCCCTTTCGTCCGGCAGCTCGGAGATCTGCTGAGCTAACGCTAAAAGTCTGTTCGTCTCCCCAGCCATCGCCGACACTACTATAACCACCTCATTCCCGCGCTGCTTCGCCGCCACTACTTTTTTGGCGACATTTTTAATCCGCTCCACCGTCCCCACGGAGGTCCCGCCGTATTTCTGCACGATCAACGCCATACTCGTTACTCGTTATTCGTCCCCTCCACCCCTCACACCACCCCTATTTGTTATTCGTCTTGTCCACCTTAGCGCCACACCCTAATTCGTTATTCGCGATCCTCTATCTTCCATCCTCGATCCTCTCCGCTTCTCTTTCACCAGTTGCTTCACGAGCGGCTCATACCGCTCGCCATGAGCCGTGAACGTCAGCTTTCGCTTGTTGCCATTGGCGTAGGCAAAACTGACATGCAGGTACTCCTCAACCTCTTCTGCCGGCAGATGCTCGAACCATTCGACCGCGCTTACCCCGTCAGAAAAGAGATAGTCCGTGAGATTCAACTCCTCCAGCTCCCGCCGACCCTCTACGCGATAGAGGTCGATGTGATAAAAAGGCAACCTCCCGCTGTATTCATTGATCAGAGTAAAAGAGGGACTTCGGATCCATGCCCCTTTGCCGACTTCCAACCCTTCCGCCATCCCCCGCACAAAACAGGTTTTCCCGCTGCCCAGCTCCCCGCTAAGACCTACGATTTCTCCGCCTTTAAGAAGCCTACCCAACTTTTTTCCCCAGTTCCGAGTTTGCACCGCAGAGCGTGTAACGATGCTAAAAGAACAATTGTTAGTTTTTAATTTTAAATTTTTAATTATCTGAACGGCTTTCATTCTGCAAAACAAAACTAAAAATTCATAATTCAAAATTCATAATTTGATCTGCCTTCTGCCAACTGTTTCATCCCCGCCGGCAGCCCGTCGATCACGTCCGACGCGATCAGCCCTATCTCTCCCCTGGCGCTCGCCGCCTGATCAGCGACAAAGCCGTGCAGAAAAACCCCGAGTTTGAGCGCGTCTGCTATTTCTAAACCCTGTGTAAGGAGCCCGGCCAAAATCCCGGAAAGGACATCCCCCATGCCTCCGCTCGCCATCCCCGGATTCCCGGTCGGATTGATGAACACCCGTCCGTCAGAAGTGGCGATCAGCGTCCGCGCCCCCTTGAGCACCACATGGCAGCGATGATCGCGGGCAAAAGAACGGGCCACGCCAATTCGATCCCGATTGATTGTAGCGGTATTCGCTCCCGTTAGCCGCGCCATCTCTCCCGGGTGGGGTGTGAGTACGGGAGGAGTCTTGGCAAAACGGAGTCGCCCCGCCTCTTCGGCGAGAATGCTGAGTCCATCGGCATCGATTACCCATGGGATCTCAAGATTCTTGAGCAGCCACCTGAGCGCGGTGCGCGCTGAATCCTTCACGCCTATCCCAGGACCGAATAGGAGCGCGCTCTTCTTATCCAACAAACGGCGCCACTCATGATCGCTGAGCGGCTCGCTCTCCTCATTGGAGTTGTCTTTCAGGGGCTCGGTCATGACCTCAACCAGCGAGCCGGCGAAGATACCATTAAGAGAGCGGGGCGCCGCTAATGTTACCAGTCCCGAACCCACCCGCATGGCCGCCCTGCATGCCAGGATTGCCGCGCCCGTTTTTCCCCTGGACCCCGCCATCACCAGAAGATGGCCGTACGTACCTTTATGCGTGTCCGGTTCTCTCGAAGGAATAAGCCAACGGATATCCTCCTCTTCAAGGAGCTCTGTCTGCGGCCGCACCTCCTCCACTGCCTTCGGATGGATGCCAATCTCGGCTACCGCCAGCTCCCCCACGTAGGAGAGGCCGGGATGGACTACCTGTCCCAGCTTAGGGAAGCCCAAGGTGACTGTCATCTCCGCCTTGATCGCGGTCCCGAGAGGCCTGCCCTTATCTGTATCTAATCCCGACGGGAGATCTACGGCCACAACCGGAAGCCCTGAGGTATTCATAACGGTGATCGCCTCGGCGTAAAGACCGCGCACTTCCTCCTTAAGCCCGGTTCCCAAAATCGCGTCCACCAGAAGCCTTTTTCCTTTCAAGCGTTCGCCCAGAAGCGAGAGGGACTCCCGGGTTACTTCAAAGAGCCGGCCTTTAATTTTTAGGTAAGCGCGAAGATTCTCCGCGGCGTCATGTGACAGTTCCTCTTTTCGGGCTAAAAGAACGACCTCACATGGTATCCTTTTTTTCTTGAGATGGCGCGCCACTACCAGGCCATCCCCTCCGTTGTTGCCCTTCCCGGCAACCACCAGGGTGCCGCCTTTTGCCGCCGGACCAAAACGTTCCAGCAGAGCCCTAGCCACACCCTCACCCGCGCGCTCCATCAAGGTTAGACTGGGAACGCCATACTTCTGGATCGTCAAGCGATCCAGCTCGCGCATCTCTTTTGCAGTTACGACAAACATGATTGGTTATTAGTTACTAGCCCCGTGCTAATCTCAGCAGCTCCTTCATCTCCCGCACCGCCTGCTCCATCCCGACCATGATCGCCCGAGCGACAATACTATGCCCGATGTTGAGCTCGACCATTTCGGAGATGCGGGCGATGGGGAGAACGTTTGCATAATTAAGTCCGTGGCCGCCGTGCACTTCCAACCCCAAACGCCGGGCGAGGGAGGCGGCGGCTGCGATCTTCTCCAGCTCTTTGCCCCTGTCGCCGGAGAGGTCGCAGTACGGGCCGGTGTGGAGTTCTACGCCGTGAGCGCCTGCTTCCCGGCTGGCTTCGATCTGGCTTGTTTCCGGATCGACAAAGAGGCTGACCCGGATTGCATGCTCCTCAAGTCGTTTCACCGCCTCGTTCACCTTAGCCTTATGAGCGATCACATCGAGTCCGCCTTCGGTGGTCAGTTCCTCGCGCCGCTCGGGAACGAAGCAGGCATCATCCGGGCCAAACTTTTCTGCCAGGCGCACCATCTCAGGGGTTACGGCCATTTCCAAATTGACCTTGGTCCTCACTCGCTCGCGCAAAAGCCTGACATCCCGCTCCTGAATATGGCGGCGATCCTCGCGCAGGTGAACGGTGATACCGTCTGCTCCACCCCTCTCGGCCAGCAGCGCCGCCTCCACAGGGTCAGGGATATCGATCTTCCTTGCCTGCCGTACCGTAGCTACATGATCTACGTTGACGCCAAGACGAATCATAGTTTAGTTATTGGTTATTAGTTACTAGTTATTAGTTACTGGTTATTAATAAAAAAAGATAACGAACACCTTCACGGTTGCGACGAGTCACTAATAACTAATAACGAGTAACTATTGACTCAGTTCCTTACGGATCTCCTCTGCTATCTCGTGCGCCATCTGGCGGATCTTCTCTTCATCCTCCCCCTCCAACATCACCCTTGCCAGAGGCTCGGTTCCTGAATAGCGCACCAAGATCCTGCCGCGCCCACCCAATTCTTTTTCCACCGCTTCGATCTTATCACGCACCCGGGGCAACCGGGAGATGTCTCTTTTCTCCTTGACCCCCACATTGAGCAGGACTTGGGGGAGTCTGGTCATCACCTTCTTTAACTCCCCGAGCCGGCGCCCCTTTTCGACCATGATCGCCAGGATCTGCAAACAACTGAGGCAGCCGTCCCCGGTTGTATTGTGATCCAAGAAAATGAGGTGGCCCGACTGCTCTCCGCCCAAATTATACCCCCCCTTCAGCATTTCTTCGACCACGTAACGGTCCCCCACGGCGGTCCGCACTACTTTCAGTCCCATGCCCTGAAGAGCGAGATCCAAGCCCAGATTGCTCATCACGGTAGCCACTACGGCCCCACCTTTCAGGGTTCCCTTTTCCTGCATCTCCCTGGCGCACATGGCCAGGATATAATCGCCGTCCAGCACCTCACCCTTCTCATCGACAAATATTGCCCGATCCCCGTCTCCATCCAGGGAGACGGCGAGATCCGCGTGATGCTTGAGCAAGGCCTGCCGTGCCGCTTCCGGATGAAGTGAGCCGCATTCCTGGTTGATATTTTCTCCGTCCGGATGAACCCCGATGGGGATGACCTCCGCTCCCAATTCCGACAGGACCTCGGGCGCGACGCGGTAAGCCGCGCCGTGGCCGCAGTCGACCACGATCCTCAATCCCTCCAGAGTGAGATGGCGGGGAAAGGTGTTCTTGAGAAAGACGATGTATCTTCCCACCGCGTCGGAAATACGGAACGCCTTGCCGATGGCCGAGGCTGTCGGTCGGTTGAGGTCCGTCTCTCCCTTGAAAATCATCTCCTCCATTCGCGCCTCGACTTCGTCCGGCAACTTAAAGCCGTCTGCGGAGAAAAATTTTATTCCGTTATCTGGAAAAGGATTGTGAGAAGCGGATATCACCACACCGGCATCGGCCCTCATGCTCCGGGCGAGAAACGCCACGCCTGGCGTCGGCAGCGGACCGACGAGGAGGACATCTACTCCACTGGAGCATATCCCGGAAGCAAGGGCCGTCTCGAGCATATAGCCCGACAGACGCGTGTCCTTGCCGATAAGGATCTTATAACGGTGCCGTGCGTGACCCTCGCCCAGCTTAGAAGAGGATGACACTCGATTTTTCCCCGGCCTGCCGCTGGATAGGGGAAGAGGATCATGCAGGACAGCGGCGATTGCCCGACCCAGCTTCAATGCCATCTCCGAGGTCATAGGCTCCAGGTTCGCCACCCCCCGGATTCCATCCGTGCCAAAGAGGTGTCGTTGGTGTTTTTTTTCTCCCGTCGGTGCCATAGTCATCTCGCTTTACGCCTCCATTGATTTACTTCTCCCTGGCGCCAATCCTTACGCTAAACCTTTCCGGCCTTTGCTCCAACACTTTAATTTCCGGGGGGAGCTTCAGATTCAGCGCGAGGGTGTGGCTACCCGGGGCAAGTCCTTTGAGATCAAGGTAAACCTGATCCGTCCCCAGTTGAAGCTGGCTGAGAATGCGCTTGGGACCCGACAAGCGGAGATAGACCCGCCGGGGAGACACGCTGTAACTTCCGGTAAAATCTTTAGCCTTCACCTCGACGCGGCTAAATTCTCTAGTCATCCACTCCTCTTCCAACACCACGGAAACGGAAACCCGGTCGGGAGAAAATGATAGGGTTTTGCCCGCCGAACTGAGACGCGCCTCCCGCGTCATTTGTCCCCGCGCGCCTTCGAGATCGATCGGCACGGTCTCTGCGGAAACCATGCGATTCACCTCGCTCGCAGCTCCTCGGACCTTGACACTATCCGGATTGGCCTCCACCCGGGCGACCCGATATCCAATAAGCGGCTTCGGTCCAAAGCGAACTGCGACCGGGAGAGAACGCACGGCGACCGTCTCTAACTTGAGGTTAATCACGGACGGGCTGATGCGCGTGATTCGCACGCCACGGGGAGGATTAAAAAAATCGGGACTAAGACGAAAAGTCGAGGTTCCAACCCTTGCCCCATCCAGGTCAAGGCTGACCTTCAGATAATCCGGATCTAAAGCGGAAAGAAGCGCCGGCGGGCCCATGACTCGCAATTCGACCTGGCCCACGCCCGGATTGGTAACCATCAGATCTGAAGGGATATTGCGAAACTCCACAGGCACTTCTACCGCCCGCTCCGCGGCTTTTTGTCCGGCATTGACAAATAGCCAGAGTCCAAGGGCAAAAACTATAGAAAATAGTTTCAGTCCCAGATCGCTGCTGACCAATGTGACAATTTTTTCCCAACCACGTCTCATGTGCCAAAAAGCCTCTGAAGAGAGCTGCGGAGCTGGGGGCCTTCAAGATCCTGGGTGACCTTTCCTCCGACTACCAGAGAGATCTTTCCCCGCTCTTCTGAAATTACGATCACCACTGCATCGGTCTCCTCCGTCAAACCAACCGCGGCTCGATGCCGGGTTCCGAAGGCCTGGCTCAAGTTCGGGTCGACACTCAGAGGCAAGAAACACCTCGCCGCGGCCACCCGCCCCTTTTGGATCACCAGCGCCCCATCGTGCATGGGAGAGTGAGGGATAAAGACACTCTCAAGGAGCTCCCTGGTGACACGGGCATCCAGACGGGTCCCGACCTCGATATACTCGTTTAGTCCCACCTCCCTCTCCAGCACGATCAGGCCGCCGATCCTTCTAGTGGCAAGCGAGACCACGGCCTTGGTAATCTCTTCCAATACTTGTCCGCGCTCGATCCGATCCGCGCCGCCAAAGAGCGGCGCCGTGCCGACCTGAGTCAGTGCGCGCCGGATATCGCTCTGAAAGATCACGATGATGACCAGGATAATGGAGCCCAAAAAATTATCGAGCACCCAGTTAAGCGTAAAGAGTCCGAACATCTGTGACGAGACATAGGCCAAGAGGATCACCACCAGCCCGATAATCATCTGCATGGCCCGAGTCCCTCTGATCATGTGGATCAGTCTATAGAGGACAAAGGCAATGATGCCGATGTCTAACGCGTCCTGCCAACGGAGCTGGGTGAAGACCTCAAGCAATTTTTTCCTCCCACGACTCTTCGCCCCCGAAACGCAGCGCGTCAGCTATCCGGATCGCCCGAAGGGTCTCTTTGACGTCATGTGTCCGGATCATGTTAGCCCCAGCCAGCACCGCTGCCACCGACGCGGCCAGGCTTCCCTCCAAACGCTCCTCTGGACCGACATCGAGAAGCTTCCCGACAAAGGTCTTGCGCGAAGGACCCACCAGAATCGGCCGCCCCAAGGAGGCGAGCGCCGGGAGGCCGCGCAAGAGCGCCAGGTTGTGATCCAGCTCTTTGCCAAAACCGATGCCGGGATCAATGATAATCCGATCCGCGCCCACACCCGCGCCCAAGGCAAAACGGATCCGACCCAAGAGAAACTCCTTCACCTCTTCCACCACGTTTTGATAATAGGGCCGCTGCTGCATGGTCTGAGGCGTGCCCTGCATGTGCATCAAAACCACCGGCACCTTCTCGGCAGCGATCAGCGGAGCCATGCCAGGATCAAACCGCAAGGCGCTAATGTCATTGACTATATCTGCCCCCTCATCCAAAGCCGCCCTGGCAACATCCGCTTTATAAGTATCCACGGAGATGGGAATGGAAACAGCGCGACTGAGACCGCGAATCACCGGTAGGACCCGCCCCGCCTCTTCTTGAGCGGACAAGGGGCGCGCGCCAGGCCGGGTAGACTCTCCCCCGACATCGATGATATCCGCCCCCTCCTGGGCTAATCGGATCCCGTAAGCGATCGCCTTCTCCGAATCCAGATATCTCCCCCCGTCTGAGAAGGAATCCGGGGTGACATTCACGATCCCCATCAAGGCGGTGCGTCGAGCGGTATCGATGCTCCCGCTGCGCGTGGAGAGCATCCAACCCTTCTGGGAAGCGGAGACATCTAAACTGCTCATAACGGTTTTACAGCTCTCAATGTAAGCTGCCAACGTTTAGTAAGCCAGAACTGAGGATCGAGAGTTGAGGATAGAGAATCGCAATCCTCCATTCTCTATCTTCTATCCTCAACCCAATCATCTCCTCGTGAGGACCCCTGCCCTCACTACCTGCGAGTGATGCTTGAGTTGAGGGGGAATAATTCGGAGGGCTGGTAGATCCTTCGGAGGGTCAATTCAGGCATGAGCTGTGACGGCCAAAGGAACAAGGGGATCTCCGCCATTCCCGCCAAACTCCTGCACCAGGGCGTCAATCTCCGACCCATCGAGAATCTCCTTCTCGAGGAGTTTTTCCGCAATCTTATGAAGGAGATGGAGATTGTTCCTCAGGATATCCTTTGCCCGCAGATAGCTCTCGATTATAATGCGCCGGACCTCGGCATCAATCTCAACGGCAGTGCCCTCAGAATAATCCTGCTGTTGGGTAAAATCTCTCCCGAGAAAGATCTCTTCCTCTTTCTTGCCGAAGGTCATAGGCCCCAGTTTCTCGCTCATCCCCCACTCACAAACCATCCGGTGGGCAAGCTCCGTAGCTTTCTCAATATCGTTGCCCGCGCCGGTCGTCATACGGTTCAGGATCAATTCCTCCGCTACCCGACCGCCGAAGAGAATCGTGAGATTATTGAGCAGGTACTCCTTGGGATAGGTATGCTTTTCGTCAATCGGCAGCTGCTGGGTGAGTCCCAGCGCCATCCCGCGGGGGATAATCGTAACTTTGTGGATCGGGTCGGTGCCAGGGAGGAGCTTGGCAACCAGGGCATGCCCGGCCTCGTGATAAGCGGTGTTGCGCTTTTCCTCTTCGCTGATGATCATGCTCCTCCGTTCAGAGCCCATCATCACCTTATCTTTGGCCAGCTCAAAGTCATGCATCTCGACTTTTTCCTTGTCGTTACGTGCCGCCAAAAGCGCCGCCTCGTTGACCAAATTCTCCAGGTCCGCTCCGGTAAAGCCCGGAGTTCCCCTGGCTAAAACGCTGACGTCGACATCCGAGGCCAAGGGAACCTTACGGGTATGCACCGACAAAATCCCTTCTCTTCCCTTGACATCGGGGCGGTGAACCACGACCCTGCGGTCGAAGCGCCCTGGACGGAGCAGCGCCGGATCCAATACGTCAGGGCGATTGGTCGCGGCAATGAGAATCACTCCCTCGTTGGCCTCAAAACCATCCATCTCGACCAAGAGCTGATTGAGAGTCTGCTCTCGCTCGTCGTGTCCGCCTCCGAGACCGGCTCCTCGATGGCGCCCCACCGCGTCGATCTCATCGATGAAAATGATGCACGGGGCATTCTTCTTCCCCTGGACAAAAAGATCTCTCACCCTGGATGCTCCGACACCGACAAACATCTCCACAAAGTCCGAGCCGCTGATGCTGAAGAACGGAACCCCGGCCTCGCCGGCAATGGCGCGGGCCATGAGGGTCTTGCCTGTGCCGGGGGGGCCGACCAGAAGGCATCCTTTGGGAATCCTTCCGCCCAATCTGGTAAATTTTTTCGGGTCTTTTAAAAATGCGATGATCTCCTGCAATTCATCTTTCGCCTCTTCCGCGCCCGCCACATCGTTGAAGGTCACCTTGGTTTGATTCTCGGTCAGCAGTTTGGCTCGGCTCCTGCCAAAGGACATGGCCTTGCCCCCGCCGACCTGCATCTGGCGCATGAAAAAGATCCATACGCCAATGAGGAGGAGCATGGGGAACCAGTTGACGAGGAGCACCATGTACCATGGAGACTCGTCTTCCGGCTTCGCCGCAATCTTGACCTTCTTTTCGCGTAGCGTCTTTACCAGTTCCGGATCATTGGGGGCAAAGGTGCGAAAACGCTCACCACCCCGATATTTCCCCTGGATGTTGTGGCCCTGGATAGTGACTTCCACTATCTCGCCCCGATCCACAGCCGCCCAGAAATCGCTAAAGACGATTTCCGGTTCCTTGCCATGCTGCTTGCTAAAAATGTTAAACAGCAGCAGGAAAATAAGCCCCAAAACCAACCACAGGGCGAGATTCTTAGAAAGCTGGTTCAACGCAAACCTCCGTTAATGTCAAAACAGGGAAAAGTCTAACACAGACAAAGAGTTAGTTCAATATACCCAAGGATCCGATCAGCGATCGTAGAGCTCCACCCTGATCCTGAGAACTTCCCTGGTTTCAGCTCCGACCTTGGCGACATCGCTCCTGCCGTATCCGGGAATCCAAAGGATCTCGCCCCCGGCCATAAAAAGAGGAAGAGCGGCGCGGACCGCCAACGGAACTTTTTTCTCGATGAAGAGATCTTTAAGTTTTTTATGCCCCTTCATCCCCAACGGCTGGAACCGGTCCCCATGACGAAAATTACGCACCGTCAGAGTCTCCGGAAGAGAGGCCAGGTCGAAGACAGCTTCGAGGCCGTCTTTAGGTCGCGTATCGGGCGAGGAAATGCCAGGCGAACTTTGAACCTTCATACCGGCCTCGGGAATGACCATCTCCCCTCGGCGCGGGAGATCATAGCTATAACACGCCGGCCTTTGCTGCTTTCTTCTCTTTTCCAGATAAACAGCCCCGTACTGCTTGACCAGCTCCCATCCCCTGCCCACAGAGAGACGACCCTGCGGTGGACCCGACTCAATAAATCGGAGCGCCTCCTCGACGTCCTGAAACCCGAAGCCCCGAATATCGCCCAGCGTGGTACCGAGCCATAGGCGGAGAAGCCGCCGCTGCATCGCCTTGTCCAATTGCAGAAAAGAGTCGCGCATGAGATTTTTTTCCCGCAACACGAGCTCGAGATCTTGCCGGGTCATACGGTCCAGAGTTTGGTCTTCTTCGCGCAGAATATCAGCCAAATGGGCAAGCCGCTCATCGACTGCGGGATCGAATTTCGCCCTGACTTGAGGCAACAGGCGGAGACGAATCCAGTTGCGCAGCGGGACCGGATCCAGGTTGGTTTTGTCGGTTCGAGATTCCAGCCCCTCCGCCGCGAGAAAACTCACAACCTCTTCTCTCGAGGCCTCGATCAAAGGACGCACCAGAATGATTCCTCCTAAGGCCGGCTCTTTAGTCGGGATCAGCCGCCGCACCGGAGGCATACCGCCCAACCCCCTCTTCCCGCTCCCGCGCAGGAGCCACATGAGAAGAGTTTCTACCTGGTCATCTCTCGTGTGCGCCGTAGCAACTTTTTGAATGCCACGCTCTTCCGCCAGGGCGGCGAAAAAACGATACCTTTCATCTCGTCCCATCGCCTCGATATTGCCTTTGCCCCTTTCCGCCCTCGTTCTCGGGAGATTTACTTCTCTGAGATGAAAAGGAAGCGCCAACCTCTCCGCCAACCCAGCAACAAAGAGCGCATCCTGCCGGCTCTCTGCGCCCCGAATTCCGTGTTGGAGATGAGCCATTTCCAGACTCAAGCCCAATTCTCCTTTCAAGCCGGACAACAGATGAAGGAGCGCCACGGAGTCCGGTCCTCCGGAAACGGCTACTAAAACCCTGTCGCCGGACGAGAACATTTCGTATCTTCGGATGGTCTCTCTTACTTTGGACTGAAGATTCGTCATGGACAAAGAAATTTTGCTCGCTTTCCGAACTCAAATCAAGGAGGCCTGAGAGAAAGAGGCCGCCTCTTTTAACCGGGGACGAGCTCAGCTTTACACTGGGCTTTCATCCTGGTATTAGATGCAGATCATGAAACTCGCCATCTTCTGCGACTTCGACGACACCATCACGCGGATCAACGTCACGGACACCGTCCTGGAGAGGTTTGCCGATCCGTCGTGGCGCGAGATCCAGGAGGATTGGCTGGCCGGGAAACTGAGCGCCAGGGAAGTGCTCCAGAAACAGATGCCCCTGGTTACGGTCGAGCCTGGGGAACTCGATGCGCTGATTGACTCGGTCGAGGTGGATCCCTTCTTCGGCGAGTTTGCCGCGCTCTGCGCGCAGAACCAGCATGGTCTTTATATTTTAAGCGACGGCTTCGACTATTGGATCCATAAGATTTTGCGCCGCGCCCTTTCGGCCTATAACGACTCCGCGAAGAATATTCCTGTTTTTGCCTGCGGACTTAATTTTGAAAGAGACAAGGCGGCCATCTCTTTTCCCTACTTCCCTCAGGGGTGCGTCCATGGATGCGCCACCTGCAAGCCGGCCCTTTTTGAGCAACTTAAAGCGGGGGCGGAGAAGTCCGTGGTCATCGGCGACGGGCTCTCCGATCTCCTTCTCGCCAGGAATGCAGATCTCGTTCTGGCAAAAAACGGCCTGAGGGAGTTTTGCGACAGAGAAGGAATCGCCAGCCACGCCTTCCACGATTTCCGCGACGTCCTTCAAACCATCAAAACGCTAAAAGAAAATTACCATGACTGAAGAAGAGCTGCGAAAACTGGAAGCGGACTATTGCTCCTGGGGCGACGCCGTGCATTCCTCGGAGCCGCCCAAAATCTTCGAGAGCTGCGATGGCTGTTTCCTCTATAATCCGCAGGGAACCCCCTTTCTCGACCTGCAGATGGCCTCGGCTACGGCGAGCTTCGGATATCGGAACAAGCGGCTCAACCAAACCCTCAAGGAACAATTGGACCGCCTCCCCCAGCTCGGCAGTCACTATCTTCACTCGGAGAAGGTCGAGGTCTCCGCCCGTATCGCCCAACTGTGCGAAAAAATCTTCCATGAAAGGGGCAGGATCCACTTCAACGTGGGCGGCGCCGTGGCGGTCGAGGATGCCGTCAAACTGGTGCGCAACTACACGCATAAAAACGCCGGCTTCGCCTTCATGGGCGGTTACCACGGCCGGACTCTGGGCGCCACAGCGATCACCTCGAGTTACCGATACCGGCGCCGTTACGGCCATTTCGGCGACCGCGCCCATTTCGTCCCCTACCCTTATTGCTTCCGCTGCTTCTACGGGCTCAAGCGGGAGGACTGCGGCCTCTATTGCCTGAAACAATTCGAAAAGATCTTTGACACCGAATACTACTCGTTTTGGGACTCCAAGGCCGGAGAGTGTGAATTCGGCGCCTTCTACATGGAACCCATCCAGGGGACAGGCGGCTATGTCATTCCCCCTAAAGAATACTTCGTGGGCCTCAAAAAAATTCTCGAAGAGAGAAAGATCCTTCTGGTGGATGACGAAATTCAGATGGGATTCTTCCGCACGGGAAAGTTCTGGGCGATCCAGCACCTGGATATCGTTCCCGACATCATCGTCTTTGGAAAAGCATTGACCAACGGGCTGAATCCGTTGTCCGGGGTTTGGGCTACGGAAGAGATCATCAACCCCAAGACCTTTCCTCCGGGCTCGACCCACTCCACCTACGCATCAAATCCCCAGGGAACAACCCTCGCCCTGGAAGTCTTAAAGCTTCTGGAAGAACAGGACTACGAGAAGAAGGTCGCAGAAAAAGGGCGGTACTTTTTGGCGCAACTCAAAGAGCTGCAAAAGAAGTATCCCGGGATCATGGGCGATGTGGACGGTCTTGGCCTGGCTCTACGCATAGAGCTGTGCCAGAAAGACGGCATCACGCCGAATGCCGAATTGACCCAGCGGATCTGCCAGGAAGGGTTAAAGGGGGACCTTAACAAAAACGGGAAAAGCTACGGGATAATCTTGAACATCGGCGGATACTACAAGAATGTCTTTAGTCTCTCCCCCTCTTTCGAGATCAGCAAAGAGGAGATCGACATGGCGGTGGAATTTTTTGACCGGCTGATGCAGAGATGTCTAAAATAAGTTTTTACAGAGCCACTTTCAGGCGCGGCTGCACCAAACGCGATTTTGGAGGAGGAGCCAACTTCTTGATCCGTACGTGCACGACTGGTTGATTTTTTTCCCTGTGCTTATGTGCCAGGGCTAGATTCTTCCGACACAGAGCCGGATCATCTTCTGGTAAAAGTACTACCAAGGCATTGTCCGGAATTTTGTCCGCAATTTCCGGACGCTCGACCAGATATTTATTAAATTCTGTGCTCAGCACGATATTTTTATATACCAGGCTCTTTGTGTTCACTTTTTTACCCTCTGAAAATATTTTTTCCGGTAATATTCCCATTTGACCTTAACGTCTTCCTCGGCATAGGAGAAGGCATCGTTGAAGTTCGGAAAGTGGAGGAGTCTTTTCTCTTTCGTTCCGTCCGGCATGATTATATCGGTATGCGGGCGGCCATGAGCCGTATCGTATCGGACCACAGCCTGCCATTCGTTTCTGACCAGCGTCTCGTACTGAATAACAAACCCGGTAATCTTACCTCTATCCTTTTTGAACCGGACACGGATTCGGTCCCTCACACCGAGAATCCGCACATAACTTTTTTCAACCACTAAGTAGTTATACTAGCTATTATTTATGTAAGACGCAAATAGAGTGAGGACCCTCTACCCTATTTTCCATCTCCCACCAGGATAAAGGGGGCCCAGAAGTAGGGGTGGGAGGTGGAGACAGAAACGGAGTCGGGGGCCGGGGATCGGGGTTTCGCCTCAGGCACATCCCCTAACTTCCCTATCCCTCCTACTCCACGTCTAGCCAGCAAGTCGCTGCTCCCTCCCTCACGGATCAACTGAAGCTGCGCCTGCCTGAGAGCCTCTACCTAAAAGAAGGGCCTTCTCGTTCTCGGTCATTATACCTTCAACCTCCCCACATACCCGGTCATCTCTACGTAGCCTAGACCCTGGATCGGTTTTTTTCGGTAGCTCCCCTTTACCTGGACGGCCCCTTCCCAGTAAGTGACCTTCGTGCTCTTTCGCGTGTCTAGCTCCTGTTCGGCAAAGAACGGCGCGATCTCGAGCTCTATCCCTTCGGACGGGATGGCGACTTTCCACCGCATCGGATAATCTCCGCCGCTCTTGGGGCTTTTCCATCTCTCCAAAACTTCCACGCGAAAATCGCCGCGGGTGAGATGTTTCGTGCCGCCGTTTTGATAAATCACCGTGCCGCTGGAATAGGGATCAACCGAGCCATCCTTTTTCCGCATGAGATAGAGCATGATTTCCGTTTTGTTATCGAGCTGAAGACTGAACCAGTCCCAGCCCACTTGGTCCTCTCCTAACTGATCACTGCCAAACTCATGGTCCATCCAGCTTACGCCGCGAACCTTCTCCTTTCGTCCGCCGATTTCCAATTCTCCTTCGCTATTCATGCGCGTAAGAGAGTAATAATACGATGCCCTCCCTTTCCCCTCACCTTTTTGGCTGAGGCCCTTATCGCCGTGCAGAACCGGCGGCTTGAGCGGGCTCAACTGCAACTTCAAAACTGTGTCGCGCTCTCTTACTTCAATGAGATGATTTTGTCCTTGACCTGCCAACTTCCAGTCCTCGTTCCAGACTAGAAGCCGATCGAGCGCAGCGCCCGCCTTATTCCCGTATCCGCGGTTGCTCCTCTCCCGAAAGAGAAACCTCTTCTCTTGTTTGTCCGAGAGCGCGAAGTGAGTCAGGTAGAGATCGCTAAAAAGCGGCGGCTGCTCTTTTTCCTCCGATTGCCGGTCGCGCAGGCCGAAGCGGAAGAAGGCCGCCTGATAGCCAAAGCTCTTGCCGCTCTCGGTCGCCAGATGGCCGGTGTAGTACCACCATTCGGTCTTGAAGCCAGGATGGGAAAAGTGATCCTGGGGAAACGAGAGATTTTTTCCCGGCAGAGCGATTTGGTAGGTAAAAGATGTGGCGAAGAGGAAAACGGCAATCAGCCCAAAGGCGGCGCGCCAGTGATAGCTTATGGAAAGTCTAAGCATGGTTTGAGACGGGAGCGAAGTGGTGCTATATAGCCTTCTATGGCAAACGAAGAATACACCCGACCAGAACTTCTCACAACCCCGGCCGATCTCCAAACGAAATCGGGAAGATCGAGCCTTATTCTTATTGACACCAGGCCGGCAGAAAAGTTCGCCCAGGGCCATATCCCCGGAGCGGTCCATTTCGATCTTTTCGGCTTGAGCCTCGTCGATACCAGCCCGGCCCCGCTCAAGGCCTTCCTGGCGATGATCGCCCACGTTTTTGAAATGCGCGGCGTGGATTTAGAAAAGGAAGTGGTATTTTACGATGACAACTCCGGCGTGCGGGCCGCGCGCGGGCTGTGGTTTCTGGAATACTTCGGCCATCAAAACGTTCATGTGCTGGACGGCGGCATCCAGGCCTGGATAGAATCCGGATACCCGGTACCCACGGCAGCGCTTTCTCCCAAGGCCGCGCAATTCAAAACGGCAGAGAGACGTGAACTGCTGGCCACGGCCGAGGATGTGCTTCACTCGCTGAACCAAAAGACGATCTGTATCGTGGATACGCGCAGCGATGATGAGCATATGGGAAGGACCATTCGGGCGGCCCGAGGCGGAGCGGTCCCAGGCGCCGTGCATCTCGAATGGGTCAATAATCTCGATTCCAAAGGGAGATACAAACCCGCGCCGGAACTTCGACAAATGTATAGCCGATTAGGAGTTACTCCCGATAAGGAGGTTATCCCCTACTGCCAGGGCGGCTACCGCTCCGCCCACACCTATCTTGCGCTTAGACTCATCGGCTTCCCCAAAGTTAGAAACTATCTCGGCTCCTGGGGAGAATGGGGAAACCGGTTGGATCTCCCGATCGAAAAGCCGTGGGAAAAGAAGTGAAAAGAGACCGGAGAATCGTCTGCTTGACCCACATGGTTGCTATGGGTATACTCTTCGGTAATTTATGAAATTACATGTAGTGATCGAAAAAGATGAAGCTGGATATTTTGTAGCTGAGGTTCCAGCTCTTCCTGGTTGTCTTTCTCAAGGAAAAACCAAAGAAGAAGTGCTGAAAAATATCCAGGAGGCTGTCGAGGGTTGGCTGGAGGTAATGGAGTCCAAACACCCCTTTAATCGGACGGAAGCTATCGAGGTCGTTGTCTAGGCGGTAATGTGCCAGACCCGATCAAGCTCTGTTCTGGGGCAGAAACTGTTAAAAAATTTCTGCGCGCCGGATGGAGCATCGCCCGCCAAAAAGGCTCTCACGTCATGATGACCAAGCCTGGTTACCAATACACTCTATCCATTCCCCAGCACAGCGAACTTGGTCCAGGCATCCTAAGGAAACTCCTTCGGCAGGCTGGCATCTCTCCTGAGGAGTTTAATGCTTTATAAGGCTCTATTCTAAATGGCCAGCGAATCTGGCAAATTGTTTTCCTTCCACAACGTCGGCCTATTTCCTGATCACTTCTTAAGCAAAAGGATCAATTAGACCCTAACTATCTTCGGCGCTGGGCGGCTCGACTCAGGTTGCTGGATGAATACCACTATGTGGTAGGAGCCAAATAGTTACTGAACATGCCCTTGTTATTTTCACTTTTCAAAGCGCAGCACGAAGCGGTCGTCTTTGCCCCGCTCTTTGTTCACGTTGAAGTCCCGCGTATCCTCGGGACGACGAAGCATCTGCCCCTCTCCGGCCAGAACAAAACCGGCCGCGGGGACTTCCTTGACGACAAGCGCCTTATCGATGCGATGCAAAGTTTTCGTCACTTCGTTGCCGCTTCCGTCTATGGCCGAGTGATCGACAACGCCATACACTCCTCCGCGCTTCAGGGAACCCAAGATCCTTTTGTTCATAGCCGTTCGAACTTCCGGTGTAAGGTCATGATAGTTGAGATGGATTAGCACGAAGTCGAGCGAGCCATCCTGAGGCAGGGCGACCGCGTCCAAACTTCCGTCGATGACCCGTACGTTGGCGAACTGCGGCTTTTTGTAGCGATCGGTCCACTCCGGGCGCGCATTCGGGTTCGCCGAGTAGACCACGCCCTGCGGACCCACCACATGAGAAAGGATCGCCGTGTAGTAGCCTCTGGCCGCGAAGATGTCGGCCACCTTATCTCCCGGCTTCACGCCGTAGAACTTGAGCACCTCTTCCGGCTTGCGGCTGGCGTCGAGCGCCCGTTCGTTTTGAGGCCGCTCCGGGTTGGCCAGGATCGTCTTGAAGTCCTGGCCCCAGACGGGACCTACAACAGCATGGACCAGCGCTGTAACGGTTAAACCCAAGCCCAATCTCAGCATTAAAGATCTTTGCATAAGCATTTCTCCTCTGCGGGTTTAGAATCGCATCTATTATTTTTATCCATACGTCTCTGCCGGGATGAAGAAAATCTAGCTCTCTAGCGTGCGGATTAGCGGCACGCGCCAGGCTACAACCATAGCCAGAACAATCACGATAGCTCCCATCATGCTCACAGTTGCCGGCGCGCCGATAAAGTGCGCGGTTATACCGGCGAACAACGCGCCGGCCGGCATGAGACCTCGATCCAGCATGTAGAGACTCATCACGCGGCCGCGCAACTCGTCGGGGACGATGAGCTGGAGCATAGTGTTAGTGGTGGCCATGAACAGGACCTGAAAAGCGCCTATCACTACCAGTACCATCATTGCCAACGAAAAAGAGGTGGTTTGCGAGAAGAGGATGAGAAAAGCGCCAAGGAAGACCAGGCTTACCAGCAGCAACAACCCCTGACGCCTCATCCTGCTGGAGATAGTGGCCAGCATGAGCACGGCGAGCACTGCTCCCACCCCCGGAGCAGCCATCAGCATGCCGAGACCCTCAGGACCCACGCCCAGTACATCCTTCTGGAAGACAGGCATCAAGGTTTGATAGGGCACCGCAAAGATCCGGGGAACGTAGGCTGTCATCATGAGCGCCAGCACCGCAGGGGTCGACCATACGTAGGCGAAACCCTCTTTGAGATTAGCCAAGGCGGAAGAGCGCCGTGCTTCTTTCGGCGTTGGCGGGACATGCATCCAATAGACCATAACCAGCACACCCGCGTACGCGGCACTCTGCACAAAGAAGTTGCCGGCGGCGCCAAACAAAGCGATCAAGACTCCGCCCAGGGCGGGGCCGACAATTTTCGTGAGGTTAAACCCCGCCGAGTTGAGGGCAATGGCATTCACCAAGTCTCTTTTCGGAACGACGTTCGGAACTAGGCTCTGCCTCACTGGTTCGTTAAACGACCAGGCAATTCCAGTGATCAGCGTGAATAAAAAGATATGCCATACCTTTAACAACCCCGATGCCACCAACCCTCCCATGCTCAGTGCAGTCACTATTAACACGTACTGGGTACCGAGCATCAACCTTTTCCGCTCCATGCGGTCGGCGGCCACGCCGGCGATCGGGCCGGCTACCAGGAATGGCAGCGCGCGCAGCCCATTTAGTACCCCCAGTAAGACGGAGGAGCTGGTCAGTTCATACAACAACCATCCCAGGGTCACTTGCTGGATCCACTGCCCCGCCCCCATCAGCAAAGTACCGGTCCATAGATAACGGTAATCTAAGTGGCGCAGGGAGGAGAAGGTTTGAAGTCTGAATCGAGCGCGCCGTGGCTTAACCTCTTCTGCCAGAGGTATGGTGGATGGTTCTTCCAATAAGTTGTTTCCTCAGCCGGTGCTTCGTAAGGTTCAGCGCATCCACTATTATCAAGCTTTTGCCCTGGTGACTATAAAATTCCGCCCATTTTTCATTTTTAATTTGATGACGAAGCGCGATATGCTGGTTACGAGGAGGCTCAAGCACCATGAACCCAACCAAGGATCTGAGACACTTTTTGGAGCTTCTCAAGAAGGACGGAGATCTGCTTTCCATCGACACGGAGGTCGATCCACGATTCGAGATCTCCGAATTCCTACGCCAGTTCGATAAAGAGAGAGGGCCTGCCCTCCTCTTCGAGAAGGTGAAAGGCCATTCGATCCGCATTGCCGGCAACCTGATCGGCACAAGAAAGAGGCTCGCGCTGGCTTTCGGCCTGCCGGATGAGGAAAAACTCCTGGAGACTTACCAGCGGAGAAGGGCGCGCAAGATCGAACCCAGGAGAGTCAGAACCGGACCGGTAAAACAGGTCGTCATCAAGGAAAAAAGAAGGGTCGACCTTACCGCCCTGCCGATACCGATCTATCATGAGGGGGACGGTGGGCCCTACATTACTTGCGGCATTGCCACAGCCAAGGATCCGGCCAGCGGCTTGAGAAGCATGGGTCTCCACCGGCTCCAGATCAAGGGAAAAACGAGGATGGGCATCCATCTCTCTAACCCACCCATCTCCCGTTTCGCCGCAAATGCGGAAAAGAGCGGCAAGCCCCTGGATATCGCGATAAGTTTGGGCGTGCATCCGGTTATACTCCTTGCCTCTATCGTGAGCTCCCCCAGCGAAGACAAGGTTGGCATAGCGAGCAGCCTGTTGGGGAGTCCCATCCAACTGGTTCGGTGCGAAACCGTGGATGCCGAGGCGCCGGCGCACGCCGAGGTGGTCATCGAGGGAAAAATCCTTCCAAATGTCCGTGAGATGGAGGGGCCTTTTGGCGAGACCTCAGGCTATTATTTCTCAGACAACAGTCACGTCATTGAGGTCACTGCGATAACCCGCCGAAAAGATCCAATCATCCAGGCCTTACATCCGACGGTTAGCGAGGTATCGCTCCTCGGAGGTCCGGCCGGCGAGGCGGAGATGATTCAGATGCTCAGGGTAAGGGGTTTCGCCGTGCAGGATCTGGCTATCAGCCAGTCCAGCAACCGCACTCATGTCGCCATCTCGCTCCACAAAAACCACGAGTCTGATCCACGACAGCTCCTCCACTACCTGCTTTCCGGGGTGCCCTACATCAAGCACGCCGTCGTCGTGGACGACGATGTCAACGTGCATGATGCGGAGGACGTCGACTGGGCAATCGCCACGCGCTTTCAAGGAGACCAAGATTTGGTGGTCATCCCTGACCTCAAAGCCCGTGCCATCGACCCCTCCAAAAAGGAGGGCAACTTCATGACCAAGGTGGGCCTAGATGCCACGGCGCCGCTGCGGTTGAGAGAGAGGTTCAGGAGAATCAGCATCCCATCCCGGGTCAGAGAGAAGGTGGCAAGAACGATTCGAAAGCTAGCGGGAAAAGAGGCTCAACTGATGGGACGCACCAAGCGATAGAATGACGCTCCAAAGATTGAAACAGGACGGCCTTGAACCTCAGTCCCTGTTTGCCACGAACATGGCATCATCCCGGCGGATAAAGCCAGGGGGATTTCCATGTCTGGACCGGACTTCAAGCCATTCCCCCACGGAGCCCACTACCGTAACCCTTGTCCCCTTATTGATAGCGGACACCTTACGCGAGAAAGAAGACGGCTCGGCAAAAACAGAAGTGGAGCGAATAATTTCGTAGCTTCCCGGCTCCGCCGGACGACTCCAACCAGGTGGCGCTGCCGGTTCGACCGGCTTGGAGGCGACCTTTTCCTTAGGCTGCCGAGGAGTTGCCGCCGGTCGCTCCGCCTGTCGTATCGCTTTCTTTAGTTTCTGCTCCGTCGAGGAGAGCGCCTGGGTAGCCTGCTCGAGCCGGGTCTGCAACTCCGCCGTCTTACTGGAATTCTCCTCAAGCTCTTTCCGCATTTGGGCAATCTGGCTAGCCAACTCCTGGATCCGCCGGTCCTTCTCCTCCGCCTCCCCGCTCTTTCCCTCAAGCGGTGGTTTCAAACCAGCAGGCTCGTTTTTCGCTCCGAGAAGGTATCGCCCGGCAAGAACAGCGCCAATGGCAAGGATCAGAAAAACAATAACATAGCCGTAGGACCTTGAAATTTTTTCTCCCATGGCGCCTCCCAACAACTATCTTGAACAGCTTTCTTCTTTCCGTCAAGAGGCTGCTCTCGGTTAAAAGTTTTGAGTTTTTAGTGTTGAGTTTTAAGTTGAAAAACTAACAATTCAAAATTCAAAACTAAAAATTTCAGTTCTGAGGTGCGCGCCACAATTGGTTGGCTTTCCAAGCGAGGAGGTGTGTGGTAAAAAATAGGATTAGGAACTATGGCTAAACTCTCAATTACCCGGTCTCCCGCAAAAAACCGGAACCTCTATTCCACCCTCCAGTGGCAGAAGGCCGTCTTGCAACTGGGCCGGGCGATGGCCTCTAAATTGAGCCTGGACGCCGTCTTTCGGGAATTTGCGGCAGGTATCAAAGGCTACATCCCCTATCACCGGCTTTTGATCAGCCGAGTGAATCCCCAGAACAGGATTCAACGCATCTTTATTTTGTCGCAAGCCGCCAATGATGCGTTGGAAACGCCCGGGGATCTCTATGAAAAAGGGCAAACCGTAACCGAGTGGGTCGTACGGGAGCGAAAGCCCTTCATCCGCGAGGATACTGCGCTGGCGCAGGAGTTCGAAACCGACGAGCGCCTGAGCCATATGGGATTTCATTCCCATATCACCGTCCCGCTGATTTACTGGGATCGTGTGGTCGGAAGTTTTCATCTCGCCTCCACGGAGCCCAAAAGCTACGGCGAGCGGGAATTGGCCTTTCTGACGTCTGTGGCCGAGTGGCTCGCTATTGCCATGGAAAATGCCCGCTTCTTCCAGGAGACCCATCGCCTTCTCGAGGAACAAGGGGTGCTGCATCAAGTCACTTCACAGATCAACATCCTCGATCTGGATTCCCTGCTGCAAAGGCTCACCAAAGAGGTCGTCAACATTTTCAAAGCCGATTGCGCTTTCGTGCGCCTGAGCGGGCCGGACGGTCTCTTTCAACTCCGTGCTGTATCGGGAATGAAACTCCCGGCGTATCAGGGGGCCATCCTTGAGGGTCACGGGCGGTCCGCTTGGATCCTGGAGAACCGAAAGCCTCTCTGCATTCGCGACACCAGGAAACAAGAAGCATCCATTCCTAAAGGAACAGGTCTGGACAGAATGGGTTTTCGCAGCTACCTGGGAGTCCCCATTGTGCCGCGAGAAAAGGTGATTGGGACTCTCATTGTCGTGAGCAAAAACGTCAGAGACTTTACGGACCGGGATATCTTTTTTCTCCAGCAGCTCGCCGCGGAGGCGGCCATTGCCATCGACCATGCCCTTCTCTTCGAAGAGCTCAAACGACTGAACGGAGATTTAGAGAGAGTAACCCAGAATAAGTCGCAGTTTCTCGCCCGCCTCGCGCACGATTTGAGAACCCCTCTGGGCGTTATTACGGGCATCCTGGAAATGGTGAACATGGGGGCCACCGGACCTTTGACCGACCAGCTGAAGTCCGCGCTGGGAAAAATCCAAAGCCAGTGTCGCGCCCTGCAAAAGATGGCCAACGATGTTCTTAACCTTTCCCGGATCGAGGCGGGGACTATTCCTTTGGAAATCTCCACTTTTACGATCGACAAGATCCTTAGTTCCCTAAAGATCCTGACGGAGGATCTGCAAAGAAGAAACAGTTTAAAACTCGTGTGGGAGATCGAGCCCAACCTTCCCCCACTTACGACCGACGCTGCCAAGGTGGATGCGATTCTCCAGAACCTGATTGTGAACGCCTTCAAGTACACGCTCGACGGAGAGGTGCGGATCCGGGTGAAGAACCGGCCGGAATCCCGATCCATAGAGTTCGCGGTCGAAGATACCGGGAGGGGAATCGGCGCCGAAGAGTTGCCGAGAATCTTCGACGGGTTTCATCAGGTCCAATCCACGGCCGCCAGTCAGGGAGTCGGCCTGGGGCTCACCATCATCAAGAAATACCTCGAACTCATCCAGGGCACGATCCAGGTCAAGAGCGAGACCGGCAAAGGTTCCGTCTTCACGGTAACCCTGCCTTACAGCTTGGAGGATAAGGAGACAAAATGGCGCTGATCATCGGTGAAAAGGAAACCAGAAAACTCATCGACATGCCTCGGGCGCTCAATGTCGTGGAGAAAATTTTTCATGACCGGGCCGCGGGCAAATTGCGCAGCTTGCCGCGCCGCAGACTCAAGAGCAGCCAGAAACAGCTCAACGTCATGGCCTCATGGCAGGCGGATTCGGATCTCCTCTGTCTAAGGGCCTACGTCGGCGAGGCGAATACGGTTACCTTATACAACGGGCGAACGGGAAAAATTCAGGCGGTAATCAACATGGGTTATCTGAGCAGCCTGCGCACCGGCGCCGCCAGCGGCGTTGCGGCAAAATACCTCGCGCCATTAGAGCCCAAGGTGCTGGGCGTGATCGGCCCGGGCTGGCAGGCGACGTTCCAGGTTGAGGCGATCGCACACTCCTGCCGGGTCAAGCAAGTTTTGGTCATTGGGCGAGATTCAAAGAAGAGAAAAGAGTTTATCCGCCGGATGAGCAAAGCCGTCCAGGTTGAATGGAAGGAGGTCTCCTCTATCGAGGAGATTGAAGCTGCATCGGATATTCTGGTCGTCGCAACGGACTCTTCTTCCCCTGTGGCCAATGGCACAAAACTTAAGGACGAGGTTTTGGTCATCTCGATGGGGGCAAACCAGGCGGTAAAACATGAGGTCTCGGGCGATCTCATTCGCCGCATGGACCTTGTTGTCACGGACGATCTCCCCACGGCACAAACCGACAGCGGCGACCTGATCGCCGCCACCAAGGAGGGAATCCTTAGGTGGGGAGATGTCGTACCCTTGGAAAAGATTGTTGCTGAAGGATCACCTCAGCCACGCCCTAAGCGAATCCTCTTTCAGTCCAACGGCATCGCCGACGAAGACCTGGCCGTGAGCCATTATGTCCTCAATCAAATCAGGCGGAAACGGGCAAGGGCGAGAAGGGTCTCTGAGATTTAACCGGGAGAACTCCGGCTGATCTGCAGGAGTTTACAAGAATGAAGATCGCTAATCAGGCAGCCATCGTGACGGGGGGCGGGAGCGGCGTGAGGAGCTTTTTGTTGGCGATATTAGCGAGGAAAAGTGCGCGCAACAGATGATAGATTTCTGCACAGATCCTAGCGGTTTTTTTTGAATTGACGCACGCAGCTTGAGCACGGGGAGTAACGAGGTCTTAGAACAAAACGGCTCGGGAGGTGCCTTAAGATGCTTGACGAATTCGGCCTCTGCCGGTATACGAGCAGTTAGTGGTTGAGATGACTGCAATCAAGTCGAAGCAGATCGTGGGCTGTAAAATCGAGGAACCCGTTGGGCTGGATGTTACCAGAGGGAACCCGGTATATGGCTCGGATTTGATCGTTGATCTAATCCGTGCGGTGGGCATTGAGTACGTGGTAATGAACCCGGGATTCACATTCCGAGGGCTACATGACTCTATCGTGAACTACGCGGGCAATCTCAAACCTAGGCTTATACTTACGACTCACGAGGAGTCGGCTGTGGCCATTGCGCACGGATATGCGAAGGCGGCTGGTCAGCCGCTCGTTGTTGCGCTGCATGATCTGGTCGGGTTAATGCATGCTTCGATGGCCATATACAACGCGTGGGCGGACCGGGTCCCGGTGATCCTGCTTGGTGGAACAGGGCCGGTCGATGCCAGTATGCGCCGACCCGGGAACGACTGGGTTCATACAGCACTCATTTCGGGCACACTGGTTCGTGATTACGTGAAGTGGGATGACCAGCCTGGCGGCGCGAGTGCGATCCCCGAGTCCTTTCTTCGAGCGTATCGCACGGCGCTTACCCGTCCCGCTGGTCCAGTCTACATCTGCTATGACGTGAGTTTACAGGAGCAGCGTATCCAGACACACATGAAGCTGCCGGATGCACGCCGGTTTGCTCCGCCGGCTCCGATCGGCCCCAATCAGGAGGCATTGCGGGAAGCTGCCCGCCTATTGGTGGCAGCGGAATTCCCTGTGGTGGTAGCAGGCAGAGTTTGCCGCTCCCAGGACGGAGTGAATGGGCTGGTGCAGCTCGCAGAGCTTCTCGCGGCCCCCGTCATACAAGAGATGCGCATGGGTTTAAGTTTTCCAACCAGCCACCCATTGAACTTCCCCGACCAGGCCGAACTGCTGGTGCCCCGTGCGGACGTAATTCTCGGGGCAGAGCCGATAGATTTTACTAGGTTCACCCATCGCCGGCCTGGCCGTGAGCTCGGACTGCCAGAACCCTTGATGCTTTCTGACGTTCGAATCATCAGCATTTCTCTGGACGAACTCCTTCACCGTAGTTGGGCGCAAGACATTCACCGGCTCGCGCCGATAGATGTACCGATCGTTGCTGATACGGCGGTGGCGCTCAGCGATCTGGCAACGGTATGCCGGGAGATCATCCGTCCTTCTGATGCGGATCGGATCGACGCCCGCCGTCGCTTTCTTCTTGAAGAAAAGGCTAAAGTACAAGCACGGTGGTCAGAGCGTGTGCGTGCAGAGTGGGAGAAAAGACCGATTTCCTTGCCGCGCCTGTTAGGTGAGCTTTGGGAAACTGTTCGCGAAGAGGACTTTGTGCTATTGAAGAATCGTCTGTGGGTGCATGGTATCTGGACCATTAACCGCGTGGATCAATACCTTGGCGACACAGGTGGTGGAGGGATGGGCTATGGGGCACCTGCTATGATCGGTGGTGCCCTAGCTGCAAAAACTGCTGGTCGGCTCGCCGGGGGAATCACGGGTGACGGCGACTTTAATTATTCTGCCTCAGCCCTTTGGACAGCGGCGCACTACGAAATTCCAGCATTACTCATCGTTTTTAATAACCGTTCCTACTACAGCGACGTTGAATTTCAGGAGGATATTGCGAGGAGTCGAGGGCGTCCGGTTGAAAACAAGCTAATCGGAATGCAACTCAATTCGCCACCTATTAATATCGCAGGGCTCGCACGCGACTACGGATGTGATGGTGTGGGACCACTCTCAGATCCAGACGATCTAGGACCGGCTCTGCAGAAGGCCGTTCGGCAAGTCAAGGACGGGCGGACGGTCGTGGTTGATGTGCTGGTAAGCCCACGCTGAACTAGGGTTGTTCCGCACGGTGCAATCTAAAATTTCTCTAAAAAGGTTTAGACTCGGGGGCCAGGGACAATTACAGGGTGTACCTTTACCACGAGTTCGTCAGCAAGCGGCGTCCAGGGAGCCTTTCCCCCGAATAAAAGGATAAGCACGCACCCATGTAGCCGGGAATCCAAGCGCCGCAACCCGAAGTGGAGGCAGACCCAGCCCAGGGACTCTTGCTATAGCACTGCGGACCATCCACCATCAAAGTTTATGGCCGTCCCAGTGATGTAGCGGGCTCGGTCGGAAACCAAAAAAGCTACTAAGTCAGCAAACTCTTCAGCCTCGGCAACTCTTCCCAAAGGAATACCTAGTTGTCGAGCCCACTTGGTGTACCACTCGTCGATGGGTTCGGGACGTCCTGCCTCTTCCCAATGGCCTACTCCCTGCGCCGATTTAACTCGACCAACACATATAGCATTCACGCGGATGTTGTATTTCGCAAGATCGTGGGAGAGGGCCTTTACCAAGCCCATTCCGGCTGCCCGACTGACTGAGGTCGGGAGCGAGTTGGCATTTGGCTGTTTTCCCCGCACGGTGAGGATACTCACAACACTCCCGCCCCCGGCGTCCTTGAGATGCGGAATAGCCTCCCGTACAAATCGCACGTGCGCTAATAACTTAAGGTCAAGGTCAGATTGCCACATTTCATCGTTTGCCTCTTCAATAGGGTGATTGGCATGACCCCCAGCATTATTGACGAGAATATTAAGGCCTCCGAATCGCTCTACGGCCGCGCTAACCACTCGCTCCGCTGTCCCTACTTGTCGTACATCGCCGGGGATGGCGAGGACTTCGCCCCCCTTGGCCCGAATTTCTTCAGCGACAAGTTCTAGCACCGCCTTTCGCCGAGCGCAGAAAACCACTTTTGCGCCTTCGGATGCAAGGCAGCGCACAGTTGCCTTGCCTAAGCCCGAACTGCCACCTGTTACGATTGCAACGCGACCACGCAAACCAAGCTCCATAGACATACCCGCCTCCTTTTGTTAGCATCCTTGCGTTGTTGCGACGCCACCGATCTCCGGGCTGCTAAATAAGATCGGAATGCACTCGGATAACTCCTCAACCTCAGCGGGTCAGTCCAAATATCTCGTTGAAGAGTTTGATCGTTGCATCGAGATCGGTCAAGCCTTCTGGGTTCTCAACCACCCGCCGATACTGAATTAGACGTGGCTGAACTGGGCTTACGTCAGTTCTAGTAGGAATGCGGCTGAAATCCCGGATCATTTCTTGTGCTTGCTTTGACAAGGCGAAATCTATGAACAGCTTGGCCGCATTCGGGTGTGGAGCTTTGCCTGCCAGCATAATGGGATAAACCTGAGTTACAACTGGTTCCAATGGGACCCAACCCACTGGCCCCCCTTTTTTTTCGTGCTCCTCAAAAAATTGTCCGTAACTTATCGCTAACGGGAACTCACCAGCAGCCAAAAGGTTTGCTCTCGTGGTTTGCCCCCGAATGATATGCGGGTTTTGGGCAGCAAGCCGTCTTAGATAGGCGACGGTTTTATCCTTGCCCCATTCCCTGGAAAGACCTGAAAGAAGTGCCCAACCCTCTACGTCAATGGAAATTTTCCCCCCTTTCCACTCAGGTTTAAGCAGGTGCTCATAGGTTTTGGGGACTTCCTCTTTCTTCACCAAGTGGGTGTTAAAACCCAACACATTTGGAGTAACATAAATCGCAGTCCAATATCCTTCTCTGTCTTTCAAGTCCGCTGGAATCATGTTCGTTTCCGGTGAGCGATAGGGGGCCAGAAGTCCTTTTTCTCGTAAGGGTAGATATATTTCGCCCCTTGAGGTAGGCAGATCCCAAGCGTTTACCCCCCCCTTGTCTCAAGTAAGATTTTATTAAGCTGGGTACCCCCGCCAACACGGATAACCTGGGCTTTGATGAATGGGTATTTTTTTTCGAAACGCGCGACTAAAGGCGTACTATGAGGCAGAATCAAGCTGGTGTACCAAACGAGCTGTCCTTCTCTTTTTGCTCCTTCAATCAGTTTGGCGTCAGGGATACCTTGAGAGGAAGACATGGCGGGGCACAATAGAAATGCACTAAGCGCGAAGCAGAGAGCCATTGACGGGTTAAATCGCTTCATCGTAATAGTCCCCCCTGATATTGACCCAAATTGGGCTGAATGATCACACATCGTTGATGTACTTTGCAAGAGTTATGCATTTCTACTGAGAAGTTGACAACCTCTTGCGGTTAGGAATACTACGATACCGGCCTGGAAACCCGCCGTAGCTGAGAGTTGCTCTGTGCTGCCCGTCGAACTGATGGAGGAAGAAGATAAGAAAGCTCCGCGGTCCTTCATGAGGAACGGCTGCAACTGTCCAACTACCATTCCGCAGTCCGGATCAGGAGAGAGATATGCCAAAGCTGACTTTGAGTTTTATTTCCCAGTTCAATGAACGCGTCCAGCCCTTGATGGACGGCACCATTCAGCCGGAGGGCCTGGAGCTTATTCCTACCTATTCGCAGCCCGCAGAGACGTTTTGGCGTCAGCTCCAGTTTCAGGAATTCGAGATCTCGGAAATGTCGCTCTCGTCCTATCTTATAGCCCGCTCCCGGGGCATGGACATGGTGGCCCTGCCCGTCTTTCCAAGCCGGCGCCTATTTCACACCGAGCTCGCGGTCCACCTCGACTCGGGCGTGAAGGAACCGAGCGATCTCAATGGCAAGCGCATTGGCGTCGTCGAATACCAGCAGACGGCCGCGCTGTGGATGCGCGGAATCCTGGAGCACGACTTTGGGGTGTCGCAGTATAAGGTCGACTGGTACATGGAGAGGGGCGAGGAGTTGAGCCACGGCGGAGCGACCGGCTTCAAGCCGCCCCCGGGGATTTCCTTCCACCGGATCCCGCCCGACAAGAGTCTGGTGTCGATGCTGGTCGATCACGAGCTGGATGCTGCGGCTGTCGGAGGTCCGTTTGCGAGAGCCGTGAACGCCATCGATCGTTCGAGCCGCATTCCCGGGAGCGGAGACTGGAGCAAGGTCAAGCCCCTGTTTCCCGACCGCATCGCCGAAGGAGTACGATTCTTCAAGAAACATGGCTTCCTCCCTCCAAACCACGCCTACATCGTCCGCGGCGACATTCATCGGAAATATCCCTGGGTCACCTTTAACCTTTACACCGCCTTTGTTAAGGCCAAGGCGCTGGCGCAGGAGAAACTGGTTGAGCGTATCCCTTCAGCGCTTTTTTTCGGCCGGGAGTATCTCGCCATGACCCGGGACATTTTCGGCGACGACCCCTTCCCTTACGGTCTCAAAACCAACCGGCCGATGCTCGAACTCCTTATCGAGTACTCTCACGAGCAGGGACTGACGTCCAAGAAGATGAAGGTCGAAGAGCTATTCGCGCAGAGCACGCTCGACCTGTAGCGGGAACGCGAGCGGTAACACTGCAGACCAAGATTTCACTCTGTTAATCTTTTTACCCGTTCCACGACATCGCGAGGTTGATTGCTGACCTCTCGCATCACGCCTTCAAGCTCTTCACCGCTAAGAAAGTCGAGCTCCATCCGTCTCTTTTTTGCTTCGGCCACAAGCTCCGGCCCCTTGAGCGTTTTAAGATAGGCTTCGCGCAGAATCCTAACGCGGTCCGCAGGAATCCCCGGTGTGGCCAGCATGGGCCGGCCGACTGTCCCCGAAGCCAACAGAACCCGAGTAACTCCCCGATTGATATCCGGTGTCTTCTTCTTGTCCATGAGCTCATAGATCGTCGGTGTGTCAGCCATCCGCGGATCCCTTTTTGCCCCGGTCTGGATAATGTGCCGGTCAAATCCCTTCCCGTGCCACGTCAAATAGGGCTCGCGGGCAAAGTGGGCGCTTATACCTGTGGCTCGACAGTGAACTTCTCCCTTTTCGATGGCCAAATCGATCTCGGGACCCCCCGGATAGCCTCGTACGATTTTGACTTTGGTGCCGAGGGCCTCTTGCATGGCATTGACTACAATCGATGTTGGGTCTACTGACCCTGTTGCGCCGCACCGGGGAGCCTCGGTGGCAGTAAAAAAATCTTCGACAGACTTCCAGGGCGTATCGGCTTTCATATAGAGCACAAAATCCATCTGATCGACGCTCCCGATCCAGACAAACTTGCGCACGTCGTACTGTACCTCTTTATTCCCCAATAGCTGATCCAGATAAACTCCGTATCCCACCATCCCAAGGGTTAAGCCGTCGGGCCTTGCCACGCCGTATACAGAGTTGGCGGCGATCAAAGAGCCTGCGCCCGGCATATTCTGCACGATCATTTCGGGATTTCCCGGAATGTGCTTGGGCATGTGCTGCGCAAAAATACGCGCATATTGGTCATACAACGAACCAGCGGTGAAGCCCACGATAATACGAATGGTCTTCCCTTGATAAAAAGGCGTGGTTTGAGCATGGGCAGTATCCCCGGCGAAGGGTTGATGAAGAAAACCCACCCACCCCGCCAGTAGAATTGCCAGGAACTTGATAGCGTCAAAAGAAAACCTGAACGTCACGACGAACCTCCTAGTTTAAAAAATACAGATCGCTCTTGACCCTTCCCGTATTGAATCGTCTAAAATGCAGCCCGCTATGTAACGGTCAGGGAGGACCAGACTATGAGTCAAGAATCCGGGGTTGTCAACTTCTTCTCTTGACAACTAGCAGGAACGGAGCTAGCTGTCTCAAAATCGTGACTCGTTTGACAGGGAATAGTGGCAGACGACGTTCTCAAAGGCAAGAAAGACGATTATTCCCTAAAAGGTTACCCATTTAAACATTTGGTTTATCCGCTCCCGACAAGAAATGCCCTGCGAGCGCATATAATATAGAGGTGAACATGAGGGTTGAAACCGAAAAAAAAATGAAACGATGGTGGGAAAATCGATGGATTCTGGACCAAATCATCCAGGCAAATGGCCTCGACTGGGACCAGGCAAGAACGGCTAAAATCATCCGAAACTGCGGACCCGGCGCGGTCATGGACCTAAAAGAAATAACCCGGAAGGTGCAGAAATTCACGGACATCCCGCGGGAGTTTCATCGCGCCGCCCAGCGCCGGGAAGAATTGGCGAAAAAGACCGATCAAGAGGGACACAGAGTAAATGCGCGCCTGCACTACTACTTTGCTTGCATCTACTACGTTTATGCCGTGTGGGGGATCTTTGAGGACGGTAACCCCAAGCGAACCGCCTGGCAGGAGAAAATCCGGGCTTGCTACGACGCTTACATCCGCCTGGCAGACCATCCGATTGAGCGTGTGGAATTGCCTGTCGAAGGTAAATCTGCCGCTGCCCTTCTTCACTTGCCCCCTGGAACGAAACCCGGGGAAAGACTTCCTTGTGTTATCTCCGTGCAGGGTATGGATGCGGTTAAAGAAGAGATTGCTCTGTATGGCGAGCCTTTCCTGGACCGCGGGATCGCCCTACTGTCCATCGATCCTCCTGGAAGGGGCGAAACAAGATCACGTGGAATAACGGCCACCGCATCGAACTGCGAGCAGGCAGGAAAAGCCGCTTGCGATTACCTCTGCGGTCGTTCCGAAATTGACGGTGACCGTCTGGCCCTTTTCGGCTGGAGCATGGGAAGCTATTGGGGAACCCGTATGGCATCTGCAGAGCCGCGCATTAAGGCTTGTGCGGTGGGAGCCCCTTGTTTCGAACCCAGCCATCACACACTTTTCAACAGAGCTTCCCCTACTTACAAGCTAAATTTTATGCATATGGCCGGATATGATGACGAAGGTGCTTTTGACGAATTTGCCAAAAGCCTGACCTTAATCGGGGTGGCGTCGAAGGTGTCCTGCCCATACCTTGTCATGGCTGGGGAAGATGACGAGCTTTGTCCTAATGAATTCGTCCATCAAGTATTTGACGAAGTACGGTCCTCAAAGAGACTTGTTGTCTTCGGGGGAGAAAGACATTCTATCGCTCACTACCCTCAAGTACGGACGACGATGATTGATTGGCTGGAAGACAGGCTGGCAGGGAAACCGTTCAATTCAGAAAAGGTCTTTGTGGAGGCGGGTGGGGGTGAGGTGAAGGAGAAATTATGAAAGGAGACGCTATGAAAGGGTTTTTTCTGGCTCTTTTACCTTTGCTGCTATGGAGCTCCAATCTTAACGCCCAAACGCCCTTCTACGAGGGCAAGACTATCAGGATCGTTGTGGGTTCCTCCCCCGGGGGGCCCTTTGACACATGGGCACGGGTTTTAGCCCAGCATATGGGCAAGTACATCCCTGGAAACCCGAGGTTTATCGTGCAGAACATGCCGGGCGGGGGTTCCATGATCGCAGCCAACTACGTTTATAGCGTGGCCAAGCCTGATGGCTTGACTCTGGGAACTGTGCAGGCCGCGCTCTACCTTGAACAGCTTGCCGGACGAAAAGAGGTCCAGTTTGACTGGGCGAAGTTTGCCTGGATCGGTAACCCGGAGTCGGTTGATCGGATATTTTTTATGCGGGCAGACACCCCCTATAAAACGCTGGAGGATATCCGCAAGGCCTCCGAGCCGCCAAGGTGCGGGTCTCAGGCGCCCGGCACCGTTGCCAATTATTTTCCCCGACTTCTCGAAGATGCTTTAGGGCTCAAGTTGAATATTGTGACTGGGTACCAGGGCGCCGCAGATATTAGACTGGCCATCGAGAGGGGGGAGGTGCACTGCTATGCATTTTCGGTCCAGGGCTTTTTTAGCACCGAACCAAGCCGCACCTGGGCCAGGACTGGATTTGTTCGGGTACTCATTCAAGGGGGCAGAAAACGTGATCCGAGACTCCCCGATGTGCCGACGATCTGGGAGCTGATGGACAGACACAAAACACCAGAGGGGACCAGGCGGCTCGTGAGAGTCCTCCTCGCTCCCGATGAATTAGGTCGTGTGCTCTTCGGACCCCCAGGGATTCCTGGAGACCGGGTCAAAACGCTCCGCGAGGCCTTTAGAAAGGCGATGAGCGACCCTGAGCTTTTGGCCGAGGCCAAAAAAATGGATTTGGGGGTCAACCCCACCGGCGGCGAGGAGCTTGAGGCCATGGCAAAAGATCTGATGGCGCAGCCTCCGGAGGTCATCGAGCGGATGAAAACACTTTTGGCGAAGTAAGCCTAAAGCGGCCCTTAACGTTTGGAAATAGTATGACCCTCTTAACTGCGTCTAAGGAGGAATTTTACAATGACACTTCATTTACCCCGGCTCCGATGGATTTTCCTGCTCGGCATTACGCTAGGCTTCGTTATCTTACCAACAGGGCGCGTGTTCGCGCAGCGGGCTTTTCCCTCACGTCCGATCCAGTTTGTCGTCCCACTAGCCCCCGGGGGCATAGCGGACGTGCATGCCCGCGCTCTAGCCCCGGTTTTGGAGAGAATCTTGAAACAGCCTGTGGAGGTCATATATAAGCCTGGTGCTGTATCCAAGGTTGGGATCCAGTATGTCGCGACTAAACCTCCAGACGGTCACACTCTCTTATTGGCGATGCCAAGCTTCTTCAGTATCCCTGAAGTGGACCGCCTCCTTGGTCGACCCTTGGCCTTTACGCGGGAGCAGTTCACGCCGCTCGCGCGATTAAGCGCAGATCCTGGGATCATCTTCACTTCCACCGCCGGTCCATGGAAGTCATTTGCCGAGCTAGTCGCCGATGCCAAGCGTCGGCCTGGGGAGATTAAATACAGCAGCACAGGTATGTACTCGTCCCCCCATGAATTTGTGGTCAGAACCTCGATAGCAGCCGGCATCAAACTGCTGCACATTCCTATGGAAGGGGGTGCCCCGGCCTTGACAGCCCTCCTCGGAGGCCATGTGGACCTGAACATTACGACAGAGACCATAGGCCTTCCTCATGTCAGGGCTGGCACGCTAAGACGCCTGGCTGTACTAAGCTCCAGCCGAATAGCTAACATTCCAGAGGTGCCAACGCTCAAAGATCTCGGATATGACGTCGAGGGCTACTACCCGGTGTCAGTTGTCGCGCGGAAGGATATCCCACCGACGGAAATTCGAATTCTCAGTGACGCCATCAGGGAAGCGGTAGATGACCCGCAGTTTAAGTCGGCGATGGCGAAGATAGGAACTCCCATAGCCTATTTGGGGGGCGAAGATTTGAAGCAGTTCTGGAAGTGGCAAACTGAGGCTACCATTGCGACTTATAAGTTGTTCTTGAAGGAGAAGTAGCGTCAGGCGAGGGGAAGCTAGATGTTCAAGAGCTTAAAAATCCAGAGGATTTTGGTTTCTCCTAGCGATCGAATTAGCGGGTCCGTGTTATTTTTCCTCGCTTTGGGCATTCTATGGGAAAGCCGGGGGTTGCCAATGGGAAACCTTCAACTCCCCGGTCCGGCGTTCATGCCTGCAGTTCTAGCAATCCTTTTAGGGACAACAGGAGTCCTCATTCTCATCACTGGCGCCAATTCCCCACGGCTATACTCCCTTCGTTGGGAGGATGCAAAACATACTGTTATTGTCGTTGGTGCTTCGATCTTCGCAACCTTAACCCTCGAGCCATTGGGTTATCCTATAGTCGCAACTCTGTTATTAGGCTTCCTTCTCGGAGCAGTCGAACGGCAAAAACTGAGATTGGTCCTTCCACTGGCTCTCGGCCTTTCTATAGGATCCTATTGGCTCTTTGTATCTATCTTCCGGGTTCCGCTGCCAAAGGGGCTTTTAGGTTTTTGATGCAAGAGACCCTCCAAAACCTTCTATTGGGCTTTTCGGTGGCACTAACGCCCTCGGTATTTATTTATGCCGTGCTTGGATGTCTTGTCGGAACTGTCGTGGGTGTGCTCCCAGGAATTGGACCTTTGGCAGGCGTTAGCATCTTGCTCCCTCTTACATTTGGTCTGGACGCCACCAAATCGGTTATTCTGTTGGCGGGCATATATTACGGTGCAATGTACGGCGGCTCCACTACCTCTATCTTAATGCGGATTCCGGGAGAGGCAGCGTCTGTTGTAACATGCCTTGACGGCTACGCCATGGCTCAGAAGGGTCGAGCTGGTCCCGCCTTAGCGATAGCCGCCATCGGGTCTTTTATAGCCGGCACCTTTTCTGTCGTAGCCCTTATGTTTGTTGCTCCCCCGCTGGCGCGCTTCGCCCTTCGATTCGGTCCCCCAGAATATGTTGCGCTCATAGCTCTTGCCATCATCACCCTAAGTTATATGTCTGGAGGGTCGATGCTGAAGTCAACTGCGATGGCTTTAGTGGGATTCTTTTTGGGGATGGTGGGAATCGATCGCTTAACCGGCTACTCCCGGTTCGATTTCGGGCTCGCGGAGTTGGGAGATGGCATCGGTGTGGTCCCTGTCGGGATCGGCCTTTTCGGCCTCGCCGAGATTCTTAGCAGTGCTGAAACAAAAGCTGCTTTACAAGTGATCAGGCCCCGGCTCAAAGATCTCTTGCCCAACAGGGACGAATGGAGAGCTTCCTTAGGCCCGATTGGACGGGGGACGGTGCTTGGGTTTTTTATCGGCCTCATGCCGGGGCCGTCACATGTCGTCTCAAGTTTCGTCTCCTATGCGGTTGAGCGGCGGCTCTCCAAGCATCCAGAACGGTTCGGCCAGGGAGCAATCGAAGGAGTTGCAGGACCAGAGTCCGCAAATAATTCCGCAACGTCCGGGCATTTCATCTCAATGCTGGCCCTTGGTATTCCGTCCGGCGGTATCACTGCGATTATTCTAGCTGCTCTGATGATTCATGGTGTCTCTCCTGGGCCTTTGTTTATCCGGGAACATCCCGACATCTTTTGGGGCTTTATTGCAAGCATGTACGTGGGGAATTTGGTGTTACTGATACTCAATTTACCCCTGATCGGCTTGTTCGTTAACTTTTTACGGATCCCGTATGTTGTCCTGTATCCTATCTTTATCGTGTTCTGCTTCCTTGGCGTATATAGCGTCAACGGGAGTGTTTTGGATCTGTGGATTATGACGGGTATGGGTCTGTTTGGCTACTCGCTTCGTAAATTCGACTTTGAGCTGGTGCCCATAGTTATCGGGATGGTTCTGGCGCCGATATTAGAGTTATCTTTGAGGCAATCGTTGATTATGTCGCGCGGGAGCTACCTGATATTTGTCCAGCGGCCGATTGCGCTGGCTCTTTTGGTAGGAAGCATGATCCTTTTAGTTCTTTCTTTGATGCCGTTAATTCGAAGGGGGACATCCTGGATCAGGGCCATCACTAGCAGCGTTTAGGTACCCAGTTAACAGCAAACAGGTATGATAATGTGCCAGAGAAGGGACGGAACATGATATGGACGTACCGGTAGAAACGGTGGCTCAGGCCTACCTGGAGATGCTTAGAAACAGGGGGATAAAGTACCTCTTTGGCAATAGCGGGACAGACTTTGCCCCGATCATAGATGGGCTGGCAAAATTTATCGTGGAGAAAAAAGACACTCCCCGCCCGATTACTGTCCCGCATGAGAATGTCGCGGTAAACATGGCGATGGGGTATGCCATGATAACCGGAGAACCTCAGGTGGTAATGGCGCATGTTATTGTAGGCGCTGCCAATGCATCCTGTGCTCTGATGAATGCTTATCGCCTGGAGATCCCTATGCTGTTTTCCGCCGGGAGGACCCCCGTTACGGAGGCCGGGCTCCAGGGGAGCCGTAACCGGCCTATTCACTGGGGGCAGGAGTCCTTTGATCAAGGGGGACTTCTGAGGGAGTTTACCAAGTGGGACTACGAACTGCGCCACCCTATCCAGTTGGAAACGGTAGTGGATCGAGCCCTCGAAATGACCATGGCCGAACCTCAAGGGCCGGTTTACCTAATTCTACCGCGGGAAATTCTTTCGCAGAAAATCGAATCTATAGATATTCATCCCTGGCGCAAGCCAAAGGGACCGATTCTCACATATCCTGATCCTTCTCTTATCGATGAGGCAATCAGGTGGTTGCACGAAGCCAGCAACCCGCTGATCATCGCCTCGCGAATAGGGAAAAACCCGGCGTCGGTCAACTCCCTTGTCTCGTTTGCAGAGGCTGCCGCAGCCCCGGTACTAACTCCGAACAGTCCTTACATGAACTTTCCCACAAACCACCCGCATTATCTAGGAACTGAGCTTAGGGGATTTTTGGAAGAGGCCGATCTTATCGTAATAGCGGACTCGGATGTTCCCTGGTTACCGCACGTTCACCAACCCGCGCAAAGCGCCAAAATTATACACGTTTCCAGGGATCCTTCCTACCAAAGTTACCCAATTCGCGGGTTTCCGATAGACCTTCCGATTGTCGGGGACCCGGGAATAACCCTTAAGCTCGCCGCAGAAAAAATCCTCGCCTCTTCCACCAGCAATAGTGCCAAGTTCAAGAGTCGGCGAGAAAAGATAAAAGAGAAACACCTGGAACAAAGAACAAAGCTCAGGGCGATGGCTGAAGGACTCCGGAGCAACAAACCAATCCACCCTCTGTGGCTAGCGTATTGCCTCAATCAAATTCGAGACGAGAATACCATCTTGCTCAATGAGTACACCCTTGACGTCTCCCAGATGGATTTTGTTCAACCTCAAAGCTATTTTAGCCTTTCTCCAGCCGGGGGCTTGGGCTGGAGCATCGGCGCGGCGCTTGGTGTTAAGCTAGCAACGCCAGATAAAACCTGTATCGTCACACTAGGGGATGGCGCTTACATTTTCAACGTTCCCACTGCCTGCCATTACGTTTCCCAAAGGTATGATCTTCCGTTGCTTATCATTATTATTAACAATGGCACCTGGGGCGCATCCAAACGGACTGTCCTGGAGCAATTTCCCGATGGTTGGGCCTCGACTACAAATGAGTTTCCCTTTTGCGACCTTACGCCCTCACCCAAGTATGAAGCCGTGGTTTCTGCTTTCGGCGGCTACGGTGAGGCCGTTGAGGAACCACGCGAGCTTCTGCCCGCCCTTCGACGGGCACTCAAAATTGTGCAAGAGGAAAAAAGACAGGCGGTACTCAACGTGATTTGTGCCGGGCCGGGAAGCCAGCGCAGCTAGGACACTTTATTGCTCTTTAATATGGCTGAGGTCTAATTTTAGGGAATAAGGTTATTTCTGGAGGATCATATGAAAAGAGAGACAATTCACACTCTTAAGGCGGCAAGCCACAAAAACCCGATTCCGCAAGCTGTAAAGATTGGAAATATACTTTTTACCTCGGCCATAACCGGTCAAGATCCAAACACACTAAGCATACCGGAAGACCCCAGGCAGCAAATTTTTCAGGCCTTTGAAAATCTCAAGGCCATAGTAGAGGCTGCCGGGGCGACCTTAGATAATGTGGGTAAGGTAAATGTTTGGCTCAGGGATTTTAAGTTGCGAGATGTAGTCAACGAGGCCTGGGTAAAATATTTCCCTGGCGACAAGCCTGCAAGAATGACGCTTCAAACCGGGCTGTTACCAGAGGCATCGATAGAGCTTGACGCCGTGGCAGTGTTCTGAAAGCTCCGGCGTAGCCAGGAAATATGTTGAGTGTGACGGCTTGGCTAGACGAGTATGAGAAAAACCCGGAATGACCTGAAAAAGGAGGGCCGTAATAATGGAACTGGGGCTGAATGGTAAGGTTGCCGCCATCACAGGGGGTAGTGAAGGCATCGGTCTTGCAACTGCCCTCGGACTGGCTGCGGAGGGTGCTTTGGTCGGCATCTGTGCCCGCCGCCAAGAGCCCCTTGAGAGAGCGGCGGCCATGATCCACAGTGCAGGCGGAGCAGATGTCCTTGCCGTACCTGCAGATATGACGCTGCCAGGAGAACCTGAGCGCTTTATCGCCGAGGTCGTGAGACGGTTTGGACGATTGGATATCCTGGTCAACAACGCCGGCCGAGAGGCTGTCGGTCCTTTTGAAGATACTGATGACGCGGCATGGCAAGGCGATCTCAATCTAAAGCTGTTTGGCGCCATCAGAAGCATTCGCGCTGCTATTCCTCATATGCGAACATCTGGTGGAGGTCGGATAATCAACATGACGCATGTAGGCGCAAAACAGCCAAGGGCTCGTTCTGTCCCCACATCAGTCACACGCGCGGCCGGCATTGCCCTTACAAAGGCCCTTTCTAAAGAGTTGGCTGCCAACGGCATCTTGGTCAATACCGTGTGTCTCGGGATCATTTGGTCCAGTCAGTGGGAGCGTAAGCGGATGGCCATGGCTTCCCCCATCTCACAGCAAGAGTACGAACGCCAGTTGGTGGTCGAGCGAGACATTCCGTTGGGCCGGTTGGGCAAGAGCGAGGAAATTGCGGGCCTTATCGTATTCCTGGCATCAGGGCAGGCAGCCTACATTACCGGCGCCTCCATCAACATCGACGGCGGGCTTTGTAGCGTTGTTTAAGCAAGAACCACTCGAAAGGCATCCCACCGTGAAGAAGGCGGATTACGCATACATTGGTAAGAACTTCCGTAGAAAGGGCAGCGTCGAACGGGTCACGGGAGCCAACATCTTTGCCGTAGATATGTCTATCCCCGGCATGCTTCGCGGCGGAATTCTGCGGAGCCAATACGCACATGCCGGGATTAGGGACATCGACGTAAGCGAGGCGGTATCTCTTCCCGGCGTTTACGCGGTTGTGACGGCCCAGGATGCTCCGGACGTCAGGTACGGAAGGACAGTCACAGACAGGTACATACTTGCAAGGAACAAGGTCTTTTTCATTGGAGACCCTGTCGCCGCCGTCGCGGCAAATTCCCTCGCCACCGTGAAGAAGGCGTTAAGGAACATCAAAGTGGAGTATGAGCCGCTTTCCGTGGTCCTGGATCCAGAGGAGGCTATGAAGCCGGAGGCTCCAACACTGCACGAAGACGTTTCGCCTCCACCAAACCTACCTAAAGGCATCAAGGCAAAGAACGTTTGCAGCTATATTTCGCTGCATGTGGAGCACCCTGATCAGGCGATGGCCGAGGCCGATCTTGTCGTCGAAGAAATCTATAAGACCCAAATGGTTCACCCGCACTACCTTGAGCCCAGGACTGTCATTGCCGAATATGACAACGGCGGGAACCTTACGCTCTGGACTAACAGCCAAACCCCATTCGTTGTAAGGTCTGAAGTCTCCAGGCTTCTCCAGCTTCCCGTCAGTAACGTCAGGGTGCTCGTGGCGGAAGTAGGGGGAGGCTTCGGAGGCAAGGCGGCGGGCGTGGCCTCCGGCGCAGGTTTTGAACCAATTTGTGGCTTACTGGCGATGAAAGCAAAGAGGCCCGTCATGATGGTTCTCGATAAGTCGGAGGAGACTATCGCAACATCTGTAAGGGGGCCGGCCAAAGTTTGGATTCAGACAGGTGTTCAGAAGAATGGGACCATCCTGGCGAGAAAGGCTAAGCTGATATTCGACACAGGGGGCTATTCGGGAGCAGGTGAACTTGCCGGTGGGTGGGCTGCGCGCATGCTGGTTGGGTGTTACAGGATACCGAATGTTCACATCGACGGTTATGTGGTCTACACCAATAAGCAGGTTTGTGGTCCGGTTCGAGGACCGGGAGGCGTACAGGCGATCTTCCCAGTGGAATCCCACATGGATTCGATTGCTTCCCGACTCGATATGGATCCTGTTGACTTTCGACTCAAGAACATGCTCCGCCGGGGAGACAGGATTTCAAACGGCGTCACACTTCGAGACGTGTCGCTCAAAGAAACCCTTCTGACGGCTGCCAAAAAAATCGGGTGGGGAAAGATACGGCTCCAGAAGAACCAGGGCATTGGGTTTGCATCGACGACATGGGGCGGAGAATTAGGTCATGGTCCTGGGGCTGGCGCCTTGGTGAAGGTGAACGAAGACGGAAGTGCAACGGTGCTTATCGGAAAAGTCGACTATGGGAGTGCGGTAAATATAGCCATTCCCATGATCGTCGCCGAAGAACTGGGAATAGACATCGATCATGTCAAGATCGTCAATGTTGATACAGATACCGCCCCCTGGGATTTTGGAACGGTCGGGAGTTTAACAACCGTTGCCTGCGGAGGCGCAGCCAGGCTGGCCGCTATAGATGCAAGAAATCAGCTGCTAAGAATTGCTGCAAAACAGCTGAATGTGAGGGTGCGGGATTTGGAGGCAAAGGGCGGGCAGATCCGGGTTAAAGGATCCGCTGATAAGGTCATGCCCATCTCGATAGCGGCAACCGCTGCACACTTCCAGGTCGGCGAAGTGATAGGCAGGGGTACCTATGACCCGGAAACAATCAGTAGGAAGGAGAAAGAGAAAGGGGCCTCTCCTAGCTATGCAACGCACGCTGCCTTAGTGCAGGTCGACCCTGATACAGGCCGCGTGGCCGTTTCTAAATACGTAGCTGTCCACGATGTTGGCTTTGCCATTAATCCTTGCGCCGTGGAAGGCCAGATCGAAGGTGGAGTTGTGCAGGGCCTCGGCCAGGCGTTGTGCGAACAGATACTGACCGATGATACCGGTAGAACACTAAACCCAACCTTCGTTGACTATCTTATGCCTACCGCAAATATCACGCCGGATATTGAACCCGTAATACTTGAAGGCTATTTAGGCACAGGACCTTACGGTGCTAAAGGCATAGGAGAGATTCCGTGCGTCCTCCCTCCGGCAGTAATTGCTAATGCCATCTTCAACGCGACCGGTGTCAGGATAAGAACCCTCCCCCTCACTCCGGAAAATGTGCTTCGCGCCATAAGGGAACAGAAACGAAAAGAAAGTTGACGCTAAATCCTGCGTGAAACGTAGTCGTCCCAGACCTTGTGAACCGCACATATGTTGAAACTTTAATAGGACAGAGAGGAAAATGCCATGAAGAAAAAACAGTTGGGAACAATTTTTATCTTTCTTGCGGTCGCTAATTTCTTTTTGCTAGTTACAGTTAACCGCCTAAGTGGCCAGACAAGAGATTACCCTACCCGACAGATTCAATTAGTCATTAATAAAGCCCCCGGTGATCCAACTGATCTTGCCGGCAGAACAATTGCCGACCAACTTTCCAAGATCTTAAACGTGCCCGTAGTGCCTATCAATAAACCGGCAGCGGGGGGCGTTGAAGGCGCCGACTATGTGGCAAAGGCTAAAAAAGATGGTTATACGCTACTCTTTAGTGCCGCATCTTCCATGGTCCATATTCCCGTGACTTCACCGGAGACTGTCCCTTATGATCCCGTGCGCGATCTAGAACCAATTGCTCGAGCCGTTTCCTTTCCCTTCGTTATTGCAGTTAAGAGTGATTCCCCCTGGAAATCCCTCAAAGAATTAGTCGACTACGCAAAAAAGAATCCGGAAAAGGTACGCATGGGTATAGCAGGCATAGGAACTGTAGCCCATTTTAACTTGGGAATCATCAACTCGGCCGCCGGGGTGAATATGACTCCTGTCCCCTACAAAGGGGCGTCGCCCGCAGTGACTGCCGTCTTGGGCGGCCACATCGAGGGAAACTCTCTGGCTCTAGGCGCTAACTTAGCTCACATCAATGCAGGCACTCTGAGAGCGTTGGTCATATCCAGTAAATCCTCACAAGCAGCGCAGATACCATCGCCAGTTGAAGCAGGTTATCCTCAGGTAAAATTGCTGGGAGTATGGGTGGGGGCTTTTGCTCCGGCCGGAACGCCAGACTCGGTATTAAAGGTATTAGTTCCCGCCTTTGAAAAGGCGATTCACTCTCCCGAGGTCGTTAAAGCCGTGGAGGGAGTCGGCAGTTCTCTGGATTACCAAAAACCAGAGGAACTTAAGAAATCCATTCAGGAGGAGTTTGAAATAGTCCGTGAAGTAGCTAAGAAAGCCGGTCTGACCAAGAAATAATCAAGAGACAGATTAAGAGTGAAGAAATCCGACCTAGTAAGCAGTTCTTTTTGGCTGACCTTCTCTATTCTCGTCGCCGGGGAATCCTATCGGTTAGGTTTGGGAAATTTCCGCGGCCCGGGGCCGGGATTCCTGCCTTTTGTTGCCAGTTTGGTTTTGGGTATTTTGTCCCTGTTGCTCATGGTCCAGGCCATCAATAGAAAGGGAGAAGAGAAGGAAGTTCAAGAGGCATGGTCTCAGAGGGGGAACTGGGAGAAAATAGTCTATACGCTGGCAGCTCTCTTGCTCTATCTGTTCCTGTTGGAAAAGCTGGGATTTCTTTTTTGTACCTTCCTTCTGGTTGTCTTTCTTCTGAGAGTCATTGAGACACAAAGGTGGCCAGTAGTCATCGTTACCGCCTTTTTGGCTACCATTTTTTGCTACATTCTTTTCCAGGTCTGGTTGAAGATTCAGCTTCCCTCCGGGATCCTCGGGAGATACCCTTAAAAAGAGAACAATGGAGGCCCTGTCTGGAGTCTTATACGGTTTTAGTGTGGCCTTACAGCCGCTGAATCTCCTGTACTGTTTTTTCGGGGTATTGATCGGGACTTTAGTCGGAGTATTGCCGGGTCTCGGTCCGGCGGCGGCCATCGCTCTTCTCCTCCCCAGCACCTTTCACGTTTCTCCCGTAGCAGCGACAATTATGCTCGCCGGGATATATTATGGGGCGATGTATGGGGGCTCGACCACTTCGATTTTAGTGAATATTCCTGGAGAGGCTGCGTCGGTAGTAACTTGCCTGGACGGGTATAAGATGGCCCAGCAGGGGCGGGCCGGTCCTGCCCTGGGAATTGCCGCGTTTGCTTCCTTTATCGCCGGCACTTTTAGCATTGTCGCCCTGACCTTTCTCTCACCGGTTTTGGCTAATCTTGCCCTACGGTTCGGTCCTCCGGAGTATTTTTCCTTAATAGTGTTAGGTTTAACCATTCTAGCCTATCTGGCTAGTGGATCGATGGTGAAGGCATTAATGATGGCCGCTTTAGGAATCATTCTCTCAAGTGTCGGGATGGATATTATTAGCGGCTCTTATCGCTTTACCTATGGATTCTTAGTCTTAAGCGACGGGCTGGGATTGATCCCGGTAGTGATGGGTCTTTTTGGTCTTGCGGAGGTTTTCTCCAACCTTGAAGAAAAGTTAGGGCGGGAAATCTTTGAGCAGAAGATTAAGGGACTGCTGCCCACCTGCCAGGACTGGAAGGATGCATGGGGCGCAATCACCCGCGGCTCCCTCCTGGGCTTTTTCCTGGGTATACTTCCCGGCGGAGGGGCGATTATTGCTTCCTTTACCTCTTACGCCGTAGAGAAAAAATTATCCAAACACCCGGAAAAATTCGGCAGTGGAGTTATCGAAGGCGTGGCGGGCCCCGAGGCAGCTAACAATGCCGCAGCCGGCGGGGCCTTCATCCCTCTCCTGACCTTGGGAATTCCCGCCAATCCAGTCATGGCCATACTCCTGGGCGGATTAATGATCAATGGATTACAGCCAGGCCCTCTTTTAATCAAACAGGCGCCGGATCTTTTCTGGGGAGTCATTGCCAGCATGTATTTGGGTAATGTGATGCTCTTAATCCTCAACCTTCCCCTGATTGGGATATGGGTGAAGGTTCTGAGAATTCCTTATCATATCCTTTTTCCCTTGATTATCCTTTTCTGTTTGGTCAGCTCCTATAGCTTGAATAACAATATGGGCGACGTGACAATCATGGTTTTTTTTGGAGTCGTGGGTTATCTGATGAAGAAGTTTGGCTACGAGGGGGCCCCTTTAATATTGGCTCTAATTCTTGGTCCGATGCTCGAGGAGGCCTTGCGCCAGTCGTTGATCATTTCTCACGGGAGTTTTGCTGTTTTCTTTGAGAACCCAATTTCTGCCGGATTATTAGTGTTGGCTTTCTCTCTCTTAATTCTTCCCTGGATTACTCACAGGAGGCCGGCTCTACCGTCTGATGGCTAAGCATTGTGCAGCTCAAGGCGCAAAACAGGATTCCAATCTATGGCCGAGCTTGTATGTAATCGGATCGAAGCATGGGAGGAAGCAGAGGGGTTCTTGTTGATGGGAGTGCCAAGCAGGTCAAACTAAGCCAGGAGGGCAAAAACATTGAAGGAGGGTAAGGATATGAAGAAGGATAGCCTGGAGGCATTTAAAAAGGTGGCGTGCGGAGTTGACAACGATGCTTATGAGATCGTGGCGAAATTAGATCCCGAATATTTCGAATACCTTAGAGGGATTTACGTGGACGCTACCTGGGGTCGAGAAGGTGCGCTGCCGCGAAAGACAAAAGAGCTTATTATGGTGGGAATCACGTGTGCAACGCTTCACCCTTTTGGCAATCGACTCCACACCGAGAGGGCGCTGATCGCAGGCGCAACTCCCAGAGAGGTCCTCGAGGCTATGGAAGTCGCAGCGATTCCCGGCGGAATGCCCGGGTTATGGCTTGGGGTCGAGACGCTTCAGAAAATCCTCAAGGCAAGAGGCCAGGAATTTAAATGAGCAATGGTAAATCCGGACCCTTGAACGGAATTCGCAGGGTCCGGGTATAAACTTAGCGGTATCTTCAGCGGCAATCGGATGTTGGCAGGGTATCCTGACCATAAACCCGGTCTAAAATATTTTTAAATATTTTCCCCTCATCAAACTCCCAATGCGTTGTCGGCTCATTTTCTTTTCCCTCAAACCTTACGACCGTGAGCCGCCCTTTATAAGGCTCCTCGCGCTGCTCAACGAATCCGGATCTGGATTGCGTAAGGTTTTCACAGACCCCGAAACGCAATTGGCCTTTCGTTTTTACATCCTCAAACAAGTGGTCGATCCAGACCAGCAAGCTTCCCCGCTCTAACAAATCAACAATGCGCATACCCGTCCTCGCCTCGTTCGCCCGTGACAGAGTAAATGCCCAAAATTTCGTCTTCTTGTTACCGTCCAGGTAAGGCAACACTGCCGTATCAACGTCACGAACGCTGCTTGCCGATGCCAGGTAGACAATCCGCTCAAAGGGGATCTTCGGAAACGCGCGGAGAATCTCATCCGAAACTATTGTCCCCATGCTATGGCCTACAAGGGTAATTTCGATTGGTATATGGTCGTTCGTGTCATTGCTGTTCTTCCATTTCCACTTTGTATTTCCATCTTGTGTGGAAATCCGCGTGTTCAGTTCCTGCATGAACGTAAACAGCGCCCCCTCTCTCGCATAGGGGTTCAGTTCCAGTTTAGGCGCCAAGATCAATCGAGCGCGCCGATTCACGGTAGCCCAGGCCGGCGCCCCGAATAGTTCGATCAGCGGGGAGGTGATAAAGGCCCTGGTGGGCACGGTGATTACGAAGCTCCCGCAGGATACAGGATATTCCCACCAGGACTGCGCACCGGTGCAACTGGGCCACGTTGCCCGGACCAGAGGCCACATCATAGGAACAACATCAAATAGGCTCGAGGCAAACTGGCCCGCTGCGATGAAGGGAGAGGTAAGCCAACCCCACGCAGTATTTGTTACCTCGGCTCCTCGGATCTTAACCAAATTGTCACGAACGGATGACATCAAGTCGCTATTCCAAAGGATGAAAATCGGGTAGTAGGACGATCCCGCGGAACGCCCATCTTTACCCGACAAGTCCTCGACCTTCCTCAGTCCTGCCTCGTAAGGATTCGATCCCCCATGAACAAATATAAGGATCTGCGGTTTTTTGTGTTGGTTAGTCCAGGTCTCTCTCGCGTACTCGTCAATATCGCTTAGAATCTTCCCTACGTACTTGCTCCGGAAATCATCATTATCCTTATTGCCTACCGGTTTTAGATTGCGACCGATCGGGTATCCATCTTGATGGATCATAATGTAATTAAGGTATTTGGCTTGGTCCGGAATGTCCTCCGTCGGGTCCGGATTGGACGATTTCAAATCCACCGGTTGCAGTGCGGCACACTCCTGGGCGAGGATGAAAAGCCACGACCCAAAGAGGATGAACAGAATACAGTCGATTAGTTTCCTATGCGGCGCACTCATCTTAACCTCCCTGAATTGTCCGGCTGAACAATTAGGTGCACCTCCGAAATATAAAGTCCCTCTCCCTCTTTCCTTGCCGGCTCACCACGCATATAATGGGATTTCTCCTCGATTGATTCAGCATATCACAGCTAACAACCCTTAATCTCACCAGTCGAAAAGATTTTTTTTGTGGGGAATCTCCGCTTCAGGATCCTCTTCGCGAGAGCGATGGTTCTCCCGCATCGCCTTATCGACCTCGTAGCGCAGGAGATCCCAGATCTTTTCCAGGCAGCGGATGAAGTCGGGATCGGACATGCTCTTGAAGCTACGCGGGCGGCGAACATCGATAGAGACAACGCTCTTGACGACTCCAGGAGCAGAGCTCATGACAGCCACCCGGTCGCAGCACATCACCGCTTCCTCGATGTTATGCGTGACCAGGATCACCGTCTTTTTTTCCTTCTCCCAAATGCGTAAAAGCTCTTCGCGCAAGAGCAGCCTCGTCTGCGCATCAAGGCTGGCAAAGGGCTCATCCATAAGAATGACTTCAGGGTCATTGGCCAGGGCTCGGGCAATCGCCACTTTTTGCTTCATCCCGCCGGAGAGCTCAGCCGGATGGGCGGAGCTGAAATCGAGGAGCCGCACCATCTCCAGCCAAAACCGGGTAACCCGCTTGTATACCGGCACGGGCTGCTTGCGAAACTCCGGCCCCAGAGGGACATTGCCTTCCACGGTCCTCCACGGCATCAAAGACGGATCCTGAAAGACCATGGATACCATTGCCTGAGTCCTTTTTTCCCCGACGAACTCTACCGAACCTTTGGTCGGCTTTTCCAGCCCGGCGATGATATGGAGCAAAGTGGTCTTGCCGCAACCGGTAGGGCCGATCACGCCGAAAAATTCCCGGTCCCGGACTTCGAGATCCACTCCTCCGAGGGCTTGGAGCCTTCCCTTCCCTGTCATAAACTCCTTGGTCAGCCCGTGAATCACTACACGCATGGGCTCAGCTCACCTTCCCCCGAAAATCTCGTTAAAGAGCTTAACGTAGCGATCAAAGTCGTCGTAGATATCCGGCGAAGTAATCGCCGGACGAATGCCTTCAATCAGCCGAGGAGGATCGGGAGGGGTATCGATGCGGTCGGGAATCCTCCTGAGTGAGCGAAGAATTTCCTGACCTTTTTTAGAGAGGAGAAAATCCATCAACAACCTTGCAGCATTTGGATGAGGTGCTTTTGCAGCGATTCCGGTAGGGTGAACGCTGGCATAGACTGGATCGAGCGCAACCCATTCCACCGGCGCGCCAGTCGCCTTGAGAATCTCATAACTCTGCGAATAAACGCTTACGGAGCCTTTAAATTCTCCAGCACCAACGAGCTGAGCTATAAGTGTTCTCCCGCTCCTCGGTTGCAGCTGCTGCTGAGCAAAACGGCGCATGAAAGCCAACCCCTTTTCCTCTCCTCCCATATTCCTCATAGCCGTCGCGAACCACTCATAGGCCCTCGCTTCCATACCGATCTGCCCTTTCCACTCGGGCTTGAGAAGGTCCTCATAGGACTTGGGAATACTAGCCTTCGGGACCAACCGGGTGTTGTAGCCGAAGACAGCATAGGTCGTGTAGATGGATGTCCAGAATGCCTGCGGATCTTTATAAGCGTCGCGATAGAACTTTCTCTCCGGCGAGTCATAGGCTTCGAGCATTCCTCTTTTCTTGAGGAGATGGCCGTAAAAGCCGGTGTGGGCGATGACATCCCAGAGAGGTTTGCCGGCCCGCCCCTCGGTCATGACCTTTTCCATGAGCTGCGAATCGCCGGTGCGGTAGAACTGGGCGTCGATCTTGGGGTAGAGCTGCTTGAAGCCGTCTACGAGCGCTTTCACATCGCTGGTGGTCATGGAAGCGTAAAAGACGACTTTACCCTCGGCCTCAGCCTTTTCCCTCACTTCTGCAGCCTCAAGGCGGATCGGCAAGTAAGCTCCGAAGCAACAAATGATATAGGTCAGAAACCATCCCAACTTCTTCATGATCAACTCCCTTTCACGCTTTTTGTCTTATCACGGCATCTCTTCCAGCAGCCGTCCGTAACCTTTGACCGGCGCGCGGATGTGGAGCCGCTTCTGCGTAGCCCAAACCTGGGCCGGGATGCTGGAAACGACGTTCGTTTGGAGATCCCGTTCCAACAGCTCTATAATCGGGAGATTGTGCCATCCTGCCCCAAGCATGTAGATCCCATCCGCCCCGCCGGATTCAATAAAGACCTTTTTGGCGAAGGCGTAGATCTCGTCCGGGGGAATCTTTCCCGCATCTGCAAAGGGAACGTCGAGTCCTTTCATGGCCGCGACCTCGAAGCCGCCGTCTTCGAGGAACCTGGCGAACTTCCGGTTCAGATCGTCTTTGAAATAGGTGATCCCCACCAGCCTTCTAATGCCTAATGCCCGGAAGGCCTCCACCTGCGCGATCGTGGCGGTAAGCACGGTCACCCCGTATTTTTGCGTGAGCTGCGTTGCCGTCTCGGCATCAGCGCCGTATCCATGCACCATCGTTGGAGGGGCGCCCATAATCATTACGATGTCGGCGCCTAATTTGGCCAGTTTGGCTACCTTCTTTTCCGCGATAGCCAAGGCATCCTGGAATTCCTGATCGGTTCCGGCGCTGACGCCTACATGAAGAGCGATAAACCCCACTCCGTCAGGCATCAGTTTGATAAAACTTTCCGTGGAGCCAGGCCGGTAGGTCGGTTTGACCAGGCCGACGATGCCGCGCGCGCCGTAATACATGGGAACCTCCTTAATTCCTAAAATCCCTTATGCTCATTGAAAGCGCCGATCAAGTTGGATCATTGAGCCAGCCCTTTTCGCTACTAGAGGATCGCCGCGTCCAGGATCTCAGCGCAATGACGCGAGCAGGCTCCCGTATCCCCGAATATCCTCCTTGATATGCAGGCGGTAAAGCGCATACCAGATATTGCACAGAGTACTGCTTAACGCCGCCTTACCGGTCTCCCTCTCCAAGAGATCAATGGTGCTTACCGTGGGCCAGCGGTTACAAGGGAGAAATATCCCGTCCGCATCGGGGGCGGAGAAATAGACTTTTCTCGCAATCCTGTAGGCGGCATGGTCGGGCTGATTCGCCAGCTCCGAGTTGAGCTCAATCCCAAGACCCTCCGCCTTCAGGACTTGAAAACCCGAGGCGGTCAAAAAGTCACTCACACGATTGGTAAGGTTATCCGGATAGGGGCTTGCCACCACCACCTTTTTCAGCCCCATATGCTTCAGGGCCTCCACTTCACAGGTCATTCCTGCGGCCACCGGCACTCCAACCTTAGCCTCTAACTTAGCCGCAATTTCCCGATCACTACCATACCCTAGCCGGGTAAACAGGGGCGAGCCGCCAATGATGATAAACTCTGCGCCTGTCTCGGCAAGATCGATGGTGGCTTCCTCTATTCGCGCGAGCTGCCTTTCCAGATGATCGTCGACCAGCCGGCGGATCGTTCCGGTGGTATTCAACAGCATAAAGCCATCCGGAAGAATCCGATAGAACTCATAGACAAAGGTGTCACCCCGCGAGGGAGCGACATGCCCTATTCTTGCTCTCCATCCAACCATCTTTTGCTCCCTTTCTGATTGACCGTTTATACCCGATGGGCTTCAGGTTCAAGGGAAGCCGTCGCCGCTTTCTCTCACCAAGAACGGGAGCACCTTCTGAAAGAACTCGCGGTCCCCTTCAAAGGTGCTATCTAATCCGCAGATCTCGTCAGCCGTGAGCCAGCGGGCGGCGCTTACCTCCTTCTTCTCAAGCACCAACTCGCCGCCAACGTATTCAGCGAGCCACCAGTGCAATCTGAAAGTTCCACGCGATGAGATGTTTTCCCACACCTTGCGCAGCGGCCGCACCGTTAGCCCGACCTCTTCTTTCGCCTCCCGAACTACGGCCGCCTCCTGGCTCTCTCCGGGCTCGACCTCCCCACTAACCGGCGCCCAATACCCCCCGCCCCGCACAGTCGGCGCCCTCTGGATCAGGAGCACCTTGTCACCGTTCGTTATGACCGCAACAATCGCGTCAAGCAGCATGTTTCCTGACTGCATGTTAAGCTCGCGTGGGATAATGGGATTCCACTCTAGAGCACGCCTAGTACTCGATCAAGGTCTGCAACCGGATCCCCTGTCAGCGAGGATGCCGCCAATCGCGCGCAGCCTTACCTGAAGAACTTGTCCAGAGATTAGCTCACAGCGGATTTTAAAGAGGAAGTTGCCAGCGTCAAGGGGATCGTTATCGATGATTTGGAAAGTTTTGGTCTTAGGGGAAGCACGGAGAATGGCTTCAAGGAGTGGAAGCATTCTGCAAGTCTGTCTCCACTGCCTGCCAGCGGGTAAGGAACTGCTCCGCGGCCTGCCAGTCCCGAATGAGAAATTCACCCAACTTAAGGGGGCCTCTAACCTGGCTGGTAACAGCCATAATCAGCAAATCAGGGCCTTGCTCTTGGAAATCCTCAACGCTGATAACTAAAGCAGGGCGTTGTTTGATGGAAGTTTGATCTGAAAAAGGGAAGGGGGCTAGAATAACGTCGCCACGCTTATAACTTGTCGTAGGCGGCATCGTCGTCGTTATCCCAGATGCGGCTGAATGCGGCCTCTGAGAGTTTAGCGAAAGCTTTAGTGACTGCCGCGGAATCATCAGCCTCTGGAACCAGCACTCGCACGGGGGTATTGACCGGCAAGTTGATCGGTTCCTCCGGGACTACCACATGTCCGTCGTAATGCGCCTTAATAGCTTTCATAAAAGACAGAATATCTTTTTTCGTATGGATCTGCAAACTATGGAAAGAAGACTCTAGAGAGCTGTTATTACGTCTTCGATTTCTTCTCTCACCCCGCTATCTGCCTCAACTACAAGGCGCTTTTTCAGCGCCTCCAATGACTCAGGCGTAGCTATCTGCCCTAGTGCCCAGGCGGCGTGCCTTCGCACCAGAGGCTCCCCGTCCTCAAGCGCCTGGATCAAAGCCGGAACGGCCTCAAGGCTCTTCAGATTCCCCAGCGCCACCGCCACATTGCGGAGAAAGCCTCGGCGCTTGGCCCGGAGGATCGGACTACCACGGAAACGGCGGCGAAATTCTTCTTCGCTGAGGGAGAGGAGAGGAATCAGTTCCGGCGCATACAGACCTTCGCGGGGAGAAAAGGCCCCCTCCTCGGTGTCTCCTGCCTTGACGTTGTAAGGACAAACCTCCTGGCAGATATCGCAGCCGAAGATATGATTGCCCAGCAGAGGGCGCAGATGCCTTGGAATGGCCCCTTTGAGCTCGATCGTGAGATAAGAGATGCAGCGGCGCGCGTCGAGTATATAAGGACCGACAAAAGCGCCGGTGGGACATGCCTTCAGGCAGAGATCGCACTTGCCGCAGCGGTCCCTGATGGGCCGGTCGTAGACCAACTCGATGCTTAAAAATAGCTCTCCCAGGAAAAACCATGAACCTTTTTGTGGAGAAATGAGCTGTGTGTTTTTGCCGATCCAGCCGATCCCGGCCACGCCGGCAATGTCTCTTTCGAGCACCGGCCCTGAATCGACAAAGACCTTTCCTTCGACGGCTCCTGGATAGATCTCTTTGACTTTTTCCAGCAGGGATTCCAGCCTTTCCTTGACGACATCATGATAGTCATCTCCCCAGGCATAACGGGAGATCCAGCCTTTCGCACCATCCTGCGCCGTAGGCCTCGGCATCGGGGCATAGTAGTTCACCCCCACCGATACGACAGACACGGCCCAGGGAACGAGTTTCCTGGGATCACGGCGGAACTCCTCGGTGCGTTTGAGGTATCCGAGCTCTCCCCCCAAACCCCTTCTCAGCCACCCGGCAAAGAACTCTTCATGGGGAGTTATCTTTACCGGCGCGACCCCAACCAGGGCAAAACCGAGCCTCTGCGCCTCTTCCTTGATCCGCGCCGAGAGAGAGTCTGGCTCCTTAATCTTTGCTGGCTTCATCGCTCGTCCTCTATGCCAGAGGGTTAGTAAACCTTCTCGCGCCCATGTCTCCCATATTTGACATTGAAGCAGACCAGTGAATATCTCTGGAAGACAAGATGCCGCATAGATCGAAGGGACTTATTTGAACAGGTCGTAGTTGTAAATAGAATGATGGTGGCCGATATAGCGAAATTCGGCTTGATTCGGCCCCATAAATTTGAAGACAATCCGATAGGCTTGATCCACTCGGAAGCTCCAGACTTCGTGTTGCTTGGGATGCAATTTTTCGGCTCGGAGAGAAGGATGGAAGGGGTTGCTCTTGAACAGCTCTGCTTTTTTGGCTGCCTTACGCTGAATAGACCGTGGTAATTTGCCAAAGAGCCGATCAAACGTGGCGGTCGTCGAAATCTCGATCATTACCGCCTAATCGACCAGCTCGTACAGCGACTTGCGTTTCGTTACCCTGCCGGCGCGATGATCCTGCTCCGAGGCATCCAGAGCCTCTAGAAACCCTTTGCGGTAGAGACCAATCGCATCGCAAAAAGCTTCAAAACTCTCTTTGGTAATCTCGATGCGAATACTGTTTTTTGCTCTTTTCGTGACTCTTGCTTCAAGGGCAACTGACATTAGCGTTCCTCCCTTTCGGAATCATTCCCATCACTGAAAAATTCGCGAACTTTCCCGCTGCCCGATTGTAGCCCCTCATGACCGCCCTACGGAAAGCCACTAAAGAGATTGCCTGGCGCACGGCGTCGGATTCGGTCTTGGCGCGGAGAATCCTCTTAGCCCTTTTCAAGGCCCGCTCATCTACCAGAAAATTCTTTCGCTTCAGGGGAGCCATGATGCCCTCCAGAATGATGTATGCTTGTCTCAAAAATACACCACACCGTTCTATAGATCAAGCAGCCTTAGGTGTGTGACGCGTACGGCCTACGGAGCCGTAGGTATAATACCTGCCGCAACTCCCTTTGGTCCTTTACCGACCTTTATAGTGGCAACAACCATGTCGTTTGTAGTATCGATCACCGAGACGGTGTTGTCTTCGCTATTCGCCACATAGAGATATTCGCCGTCAATGAAGCTGCCGGGTTTAGTCATCACAATCCCCGAAGGCTCTCGGCCCACGGCAATCGTCTTTATCAGAGTCAGATAGGGCGATGTGGTAAGCACTTGAAAGACAGACACGGTGTTCGAATCACTGTTTGACACGTACAGTTTGCTCCCGTCGGGCAAGATGGCTATCCCTTCCGGCTCCTCCCCCGCAGGAATCTGCCCCAGAAAGAGCGGCGCACTCGGGTTAGTAGTATCAACTACGGCTACATCATTACTGTTTCGATTAGCGATGTAGACATACACCTTCAATCCATTTGTCCACGTGGCAAGTGCCACAGGCTTATTGCCGACCTTGATAGAAGAAACGATGGCTCGAGTTGTTACATTGATCACAATCAAATTGTCAGAATTTCTTCCCATCACATAAGCGAACTGTCCATCCGGGGAAAAGGCCAGAGCCACAGGTTTTCGGCCAATTGCTGTTTCTTTCACTTTGCCTTTGCCTGTTGAAGGTGTTGTTGTCTTTAGAGGCACGGTGGCAATAACCTTCTCCGTAACTCTATCAATGATCGAGATCGAGTCATCGTTCCGATTCGCTACCCAGATCTCGCTCCCATTGGGCCTGAGCACCAACCCCTCAGGTCTATTTCCTACCTGAATGGCTACCCCCAAATCAAACTCGAAGGCGTTTGACGGGGTAGGTAAAGTTGGACCTACAAGGACCTGGACAACTCCCTTGCCCTTGTCTTTGTCATCATCCTCGTCCTCGTCATCTTTATCTTTGCCGTTCTTACCATTCTCTTTGTCTTTCTCCGCAATATAGAGTTTTGCCGGAGGCGTAAACGCATCAAAGAAGATGTCGAAGAATGCATCGGCTACAGGCTTTTTGCCGACCGCCTCTGTACCCATCACCTGATTCGTCTGGGCGTTTATCAGCGAAACAGTACGGTCGTTGCTGTCAGTGACGGCAATGACGGGCTGGCCTTTTTCGTTTATGGTCAAGGTGAGGACACGAGGCGTGCTCGCGCCATCATCGTCGACGGCAGTAAGGGTAACCCCATAACTTCCCGATTGTGTATAAGCCGGTGTCCAGGCAAGATTCCCCGTTGCTGGGTTCCCCGCCTTCTGGCTAAAGCTTGCGCCTTTGGGCAAGCCGGAAGCCGAGAGGGTAACCGTATCGGCCTTTCCCGCGTCCGGAGCATTGATATTGATGGTTAGCTGGCTTCCCTCGTCAACCGTCGTATTGCCTGAAACTGAAATAGTAGGGGCCACGTTTTTGACAGTGACAGCCACGTTGATACTCGCGCTCAGCGGCCCGGAACAAGCTGGAGGACCGCCAGAGCACCCATTGGGATCACCCCGGTCCGTGCCTGTCAGTGTCACAGTTGATGTCCCATTACCATTGACGCCGGTAATGGTGGCTACCCGGGTCGCGGTGTTAATGCTCACCGTAGCCACATTGGGGACACTAGAGACTCCAGACCAAACTATTTGGTTGCCTGGAGTTTCTACATCAGAGACTATCGAGTCTAAAGCTATTCCAATGGACGAGCCTTCGTCGACAATAATGGGCGCAACTGGGCTCACTACCGGAGCGTCGTTTACAGGAGTGACAGTGATCGTAAAGGTTTGCGGGGCGCTGGTGTCCACCCCACTGTTGGCCGTCCCACCATTGTCTTGCAGTAGCACCGTAACGGTCGCTAAGCCATTAGCATTCGGAGCAGGAGTGTAAGTCAGTGCCCCGTTGGCTGAAATTGCTGGCTGCACCGAGAAGAGCGCATTATTGTTGTTGCTGACAAGGAAGGTCAGGACCTGACCCACTTCATCGGGAGGCCCAGCGCTGATGGCTGTCGCCCAGCCAACCAC
>Ga0209514_10000746_pt1 | contig 63569 bp, 54 predicted proteins | sample Subgrocontami58m_FD_187452 | JGI IMG/M metagenome (GOLD analysis project Ga0209514, IMG submission 187452) | Subsurface groundwater microbial communities from S. Glens Falls, New York, USA - GMW37 contaminated, 5.8 m (SPAdes) (version 3) | ecosystem: Environmental > Aquatic > Deep subsurface >... | reverse complement strand
CGGGACTTGCTCCCTAGGGGCACGGCGGTCCTCCCACCAAGTCTCCTTTACTATACAAGGGGCACGGCGGTCCTCCCACCAAGTCTCCTTTACTATACAAGGGGCACGATATATCGTGCCCCTACGTGACGTTTTCCACATAAGTTTTGTCAGAACCGAAAGACCCTGGAGGAAAGCCGCCGGAAACCAAAGGCAGGGCAGTTGAGGTAGGCCCCAGACCCTCGTATACTTGTGAGGATTGCACAGATGTGGAGCACGCCCATGATCAAGATGACTGAAGAGATGCGACGGCTCATTGACAACAATATGGCCGACGGCTGCCCCTGCATGATGGCTACGGCCTCGCCCACGGGCGAGCCTGGCATCAGTTTCCGTGGCAGCATGATGGCCTTTGACGACGATTGCCTTGCCTATTGGGATCGGACCAAGCGCCTAGGGCTGGACCACGTAGAGACGAATCCCAAGGTGGTGGTCATGTACCGCAACCCTAAGGAGCGCAAGTCCTGGAAGTTCCACGGCGACGCCAGCATAGTAAAGGAAGGGCCTCTGTGGGAGGCGGTGAAAGCCCGTGTGGTGAAGGAAGAGATGGCCCGCGACCCGGAAGGCCAGGGCTTCGCCGTTGTCATACGGCTGAGCCGCATCATGACCCTGGGCGGCGAGGTGCTTCAGGAGCGCTAAAGCCCAACTATTGGCTGCCCAGTTCCGCCAGCAACCCATCCACCACGGTGCTCGGCGTGAACCGCAGCACAAAGGCCAGCGTCAGCAGCACCATGCCCACGTCGTCCATGTAGCCCAGCACGGGGATGAAGTCGGGTATCAGGTCAAAGGGCATCAGCAGACAGGCTACCATGACGAACGGCGCCGCCTTCACCCACCAGGGCACTTCCCGGCTCTTGAGCAAGCGGCGAAAGAAGGCGACCTTGTTGCGCGTGGAAAGCCTCAGAAAGGAGCGGTACGGCTCATGGCGTGAAATGGCTTTGACGCCGATGTACGACAAGACGCTCGCGCCCACTACAACGATGACAACGCCCAAAATGACGAGCCACAGGTACATCCCCTACCCTCCAACGCTGGACTGGGCCAGCAGGCCGTCCAGAATCCCCCCCAGCTCTTGTTCTGAAGCCGGCCCCACGAATTTCTTCACCAGGTTCCCATTCGGATCAATGAAGAACTTCTCAGGGATGCCGCGTACCCCGTACTCCACCGCGATCTTGCCCGTGTCGTCCAGCCCGTTGGTATAGGTAACGCCGTACCTGATCACATGGCTCAGCACTGCGCTCTTCTCGTCCCAAATAGCTATGCCCACAAACTCCACGCCCTTCGCCTGGTAGGCAAGGTACGTCGCCTCAAGCGTGCTTGCTTCCGCGATGCAGGGCGCGCACCAGGAGCTCCAGAAGTCCACCATCACCACCCTGCCCCGCAGGTCGCTCAGAGCTATCTGCCGCCCGTTCAGCGTCTGCAGCGTGAAGTCCGTCGCCGGGCCAGGGCGCACCGTCACTTCGCCGAATACATCATTGATGCCAGGCCCGCCAGGTTGCCCGCCCGATTTCACCAGCGCCCATCCCATCAGAAAGATAAGCGCCGCAACCGGCGCCAACGCCACCAGCAGCACCTTACGTCCCACAGCGCACCTCACATTGCATGGCAACGCCCCTGCATCCGTAGCGCGCAATAGGGGCAACCACCGGCGCCAACGCCACCAACAGCACTTTACGTCCCACAGCGCACCTCACATTGCATGGCTACGCCCCCGTATCCGTGGCGCGCAATAGTTGGGCCATCAGCGCCGCCCGCCGTTGCTCGTATTCGCCCTCCGGCACTTCGCCCGCGTCGTGGGCGTTGTCCAGGTCGGCCACCGCCTCCAGAAGACCATCTCGGTCCAGGGGTGTCTCCACCGCAAGGACAGGCGACGGCGCCCGGCGACGCCGCAGCAGCACAAATGCCGCCAGCGCTCCCAGCCCCATGAGCAGAACGCCTGGGGCAACAAGAATCACCGCATTGCCGCCGACAAGTCGCATCGTCGTTTCCCACAGCGACGGCTGCGGCAGACCCTTGATACGAAAGCTGATAAACCCTCCGGCAGGGATGTTCGCTGCCTGCATCATCCAGAAGGACATGCCGCCGACCGCCGTTTCACCCGTCATTTCCACCCCTGTGCCGGTGACCTTGCCCAGATGCTCCGGCACTAGCGCCCGAAACTGCTTGGCGCCCATCAAGAACGTCCTGGGCAACTCGTAGCTGTCCCCTGTATACGAAACAGAGTAGCTGTACGCGACTCCGTAGCCGCCTGGCGGCACGGGCGTCGTTACGCCAAAGCCTTTGTCCACCTGGATCGCCTGACCTTGAGGCAACTCTGCCTGGACTTCCAAGTCCGTCGCTCCATTGGGCAACGGGAACCGCAGGAATCCCATACCGCCGTTGGCCTGATCGGGTACAAAGGTGCGGTCGCCGGTGTTCACCACCTGCGCCAGCTCCATCACAGCGATCTTTCGGGTGTTCTTGTCCGCGCCAACGATGAGAATAGACGTGCTGGATAGTGAGATGTCGTCCAGACTGTTGGTTGTCTCATACACCGACATGACCAGCCCGGTTGATGGGCTAGACGGCAAGACCTCCACGCTATACGGCACGCCCTGGTAGGTAACCGTTACCAGGTAGCCGTCCACCTCCACTGGCACGCCATCAAAGACAAAAGTCCCCTCAGCATCCGATATGGTCGTTATGGGCGTGGATGCCTGGCCTCCGGCGAAGGCATGGAGTGCCAGAGTGAGGCCCGCAGGCGGCGCGCCTCCCGCCGTGCCGTTGACCAAGTGACCCGAAAGCTGCACCCCCGGCGACTGGGCAGAGGCGGCGCCCACCGTAAGCATCAGACAGAGCAACGCTGCAAGGGCAGTTAGGTATTGTTTTGCGTTTCGGTTAGCCAACAGACGCCTCCGCCACCTGCGCGCCGCAGGCCGGACACCGTGTCACCCCCGTTGCCAGGGGCCTGCTGCAATTGGCGCAACGCGCCGCCTTCGCACCGCGCTTCCCACGACGTTCCAGCACCTCTTGCTCCAAACGGTGCGCCACGTCCAACAACCGTTGCTCTTCTTGCAGCAGCAGCGCAGCCTGCATCCGGTACTCTTGTAGCCTTCGTTGGTAGTCGGCCTCCGTCACTTGGCCCACCACCCAATCGTTGTACATGCCCTGCACGTCCCGATAGACTGCCTGCCTCTGCGCCCGCAGCTCGCGTATGGGGTCACTCGCCGCCGGCGCCGTCTTGGGACGGCGGAAGAAGGGAAACGCCGCGACAGCCAGTACCACGAGACTCAAAAGTCCGACGACGAGCCAGGTCATACTTCGGTCCTCACCGGCGACGGCGACAGTTTCCGGCGCGAAGATGCCAACTCCAACGCGAATCCTTGCTGAGGCCAGAGCGCCACCAGCGTACCGAAGATGAACACTATGCCGCCTGTCCACATCCACCAGATAAGCGGATTCACATGAATGCGAAAAATCGCCCGGCCGCCATCCGGCGATTCGCTGGAGATGATGTACAGGTCTTCCCACGGCGTAGAACGTATCGCCGCCCGTGTAACCGCCATGTTCTTATCTGGATAGAAGGCCCGCCAGGCAACCAGCGTCGTCTCCTTGCCCCCTGGTAAAGTCACGGCAAGGTCGTAGAATATTTCGTCCCTATCAGCCTTCACCAAACTCCGGTCACCCAGATACTGCACCGTATACCCTCGGAGGGTTGTTATCTCCCCAGGGCCCAAGTTCACATCTTGCTGCACCCCGTAGAAGGTTTTGCCCGCAACCCCTAGCGCCAGCATCACAATGGCCAGATGCACGACGTAGCCTCCGTACCGTGGACGGTTGGCGGCAATAAGCCGCCCAAAGGCAAGCAGGTAGTTCTCACCCCTGCCATGCCTTGCTCTCACACCTCTAGCCCACTCCAGGGAGATGCTGATTACCACCAATGCACACGCCCCAAAAGAAAGCAGAGCAAAGAGGTTGCGCACGCCCAGCGCCGCCAGAACTACGGCGACAGCCAACGCCCCTGTCACCGGCACTTGCAGGGTGTGCCACACCGTGGCCCTCGTAGCATGACGCCAAGGCAGCAGAGGCCCCACACCCATAAGGAGCAGCAACACCAGCAAGACAGGTCCGTTCATTTGATTGTAGAAAGGTGCCCCAACGGTAAGCGTCTTCCCCTGAAATATCTCCGATATCAGGGGGAACATGACGCCCCACAAAGTGACGAACGTTACCGCCAGGAACAGTAGATTGTTCAGGAGAAACGCTGCCTCTCGCGACAGCGATGACTCTAGGGCGACCATGCTTCGCAACGCATTCAACCGCCAGAAGAATACCCCAAAGGAGAAGGTCAACCCCAACCCTAAGAACCCCAGGAACGTCCAGCCCAGCGCCGTTGATGCAAAGGAATGCACCGACACCACAGGCCCGCCCCGGTTGATGAAGACACCGAACAGGGCCAGCGTAAAGGCGATGTTCACGAGCACCACGTTCCACATGCGGAACATGCCCCGGCGTTTCTGTACCATGATGGAGTGCACAAAGGCGGTGAGCACCAGCCACGGCATCAGCGCCACGTTCTCAATGGGGTCCCACCCCCAGAACCCACCCCAGCCCAGAATCGTGTAGGCCCACCACGATCCCAGCAGTATCCCTATCCCAAGGACGGTCCATGCCACCAACGTCCACACCCGCGCCAGTTCCACCCACTCGTCCCCTACCCTCCCATCTATCATCTGCCCCATCATCACCGCAAAGGGCACGGTAATGGCAATGAGTCCCGCCATTTGCAGAGGCGGGTGCATAAACATCCCTGGATGGGTCAGCAGAGGGTTGATGCCTTGCCCGTCTAGTGGGGGAAACGCGCTTACCGCAAAGGGATTCGCCATCGTCACCAGGACGGCCAAGAAGAAGACGTTGGCCGCCATCAAAATGGCCATAGTGTACGGCAGGCTCTGGACCATGTCTTTGGGCATCAGGAGGATAGCCAGGGCGGAAAAGATGGCGAGTACCAGAGCCAAATACAGAAGCGACCCCTCGTTGCCAGCGTAGAAGGCTACCCATGTATACGCAGGATTCATTGCCAGATTGCTGTGGGCAGCCACATACTCTACGCTGAAGTCATGCTGCAAGAAGGCAGAGATCAGCGCCAGCGTTGCCACTCCCAGCAACGCCGGCAGCAGATACGCCGAGAACCGTGTGCTTTCCAGCAGTTGCGGGGACTTTATGGCTTTGCTCACCAGTGAGCCTGCCAGCACGTACACCGATACCGCAAGGGCTAGATACAACGAAAGCAACCCTATTTGGACCATGTCTACCTCAACTTGCCGCCTTGCTTTGAGGCGGCGACTGTCCCTTGCCGATCAATTGACGAAGGTCTTCGTCCACCACGGCCAAATAGGGCGACATCTCGCCGTCGCCACTTCCTGCGTGAGCAGAAGACCCTTGCGGTTCCTGACTCGCCGGCCTGCGCATCCGCCGCACCACCAATACCAGCACCCCCGCCCCGAACACTATGCCGAGCACCGGCATCCCCCACGCCACAAGGCTAAACCCCGCCTTCTTCGGTGCAGCCAGTATGCTCTCCCCGTACCGTTCAACAAAATACGCAATAATCTGGTCCCCTGTCTCCCCTGCCGCTAACTTTTCCCGTACAACCTCCCGCATCTGCTGCGCCAACGTAGATTGGGACTGGTCAATTGTCTCCCCCGCGCATATCGGGCACATGAGTCCTTTGTCAATAGCTTGCGCCTGCTCCTCAATCGTCAGTGCGCTCTGGGTCATACACGACAACACCAAAGGCAGCGCCAGCAGCAAGGCCAAGAGCAGTAAGGTTTTTCTTGTTAGAGACATGGCAAAACTCACTTAAGCGTTCCTTCCAGTATACGGCAGACGCAGTCAAGATTCCCACACGACAAGAAACCCAGGACACGGTGTCCCGGGTTTCTTGAACATCAGCCATTGTGTCGGCTACTTGACCGTGCGGAGATAGGCGATAACCTCCCAGCGGCTCTCTTCGGAAAGCAGTTTCTCAAACGCAGGCATGGTGAACCTATCTACAGGCAAGCCGTAGGTCGTCGCATACCCTTTGCTGATGATCTGGAAGACCTCGCCATCCTTTTTGTTCCCAATAGGGCCGGTGGTAGTCAAGTTCGCAGGCTTACCGAACCCGTTCTGCGCCAGCTTTGGGCCGAGCGGGCCGCTATCGCCGCCCTTGGCGTCCTGCCCATGACACATGGCGCAGTTCACCATATACAATCTTTCACCTTTTGCGATGGACGCCGCCGTCGCTGGTACGGGATTGACCAGCGAACGGGCCGCGTCTATGGTGTACTGGAGTTCCCGCCCCGTTACCGGCACCGAATCCAAAGGCGCAGAAGAGACGCGGTAGGCTTCGCCAGGCGGCTGCGGCTCCTCTATCTTGTACGACTGGTTATAGTGCATCTCCGAGAAGAAGTCCAAAGGATAGGACCCCCGGGAGCACCCCAGCAACGCAAGAATAGAGGCCAAAGCCAAAGCTAAGACCAACCTCTTCTGGCTCAACATCGCCCCTGTGCGGAATCCCCGCATCATAGGCTGACCCATTCCATTCATGTCCATCCGCCTATCGTTGGATAATAACGTCCGCCGCTCCAGCCCGCTTGAACAACTGCTCCACCGCATTCACTCGGTCGTCCGCCACGCTCAAAGTTATGCCGATGTACCCTTCCGTAATGCGCGGGTCGTAGATACCAGGGGCGGGGTTGGGCAAGCGCGATTCAAACAAAATGCCCATCACGGTGAAAAGGATAGCCCCCAGCATAGTCCCCTCATAGGAAATGATGGTCATAGCCGGCAAAGAGAGGATGGGCTTGCCTCCCACTACCAACGGGTACGCCGCCTGCGTCGCGCTGGTCAGCAGAATCGCCACGGAAAGACCTGTCAGCGCCCCCATGAACGGGAACACGTACAGGTGGTGCTTTGTCTCCCGTTCGCCAAACGCCCCGTCAGGGTAGGGAGAACCCGTCAGCACCTCAAAGTTCCGATTGCTGTAACCCGCGTGCTCCAACGCCTCAGTGGCATTGGCAGCGGCCTCCGCCTCTTCCTCTTTAAACAGCCCAAGCATCTTCGCCATGACCATGCTCCTACGATCTAAGACTATTCCTCAACCCTAAGGGCTGGGACTCTTCGCTTGCCGATGACAATCTCGTCACTCAACGTCTGCCCCTCTTTGACATCAAAGAGCGGGATCAATGGGAACAGCTTGGCAAAGGTCAGCAGCAGCAAGAACACCAGCGCGTATGCCGTGACCACTATGATGATCTCCACAATGCTGGGGTGATAGGTGCTCCAGTCAAAGGGCCACACCTGTTTTCTCGCCAAGCCGGGAATGATGATCAGGAACCTCTCCAGCCACATGCCCACGTTCACTACCAGGGACGACCAGAACATGATCTGCAGGTTGCGCCGCACCTTGGGGACAAGCCACATGGGAATAGGGATCAGATAGGACAGGAAGATGAACACCAGCGCCAGATACCCGTAAGGGGACGTAAACGCCTGCAACTCCCGCAGCGCAATCTCCTGCGGCTCAAGGCTGTACAGTGCAAAGATGAACTCAACGAAGAAGAAATAGAACCAGCCGGTGCCGATAATCACCAGCAGCTTCGCCAGGTTCTCTATATGTTCCTCGCGAATGTAATCCCCCCACCCAAACATCCACTTCATCAAGATCATCATGGTGATGACCGCAGATACGCCGGACAGCACCGCTCCAATGACGAAGTAAGGCGCGAAGATGGTCACATGGTAGCCCTCTATGCCGATCATCACCGCAAAGTCCCAGGACACGATGCTATGGACGGAGACGAACACCGGCAGCAACAAAGCAGACAGCAGGAACCCCGCCACAATCTGGAGCTTCCATTGCCTCGGCGTACCCCGCCAGCCCATGGCCAGCGCACGGTACACGGTGTGCTTCAGCCCGCTGGTGCGGTCCCGAAGCACAGCCATGTCGGGAATGAGCGCTATGATGACAAACAGCGTGCTCCCCGTGAGGTAGGTGAAGATAGCGGCAGGGTCCCAAATCAGGGGAGACCGCACGTTCACCCACACGCCGCGGGAGAAGTCAAAGGGAAACGCCCAATAGATGATGCGCCACGCGCGGCCTGCGTGGACTACCGGGTGCAACGCCGCGATCATCAAGGAAAATACCGTCAGTACTTCAGCCGCCCGTGTTGCGGGCCGGCGCCACTCCGCTTTGCTCAGGCGCAGAATGGCGGAAAGCATGACGCCCGCATGGCTGATGCCGATCCAGAACACGAAGTCCACAATCAGCAGGCCCCACATGATGGGCCGGTTTGTACCCGACAAGCCAAAACCCTTGTTGAGGAGGAAGGCTACCGTCACGCTGCCCACCAGCACAATAGCGCCCAAGAAGCCCATGATGGCCCAATACCAGAAGGGCGCCTTCAGGACGTTCTTCAACAGGTCAGCGTTAATCTTCTCGTGAGAGAGCACTACCCTTTGTTGCATGACCTAACCAGCTCCTTAGGACAATACCTTGGGTTATTCAGGCTTACCCAACACCGTGAGCCGCGTCCGGAGGAAGTTGCGTACTACCCGCAGGCGAAGCCCCTCGGACATCTCCCACATGGACACGATCGGCGCTTTCCGTCCCATCCACAAGACGATGAATAGGGCCCCGGACACCGCGCCGACCATCATCATGATGTCCAGCGCATTGGGATAGCGGACCAAGGGCACAGAACTCATCGCATGGTCGGCGATCTGGTCGTTCGGCACAGACCATGTCCCCGCGTACAACCGGATCTTGTCAAACAGGTTGCCGACAAGAATCATGCCGGCGGCAATGGCGGGTCCCGTCGCGCTCTTGCGCACCGAGTTCCACAGAAGCGTAAGGAAAGGCGCTACGAAGCAAAAAAGGAACGCCCCATAGAAAAACCACTCGTAAGGCCCGAAGTACAGCAACTGCATGACACTAAACTCTGCCGGTTGCCGCCCATACCAGAAGATGATGAACGCAGACCAGCTGAAGTAGAACCACAGCAAACACAGTGCGAGCAAAATCTTGCTTGCCGCCCAGAAATGCTCCATAAAGATGTACCGTTCAAAGTGTCCCCACCTTCGCAGCACATACATGGAAAGGATCAGCGTCGCCAACCCGCCCTGTAGGCCGGTAATGCCCTGGAGAGGAGCAAAGATTGCATCCTTCCATCCAGGCGCAAGGGCCATGGCAAAATCAATGCTGAAGAAGGTGATAAAGCCCACCGCCGTGATGAAATACGCCGCTCCCAGCAGTCCCAGCCCAACTTGTTGCACTTTCCACTGCTTGGCAGTACCCCAGAAGGTGTTCCGGGGCTTCCCCTGATGATCGGCAATAAGGCCCTTGTCCGCCCGCGCGGAAAGCCACCACAAGCCAATGCCGCCAGCTACGAGGGCCAACAGCAGCACCAGGTCATACACGTGAGGTGCGCCGGGGATCTTTCCCAGCGTACCCGGAAAGGTAACTCCGTCGCTCTGGAAATACATTGTCCTGCGGTTCATCGCAGACGGAATGAAAAACATCAGCGCAACAACCAGCAGCAGGATCAGCACCGTCACCAACCCGTAAAGCTCCGCCAGGCGCGCCAGTGGACGCCGCCAATGGGCCTTGATAGCCCGAAGACCGATGAGTGCCAATGGCGCAGTGCCCGCGGTGGTAAGGAGATAGGCGGTAATCGCCGCTAGATAGCCCCACGAGGCGCGCTTGTCTACGCCGATCCCGTCAGTGGCCGCCTTGGCGACAAAGGCCGCCACCCCCAACAGGAACAGCACGCCGAAGATCATGAGCGCACGACGATAGCGCGGCCCTATGGCGATATGGCGGGCGACAACGTCTTCCGTGAACTCCTGCACCGTCACCACAGGGGGAATGTGATGATGGCCGTTGCTATGCATGTCCAGCTACTTCCTTAGCTTCCAGGTCTACTTTGCTTAGATAGATAACGTTGGGTTCCGTTCCCAATTCCTCACGTACCAGGAAATGACGTTTGCTTTCCACGAACTCATGGAGCTTACTATCCGGGTCCTTGATATCTCCAAAGACCAGGGCGTTGGTCGGACACGCCTGTGCGCAAGCCGGCTGCACTTCGCCATCCCGCACCTCGCGGTTCTGGCGCTTGGCGTCCAGCTCCCCTCTGCGAATACGTTGGACGCAGAAGGTGCACTTCTCCATAATGCCGCGGCCGCGCACGGTTACGTCAGGGTTCAACTGGTTGCGCATGGACTCGGGCCACATGGGCTCCCAGAAGTTAAAGTACCGTGCGTGGTAGGGGCAGTTGTTCTGGCAGAAGCGCGTGCCCACGCAGCGATTGTAAACCTGTACGTTCAGTCCCTCGTTGTTGTGGTACGTAGCAAAAACAGGGCACACAGGTTCGCAGGGAGCGTTGTTGCAGTGCTGGCAAAGGAAAGGCATGAACCGTGCCTTCACGTTGGGAAACTCACCCTCCCAGTAGCGCTCAATGCGTATCCACTGCATCGCCCTCTTCTGGTTGAAGATGGACTCAGAGTTCATTGGGATATTGTTCTCCGCCTGGCACGCCACAACGCAGGCCTGGCACCCCGTGCACCGGTCCACGTCCACGACCATCTGCCATTTCCGTTCCCTAGGAGGCGAAACCATTTAGCTGCTCCTCAGCACTGCGGCTATGCTAGGCTTTGCTATCGTCCGGCTTCACGATGGGCAGGTACTCCTCCACCATGGCGAAGTCGGCAAAGACGGGGCCTTCCAGCTTCGGCACCCTGACCCAGTTGCCCGTCTTACGGATGGTCACGCGGCTTCCAGCCCACGCCAGCGCGCCGCTACCTTCCACCTTTGCGCCCGTCACCGCGGCAAACACGTTGCCCCCGCGGTCCAGGCCCACGTTATTCTTGAACCGTTCCAGGTCCGGGCCGATCTCAAAATCACCGTAATGCGTGTGGCCCTGGCCCATAGGCACACAGACCACGTCAGGCGATACGCCGGGGTGCAGATAGGCAAGGGCACGGATCGTTCCGCCAGGCCCAGCGATCTCTATCTCGTCCCCTTCCTTAATCCCCCACTCCTCCATCGCCTTCTTGCGATTGATCTCCACCCATGTCTGCCACACCACGGTCGTCACGGGATCAGGCGACGCCTGTAACCAGGGCAGGTTCGCCCCTTTGCCATCGCCCAAAGCATTGGAAGCAAACGGAACCAGGAAATAGGAATCTCCACCGGCGTCGCCCGCAAACACAGGCTCCACAGCCTCGGTGGGCAGCTTCGGCAAGGGGCCTCCGGGCGCTGCGCCCTTGGCGTTCACATCCCACCAGCCGCCGCGCTGCAACACCGTGTTCCAGAACGCTTGGAAGTTGGCCGACTGCACCGATCCCCGGTTCAGCGCTTGCAACTGCCGGGCAGTCGCCTGCAAGGCTTCTTTCATCGTTCCCCAGGGCAAAGTTGCCTTGACGTTGCCGCCCAAACGGTTTGCTACGTCCAGCAAACTATCGCCAAAGGCTTTCGTGGACAACATGGGCCGCACCACGGGCTGCTGGAAGGTGATGGCCTCATGGCCCGGGCCAGCCTCGGGGATGTCATCGCCCCAGGCTTCAAGAAACGAGTTGTCCGGCAGGATCAGGTCCGCCATGATCGTGGTCTCGTCCATGAAGCTGGAGAAGCTCACAATCTTCCCCACGTTATTCAGAGCGTCCCTGAACCCCAGCGAGGACGGCAACCCATACACGGGGTTCGCACTGCGCACCAAGGCAACTTTGATCTGGCCGCCCTGCATCTTGCCGGTCAGGTCTTGCCAGTCGGCAAAGGTCCCGACCTTGGCATTGGCAGGCAATCCTGCCACCGGGGAACCAGGGTTGTGCTTCACGCCGCCTGCGCGCCCCACGCTGCCGATCAGATGGTTCAGCGCGTAAACAGCATTCAGGTTGAACAAGCCGTTCGTCGTTGCCCCGGCGCTTCCTCCACCCAAGACAACCGCGTTCGGATGCTCCGCCAGTCCTTTTGCCATCTCCCGTAGCATCTCCGCCGAGACTCCGGAACGCTCCGCCACCGCTTCCGGGGCAAAAGCCGCCAGCGCCGCAGGGCCCTGGCCGCCGGTCAGCGCATTCGCAGCCGCAGCGTTGACTTGCCCAGCGTGGTCTGAGAGCAGGACGTAGGCAATGCTCAGGGCCACTTCGCCTTCCCTGCCGGGATGCACGAACACCCAGTGGTCGGCGTTGGCGGCAGTCATGGAGAAGCGGCTCTCCACCTGCACCAGTGTCCCGCGAACCTTCCCTCCCTGCCGAAACTCGCCGTATCCGCGGCCATACCGGACTGGAGAAAGCCAGGAGGATAGGAAGTCGGCGCCAAAGCTCAGGATATAGTCCGAATGCTCAATGTCAAAGTCGGGCAACCTATCCGTGTTGAAGGTCTGCTTGATGGCCGCGTGCAGGGTGGCGGTCTCCAGCGCCTCGTAGCCCCAGTGCTGCCCTCCGCTAGCCGTTGCGAACTTTTCGGCCACCATCCCCAACGTCCCTCGTATGGGGTCCGTCAACACGACCACCGAGCCGGTTGCTTGCCCCTGGAGTGCGGCAGTGACTTCGCTCAGCGCCTCGTCCCAAGTGATATCCTCATACTGTCCAGAGCCACGAGCGCCGGTCAAGCGCTTCGGCCCATTAATGCGCGTGGGGTTATACAGCGCCTGCAACGCCGCCTGGCATTGCACGGTGGACTTGCCCCGGCTCAAAGGATGGTCCGGGTTGCCTTCAATCTTAAGGGCTCGGCCTTCCACCACACGAACAATCACGCCCTCGCCTGCGCCGCATTGTCCGCACGCGGTGGCATACCAGTTCTCCAGACCCCGCACCAGGTCTTCGGGCAACTGGGCCGGGCTCTGCACCAGCAGCTCCCGTTCAGGGATTGTGCAGCCGGCAAAGACCACAGCGCCCAGGGCGCCGACGCCAGACCACTTAAGAAATTTCCGCCGGGTTGTTTTCATTGTCTCAAATCGCTTGTTTAACTGGGTTTAGTAGTGACACACTGCGCAGTCCGTCGGCGCGTTATTTTCGCGGTGACAGTCCACGCAGTCGCCCATCTTCAGGGCGCGTACTTGCTTTACCTTCGTCATCGTTGCCACCTGTCCATGGCACGTGGAGCACACCTGCGCCGCATTCACCCTTCCGTCCGCACCCACCACCGGCGTAGAGTTCACGATCTTGTCTGGGCGACCCGACAAAAAGTTAATATGAATGTCATGCACAAACTGCACGTGGTCCGGCAAGCGATGCACCCGCAGCCAGTTCACCGGCAGGCCCTGCGCCGAAGCATCACGCAGCTTCGCAATCTCCGTCTCAGCGGTGGGGCTGGTACTCCCCTTGCCCGTGATATTGGCATGGCAGAACATGCACTGCTGCACCGATGGAATGGTAGCCGCCGGCCCTTTGTCCACGTTGCGATGGCAGAAGGTGCAGTCTATCCCCATCCCGCCGCTGTCCACGGAACCGGCATGCACCGTATGCGGGTACGCAATCGGCTGGTCCGGGGCCTGCGCGCCGACGGGGAGGCCAAACCAGGCGCTTCCTACAAAGTAGGCAATCACACCAAGAACGACCACTCCTATCATGGAGGCAATGAGTAATCGTGAGACTGCTTTTGGCATAGCTGGGCGTATCCCTACCAGTCGGTCTGACTATATCCACCAGCGCGGCCACACCCGGTGGACGGCGCCGAGGTTGAACGCGGTGACAATGAAAATTACGACGGCCAGAGCGAGAATGCCGAAGGCCATAACGTAGATCAGAGCGCGAAGCTTGACCAGCTTGGCCGGGATCTGACCGCTAGAGGCCAAAGAGGGAATGACAGCGTGGGCAATGAGGAAATTCGTGACGAAACCAAGAATAAGGAACACGTACAGCCAAAGGAACCGCAGGCCCGTTGAGATGTCGTGCCAAATGTCTGTAGTGAAGTAGGCTGGATCCATGAATCATTCTCACCAAAAGTTGCTGGGCCTTGCCCCGCTTGGAAGGCCGTCGGATACTTTAGCACCTTGCGAGCTTCTTGTGAATCCCCCTTTTGAGGAATTTTTCACAATTTCTTTGCCTTCTTGCCCAAGCCAGTCCGGTGTACGGGTGCAACCACACCAAGAAAACACCGCATCAAGAAAACACTTGCGTTTCTCGCCCGCATCGCTACAATATCTTTGCTCATTCTTTCACAAGCGTAGGTCGCGTATCATGCAGACAAAAGACGCAGTTCAACTCTCTCGACGCTCCTTCCTTAAGCGCATCACCTTCGGGCTGGCCGGGGCCTCCGCTACAGCGGTCGTCGTGGGCGCTACCACCGGCATCGCCAGTCCCGCGCAAACAGATACAGGGTTGCCCAGCTCCGGCTCCATCTTTGAGCCGCGCAAGCAAGACCTGCGTAACCATTGGTATCAGAAGCTCTCCCGCTTCCGCCTCCGTTAGGCCACCATGCTTCGGTCAAGCAAAGAGCCTGGCTACGTAGCCAGGCTCTTTGCCCTCCTATTGACCTTGCCCTGATGCCTGTCCGAAAAGGTGAAGGCAAGAGACTCTCAACTGCGACAATGTGTTGGGGTCACGCCCGCTCAACCGGCTACACAGGCGTCTGCGAGAGTAGCCGTCCGGCCACATAGCAGTTCAGTGGATGTCCCGGAGTGAGCCGCACCGAGACCCGTTCACCCAAAGCGAATACCCTGTAGTGCTGCAACAAGCTGTGCAACTCCGTCCCCGATGGCATCCGTATCTTGTACAGGTAATGCCCACCCTGGAACATCCGCTCTATGATCTGCGCTCCCGATTCATCATCCCTTTGGATGGAAAGATCGTCTGGGCGCACCAACACATCCACTTCCGTTGCGCCGTTCATCCCAATAGGGCGGGGCAGCAACCCAAGTTCCGTCAGCAGCACGTCATCCTGCACCCGTGCGGGCAGCAAATCCGCCGTGCCCATGAACCGCGCCACAAAAGTCGTGGCAGGCTTGTGAAAAATCCCCTCCGGCGTGTCCACCTGCACAACACGACCGCCGCTCATGACTGCAACCTCATCCCCCAAGAACAACGCCTCCTCCTGATCGTGGGTCACAAAAATACACGTGGCCTTGGCCTCCGTCAGTATCTCCTTCACCTCCGCCCGCACACGGCTCCGAAGGCGCGTATCCAGGTTGGAGAACGGTTCGTCCAACAACACCACTGCCGGGGCGGGAGCCAACGCCCTCGCCAGCGCCACCCGTTGCTGCTCGCCGCCGGAAAGCTCGTGCGGCATGCGTCGTTCCTTGCCCTCCAGCCCCACAAGGCGCAGCACCGCGCTTACCCGTTCCTCCCGATCTTGTGACTTGCCGATGCCGTAGAGCACGTTCCCACGCACGTCCATGTGCGGGAACAATGCATAGTCCTGGAACACCATCCCCACACGCCGCTTTTCCGGCGGCAGCGAATACTGCGGCCATGCCACCACTTGCCCCCCCACCGCCAACGTCCCCGCCGAGGGCGTCTCAAATCCGGCGATGAGGCGCAGCAACGTCGTTTTCCCACACCCGCTAGGCCCCAACAGCACCAGTTTCTTGCCGTGCTCTACCGACAGGTCCACGCGGTCTACCGCCTCTACTGCGCCATACCGTTTCGTCAGGCCGAAACACCGGATCGCCGGGGGTTGGAGCGACTGCTCCGTCATGATTCACCTCTGCGCAGCAGCCATACAAGCGGGACCGCCGTCACGGCGATGAGCACCAGGGACGAGAGGGCTGCCTGGGCGAACAGCGCCTCGGACGCCGCCGCCCAGATGGACGTGGCAAGCGTTGCAAACCCTATTGGACTAAGAATGAGCGTCGCCGGCAGCTCTTTCATCGTGAGCAGAAACACCATCGCTGCTCCGGCCATGATCCCAGGGCGTAACAGGGGTACTGTCACCGTCGCCATGACCCCTAGAGGCGAGCGCCCCAGTCCCCGGGCCGCATCCTCAACGCGAGGATTCACCTGCAACAGCGATGCCCGAAGTGCATTCACCCCCGATGGCAAGAAGAGCACCACATAGGCAAAGACGAGGATGAACATGGTCTGATATAAGGGCGTTAAGAAGTTGATGCCAAAGTACACCATAGCCAACGCCACTACTACGCCGGGCAGAGCAAAGCCGGTGTACGTTGCCAACTCCACTGCGCTGCTCACCTTCCCGCGATGGCGCACCACCATTCCAGCCACCGGAAGCGCCGCTACGACGGCTACGCCCGCCGCCGCCAAGGAAGCGTACACGGAGTTGAACGTCGTCTCCCAGAGCAAGCCGAGCTTAAGGCCCGCGCCCAGGCCCTGCGCCACCCAATAGCCCAACACGCCCAACGGCACCACCAGCGCAACGCCTACCACAATCGCAACAAAGGCGAAGGCCGGCCACTTCCACCTCCCCAGAGTCACCCTCACCCCGGGCCGCGTTGCTCCCACCGTGCTGCGATGGTAGTGCCCCCGCCCGCGAACACGGCCTTCCGCCACCAGTATGACCAGCGCCACTGCAATGAGCACCAGTGAAAACGCCGAAGCCAGGCTGCGATTCAGCGCCCCTTCGTACTGTACATAGATGGCCCACGTGAACGTCTCGTAGCGAAGGATGGAAACCGCGCCAAAGTCGCTTAGCGCATACAGGGCCACGAGCAGCGCCCCGCCGGCAATCGCCGGCCTGAGCAGGGGCAAAGTGACTCGCCGGAACGTGGCCCACTGGCCTATCCCCAGGCTCCGCGACGTCTCCTCCAGAGCAGGGTCCATCCGGCTCATCGTCCCGCGCACCGACAAAAGCACGTAGGGATAGCTAATGAGCGTGAGTGTCAGCAGAGCGCCCGGAAATCCATAGATCTCCGGCAGCCGCTCTATGCCGAAGAGCCTTTCCAGCAGCCGTTGCAGCATCCCCTGCGGCCCTGCAACAACGACAATGAGGAACCCAGCCACGTAGCTGGGGATCACCAGCGGCAGCAAGGTCAGCACCGCCCACATGCGCCGCAGGGGCAAGTCCGTTCGCACGGTCAGCCAGGCCAGCGGGATCGCCAGAAGCGTTGCCCCCACTGTCACCCCAGCCGCCAGCGCCACCGAACGCAGCAACACCTGAAGCGTGCGCCACCGGATCAGCAATTCCCACAGACCTTCCCCTGCCCCGGCAGTGCGTATCGCCAGATACAACAGAGGCATGGCCACCGCAGCGGCCACCAGCGTCGCGGGAATCCATACCACGGCAGGCGGCAGCCCCTGCAACCAGGGCCGCCGCCTGCCTGGACGTTCTACCATCGTTTGGGATTCCGAAGCAGTCGTCATGTTTCCGTCTTGGCTGCCCTACCCGCTAAAGTCAGGCAGCCGGCTAATCGCTTATCCTACAGTGCTCCCACATCCTGGAGCAGCCTCAACGTCCCAGCAAGGTCGGCCAGGTCTTTCATGGGAATCCCTGGGTCCTTGATCTCCGCCAGCGGCGTCAGGCCGAACTGGACTCGCACTCCCTCCACCATGGGATACTCATAGGTCTGGCTGGCGAAGTACTGTTGTCCCACCAGGGAAAGCAGGAAGCCTAGGAACCGCTCCGCGTTTTCCCTGTTCTTGGCCGTCTCCAGAATGCCGGCTCCGGATACCATCACCATGGCCCCAGGCCCGCCGGCCCTTGGATGATAGTTCCGCACGGGGAACGCCTCGCCTTGTTGGGCCAGGTACTGATAGAGATAGTAGTGGTTGACGAACCCTACGGCAACCTCGCCGTTGCCCACTCCCGTCACAACCTGGGTGTTTCCGGAATAGGCTTTCGGCTCATTGGCTTTGACGCCCTCCAGCCACTGGCGGGTCTTGGCTTCGCCCCACACGGCGCGCATCCCCGTCACCATGGCCTGTAGGGAGCCGTTGGTAGGGGCCCAGCCAATACGCCCCTTCCACTTGGAGTCTACAAAGTCGTAGATGTCGTCAGGCAAGTCCTCCGCCTTAAGTTGCTTCGTGTTGTAGACCACCACCCTTGCCCGGCCGGAGATGCCAACCCACTTGCCGTCCGCTGCCCGCGCCCTCGCGGGCACACGGTCCAGGATAGTTTGCGGCAGCGGCGACAACATGGCCTCCACCGCACCAATGCCGCCGGGGTCCTGGGCATAGAAGACGTCCGCAGGGCTGCGCTTTCCCTCCTCCAACAGTGTCGCCGCTATCTGAGGCGTACCCGCATACTTCACCTCCACCTTGATGCCCGTAGCCTGCGAGAACTGCTGGATGATGGGGTCCACCAGCGCCTGGCTTCTGCCCGAGTACACCACCAGGTTGCCGCCAATAGCGCCGCTCACGCTAAAGGCTGCCCGCATCCCTTTCTGGTAGTGTTCCGGAATATCGCACAGCAACACATACTTGCCGGGCGCCAAATAGAAGGTTGCTGAGCTTTCGCCACCCGCGGGCAGGTCTTCCGGCTCAATCTCGCCGATCACCTGCCCGCTCTTGGCCTCATCCACCTTTTTGCTGGCCGCGTCCACCACCAGGCCGTCTGCAGGAAGGTCCGTCCGCATCACCACCAGTTCATGCGCTTCCTTGCCGGGATTCTTTGCCTTAAAAGTCACGTTCCCAGCAAGCACCGAACTCCTATCCGCCGTCAAATGCCATTCCCCAAGCTGGACCTGTACTTCTTCCGAACCACCTACTGCCATAGAGACTCGTCCCGCCACGGGGTCAGCCACAGGGTCCGGAGTCGGCGACGCACCCGAACTGCCCGGGGGCGACCCCGCATTGCTGCACGCCGCCGCCAGCAGCAAAGCCAGTCCTGCCACGATGACAGAAAGCACACGGGGTATCCCTGGCCTAGCTGAAGACCAACCTCTTGCCATAGAATCATCTCCTGTTGCTCTATTGTTGAATTGTTGACCATCTTAGTCAACAATTCTGTCCTAGCTTATCACCTAGTTTCGTTGCCTGTCCATGAACATTTTTTCAGGAACACATGATTTCTCCTACTCCACACTATTGAGTTGACACTTACGTAAGCATTGCCTTACACTACCAGTCATGGAAATTACACTGCGCGCCATCGCCGAGCCCCACCGCCGCGACATCCTGCGCCTGGTCTTGACCAGAGAGATGGCCGCCGGCGACATCGCCTCCCACTTTGACGTTAGCCGGCCGGCCATCTCCCAGCACCTGCGCGTGCTGGTGGAAGCCAACCTGGTCACTGTGCGACAGGAGGGCACACGCCGCCTGTATCTCGCCCGTCCGGAGACCATCGCCGCAGTGCGCAGCTATCTGGACGCCTTTTGGGACCAAAGCCTCCAGCGCTTGGCCCAGGCCGCCGAAGCCGAGGAAAGGAGCAACGACGTTGCAGCAAGGCGTAACTGACGTTCTGGTGAAGGAGATTTGGATAGCCGCACGCCCGGAGACCATCTTTCCCTTCCTCACCGACCCCAAGAAGTTGGTCCTGTGGAAAGGCATTGACGCTATCCTTGACCCCAGGCCCGGGGGTATCTACCGCTGCACGGTCACCAGCGGCAGCATCGCGCGTGGGGAATATCTGGCTGTCGTGCCCTTCACTCTGGTGCGCTTCACCTGGGGCTGGGAGGGCGAAGGCAGCCCTGTCCCGCCCGGCGCATCCACCGTTGAGATTACCCTCACGCCGGAAGGCAGCGGCACACTGTTGCGCTTGCGCCATTCCGGCCTGCCGGAAGCCGAACGCCCGCAGCACGCCATTGGCTGGGACCATTTTCTGCCACGGCTATCCATCGTCGCCGCCGGAGGCGACCCCGGCCCTGATCCTTGGGTACAGCAAAGCCCAATGTAATTGCTCTTATTATGCCAACAAGCATATAATCCTTAACACCAACCTACCTCATGCGAGGAGTGGCTCATGCCTAACCCAGTCGTCCATTGGGAATACAACACCCCGAATCCGGAAAAGGCCCAGCAGTTCGTCAAAGACCTCTTCGGCTGGACCATCAACGTCGTCCCTCTTGATCCGCAGTACAGCTACGGACTCGTCCTGACAAATGCAGGCAAGGGCGTCGACGGGGCCATCCATCACCAGGAGCAAGGCGCTCGCGGCGTCACCCTTTACGTTGAAGTGGACGACCCCCAGGCCTACCTGGACAAGGCGGTCAAGCTGGGCGGCACGGTCATGATGCCCGTCACCGCTATCCCCAACATGGTCACTTTTGCCATCTTTTCAGATCCCCAGGGGAACATCTGGGGCATCGTCAAAAGCGATCAACCCAGTTAGCTCTCCCAGAACAGGCACAACCAAGGCTGAACGAGCTGCCCGGAACCAATGTTCGGGCCGCCCAACAGTATGGCGTTCCATTTGGACGCCGCAAGCGACAGAAGGAGGAACGTATGCCAAAATTCATGGATCATCACAAGGTTACAGGTCCAACGCCGCCAGCGATGCTGAAGCAAATAGCAGACGGCATTAAGGCTGGGAAGGCGGACCCCACGACCAAGGTGAAGCCGCTCTACTATTTTGAGAGTAAGACCGACGGGTATTGTACCTCAGAGGCCCCCAACGCCCAGGCGGTACATGCATATCATGAGGGAATGGGCATGAAGCTGGGCCCCGGCGACGTGACTGAGGTGACGACGGCCGTCTAAGGCTCCGTCGCCGCCCGCTTACCCCGACCATGCCCCGTGCATCATGCAGGCTGGCCCAAGCAGGATTACTTGGGCCAGCCTGCTTTTTGGTGCGTTTGCACCAAGACTTCCCCCTGGCTTCAATGTATGCTACCTCGCAGCCAGATAGGAGCCTCTCATGCGCTACGTAAAGCTGAAGACCCTTGACCACCAGACCCTTGTGCAGCTCAACACCGCCAGCATCCTTGCCGGCCGCCTCCAGAACCTGCCGTCGGAGGAGCTGGCCCAGCCCGTGCAGCCGCGTTACCCCATCAACCTCGTGCTCCCGCGCAGCCGCGACGGCCAGCCGGAGGTACGCCTCTGCGTCGTCCTAAACCTGGCAGGCCATAGCGCCTGGCTGGACGTGACGCCCGAAGAGTTCAGCGCCATCCCCGAAGTAGAGGTCATCTTTGACGTGTACGAGGGCATTATGTGCGCGGGCAACCCGCCCTTCGCGCCCTAGTCGCTCGCCGTGTTACTGCCAATAAACAGCTTCTTCGTCAGCACACCGACAACCGCCCAAAACAGCAGCCGCCCCGACAAAGTCGGGGCGGCTGCTGTTTGTTCTTCATTTCCCCCTTCCCTAAAGGGAAGGGGGCCAGCCGGTTAGGTCAATTACCTCAGGGTCACCATGTCCACAAGGCTCCGCGCGCTGGCTAGGGTGTCCAGTTTCTGCACGGTCTGCACCGTCTGGCCCAGGGCCTCGTGACCAAACACCGCGCCGGCGGTGATGCGGAACTTGTCCACCACGGCGTTCCCCGTCAGATGGTCGGATGCCCCCAGGTCTACACGGTGCTCCGCGCCGTCCTTCATCTTGATGACCACCCAGGCGCTGGGATCGCCGCTGGCGATGTGCTCGTGCCGCAGGGCCACGTCCGGGTTCTGCGAGCGATGCACCTTGTGCATGAACTCCTGCAAGTCGCCCTTTCCGGCGCGCTCGTCGGTGAAGGTGTGCAGGTCAACCTTGCGGTCAATGATGGACGCGGCGATATTATACTCCAGGCAGAACTTGCCGTTCAGCCCTTCATGTACCTCGCTGCGCACCAGCGCGCCCAGGCCGGGCACGCCGGGGCCGAAGTGTTCAATATGCGCAATGTCGTCCGGGTTCAGCTCAAACTTGTGGACGAAATCCATCATGCCCGTCAACGTCGTGTGGTTGCCGCCGCAGCAGGGCCACGGCTTGATGCGCGTGCCTTCCGCAGCCAGGTAATACAGATGCCCAAGAAGCTGCGTCACCCCGGGCAGGTTGCACTTGACGCCGCCGAAACAGTCCGCATACCCCTGCCTGCCTTCAATGATGTCCGGGTCCGCGGTATAGCCCCGAGCCGCCAGCTTTGCCGCAACAATGCCGCTGCGCGCCGCGTTGCCCGGATGAAACGGCTTGGTCATGGTGCCAAAGTTGCGCCGCAGGCCCCCGGCCTCCGAGCCGGCGATGCCCATAGCCATACGCATCTTCTGCACGTCCAGCTTCAGCAGCTTGCCCGCCGCCACCGCCGCGCCCATGGGGCCAAAGATAGCCGTGGGATGCCAGTCCCGGTCGGGGTGCAGGTTGGCGCTCAGGCGCGTGCCAACTTCATAGCCCACCGCCCATGCCAGCAACATGTCCTTGCCGGAAAGGTTCAACTCCTCGCCCAGGGCCAGCACCGTGGGCGTCAGCACAACGGCGGGATGTCCGCCTACGCCGCCCAGGTCGTCAAAGTCTTCGGAATGCCCCAGCGCGCCGTTGGCGAAGGCAGCGTTCACCGCCGTCGTACGGATGTTGGTGCCCAGCACCCGCGCCTGCCCCGTGCCGCCCTGCTCCCGGGTGTAGTCAATCATGATCTGGCCGAGTGGGGTTGTGGAACCCCACACCGTCGTGCCCAGATAGTCCAGGAAGGACTTCTTGGCATGTTCAAATGCTTCCTTTGGGACATCCTCGTATTTGACCGAAACTGCCCAGTTCGCTAGCCGTTCAGTTGTGCCCAAGGTGGCCCCCTTTCGTGACTGGTAATTCCGCCTGACGGCCCAGACGATACCCCGCCACTGACATCCTGTCAATATGCGACCGCGTTCATTTTCCCCTCGCTCCCACTGCGACCTTTGGAGCGCAGGAGGAGGGGCACGACATGTCGTGCCCCTCCTCCTTACCGAAAAACGGCGACATGAAACGCTAGCTCACCGTGAACGGCTTGAACATCCCCAGCGCTACATGGGGCGCGCCGCCCTGGGCTGGCGAAGGTACGAAGCAGATCAGGGCATAGTCGCCCGCCTCTAGATTGAGCGTCGTCCAACCCTTGCCTTCCGGGGAAACTGCCTGGAACCCGCCTGACTCTTCAAAAGGCGGCGGGCCAGCCGGCGCAGGTGATCCCGCGGTGGGCGGCGTAGTCAGCATCTTCAGCACCTCATTCGCTGGCGCCTTCAGCTTCAGCACCCCCATCTCATGCGGCTCCTTCCCCTTGTTCACCACCTCCAGCACACTCTCTCCCTTCTTGATGGTCCCCTGGTAGTCAAATGCATAGTCCCTCAGGTTGACCGTCAGGGCCGGCTTGGGCGAAGCGGGACGCGTCGCTGGCGGAGCGGTCACCATCATCGGCTTCACCATCCCCTTCGCCAGGTGTGGGAGTCCGTCGGACGAGGGCACGAAGCACAGCAACACGTGCATCCCCTCTTTCAGGTCTACGACAGCCTCACTCTTGCCTCCCGGAGGAATGGGTGCAGGGCCACCCACTAAGGTCAGCATTCCTAGCGCCGCATCGGGGTTCTGCTGCATCGTCGCCCCAAGTTGCTCCATCGTCACCCCTGCGTTGAGTTGCGCGATCTGGGCATGGTGCGACTCATTCCCGGTGTTGCTCAAGTCCAACTCCACCAACCCCCCAGCTATACTTTCAGGCGCACCAAAGGAATAGTCCTGGGCCGTAATGGACACCTTGGCGATCTCTACCTTCTCGCCACCGCACCCCACGAGGCCAAGCATCCCCACCAGCGCGACTATTCCCAACAAGACAAACCTGTGTAGCTTCATGACTCTCCCTTTCGCTCGGGTTCCCGTGTCTAACCCACTGGTTCCGTCTCAGTCCAACATCAATACGAACGGCTTCTCTGCGCTGCGTTGGGTGGGCGCAGAAAAGTTCGTATGGGCGAACATACTAGTACCGGCTCACTCATGGCTACAATACGTAGTAGTACGTAGTTGCTTGGGAGACATCATGGCCCTGCCGCATCTACCGTTGCCCGCCATCTCTCAGGGACGTATAGTGGGGTGCGCGCCACGGGAAAGCACCGCAAGGGCGCGCAGAACAACGCGGCCCGTCCACTATGACCACACCCATACGACGTCAGTACCTCAGCATCAAGCGCCAGCACCCTGACGCTATCTTGCTGTTCCGCCTGGGCGACTTCTATGAGACCTTTGACGAGGACGCCCAGCTTGTCGCCCGCGAGCTGGACATCGCCCTGACCTCACGCGAGATGGGCGCAGGCCAGCGCCACCCCCTGGCCGGCATCCCCTACCATGCTTTGGATAGCTACCTGGGCAAGCTCATTAAGAACGGCCACAAGGTCGCCATCTGCGAGCAGACCAGCGATCCCGCCGCCTCCAAAGGCCTGGTGGAACGGCAGGTCATCCGCGTTGTCACCCCCGGCACGCTGGTGGAACCCGCCCTCCTGGAGGAGCGCGCCAACAACTACCTCGTCGCCCTGTGCGTAGACGGCGACGCCGCCGGCCTGGCCTACCTGGACATCTCCACCAGCGCCGTTGCATCACTGACGCAGCTTCCGCTAGCATCCCTGGCTCCGGAGTTGGAACGCCTCTCGCCTGCCGAGGTCATCGTGCCCAAGGGCCAGGAGAATTCCCTGCCTCCGGCCTATCACGCCACGTCCCAAGACCCCAGCGCCTTCCGCCTGGAAGCCGCGCGCGGCCTTCTTATGGAGCGCCTGGGCGTCGCCACACTGGAGGGCTACGGCTGCGAAGCTATGCCATTGGCAATCCAGGCCGCCGGTGCGCTCTTTGCCTATCTCGGCGACAACCAGAAAGAGTCCCTGGCGCGTCTGACCGGCCTCGCCGCCTACGACCTCGGCGCTACCATGCTCCTGGATGCCCAGACCCGGCGCAACCTGGAGCTGTTCTCCCCGACCAGTCGGGGCGATGCCAAGGGCCTCTCACTGCTGTCGGTCCTTGACCACACCAAAACGCCCATGGGCGCGCGCCTCTTGCGCCGCTGGCTGGGCCAGCCCTTGCTGGACCTGGCCGCCATCCGCCAGCGCCAGGACGCCGTCGCTGCTCTGCACGCAGACTCCCGCCTGCGCCGTAACGCCTTCCAGCTATTGAGCCACATCACCGACATGGAGCGCCTGGTCAACCGTGTAAAAAGCGGCTACGCCATTCCACGGGAGCTTGTCGCCCTGGGTTCCAGCCTGGACGCCCTGCCCAACCTGCGCCGCTTGATCGGGCAAATCGGCGGCTCGCAGGATGACTCGCCATCTTCCGTTCGTGCTGAGCTTGTAGAGGCACGGGACGCCCCTCGCCCTTCTACAGGCTCAGGGCGTACGGATGGTCCAGCCCTCGCCTGGCTCCTGCCCATCATGCCCGCCTGCCAGGACACTTCGGCCCTGATCGCGGCAGCCATGAGTCCCCAGCCGGGCCAGCTTGGCGACGGCTCCGTCATTAAAGAGGGCTTTTCCCACGACCTGGACGGCCTGCGCCTTGCGTCCAAAGACGCCCGCGACTACATTGCCAAGCTGGAAGGCACGGAGCGCGACCGCACCGGCATCAAGAACCTGAAGGTAGGCTACAACAAGGTCTTCGGCTACTACATAGAGGTCACGACGCCCAACCTCGCCAGAGTCCCGCCCGACTACCAGCGCCGCCAGACCATCGCCAGCGGCGAGCGCTACATTACGCCGCAGCTCAAGGAGTACGAGAGCATCGTCCTCAACGCCAGGGAGCGTCTGGAGGAGCTGGAGGCCTCAGTCTACCGGCAGGTGTGCGCCCAGGTCGGCGACGACGCGCCCCAAATCCTTGCCGCCGCCGATGCCGTAGCCCATCTAGATGTCTTCAGCGCCCTGGCGGAGGCCGCCGAGCGCTACGCCTATGTCCGTCCCGAGGTCAGCGACGGCTTGGATATCCACATTAAAGAGGGACGCCACCCCGTGGTGGAGCGTGTCTTGCCGCCCGGGACCTTTGTCCCCAACGACGCCGACCTCTCCGCCGAAGACGCCCAACTCCTGCTCATCACCGGCCCCAACATGGCCGGCAAGTCCACCTTCATCCGCCAGGCAGCCATCATCGCCCTCATGGCCCAGATAGGCAGCTTCGTGCCGGCCCGTTCCGCAACCATCGGCCTGGTGGACCGCATCTTCACCCGCGTCGGCCTGCAAGACGACCTCTCCACCGGCCAGTCCACCTTCATGGTAGAGATGGTGGAGACCGCCGCCATCCTCAACAGCGCCACCAAACGCTCCCTCATCGTCCTGGACGAGATAGGCCGCGGCACCTCCACCTACGACGGCCTCTCCATCGCCCAGGCCGTCGCCGAGCACATTCACAGCCACCCGCGCCTTGGCTGCCGCACCCTCTTCGCCACTCATTACCACGAGCTGACCGACCTTGCCAAACGACTCCCCCGCGTCCGCAACTACTGCGTCGCAGTAGCGGAGGAAGACGGCGGCATCGCCTTCCTGCACCGCATCCTTCCCGGCAGCGCCGACCGCTCCTACGGCGTCCACGTCGCCCGGCTCGCCGGCCTCCCCCGCGAGGTCACCGCCCGCGCCTGGGACATCCTCGCCGGCCTGGAAGGGACGCCCACAGGCCAATCCCCTCATTTCGGCACGGACCTGACAGTTCGGGGCAAGCCCTTCCCTGCCCCATCCCGCCGCGCAACAAGGCGGGACCCTACGCAGCTCGGCCTGTTCCAGGAGCCTTCACCCGTCTTGCAGGAGTTGACTGCCCTGGATTTGAACGCCCTCACGCCACTGGACGCCCTCAACAAGCTGTACGAGTTACAGAGGAAGGCAAAGGACGGGTGAAATGGCGAAGCGCGGCAGTAAGACACGCCTTTCCTGGCTGCTCTTTTTCCTGACCATGACCCTCGCCTTCTTTTCCGCGATTTTCATCACGAATCCGATCATGCTGCGTCCCAATGTGGAACTGCCGGCACCCCTCTGGCCGTGGGCGCCGCGTCTCATTGCGTTTCTGACTCTGGGGATGCCCCCAATAACTGCCCTGTTGACCCGAAGTTGGATCGGGTTGCCCGTTCTTCTTGGCGCATGGCTGCTTGGGATAGAGGCTCAGAGTCTCACTGTGCCTGGGAGAAGCATTCTGGAAACCGCTAGCGGTCCCCTTAACTGGTGGTTCTGGTACCATAGCCTCCTGCCGTTCTGGGTCTCCATCGCTGCATCCTTTGCTTTGGGCAAGACGGTCCGATTCCTCGCGCGGCTATTCCGGAGAAGACCACCCATCCCGTAAAGATGCCCCTCACTATCATGCTGAACGCGTCAGAAGGCCATCGGGACATCGTGAAGCATCTCTCCCGGCTAGCCCACCACCAACACGACCCCGGTCGCAGACAAGTCCGGAAGAGATACTTCGGCCTGCGGGTCTCAGCATGACAAAGGGAAGCGGACGTAATGTCGATTCCCATACCGCACCCTGTAGGGTTCGGCTTCGGGCAGCAGGGAAGCCGCATCGTTATGGTCATAAACCATCTAACTTGATGCAATCGTGGGTAAGGCATCACCTTAGACCCCCAAAGGAAGAGAAAATGATCCCTTCCCCCTTGACGGGGGAAGGTTAGAGCCTGCCCTTGAGCGCAGCGAAGGGATGAGGGTGAGCGTTTGCCAACAAAAGCATGAGCATTTTTTGTTAGTGACCATTACGATGCGGTGGCAGAATTCCCTGTAGGGGCGTCCCGAGAGGTCGGGACGCCCCTACGTTCGCCCTTGTCATTGCTACGATATAGACCACGGTACGACTGCGTCCCCCGTCTCCTCTCCGCAGCGGAGAGGAGACCACAGAGGAGAGGTCACGACCCATCCTTTTGTCATTTCTCAAAAACAGTATTCTCTCCCTCGGGAGAGAGTTGAATTGAGGGGCGTCTCCTGTTCTCCTCCTTCCAAGTCTTCCTGGCAATGAGGAAGGGGACAGTCGGCAAGCCATCTTCATGGGTAGGGATGCCCATCGCCATGGGCACGAAGGCTTCTAAGCGAGTCCCGATTGATGGTCATCAACTAAATACTTGTGCTGCGTGGTTCCGACTTCTCGCCTCTGCCACCTCCCCCTTCCCCATCCCTCACCGCGCCGCTATCCTGTAATTGCCTCACCTTAACAACCAACCTCCTCGCCCATCCTCCTTCCGCCACTGCCTCCCTTTCTGTGGATTCGTTTCCACAAAAAAAGAAAACGAATCACAGATACAAACTCAATCTGAAAAAGGCCTCAAAAATCGGCCAAATCGAATGACCCGGCCTTTTCTCTCTGCCCCTTCCCTTATGGTCATAAGCCATCTAACTTGATGCAATCGTGGGTAAGGCATCACCTTAGGCCCCCAAAGGGAGAGAAAATAATCCCTTCCCCTTTGACGGGGGAAGGCTAGAGCCTGCCCTTGAGCGCAGCGAAGGGATGAGGGTGAGCGTTTGCCAACAAAAGCCTATGCATCTTGTTTATGACCATACGGTGCGGCTTCGGTGGCTCTACAAGTCGCACCGTCTAGGGCGCGGTGACGGAGAACAGCCGCCTACGCGTGACAAGCGCGCTCAGCGGCCTACAAGATGCTTCAGCCCGCAGGCCGGAGCATGACAAAGCGCCGGCCCGTGCAAATAGCTTTCGGATGGACTTGGTATCCACTTGGTAAGGGCATCTAGTTTCACCCCAGAACGGCCCCTACAATAGTGCTAACGCTACGTAGACAACCGTAGCCCATGAACGAGAGGGCCGCACATGAACCGTGAGCCAGAGCGTATTGCTGTCAACCTCGGCAAGCAGGAGAACACTTGCCTGATTGCCCTGCCCGCCGGCAATCTCTTCCAAATCCAGTACGACCGGGTCATCCGTCCTTCCCTTGAAGACGCCGGCCTGGAGCCTCAGCGCCTCCAGGACGCCTATCTCCGTTCCGAAGCTATCGCCGATTCCTGGCGCAGCCTCCGCTCCGCACGTCTGCTCGTCGCCGAGCTGACCGGGCGCGACGCCAGCGTTCTCTACTACATCGGCCTCGCCCACGCCATCGGCAAGCCCGTCCTTGCCATCGCCCGCGCCGAAGTCGATGTGCCGCCGGCGTTGCGGGGCCAGCACTGCCTCTTCTATGACGTGCAAGACCCCTTCTGGGGCGAGTCCCTCAAGGCCTGCCTGCGCGACGCCATCGCTCACCTTGCCCAGTCGCCTCGTCCCTCAGCCTTTCTGGAGGGCGTGACCGCCTTCACTGCGGTGTCGCCTGTCGCTGCGGAGTCTCGCACTCGCACGCGGCAAGAGGAGCCGGGAGTCAAGAGCCGCCTTACTGAAGTCTACGACGATGGGCCTGCCCTCGTCCGCAGCCCTTCAGCCGAAGGGCGCAGCCGCCCTACCGAGGCTCGCCCCCGGCTCTTCGGCGAAGGCCCCAGCCCCCGCAGTCCTTTCCCCCTGCCCGATGACCAGGACACCTTTGCTCCTGCCGACAGTCAGGAAGAACCTCGGCCTCGCCGCTTCGCCCAGGAGCCGCAGCCACGGCCCCAGGCAACAGCCTTCCGTCCCGCGGAACGCACGTCGGACGAGCCTCGCCCGCGCTCCCGCACCGAGGACTTCTTGCCCCGTCGCCGGACTGCCTACCCCGAAGCGCCGAGCTACGAAACCGACCGTCTGGAAGAAACCGCCCGCTCCAGGGCAGAGGCTATCGCCGTCTCCGACCGCGACGCCGATCCGCCACGCCGCTTCCCTTCCCTCGCCCGCCAGCGCCGCGAGACACAACCCGTGATCGCAGGCGTCTGGCAAGGCGTTTTTGCCACCGAGGGTACCGAGTACCAGGGTGTTATGAAGATGCACCAGGACACAGACGGCCTCTCCGCCGTCATGCAGGTCACGTACATCAGCCGCGACGCACAGGTGGTGGTGGAAGAAGAGTTCTTCGGCTCGCTGGCAGGCCGCGACATCGCGCTCAACGGCATTAACTACGTCTTTGTCCAGAAGGGCAAGGCCAAGGAATACACCCTGGACAACTTTGAGCTGACCATCTCCGCCGATGGACAGCGGCTCACCGGCAAGGTAAAGGCCGCGGATGTGGAAGGCGAGGCCGTTTTCACCCGCGTCCAAGAAGCCTAGTTGAACACCGTTCCTCATTGCAGCGAGGGAGGGGACCGGCTGGAGGGCCGTCCCCCTCCCTTGTGTTTTCCCGGCAATGCCTTATCGTGAACAAGGATATGGGCCAGCAAGGGGTGCAAAACCAACTTCATGGCGCAGTTCTGTTTGCTTTGGCGTATTATTCAGTGCCCCCGACTAAAGTCGGGGTTAACGCAACTAAACCTGGCACTTTGGTGCCAGGACAAAAGACTATCCCTACCAAGCAAACCCAACTCACCGGCACTGGTGGCTTGCCTCTTATGCCTCTTCTGAACGATAATCCTTGTCATCTCACTTTACAGCAGGCTCATGAACATCTTCTTTGACGTTGACTTCACCTGGCTCGCTTTGGACCAAACGCTGCGCCCAGGCACCCACGAGACCATGCAGCGGCTCATCGCCGACGGCCACAAGATCTACATCTGGTCCGGCGTCGGCATCCGCTGGCCGGAAGTCCACCAGCACAAGCTCACCCCCTATGTCAGCGGCTGTTTCGTCAAACCCTTGGACCACTACGCCGAAAAGGCGGCGCTGATGAACCTGCCCGCTTGGCCGGACCTAGTCATAGACGATTTCCCAGAGGTCGCCTCTGCCTTCGGCGGGTTCTGGATACGCCCCTATTTCTACTTCAATAACAACGACACCGAAATGGATATTCTGTACCACCTTATTAGCGAAGTTGCCCAGAAGGGCTACACGGAGAACCGCCGCTTCAAGCCCAAACCTGCTCCTGCGACTCCGCTGTAACCCGCCCGATCAACGAGGGGTACACCCGCAATGTGGGGTATACTCGTGAGACGATGTTGTCCATACCCGGGCAACCGCTCTAGTCCCCGGGTTTCTCTCTCCGTAGGCAGTGGGTAATCCGTGGAGGGTACGCAACGTGCCCTCACTGACGGGGCAGATGCAAGGGAACCCCATGTCCATCCGCATCCTTGATCCGCACGTAGCCGCCAAGATCGCCGCTGGCGAGGTGGTGGAGCGTCCCGCGTCGGTGGTCAAGGAGCTGGTAGAGAACGCGCTGGACGCGGGGGCAACCCGCGTCACTATTGAGACCCAGGGCGGTGGGCTGCAACTCATCCGCGTCACCGACGACGGTGAGGGCATCCCTGTCCTGGACTTGGAGGTTGCTCTAGAGCGGCACGCTACGAGCAAAATCACCTCCGAGGCCGACCTGGACGCCCTAAGCACCCTGGGGTTCCGTGGCGAAGCCCTGCCCTCCATCGCTGCGGTGTCCCGCCTGACGCTCACCAGCCGCGCTCGTGGCGCAGAGCAAGGCGCGTATGTGCGGGCAACTGGCGGAGTCTTGGAGCGCAAGGGCGCTGCCGGCTGTCCGGAGGGCACGGTAGTCACCGTCCAGGACCTGTTCGCCAACGTACCCGCCCGTCGCAAGTTCCTGCGCTCGGAGCTATCGGAGAGCGGGCGCATCCATCGCGTTGTAGCCCACCTTGCCCTTGCCTTTCCTCACGTCCGTTTCCAGCTTATCCAAAACGGCAAAGAGGCCTTTGTTTCGCCCGGCGACGGCGACCTGCGCCGGGTCTTGGCCCAGGTCTATAATGACGCCAGCGCCGATGCCTTCCTAGAGCTACGCGGCGATGACGGCGAAGGCCGGACGGTCCACGGCTTCGCCTCGCCGCCGAGCATCAGTCGGGCGAACCGCAGCGCCATCAGCCTCTTCGTCAACGGACGCTGGGTCCAAAGTCCAATGCTGCTCCAGGCCGTGGAAGAGGCCTACCGTGGCTTGCTCATGGAGGGCCGCCATCCCCTGGCCTGCATCCACCTCAGCCTTCCGCCGGGAGAAGTGGATGCCAACGTGCATCCCACCAAGCAAGAGGTACGCTTTCAGAAGGAAGGGGCGGTGTTTGCCCTGGTGCAGCGGGCGCTGCGCGGCGTCCTGGTGGCACAGTCGCCGGTGCCCGTCGTCGCGCCGCAACGATCCGCTGCCCTTCCATTGTCGTTGCCGCGCCCCCTTTTTCAGCCGGAGTCATCGCCGGCAACTGCGGAGCAAACTCACTTCGCCCTTCAGCTTGTGCCGCCACGAGAGCATGAAGAACCGTCTTCCCAAAACGATACTACGCCTTTGCCGGAGACGTTGCCCTTCTTGCGGGTCCTGGGCCAAGCCAGTGCCACCTACATCATTGCCGAAGGACCCCAGGGAGTCTACCTTATTGACCAGCACGCCGCCCACGAGCGTGTACGCTACGAGGCCGTCCAGCGCCAGGTGAAAGAGCGCAAGCCGGAGGTCCAGGGCTTACTGGAGCCCCTTTCGGTGGAGCTGACTGCCACCCAGTTCCAGACTATGGAACAATGGCGCGTTACGTTGCGTGAGTTCGGCATTCAGGGCGAGGCGTTCGGCGACCGCGCCTACCTCTTGCGGGGCGTTCCAGCCGGCTTGCGCGACGCCAGCCCCACGGCGCTGTTGGCTGAGGCGTTGGACCTGCTGGCGACGGCTCAAGACCCGGCCTATGCTACCGACGCCCTGGCCGCTTCCATCGCGTGCCACAGCGCTATTCGGGCCGGCGATATCCTTGCATTCCAAGAGATGGTCGCCCTGGTGCGCCAGCTAGAGGCGACCCAGTCGCCGCACACGTGCCCCCACGGGCGACCTACCATGCTCCACATCAGCGCCACACATCTAGAGCATGAGTTCGGCAGGCGTTAAAAAGAATCCCCCTCTCTGGTGCAGAGAAGGGGATACAATGCGTAGGGTAAGGGCGTTTACTCGTCGTCCTTCCAGAAGCGCTCCTCCAAGAAGGGGAACCCTCCCTTGGCGCTGCGCTCTTTCACGTCCTCAATCATGCCTGGGTGACCGCAGGCATAGATCATGGTGTCGGCAGGTTTCAAGCCAAACCTCTGGATGCACTTCTCCACCAACGTATTGGCGCGGCCCGTCTCGCCTGTCCATCCAGCATTGCGAGGGTCGTTGGGGCGGCTTATCGTCGGGATGTAAGTGATGAAATCGGGATGCTCCCTCGCCATTTCACCCAGTTCTCCATCAAAGGCCAACTCGTCCTTGAAGCTGGCGCCGTGGATGACAAAGAAGCGATGGCCTTCGCGCCTTTGGCGAAGGAACGTCCGCAAGATGCTTACGTAGGGGACGACGCCCGTCACCGTCGCCATCATAAGGTGGTCGTGGTACTTTTCCTGCATCACAAAGATGCCCTTGGCGCGCGGGCGCATGCTCACTTTGTTGCCAACACACAGCCTATGCAGGATTGGGGTCAGGTTGCCGTCAGGGGGCGGCACCAACTCTATGAAAAGCTCAATCTCCGACTCAAGCGGAGAGGAGACAATGGAATAGGCCCGCTCCAGGCCATCTACGCCGATGGTGGTGTACTGGCCCGGCTTGAATGTAAACGCGACTTCCGGCTTCAACCACATGCGCCAGAGGTCATGGGTGATATCCACTCTCTTCGTAACGGTGGCCATAGGCAGCTTAGGGGGAGCCTTGGTTGCCGACGTTGTGGTCATAGACGCTCCACTCGTGAGAAAAGTTACAAACCTTTTCTATTCTGCCAGGGTTTTGCCCTCGTGAAAAGAGCGAAAGTCCTGGTGTATGGAGGCTATAGAAAAATCAAATAGCTTTGACTATTCGTGCTGACCGCACCCATAGCATTTCTACTCGTGCCATGGGGTCGGGGGACTCGCTGGCCTGCAATCGCGTCGCCAACTCTCCAAACAGCGTCGTCACTGAGACCACGCCCTTATGCTGCCCAGGCGTCAGGCGCACCTGCCCGCGCACGTTGCCGCCGGCCGCCACCACCTCAACCGCATCCCCAGCGTCCATGCCCAGCGCCGCCGCATCATCAGGGTGCAATTCAATCTGCTCATCCCGGCGGATGCGGTTCATGCCGCCAAGACGCTCAACTGCCGTCTCTTGCTCCCGCAGAAGCAGGACACGGCCCGGAACAAACATCAATGGGAAGCCTGAAGAGGTCTGCATTACGACGGAAGGCTGCGGCACAGGCGCAAGGCGCGCCTTCCCCTGGGGAAAGCCTCCCGCATACAACGTAGTGGTACCCGGTGCATCGGCTTTGGCGCAGGGCCACTGCAACCCGCGGGAAACCTTGTCGGAAAGGGCAAGCTGTGTCGGCAGCGGATTCTTGGGGTCTGGCCGCAGCGTAAAGGCCATCTCCTTGATGAGCCGCTGGTGAGAGATGCCCGCGTACACCGGCGATGCCGCCGCCAGGTCTTCAAAAACCTGGCCGGCAGTTTCGTAGCCAAAACCCTGTACGCCCATGCTCTGGGCGATCCGGCTTATGATCCTCCACGTGGGGAGGACTTCCAGGCCGCGCGGGGTCAAGGCTTTGCTGGAGAGCTGCACCCGCCGTTCAAGGTTCGTATAGGTGCCCTCGTCCTCGGCAAAGGTGGCCGAGGGCAGCACCACGCTGGCCCGCTGCGCCGCAGGGCTTAGGAAGCTATCGCACACCACCAGGAACTCCAAGCGTTCCAACGCGTCATACCCTTCCGACAGCTCTCCATTCTCGTAGTTGTAGCTATCGCCCAAGAGGAGCATGGCCTTAACGTCGCCATCCCTGGCGGCGCGCAGCATCCGTGCCAGACCGAGGCCGGTTTCGGCAGGCAGCGTAGCGCCCCAACGAACCTCCAGCGACTTACGGGCGGCGTCATCCCCTACCTTCAGATATCCTGGCAGCAGGTCTGGAGCAACGCCGACATCCACAGCGCCTTGCTCATTGGCCCCACGGCGCAAGGCGCAAAGTCCGGTGGACGCTTTGCCCAAGTTGCCCGTGACCAACGCAAGATCCACCAGCGCTTGGACATGGGCCGCCTGCTCCGCAACAGCAACGTTGTCCAGTGCGTAGGCAATAGCCCCGGTATCGGCCCCGGCGTAAAGGCGCGCGGCCTCCGCGATCTTATCCGCCGGGACTCCCGTGACCTCCGCTGCCTTGTCCAGCGTATAGGGTTCCAGGGACGCTTTCAGACCGTCCAGACCTTCGCACTTGCCGCTCAGGAACTCCTTGTCCTCCAACCCGCTGTCCAGGATGGACCGGAGCAGCCCGGCCAGCAACGTCAGCGTGGTACCGGGGCGAGGGCGAAGCCACAGGCTGGCGTAGCGGGTCAGCTCTACCTCCCGCGCGTCAATGACGATCAGCTTCGCCCCCTTGCGGGTCGCCCGCTTGATGGGCACGCCGGCGACGTTGTGCTCTTCCGTAATGTTGGCGTCCACGGCCAGGATGCACTTGGCGTTTTCCAGTTCCCAGATATTGTTGGTGGAAGCGGCGTAGCCCAACATGCCTTCAAGCGCTTGGGTCAACGCAGGCCGGGTGTTGGAGTCAACGTCAACGTTGTTGCTGCCCATGACGGCGCGAGTGAACTTTTGCAGCAGATACGCGCCCTCGTTGTTGGTGCGAGCGGATGCCAACGCGGCAAACTGCTTGCCCCTGTACTTCTGGAATTGCTGCGCAACGTAGCCAAGCGCCTCTTCCCAGGACGCTTCCTGGAGCGCGCCGTCCCGCCGGATGAGGGGTCGCTTCAAACGTTCCTTGTGGTTGACGAACTCCAGACCAAACTTCCCTTTGTAGCACGCCTGGCCGCGGTTGGCGGGAGCGTGGAACTCCGGCACCACGCGCACCAGCTTCTCCCTGCTACTGACCTCAAGGTTGAGCTGGCAGCCGACGGAGCAGTTGGGGCATACCACCCGTGAAACGTGAGCGGCCTTTTCCCACTTGTGCTCCCTCTCTGTAAGTGCGCCAACTGGGCACACGTCTAGGCAGGCGCCGCAGAACTCGCAGCCGGACTCCAGCAGCGATGTCCCTTGGGACGTGCCCACCAGGGCTTTCCCCGCCTTGTCTACAAAGGTGAGCGCGTTATCGGCGCGGACCTCGTCGCAGACACGGACGCACCGCCCGCAAACGATGCACAGGTTGTAGTCCCGGTCATAGAAGGGATCGTCGCCGTGAAGCTCCAGGCCACGGGTCTTGTAGGACAGCGGAGACTGCATCTCCATGCCCAAGAAGCGGACGCTATCCTTCAACTCGCACCGTTCGTTCTTGGGGCAGAAGACGCAGCGGTCATTCACGGCGACGTGGCGGAGGCAGACGTCCTCCGGCCCGCAAAGCTCAATACGGTGGCACGTCAGGCAACCGTGGGGGTGCTCGGAGATGAGCATCTCCATGATGCCCTTCTGCAAGTTACGCACGGTGTCGGTGGTGGAACGCACCGCCATGCCTTCCCGCACCGGCATGGTGCACGACGCCGAAGAGGGCCGTAGCTGCTTCTCCTTGACCTTCTGCCCATCCTTCTCCACCTCCACTTCCACCTCTTCCTGCACCATGCACATGCGGCAGGCGGCGTAAGGCTTCATCCCGGGGTGAAAGCAAAGGTACGGGACATAGATGCCCGCTTCTATGGCTGCTTCCAGGACAACCGATCCTGGACGCGCCTTCACCTCTTTGCCGTCTACGAAGATGGTGACGCGGTTGTCAGTAGTCACGGAAACGGTCCTTTGGAGGCTTGTAGTCCACGCGCCACAGCAAGAGCCAAGCGCGCTCAACAGTATGTATACCAGTGATTGCGCACTACCGCCTGGCGCGTTGAGGCGTGATGTACTCGCCGGTGCAGACGCCGGCGGGGCACCGCTTCTCGTCAATGTGCACCTTGAACTCATCACCGAAGAAGCGCAGTGCGGAACGCACCGGGTTGTAGCCAAGCTGGCCATGCCCGCATAGCGAGCCTGCCTGCATAGTTGTCCCCACTCGTTCAAGGAGCTGCACGTCACCGGACGTGCCTTGGAAGCGGCAAATGCGCTCCAGGATCTCCACCATGTGGGTCATGCCCGTCCGGCAGGGGAAACACTTGCCGCAGGACTCAAACTGGCAGAACGTCATGAGTTCGCGGGTCAGGTCTACGGCGCAGACGGAGTCGTCGGCTACGATGAGGCCGCCGGAACCGAGAATGGCCCCTGCCCTGGCCATGGCGTCAAAGTCCAGGGGCACGTCCAGTTGGTCGGCTCCCAGGACGCCCCCCAAGGGGCCTCCCGTTTGCAGGAGCTTGATCTTCTTGCCGCCGGGGACGCCGCCGCCAAGCACTTCCAGGGCCTGGCGCAACGTCATGCCCATAGGCACTTCCATAAGCCCCGGACGCCGGATTTTGCCTGAAAGACAGAGGATGGCCGTGCCCTTGGAACGCTCGGTGCCAACACTGGAAAAGACCGTAGCGCCCTTGGCAATGATCTCCGGGACATAAGAGAGCGTCTTGACGTTGTTGATGTTGCTTGGTTTGCCCCAAACGCCGAAGGCAGCCGGGAAAGGAGGCCGGAAGCGGGGCATAGACCGGTGGCCTTCAATCGCTTCCATCAAAGCCGTCTCCTCACCCGCCACGTAGGACTCGCCTACAAGGGAAACCTCCGCGTTGAAGGAGAAGTTGGAGCCGAGGATGTTCTTGCCCAGCAAGCCCAACGCATAGGCATCGCGGACCGCAGCCTTGGCCCGCTCAACCGGCCCTTCGTGGCCGTGACGCACAAAGATGACGCCGTTGGAAGCTCCGGTGGCATAGCCGCCCAGAATCATCCCTTCTACCAGTGTGTGAGGATCGCTTTCCAGGATGCCTTTATCGTTGAACGCCCCTGGATCACCCTCTTCGCAGTTGCAGAGGATATATTTGACCGGCCCTGGAGAACCCATGAGGAATCGCCATTTGGTACCCGTGGGAAAGGCAGCGCCGCCCCTGCCGCGTAACCCGGACGCCCCTACCTGTTCTTGCACCTGCTGGGGCGTCATGCTCGTCAGGGCCTTGTCCAGGCCCGCATAGCCGCCGGTGGCGATGTACTCATGAATGTCGGTGGGGTCGTTGTGCCCGGCGTTGCGCAAAGCAATGCGGACCTGACCCTTCATCATTTCCAGGTCTGCCAGCTTGGGGACCTTGTTCCCTGCCTCCGGTGCATCGCCCAGCACGGCCAAGGCGCGCTCCCACAGGGGCTGCTTCCGCACCAGGTGCGCATCCAGGAGCGCCGGCGCTTCCTCCAATTGCACGTTGCCGTAGAAGACCCGAGGCCCGCTCGGAAGCTGGATGTCTACCAGAGCTTCAGCGTAGCAGAGGCCAAGACATCCCATCTCGCTCACCACTATGTCAAGCCCCTTAGCCTTGGCCTGTTCACGGAAGGAATGGGCAAGCTGCTTCCCGCCAGCGGCCTGGCCGCACAGGGCAGTCCCAACGCGCACACGAGGCCTAGCCGCCATCTGTTGTTGGCGGGCTACTGCCTGCTCTTTCAGCTTTTGGTACGCTTCTGTCATGAATTACCTGGGGAATGGGCTGTCGTTAGGCCGTTTTGTATGAGGAGATGGAGCGTTCTTCAGCGCCTCAAGGCGCTTGCGCACCTCTTGCGGCGTCACCTTGCCCACAAGCTGATGGTCCACTGCCATGACCGGCCCCTGGGCGCAAGCTCCCAAACAGGTGTTGAACCTTATGGACACGTGTTTGTCGGGAGTATCGCCTTCCGTAGAAAGGCCGAGGCAACCTAGCGCCTCCTTGACGATTGCCGGCGCTCCCAGGAGATGGCACGTCGGCCCCCAACACACCTCAACGCTGTGGTCGCCCGGTGGAGTGAACCGGAAGTTGGGGTAGAAGGAAGCGACTCCCCACACGTCATTAATGGTGGTGTGCGTAAGACGGGCGACTTCTTCTATGCCTTCCGAGGGGATATAGGCCAAAGCATCTTCAATGGCAAGAAGGGAGGAAAGAACGGTAACGGCGCCCTCTTTTTGGTCAGCCAGGGCCTTGCGAACAGTGGCGCGAAGGGGATCGCCGGTAGGCAGCACAGAATACTCCAGAATGAAGCTCACTACGATTGTGCATGGTAGCACAATCCAAGAAGACGGTTCAACACAGCAGGCCGAACGGTTCTGTTTGCATAGCGCGCCTTTGTTCCCTGGGCAAACGCACTGCCCTCAAAGCTGCCTACCTCTTGTTACAACCCCGTCCTGCGAAAGCAGAGGTCTGAGGCAATGGAACAGACCATTATGGACTTCATGCCCATTTCGCCTCTGCCGATGCAAACCTCCAATCGGCTGGTCTACAACAGCTATGTAAAGGACGTGCCCCTCACCATCAGGTTCTACATGTGGGAGAAGGACGAGCTTATCTGGCGGTCCGACGTCTAGTCCCGCAGCTTCTCTGTCAACAAACAAGGGACTCCCCTAGGAGAGTCCCTTGTTTGTTGACGGGTTCCCGTAGTCCCAGATATGTTCCTACTAGCAAAGCACGTGCCACTGATTCGTTGCGCTTCTTAACACGACGCGCTGCTGAGGTCTTTTGTACTCTGACTATTCGCTTACCCTCATTCGCGCCATTTCCCTGCCAGAGTTATCATGACCCACTCACCCATACCTGTGTGTGTGTCTTATTTCGTCTTTTGCTATCGCATATTACCATGTTTCACGTCATAGTTATGCATAACCTCGTAGCAAATTATCTGTTTTTGGTTGACAACCGTCGTCACCTATGGATACACTATGTTCCTATCCAGCCTTCGCAGGGAAGGCTGCAGTGCAGGAGATAAGCCTCATGGAGGACAACGCGCATGTCTAGATCCGTATGGCGCAAGCCAGGTATCCTGATCGGCCTCTTTGCGGGGGCAAGCCTCTTGGCCGCCGTGGCCTGCGGTTCGCCGGAACCCACAGCTACACCAGTCCCGCCAACTGCAACGGCAACGTCCACACCAAGGCCTGCAACGCCCACGCCTACAACGGCCCCGGGAACAACCGCTACGGTCGTCGCCCAACCCACGGCTGCAGCAACTGCCACGCCCACGCCCGTTCCTAGCGTCCAACCCAAGCGCGGCGGCATTGTGAAGCAGAGCGGCACGGAAGACCCACCCACTTTTGACGCCCACAACGCAACGTCGTCGGCCCACAACGTTCACAACGCCAAGCTCTACAGCAATTTGCTGTGGAACCCCAAGGGCGATGAGATCGTCCCGGACGCTGCGGAGTCCTACGAAGTGTCCGCGGACGGCAAAACGTGGACATTCAAGCTCCGCCCCAACGTCAAGTTCCAGACGGGCTACACCCCCTCCAATCCCCGGGACGGAACGGCTGTGACTGCCCAGGATGTCAAGTACTCCTTGATGAAGATCATGGGCCTGACCGACGGCGTCCTCTCCGCGCGCTCCGGATGGATGAAGGAGTTCATTGACATTGACCGCCCGGACACCGGCCTGGAGGTCGTGGACAGCCTGACACTAAAGGTCCATTTGACCCAGCCCTTCGCCGGCCTGTCCAACATTCTCGCCATCGGTTTCTCCAGCATCTTCCCTGATGGCATCACGAGCCAGCAATTGGCAAGGCGCCCCTATGGCACCGGCCCATTCAAGGTTGACCTGCAAAACTCCCAGCGGGGTGCCCTGTGGATCTACCCCCGCAACCCGGACTACTTCAAGACGGGCCTGCCCTACCTGGACGGCTACCGGCAGGTCAACATGGACGGGACGGCCATTATCCAGACCGCCTTCCTCACCGGCAAGATAGACGTGAGCGCCGGCAACCCCACGTTGGACAACAAGACCATCTTTGAGCAGCGAGTCAAGTCCGGCCAGGTCTATATGCTGCCCTACAGCACGGGATGCCGGCCCCAGGTCATCAACATGAACTCCACCAAGCCTCCTTTCAATGACAGGAAGCTCAGGGAGGCTATCAACCTGGCCCCGGACCGCGTGGCCTATTCCAAGGTGGTCCACGACGGCTGGACAGTGCCCACCTTGTACCTGGACACCCCAGGCATAGGCCATACCGAGGCTGAGATCATGCAGATGCCCGGCTGGCGACAGCCCCACGACGCCGACTTGGCCGCCGCCAAGAAGATCGTCAGCGAACTCTACCCCAAGGGGCTGGATGTCAGCATGATCGTGCGCAACTCATCCAACTATCAGACTCAAGGTGAGTTCCTGGCGGGCGAACTCAAGAAGATCGGCGTCAACGTCACCATCCAGATTCTGGACTCCACCGTCGTCTTTGACCGCGCCGCCAAGCTGGACTACTCGCTGTGGAGCTACTACTTCTGCCAGACCACCGGCACCCCGGAAGAGCTGTTCGGCAGCTACTTCATCACCGGCGGCTCTCGCAACTGGATCGGCTATAGCGACCCGAAGATAGACGCCGGCTACCGCGACCTGGCTGCAACTGCGGATCCCGTCGTCCGCAAGCAGAAGTCCCAGGACATGGAAAAGACCATCCTGGACTTCCTGCCCTCCGCGCCATTGCCGGTGCACACCTCCAACCGCCTGGTCTACAGCTATGTGAAGGACGTGCCCCTCACCATCACCTTCTACATGTGGGACAAGGCTGAGTTGATCTGGCGCTCTGACGTCTAGACCTCTCTATGCGTGCAGCGCAAAGAAGCGGCCCCTCCGTAACGGAGGGGCCGCTTCTTTGCGCTGCACCACCACAGTTCCACTGTAGAGGCCGGCACTCCCATTACCAACTCAGAGCACCAATGTACAGTTAATACGTCTCTTTCGCACGGCCTACGCCGCATGTTCTCTTTGTTTCGTAGTTGTTACGGCTGTTGCATCCGTCATGATGCTATGCTATCAGCTTGTCTTCACATTTACCCATATCTATTACGTAATCCGTTCTTCTGCATCATATCACTAAACCTATTGACATTATTATCCCCGTGTATAAAGATGTAATCCTATTTAGCGTAGCGTAGGGCTACGCAGAGAACGGCCAGTACCCAAAGCAGGAGGGGAGCCATGACCAACCCTATTTGGCGAAGACCCAGCCTCTTCATCGGCATCCTGAGCGCTTTTGGCCTACTCGCGGCCATCGCGTGCGGCTCATCGCCTACGCCCACGGCAACGTCGGTGCCGCCTACGGCCACGGCAACGCCCAGGCCGGCCACGCCAACACCCACCACCGCGCCCGGTACAACGGCCACCGTGGTAGCACAGCCAACCGCAACAGCTACGGCCACGCCCACGCCCGTCCCGAGCGTCCAGCCAAAGCGTGGCGGTGTCATCAAGCAAAACGCCGCAGAGGACCCGCCTTCCTTTGACGCGCACAACGCCACGTCTGCTGCCCACAACATCTACAACCAGAAGATGTATCAAACCCTCGTCTGGAACCCGAACGGCAGCGCCATTGTCCCCGATGCAGCGGAGTCCTACTCCGTATCCTCCGACGGCAAGGTGTGGACATTCAAGCTCCGTCCGGACATCAAGTACTTCACCGGCTATACCCCGGCCTTTGACCGCGACGGCACGACGATGACGGCCAAAGATGTCGCCTACTCCCTCAAGAAGATCATGGGCCTTACCGATGGCGTGGTCTCCGCCCGCTCCGGCTGGATGAAGGAGTTCATAGACATTGACCGCCCGGACAACGGAATGGAGGTCGTGGACCCCCTGACCCTCAAGATCCACCTCACCCAGCCCTTCTCGGGCCTCATAACCCTCCTCGCCATCGGCTACTCCGGCATCATGCCCGAGGGCGTTACTCAGGCAATGCTGGCCCGGCGACCCTACGGCTCGGGACCCTTCAAGGTTGACCTGGCTACTTCTCAGCGTGGCGCGCTGTGGAAGTTGAAGCGCAACCCCGATTACTTCAAACAGGGCTTGCCCTATCTGGATGAGTGGCAGTTCGTCCTCATGGACGGCACGGCCATTGCCCAGGCAGCCTTCCTCACACATAAGACAGACGTCTCGGGCGGCTACGCCACACCCGACAACGAAGCCATTTACAACAAGCGGATAGCCGCCGGGGAGTTCTACCAGCTCCCCTATGCATCCGACTGCCGGCCAGGGTCCGTCAACATGAACACCACCAAGCCGCCCTTCTCTGACAAGAAACTGCGTGAGGCGGTAAACCTGGCTATTGACCGCAACGCCTACATGCAGGTGGTGCAGAACTTCGGCCACGGCTATCCCGCCCTGTACCTCACCACCGGCGGCTGGGGCAAGACCGCCGAGGAAATCCTGAAGCTTCCGGGGTGGGCACAGACTAGGGATACCAAGGATGCCGAGGTCGCCAAGGCCAAGCAGATCGTCAGCGAACTCTACCCCAAAGGGCTGGACGTGAAGATGATGGCCCGCAACACGTCCGGCTACATGATTCAGAACGAATTCATCGCCGGCGAACTCAGAAAGATCGGCCTCAACGTTACCATTGAGGCCCAGGATACCAACCTTGTGTTTGACCGGGCTGTAAAGCTGGACTACGCCATCTGGTCCTACTGGTTCTGCCAGACCACCAACACCCCTGAAGAGCTCTTCGGCAGCTACTTCGTCACCGGTGGGTCCCGCAACTGGATCGGCTACAGCAATCCAAACATTGACAAGGGCTACCGTGAAATGGCAGCCATGAGCGACCCCGCGGCTAAAAAGAAGAAGGCCATGGAGATGGAGGACCTCGTGCTCTCCTCATTGACCGCGGTACCGCTGCCAGACTCCCTGACTACCCGCACGGCGTACAGCTACGTGAAAGACCTGCCCATGACCATCACCCAGTACAGCAGGGAAAAGAACGAGCTCGCCTGGCGCAGCGACGTGTAGTCAATCCGTCAACCCTTTCCTCCTCTTTAGGCCCGTCAAGTAGGTAAGTACTTGACGGGCCTAGTTCTGTCTTCCGTCGCTACAAGATTTACTCTTGTTGCATGGGGGCATTCTTAGGTATCAATTCTCTTGACCTCGTAATCACTGCTCCTAAAGCACACAGCAGTTTCCCTACCTCAATTCCTCTTTCATTTACGAGAAGAGCCTAATAACACTTTATTCGTGACCCTCTTGACTTTATTCGTTATGTGAATGAAGATATAGGCCGACTTCCTAGGTAGCTATGAGCTACCTAGAGTAAGGTCAGTACCCAATGCAGGAGGAGGAGCCATGTCCAACCCTATTTGGCGAAGACCCGGTCTCGTTATAGGCGTTTTAAGCGCTTTTGGCCTACTCACTGCCATCGCGTGCGGCTCATCGCCCACGCCAACGGCGACCGCCGTGCCGCCTACGGCAACGGCAACAGCCAGGCCGGCCGAGCCGACCCCCACCACCGCACCCGGCACCACGGCCACCGTGGTAGCACAGCCGACCGCAGCAGCTACAGCCACGCCAACGCCGGTGCCCTCAGTCCAACCCAAGCGTGGCGGCGTTATCAAGGCGAACGCAGCAGAAGACCCGCCTTCCTTTGACCCCCACAACGCCACCTCCGCCGCCCACAACATCTACAACCAGAAGATGTATCAAGCCCTCTTGTGGAACCCGGATGGCGACGTGATTGTCCCAGACGCTGTGGAGTCCTACTCCATATCCGCCGATGGCAAGGTCTGGACATTCAAACTCCGGCCGGACATCAAGTACTTTACCGGCTATACCCCGGCCTTTGACCGCGACGGGACTACCATGACGGCGAAGGACGTCGCCTACTCCTTTAAGAAGATCATGGGCCTTACCGACGGCGTGATCTCCGCCCGCTCCGGCTGGATGAAGGAGTTCGTAGACATTGACCGGCCGGATAACGGCATGGAGGTCGTGGATGCCTTGACCATCAAGTTCCACCTCATCCAGCCCTTCTCGGGCCTCTCCAGCGTCCTCGCCATCGGCTACTCAGGCATCATGCCCGAGGGTGTTACTCAGGCAATGCTGGCCAAGCGGCCCTACGGTTCCGGCCCCTTCAAGGTTGACCTGGTCAACTCGCAGCGTGGCGCCCTGTGGAAGATGAAGCGCAACCCCGACTACTTCAAGCAGGGCCTGCCCTATCTGGATGAGTGGCAGTTCATCCTCATGGACGGCACGGCCATTGCCCAGGCGGCGTTCCTCACCCATAAGACGGACGCTACAACCGGCTACCCAACCCCGGACAATGAAAAAATCTACGCCCAGAAGGAAGCTTCCGGCGAGATCTACATGAAGCGCTATACCTCCGACTGCCGTCCGCAGTCCTTGAACCTCAACGCAACCAAGCCGCCCTTCAGCGACAAGAAGCTGCGGGATGCCGTGAACCTTTCCATTAACCGCGCTGCTTACATGCAGGTGGTGCAGAACTTCGGACACGGCTACCCCGCCCTGTACCTCACCACCGGCGGCTGGGGCAAGACCGAGGCTGAGATTCTGAAGCTCCCAGGCTGGGCGCAGCCTCACGAGGGCGAAGTGGCCCAAGCCAAACAGATTGTCAGCGAGCTCTATCCCAAGGGTCTGGACCTCAAGATGATGGTCCGCAATACGTCGGCCTATATGACCCAGGGTGAGTTCCTTGCCGGCGAGCTCAGGAAGGTCGGCCTCAACGTCACCATTGAGGCCCTGGATACCAACATTGTGTTTGACCGGGCCGTCAAACTGGACTACACCATTTGGTCGTACTACTTCTGCCAGACCACCAACTCGCCGGAGGAGTTGTTCGGCAGCTACTTTGTCACGGGTGGGTCCCGCAACTGGATCGGCTTCAGCAATCCGGAAATTGACAAGGGGTACTACGAAATGGCGGGCTTGAGCGATCCTGCGGCCAAGAAAAAGAAGGCCATGCAGATGGAAGACATCGTGTTCTCCTCCATGATCGCTGTGCCGCTTCCCGACGCCCTGAACGCCCGCGTCGCCTATAACTATGTGAAGGATCTCCCGATAGGTGTCACCCAGTACAGCCGGGAGAAGAACGAGCTTATCTGGCGGAACGATATTTAGCCTATCCCCGCTACCGCAAGAGAAAAGGTATGGCCCCTCATGCGAGGGGCCATACCTTTTCTCTTGCGGCTTCCAAGCGCTCTAGGCGATGCGGCCATTCCAGACGGATGATTGTAAACGGCCGTCACCGCTCTTTCAAACGCTCGCACCTTGGTTGGTGGCCCAAACCTCCCATAGATGCCAAAGTTGCCAAACCGAACGGCAAGAAGAGGCTGCGTACAAGCACAAGACGGCATGGACTCCCCACCCCACCAGGGGCACACCACACCTCTGGAGCACAGCAACCTACGTAAGTCGGCAGTAGCAACAGAACTGCTTTGGACGGGAACTGGCGGTCCTCCAATCCGGACTACACTCCTGCCGTTCTGCCGGCTAACGTAGCGGAGGTGAAGGATAGCCAACACCTTCTAAAGTAACAATGAGAGGGCGTGTCATACCACGGGCGTCGTGGTTCTCTACGTTGCAGATCATGAGATACGTCCCTTCCCCAAGCCGCGCTTCCATCTTCCACATCACGCCCTGGCCCATGAACCTGTCCCGTCCGGGCGTCACCGCGTCAAAGGTCCGCCCCTCATTATCAGTCCCTGTAATGCGAAAGTTGTGGGAGATGGTCCCCGTGTTCTTCAGCACAAAGCGTATTTTGCCCGGCGGCAACACGAGCGGTTCCTGGCTGTTATCAGTGTGGTCTCTATTAAAGGAAACCGCAGCACCGTTCACCGCAGTTGGGATGAGGTCAAAGTCGTACCGGTTCTCCAGATCAATCTCCACCACTATCTCCGGCGGCGCTTCGCCTTCTTTTTGCCTATGGTACGGATCAAAGGGCGTGGACGTGACCATAGCGCTCAGGGGCGCATTCACTTCTTGCACCGGTGTTCCGCAGGCGACGGTATAAGCCGTCATGCCAGCCAGGGCTAGCCAAATAAACCGTTGCAACATGGCACTCCGCTAGTCCCCTACAGACCATTGCTTCCCATGTGACCTGACCCCCATTATAGGCCGATTCCCATTCTTCAACAAAAGGAGAGGCACGACCTGCCCTGTCGTGCCTCTCCTTTTGGCCTCAGTTTGGCCCGTTAGCCGCCGGCGACGATGTTAACCGTGCATTGCCACTGCGGAAGACTGCCGCGAGACAGATCGTTGCAGACCGCCTGCGCTCCAGCCTCCGTGTCACTGAATGGCCCGCTTTGGGCTGTAGCGTTCGCTTCTACAGGGACGTTGATTTCCCAACGCCGCACAATGAAGTTGCGGGACCTGGCGGTCTCGTTGACGACCTTAAACATGTAGCTCTTGCCCGCTTCCATCTGGAAAGTCTGGGGCTGAAGTCCTTCGGCAGTCATGCGTACTTCAAGGATCGTGGCCGTGGACTCAGCCGGGGTAGCCGGGGTAGGAGTAGGATTTGCGCCCCCATTCCCGTTCTCGGTCGTACCGCCTCCGCCACTGCAGGCCAATGCCGCCAAAGAGAGGATGATCACCATCAGTAACGCGATCTTTCTCATGGTCGCCTCCTTGGGTCAGGTGAGCGCCATTTTACAGGCAGCTAGCTCGCTTCGCAAGATAATAACATCGCAATAAGTGATGTCTGCTGCCATTACCATGCCAACAATACGAGTATCAGGTACAATGCGTTCATCTCCAACGGCAACTCCTCTGGCCGGCAACCTTCTCAATGAGACTGCCATGTTTTTTGCTATCGCCGTGATGGTGACCTTCGTTCTGGCATTGGTGCTTTTCCTTGCCACGCTGGCAGTGGGCAGGACCCGGCTGTCGCGACAGGCACGACTCTCTCTGCTAGGAACCAGCCTTCTGTTGGCGACTGCCCCGGGCATCGCATGGGCATGGACCAGAGCGAACGCGCCGCCGGCTCTAAACCGCGAGGAGCAATTGCTGGCGGAGAACTATAAGGGAAAGTACGGCGGACTCACCATCTACCACTCCTTTGGCGACGGTAAGAGTAAGTACAATGCCCCCGATATCCTTGAGGCCGGCGGATACATTCGGGATGTCACCTACACGCCTGACGGCGAGCACGTGGACTCCTTCTGGATCCACACCCTCCAGGGCAAGAGGCTCAAGTTCCTCATCCGCCCGGAGATCGTTCCCATGAACGAAGCCCTTTGGAATGTAGAGCACTTCCAGGTCTACAGCCAGTGCCATTGCATGGTCGCCCTTCACTTCACCAAACAACCCGCCGGCAACGTGGTCATCATTCTCTTCGCCGTGGAACAACCTCCTCTAGAGTGAAAAGGCATACATCCAAACCGGGCCGGGCTGCGTATCCTAGACGTGCGAGGCAAGGACAGGCTTGGGGTCCGAACCGCCCGCTGGAAGATGCCACCGCAAAAGATTCGGGACCCGGCCGGGCACAGGGTTGACAGACTTCTGGGAACACGTATAATCCACGTGGTTTCTCACAACAAGAGTCCCAAAAAAAGTATTGGCAATAAACTCTTTGATATGATATATTACGAGACGCAATAGTTATGCCGCTCCAAACCCAGGGAATCATCAGCAGGAGGAGCCACCATGACAAACTTCATTATCCGTAGACTAGTCTCCATGATCCCTACCCTTCTCGGCGCATCGCTGCTGGTCTTCTTGATCATGCGCGTAGTGCCAGGGGACGTTGCAGTAACCATGTTGGGAGAGCAAGCAGCTTCAGATCCAGTATCTCTAGCGAAGCTCCGGCATGAGTTGGGGACGGATCGCCCGCTTTACGTGCAATACGTGACATGGGTTGCGGGGATTGTGCGGGGCGACCTCGGCACATCTTTGTGGAACCGCTCCCCAGTCGCGCCAGAAATCATGCGCCGGGTTCCCATCACGGCGCAATTGGCCATCATGGCGGTTATTTTCGGTTTTTGCTTCGGCCTCCCGTTGGGTATCACCTCGGCGCTCAAACGGGGCACATGGGTTGATGCCGTGGCCCGCGTGGTAAGCGTCATGTTCCTTGCAGCACCCAGTTTCTGGATTGGCCTGCTGGTCATCATGTTCCTTTCAAGGACGTTCAACTGGATACCCCCCTTGGGTTACCACCTCTTGTGGGTTGAACCCGGGGAGAACTTGGCGCAGCTTATTTTCCCGGCCCTAGTAATTGCTGTCCAGCTTATGGCCATCATATCCAGGATGACCCGTTCCACTATGCTGGAGGTGCTGCGCGAGGACTACATCCGAACGGCCCGGGCAAAGGGCCTCTCGGAGTCCGTGGTGATTGTCCGTCACGTGATGAAGAACTCTATGATCCCGGTTATCACCATTGTCAGCCTTTCCATGGGCAGCTTGCTGGCAGGTGCAGTGGTCATGGAACGTACCTTCACAATCCCCGGCATGGGACTCTACCTCTTGCAGAGCATCACGGTGCGCGACTATACGGCAGTCCAGGCAATGGTGTTGATGATGTCATTCATATTCGTCGCCATCAACTTCATGACCGACCTGACGTATGGCTGGCTGGACCCACGTATTAGCCGTCACTAGACACTGCACAAAGGACGCTGAAATGAGCACACAGACTCAGGTAGCTATACCCCAGGCGGCCCGTCCTTCACCCCTGGGCCGTTTCTTGAAAGGGTTCAGGCGCTTCGTCACCAAAAACCCTCTCGGAGCCGTGGGACTGTTCTTGATAACGGTAATTGTCATGCTGGGCGCGTTTGGGCCTGTTTTCCAACGCTATGATCCGTTGGATCAGGACTATACCTTCCGTTTGGCGGCTCCCAGCATGGCCCATTTCTTCGGTACCGATGAGTACGGCAGGGATCTCTGGTCCCGTGTCGTTAGTGGCGCCAGCATAGCTTTGAGAATCTCCATTGGAGCCGTCGCCCTGGGCTCTACCCTGGGATTTGTCCTGGGCATCGTGAGCGGCTACTTCGGAGGTTTCGTAGACTCCCTCTTCCAATGGGTCGTAGAGGTCATGCTTTCCATCCCCGGCCTTCTTCTGGCGCTGGCCATCATGAGCGCGTTGGGGCCCGGAATTGAAAAGGTCATTCTTGCCATATCCATTTCTTTCGTCCCCAGGGCATTGCGCACCATACGCGGGACGGTGCTCTCCGTGAAACAGAACGTGTATGTAGAGGCTGCAAGAGCCATTGGCGCCCCTCATACGCGTATCATGTTCCGCCACATCCTTCCCAACGTTACTGCGCCTTTCTTGATTATCGCCAGCAGCGCTTTGGGTGGCGCCATCCTGCAGGAGTCCACATTGAGCTTCTTGGGCTTGGGTGTGCCTCCGCCCTACGCTTCTTGGGGCCGCATGTTGTCCAACTCGGTAGCACAGTACGCCCTCACTGCTCCCTGGATGGTCATCTTCCCCGGCTTTGCTATCACCTGGATGGTGCTTGGCTTCAACTTCTTCGGCGATGCCTTGCGAGACATCTGGGACCCCCGGCTGCGGGGCAGCCAGTAGCCAACCTGGACACAAAGAGAAAAGGCCCCCACTACGTGGGGGCCTTTTCTCTTTGTGAAGCTACTACCTACCGCTAGCAGGGTGCTGAAAAACTCCTCCGCTCATCCCTCTTTCCCCTTCCTGGACGGGAAGGGGAAAGAGTTCGTATCTGAGGGACACCCTCAGACTCCCGGCAATCCCGACTTGTCGGGACTGCACTCCCTTTTTTCCGCAGCCTGCTAGAAACTATCTCTGCCTCTGTGCTTCCTCCGCAATCGCCTGCCGGGCCACCCGGATGCCCAAGCGCATACTGTAGTTCGTACCGCGGTCCTCTGGATAGACCTGGCTCATGGAGGCCAGCCATAGCCCGCCTATGGGCGTCTTCGTCGCCGGCATCCGCTGCAGGTAGTTTGCCGTCATGATGGGCTGCGCCGCCGGCTCTTTATGGAGATAGGTAGCCTCCACCCAAGATCGGTCAAACGCAGGGTTGATCTTTTTCATGTGCGGCAAGTAGTCCGTGACGATAGACTCCGCATCCATCCCCCATCGCTTATCCTCTCGTGTCACGTAGTTTGCCGTGTAGACGATATGCTTCCCTCCGTATTCCTGGGGAGGCACGAGATTCGTCTGCTCCAAAACCAGGAGGAAGGGTATTTCCGGATCGGAGATGTTAAGCCAGTAGATCGGAGAAAAGCTTTGCTTCAGCACCCAGATGACGGCGATGGCCCCTTCGTATTCCACGCCCTGCACCTTTGCCAGGTAGTCTGCGGGCAGGTCCACCAGCCTCGGCAGCACGAAGCTCGGTGTCGTCGCAATGACGAGGTCAAAGGTCTCTTCCGTGCGCCGGCCGTCAGGCCACTGCACCGCCAGGCCAGTCACGTGACCATCCTGGGTCCGCACGCGCTCCACCGAGGTGTTCAGGTGCACCTCGCCGCCGCCAGCTTTCACACGCTCCTCCATGGCGTCCACCAGTACCCCCCAGCTTCCACGGATGTACCCCAGCTTCTCTTTGAACGTCTTGTCCCTGGAGGCTACCCGTGTGGCAAATTTGCTCCAGAGCCAGGGCATGCCTATCTCGTCTTTGTACTTGGTGAACTTGCCGTGGAGCAGCGGCCCCCACACTACCTCATAGTTGCGCTTTCCCATCCATTTCCTGATGTAAGGCGATGCGGTCCTCCCCTCGAACTTCTGCCAGTTCTTCACACGTTGCAAGTAGAGGCTCACCAGCCCCATGCGGATGCGGTCTATCAGACCCACCGGAGTAAACCGCAGCAGGTCCATGGGAGTGGAGAAGGGATAAATGCGGCCCTTGTAGTAGAAGCCGACCTTGGAATCTTTCCAAATCAGGCGCTCAGTCAGGCCTAACTCCTCCAAGAGTCCCAGGATTACTGTGTCGGAGAGGAACATGTGATGATAGAACCGCTCCAGCCTGCCTCCACCGACGTCAAAGGTGGACGCCAGCCCTCCAAGAAACGGAGCGCGCTCGTAGATGGCGACCTTGTGGCCGCCTTTGACCAACTCGTAGGCAGCCGCCAGGCCACCCACCCCTCCACCAATGATGCCAACCTTCATGGCGTCTCCTCCCGCGCTGCCTTCGCGCCATCACTGGCGGACGGGTTTGATCCCACCCTTGACCCCATGCGGACCATTTGCACCAGAGACAGTTTCCCACTCCAAAGGTACGCCAGACCCAGGACTGTCACGGGAACAAGCAGCGCCACGTGCAGCACCACCGCATAGGCTGTGGCGAGTTCCCGAGGCACGCCAAGCACGACAAGCGTTGCCGCAGCGAACAGCTCAAAGGGGCCGATGCCACCCTGGGAAGAGGGTAGCGCCGTGGCAAGGTTGGACGTCGCCGTAAGGGCAAGAACGGCGCCGGTCATGGCCCAGAAGCCGCCCACATACTGCTCAATGCCGAAGGACACGGCGACGACGTAGTACATGGCCGCCTCACCCAGCCAAACCGGCACGGTCAATACAATCAACGCCAGGAAGCGACGCGGATCACGGAGGACCGCCAAACCACTGAAGAACAACTCCCCAAGGCCGTACACCTTTGCGCCAATGGTTTTGGGGAGTGGCCTTAGCGCAAGGCGAAGCATCCCGAGCAACGCCGCGGGGCGATATGCCGCCAGCACAAGGACGCTCAGCGCCGCAACGAAGGGCAGCGTAATCACCGTCACCATGACCGATAGTGGTATGCCGGTGTCTCGGGCCAGGTCATGGGCTTTCCCAGACACAGGCAAGGCGACCAGCAGCCCTCCCAGGAATAACAACAGGACCATCCCATCCAATACGCGCTCTATGGCGATGGTGGCAAGGGTAGCTGACTTGCTCACACCTTCGCGCTGGCCCAGGTAATAGCTGCGCACCAGCTCGCCCAGACGCACCGGCAACAGGTTGTTGGCCATATAGCCCACAGCCATCACCGGAAACAGCCGGTTGAAGCCAATTGCCTTGAGCGGGCGCATCATGATGCCCCAGCGCAACGTCCGGAAATACAGCGCAACGAAGTACAGCCCTATGGCCGGCGCGAGCAGGAGATAGTTTGCATTTCGCAATGCTACGGCGGTGCCGCCGAAGTCAATACGCCATAGCAGCAATGCAAGGAACAGTCCGCTGGCGGCAATGCCCAGCCAGAAGCGACGGTCTAGCAATGTGCTGTCCTTGAAGAAAGCTACACTCAGTATAGGGGCTTAGATGCTGCACAAGCTAGCTAGCAGTGCATGGTAGGCGGCGCAATGTCTTTGCCGATTTTTCCAAGGTCAAATCCCTTGGGGAAATAGGCATACGAGTCCACCGAACCGATGGACTGGCCGAACTCACGGAAGACGAAGTAATCAGCTACTTTGCACAGCGACTCACGAGAGCGCAATGCTTTGAGGACTCCTGATGGAGTTATTCCACGATAGCTTTCTGGAAACCACCACCGGTGTTTGTAGCGGACCGGCGGCCCATAAGCCCCCATGTACTGGTCAACGTTGTTCGTGCTCCGTTCGGAGAGCAGCACCACGTCTGCGTCGGGAGCTTGAGAAAGCGATGTGCAGCCTGGGTCGCTGGAGAAGCACAGGTGAGTGACGCTCTGGTAGTCCCGCAAATACCAGGCCCAGGGCCAACTAAAGCCGTCGGTGGAGTCTACCAGAATCTTCAGGTCCTTCCCTTTCCCCGTCTCCACCGCAAGCTGGTCTATCTTGGACATGAGTTGGGGAATGTCCGGGGCGGACTGCGTGTACACCAGCATCTCCACCGGCACGTCCGGGTTGGCATAGGCGGCGCGGAAAGCAGAGGGAACGGTCATCGCCAGCATGATGATGACGATGGATGCGCCCACCAGCGCCAGTCGTTTGCCCTTGCCTAACAGCCGCCAGAGCGAGGCCACAGTCAGAGCAAGCGCCGTCGCCAACGCGGTAGCCACTCCCACCATAACCATGACCCTATCTCGGGATAACCCAAGGAGGAGCAGCCAGCCTATGGCTGCAACAAGCAGGGCGAGGAAGAAAGTGAAGCCCACCGCCGGCCAGTGCACTTGTCTCAAACCCTGCAACCCTCCCCGAAGGCCGGCAGCGCTCGTAGCCTTGCGCCAGGGTAGACGGCTCAACAACCGCCCCATGAGCATTCCAGCGAGAAAGATGAAGGGAATAGTGATGTGTACCAGGAGCCAGGGCATTTTCTCGCTGGCATAGGCAAAGGCCAAGAAGTTCATGACCGACCAGAATGCCAAGAACATGCCGAACCGGTCGCGCTTCAGCGTAAAATAGGCCGCACCAAACCCGCCGACAAGAAGGGCGAGGAACTCGTAGTTCAAGCCGATGACAAGATAGTAGTACCACGGTTGGCCTCCGCGGGCCACATCTTGTTGGGCCGCCCAATACCCCAGTGATTGCCACAATCCACTACCCAGCCCGACCACGTTGGTGAAAAACGAAGAGAACAACAGCATCCACACGGTCCAAAATACCGCCGCACACAGCAGCCATGCTCTGGGCCGCCAGCGCAGTCCTACAGCTATCCCAACCAATAGCAAGATGACCACTAGGCCAAAGGCCAAAAAGAGGCCGGGCCCAATAGGAATGCCAATGGCAGCCCGGGTCCAGTCGTCATTAGCCAAGGTCACGCCCAGCGGCTTCTGCGCCAGGGATAGCAGGGCTGCCCCAAAGGGCAGCAACAGGGAGGCCATCATGATGAGAAACTCGCCCGGCGGAGAAAAGGCCCGCAACGACTTTCGCCCTGCAATCCAGGGCAGGATATCAAACATGGCCGCGAGAAAGAGGTATGATCCCAGGACGACTGCAAGTAGATACGCGGATTCTTTCACCGAGAATACAAGGGCCAGCGCACCCGCCCCCAGGGCAAGGTACCGCACCTTCTTTGTGTCCAGGTACAGCCACATGAAGCCGATCAGCATCACCGTCCAGAAAGCAACGTGCATATCTTCCCGGGTAAAGCGGCTGAAGTACAACAGCGTTGGCGAAACGGCGAGCAACACTGCTGTCGCCAGCGCGCCCAGTTTGCCGAGGTGGCGGGTGAACAGCAGGGGTGTAGCGACAAGGGCCGTGCCGCTGAACGCCGCCGCCAATCGCACGCTAAACGTGTTGTCGCCGAAGATGCTGAACATGCCGGCGTTGGCAAAGAACTGGTACGGCCCGTGCATCATGGGGTTGTGCTGGTAGCCCCGGCCCGAGTACAGATACCAGCCATATGTGGCGTGCAGGCTTTCGTCGTGATGTACGGCCATAGCTCCCAGGTCCCACAGTCGCATGACCAGGGCTGCCAAAAGAACCACTGCATAGGCCAGACCAAAGGGCGTCACCCAGCGCCATAAGCCTTTGGGCGGCTGCGTGTCCTCGGGCAGCGAGCGTTCCCCCGCCACGTCCGCGGAGGGCGCGGCCACGCTTGGTTCCGGTGCAAGCTCCATGCTATTTGCCGACATGATAGATCACCACGTCCCCCTGCTGAAAAACCGCTTGTCCAAGGTCGCTGAATTTCGTCAGGCCGTCGGTCCCGTACTTGGCCCGCTCCCTGCTCCCTATATAAATATACGTTACGCCATACTTGGACAGGATTGCCTTTGCAACGGCAATGTCACTGGTTTCGTAGAGGAGCCGCAGGTCGTCCTGGCGGCCCGCAAAGGGCGAGCGTGAGCCACGCCACTGCTCCTCATGGAAAGTCCAGCCCAGCACCGCCGGCACGCCGCTGCTTGACGACACCCGACCGTAGTCGGAATAGTCGTCCCCCACTGCCTCTACCATCACGTCTCCGTGTGTGTAATGCTCCCGCAGCCAGAGAATGGCGCCGTACTCCTGGGGGGCATAGTTTGTGAGATGGGCAAGGCCGTTCAGCGTTGCGCGCTGAGATGGCACGGCAGCCTTGGTGTAGGCGGCAGCGGCAGGATAGTAGAGAGAAAGCAACAACCCTATTCCTACGATGCCCGCCCACCCAAAGCCAAACAAGCGCTCCAGAATACCAGCCGTTTCCAGACGCGATAGCAAGGCGTATGCCGCATAGCTGCACCCAATCGCCAGCAAGACCCACGCTTCGTACCCCAGCTTGAACATAGTATTCATGCGGTTGCCGAAAAGGTCTACCACGCGGAACAGCTCCGGCCCCGCAAGCAAGAGCGCCGCCATGCCAAACAACACCAAGGGGAACGCTTTTGCCAACCCCAATGGTACAGCCTCTTCTACACTATGCGGCTCATCTGGAGATAGCGGGGATGGCGGCGCCATGCTCGCCTCGCTTACGCCCTGTGGTGCGGCATTCTCCGTCGCGGTTTGGGGAACGCTTTCTGTAAGGGACGCATCAGGCTGCGCTCCTTCGTTGCCGGCTGGCTGCCCTGGAACCACGCCAGCAGCAAGCCTCGCCAGCCTCGCTTGCCGCAAGGCCAAGTAGCCTGCCACGGCCAGCATCAGCGCCAGCGGTGCAACATGAACCAAACGCTTCCACGCCGCGCCTACCGCACCGGATAGGTCCCATAGACGCACTGCCACCGCCAGCGTCCACACCAGCCAGGGAAGCATCGCTATGAGAATCGCCAGCCCCAACAGCCGCCAGCGACGAGGCTTTCGCCACATAGCTGCCAGGAACTCCCAACCCATAAAACCTATGGCAATGACCAGGAAAAGCCCCCACACCAGAAAGAAGTGGAAGGGACGGGACACGTAGGTTTCCACGGGCATAACGCCCTTGGCCTGGCTGTGGAACGTAAAGAGGAAGGGCAGATACAAGACCGCGCCTACCCCAACTACTGTCAGCGACGCCATAAAGGGTGCGTAGTGGTCCCACTTCCCTACCCGTTTTGAGGCAAAACTCTTCACGATTCCCAGCGCTACCAAAACCGCACCGAACACCGGCAGGTCCCACAAATTGATAAATCCCAGCCCGCCTACCGTCAGAGCAAGGAGAAACAAGAGCCAGCGGCGTTCCAGGAACACGCTCCAGCCGCTCATGGGGGTCAAGAAAAACCCCAGGGCCAGTCCGAGAAAAGCAAGGACGAAGGGGAGGCTCATGACATGGGGATGCAGGTCGCCTAACAGGAGACTGAAGAAAGGAAACTCGGTGATGGTGTAGTCAAGGCTCTGGCCCTGGACTACGGTGTCAATAACCCGGGTGGCACGCCACCACCACCAGCCGCTCTCCGATGGATACCACTGTGTTGATGGCTGCGCTCCTTCAAGCCCCTTCACGTCTATCCACTGCCAAAACCCCGGGTCTGCCTTCCCTCCGGCGCGCAGCAATTCCAGAGCACCCTCCAGGTTGGAGATAAACAGCAGCAGAAGCACCGCCAGCACTCCGGTCAGAGCTGCAGCCGTCACTTTGCCGGAAACAGCCCGCACCATATTGTAGGCAAGCCCAAACGCCGCCATGGCCGCGAGTCCCGCCACCGAAGCCAGGGCCAGGTTGTACCCGACCTCGGTGGGTACGGCAACTAATTGGCTCAACCCCCCGAATATGAGGTAACCGAAGTAGTAGTAGCTGACGTGACCGCCGGAAAGCCACAGGTCGTTGGGCGGGAAATGCTGGCTGAACACCGTGGCGTTCATGAAGCCGAAGTCCATGGGCTGCTCAGTGTGCGAGATACCGGGATCGTAAGCGATAACGGTAGCCCAGAACGCAAAGACCCCCAGCAAGACGACCTCTTCCAGGAGCAGCAAGGGCCACTCGTCTTTGAGAAAGTCCTGGAGGTCTTCCCTGCGCCGCCACACTACCCAGGTGGAGAAGCCCGCCAAAGCGACAACCAGGAGAATAAGCAAAAGAAGGGAGTTGGTGAAAAAGGGAGTGGAAGCCAGAAGCCAGAAGGGGTAGAAGACGAAGATCAAGCCGAGGGGTTTGGCAAAGGAATAGCCGCGGTCAGGCAACTGGGGAAGCAACACATAAAGGAGCGGGAAAGCCAGCAAGCCCAGCAGCTCAAGGGCGAGGAGCCAGGGAATGAGTTCAAGCACGACTTACGCCGCCGACTCAACGCCAGAAGGCGCGAACAGCGCCTCCACAAACTGCTGCGGATTAAAAGGGGACAGGTCTTCTATGCCTTCGCCCGTGCCGATGAACAGCACCGGGATGCCAAGTTCCTGGCGTATGGCAAAGACCACGCCGCCCTTTGCCGTGCCATCCAGCTTTGCCAGTACCACGCCGTCGCAGGAGACGGACTCGGTGAAGGCGCGGGCCTGCGCCATGCCGTTCTGCCCCGTTGTGGCGTCCAGCACCAGGAGGGTCAAATGCGGCGCTGCGGCATCCAGCCGCCCCAGCACGCGATGGATCTTACGCAGCTCATCCATGAGGTGCTGCTTGTTGTGCAACCGTCCGGCCGTGTCAATCATAACGACCTGCGCGCCTCGGGCCTTGCCTGCTTGCAAGGCGTCAAAAGCCACCGCAGCGGGGTCGCTGCCCTGCTGATGCGCCACCACCTCAGCGCCGACGCGGCCTGCCCAGGTCTGGAGCTGCTCAATGGCTGCGGCCCGGAAGGTATCGGCTGCCCCTAGCAGCACCTGATCGCCCTGTTCCTGGAAGTAGCGTGCCAGCTTGGCGATACTGGTCGTCTTGCCCGATCCATTAACTCCGACCACGAGTATCACCAGGGGTTGGGGTCTGCCTTCCCCGGATTCCAAGAGACGGGCCACCTGCTCATTCACCTCCCCCAAACTCGTCGTAAGCTCCGTCTTCAGTATCTGGAGGGCGTCGTCAGCCGTCGCCGAGCTGCCCCTGGCTTTCACCTGGGCCTTCACACGCTGCAAGAGCGCTTCCGTTGTCTTGTAACCCACGTCCGCCGAAACCAGCGCCTCTTCCAGCTCGTCCCACGTCCCTTCGGCGATGGCGCGGCCGCGGAATAGCTGCGCGACGCGTCCAAACCAGGTGTCCCTGGTGCGCTTCACCCCTTCTTCCGTATTCTTCTTGCGGCCAAAGAGCCAGGGCATCATTGTCACCTACGAGGAGTTAGCACCATCATAGCATCCGTATCAGGGGGGTGCAAAAACAGGGCTACACCTCTTGCACCTTCTTCACCGCCGTTCCCGCAGCCCGGCGCTCCGCATCCACCTTGCGCCTGCCTTCGCCGTCACCCATCGGACGGCAAAGCCTTGACCACCACGGCTTTCTAACCCGACCTACCTCAGCTTCACGTAGGCTGTTCTAGGCGTGGTCTGATTATCAAACTTCACGACTTCATAGAGACGCCGTTTGCCGGCGCTGTCTATCAGGTTCTCCTTGGCCCCAATCCACAACTCATTCCGGAACTCTTTCTGGCTTGCCGCAGGGAACGGCGTTCCGTCTTCAAGACAAAAGCGGTAGATAATTATGTTTTTGCTCCATTCGCCATATCATGTGGCTTTACGTATTGGAAAACTCCCGGTCAATTCGCCTTGCCTGCTCGTGGCATTGAGTCAGGGTTGGCTTCCTTAGGTGCACCAGCGCTTAGCTTGACCACCGCCATTTCCGCCGCCAGGCGCTCCGCATCCACCTTGCGTTTGCCCTCGCCAACGCCCGCAGTCTGCTCACCCAGCCGCACCTCAACCGTATAGACCGGCTGATGCGGCGGCCCTTCGGTCTTGACCACCACGTAGGCCGGCGGGCCTAGCCCTTTGAGATGAGCCATCTCCTGCAACTGGGACTTGGGGTCTTTGGCGGGCGCCTTGCCTTCCAGTCCTTGCATGTCCAACGCCAGGGTCCGCAGCACAAACCGTTGCGCTGCGCGATACCCGCCGTCCAGCAGCACCGCCCCTACCAGCGCCTCAAAGGCATCCGCCAAATTGGAGTCCCGGTCGCTGCCTCCACGTGACTGTTCGCCCTGGCCCATGACAAGGTGGGGGCCTAGTCCCAAACGGCGGGCCGCCCGCGCCAGCGCCTCGCCACGTACCAGCATGGAGCGCGCCTCGGTCAACGCGCCCTCGTCTTCGCCGATGAAACGCTGGTACACCTCCCTGCCGATAATCAGCCCCAGGCAGGCGTCGCCCAGGAACTCTAGACGCTGGTTGGAGGCAATTCCTCCCTCAGGATGCTCATTGACATAGGAGGGATGGATCAGCGCAAGACGCAGGAGTCCCTTGTCTTTGAAGACGTGTCCAATGGCTTCTTCTAGCGGCGGGTGTTGCATAGCGATGACAAGGGTATTCTAGGGCCAGGCTATCGCCGCGTCCATCCCGTATAATGGCCCTATGCCTCCCGCCGACCTACCTCCCCACCTGCAAGCCGCGCTCACGCCCAACGAGGCACTCGTCCTTGGCAACGCCGTGGCGTTGGCGGCAGCGCACGGGCTTCCGCTTTATCTCGTCGGCGGCGGCGTCCGGGACCTGCTCATGGGCCGTCCACTGAAAGACCTGGACATCGTGGTGGAGGGAGACCCAGCGATCCTCCTGAAAGCCCTGGTGAACGCGGTGCGCGGGGACATCACCCATTCCTCCCGATTTGGCACCGCCGCCTTCACCGTCAGCGGCATGAACGTAGACGTGGTCATGGCGCGCAAGGAGACCTACGCGCACCCCGGCGCGCTGCCAACGGTGACGCCCTCTTCCATTGATGACGACCTGTGGCGGCGCGACTTCACCATTAATGCCGTTGCCCTGCGCCTGCACCCCGGCCCCCAGGAGATACTTGACCCCACAGGCGGCCAGCGTGACTTGCAGGCAGGGGTCGTGCGCGTCCTGCACCCCAAGAGCTTTCAGGACGACGCCACCCGTATTTTGCGGGCTGTCCGCTACGAGCAACGTCTTGCCTTCCACATGGAGCCCCTGACCGAAGGGCTGCTGCAACGGGACGTTGGCTATCTGCAGACCATCAGCGGCGACCGCCTGCGCAAGGAGCTTGACCTGGCCTTTCACGAAGCGAGCGCCGACGCCTTCCTGCGCCGCGCCGGCGATCTTGGTGTGCTCCAGGCCCTGCACCCTGCCCTGCCCGACCCTGCCGGGACAGCAAAACGTCTTGACCTCCTCGCGGCGCTGCACCCTTCAGCCGAAGGACTGCCCTTGACCCACCTCGCCCTGCTTGTCCACGGCATGGACGACGCCCAAAGGCAGTCGTTCTCGGCGCGCCTCAACATGCCCCGCATCTGGACCAAGGTCATGGACGACACGCAAACGGCAGTGGAGAGAATTGCCGCACTGCCATCCGACGCCAAGCCTTCCCAGGTGGTGCGAGCCTTGGACGGCCTGTCCCTTGAAGCGTTGCAAGCCACTGCTGCACTCGCTCCAAACGCTGCGCAGCGGCAGCTTGCCATGCGCTACCTGGCGGAATGGCGGCATATCAGGCCGGCGCTAACGGGCAATGACCTGCTGCGCCTGGGCATACCGCAAGGACCAGTCATCAAAGAGGTCATGGCAGCGCTGCTAGAGGCGAGGCTTGACGGCAAGGCCCCAAGCCGTGAGGTGGAAATTGCCATTGCGCAGGCATGGTTGCAACGGCGGTCATCCTAACAGCCGGCGGTGATGGAACAGGAACTGCTGCACGTAGCCCGCGCGCAGGCCCCAGCGTTCCTGCGCCCAGGCCAGCGCGTTGGCGTAGCTTGTCTTGGGGCTGACGCCGTACCACTCCTCCAGCGCCCGGCGCACCCAGCGGTCCAGAGGAAAGCCCTCCAGCTTGTCCAGGGAGAACACCAGCGCGCAGTCCGCAACCTTGTCGCCCACGCCCTTCAACGTCAGCAGCGACTCTTTCGCCTCGGTATAGGGAACCCCACGCAGCGCCATCAAGTCCAGGCGACCCTCCGACACGGCGGCGGCAGCCTCCGCCAGATACCTGGCGCGAAAGCCCAAGCCCAGCCGGAACAAGCCGTCCGCGCCTCCCTGCGCCACGGCTCCGGCGGTTGGAAATCGCCAGAGCTGTCTACTATCCAACGACACCGGCTTGCCATAGGTCTGGGCGATGGCCTGGAGGTTTCTGCTAATACGCGGGATGTTGGACACCTGGGAGCAAATGAAGCTGGCTAAGCACTCCCACGGGTCCTGGCGCAGCAGTCGCAGCCCTGGGTAGCACTCAATGGCCTCCTGCAACCGGGGGTCGTCACGGGCAAGCTCCCAGCAGACCACGTCAAAGTCATCCCCCCAGCGCAGGAACCCCAGGATCGCTTCCGCCCCTTCTTCCCGGCTGGCGGTGGTGCGCACACGCAGGCTATCCACTTCTTGACGCAGCGCGTAGGCGTGCGTGCCGATGACGCCCCAATGCCATCCGCCGTCCTCTGCCCAACGGAACACCTGGCCGCTGCCGAGGGTGGTCCGCAGGTTCAGAGATTGCGACACCGGAATAGCAAACTCAGCAGCAGCGGCGCTTCGTTGTCCCTGGTCATGCCCCATAAGACTGCTTTGCACTCGCGTCACCATGCCAAAAGCGTTGAAACGCCCCAGCGTACCATGCTTGTGCCATCCTTGCCAGCAGCGTTTTCTACACATATCCCCTATAATGAGGCTGCCGCTACTACGTACTCTGATGTAGGAGACACCATGCGCATACTGCTTATCGTCCTGGGCGTTCTTGTGGCCTTTGCCATTATCATCGGGATGTACGTCAGCTCCACCTACAACGGTTTTGTCACCAAGTCAGAGGCTATCAAGGGCCAATGGGCCCAGGTAGAGACCCAATACCAACGCCGCTTTGACCTTATCCCGAATCTGGTGGAGGCCACCAAAGGCATCTTCCAGCAAGAACAGGCCGTCTTTGGGGCCATAGCCGACGCGCGAACACGCTATGCCGGGACCGTCGCCAACCCTGCCTCCACGCCTGACGACCGCGCTGCGGCGGCGACACGGGTGGAATCCGCCTTGGCCCGATTACTCGTGGTGGTGGAGAACTACCCGGACATCCGCTCCCAATTGAACGTGACGCAGCTCATGGACGAGCTTGCCGGCACGGAGAACCGTGTCGCCGTGGAGCGTGGACGCTACAACGAGCAGGTCCGCGCCTACAACACAGCGGTCCGCAGGTTCCCGGGCGCGATGATCGCCGGCATGTTCGGTTTTGGGCAGCATACCTATTTTGAAGCTGCCACAGGCTCGGAGCAGGCCCCCAACGTCCAGTTCTAGCAGTTGTCGTTCTTGACAATGCGCACTTCTTTTCACAGCAAAGGCCAAGCCCCAATGATCGGGAAAGCATGGCCTTTGCTGTTTGCCGTCGTTGTCGCCGCTACGCTCTTCAGCGGGCTCACGTCAGTCTTTGCCCAAGAGTTCCCGAAGCCCGTCGGCTTCGTCAACGACTTTGCCGGCGTTATCCCGGACGACACCGAGTCCCAGCTTGAGACGAGCCTGCAGCAGTTTGAGCAGGAGAAGACGGTAGAGGTCGCCGTCGTGACGGTGACTTCGCTGGAGGGCGATACCATAGAAGGCTATGCGGTGCGCCTTTTCCAGGAATGGGGCATCGGCAAAAAGGGCGAAGACAACGGTGTGCTGCTCCTGGTGGCGGTAGGAGAGCGGGACGTGCGCATTGAAGTAGGGTACGGCATGGAACCCTACATCACCGACGGACAGGCAGGCCGCATTCTGGATGAACGGGTGATCCCCGATCTCAGACAAGACAACTATGCCATGGGCATCCTGAGGGGCATCCAAGGCATTGAGCAGGCCATCTACGCCAGCGATTATGTCCCCGGCACAGTGCGCCCCCCCCCCTCCAGCCCCTTCTCCGATGCCTTTCAGGGCAAGGTCTGGATCCTTATTGTCCTGGCAGGGATCAGCATGTACCTGTTTAGCTTCTTTGCCCGCTCCAAAGCCATCTGGCCCGGCGGCATCTGGGGCGCCATTGCAGGCGGCGCCATCGGATGGGTCATCGGAGGCGCGCTGGCAATCATCCTGGGGAGCCTGGTTGCGTGGTTCGCAGGCGTGCTGCTGGACGCTGCGCTCTCCACCGCATACCGCAACCAAGTGTCGGGCGGCAAACCAACCTCATGGGGCAAGAGTTGGGGTGGGTTCTCCGGCATGGGCGGTATGGGTGGCTGGGGCGGAGGTGGGTTTGGAGGGTTCGGCGGGGGACGGTCAGGCGGCGGCGGCGCTTCCCGCGGGTTCTAACCACACCAAACCCCTCGGGGGAATCCCAGGAGGAGGTCTCAAGAATTCTGCCGCCTGGGATAACCGAAGCTCTAGGCGTAGATGCCGTAATGGTCGTCAAGAGGAAGAAGGGAGGGAAAGGACAAAAGGGGTCCCCCGTTTGAGGATGGCGAAGCAGAGATGCAGGAGCTTGTTCATAGCAGCCATAACCCGTACCTTTCCCAG